>Ga0265293_10000116_pt1 | contig 186256 bp, 156 predicted proteins | sample Munlanlewell138R_FD_192505 | JGI IMG/M metagenome (GOLD analysis project Ga0265293, IMG submission 192505) | Leachate microbial communities from a municipal landfill in Southern Ontario, Canada - Leachate well 138R | ecosystem: Engineered > Solid waste > Landfill > Unclassified | place... | reverse complement strand
CGATTTCTAGATATTTCACCCATGTAATTGCTAAAATGCAATCTTGAATGTTACTACAATCACATAAAATGAAACCGACACAGCCCTGAAAGGGCGACATATACTAGCGAGGCGGTGAAGCCCCTCGTGAATAAGGAATACTCCGCCAGCCTAAGCCCTGCAGGGGCGTAATACACATGCCGTGATCGTTGTTTTAACAAGTAGTTCGTGTAATGGCTAAGCTTTTAGGGATACTACCGTTGTGGGATTTTAATTGTCTCATGCATGGGGCTTCACCCCATGCTAATGTATAGCGCTCTTTCAGAGCCATGAGGGAAATGGATGCATGTAGAATACACGAACCATATTCACATATATTTTTAAGATTAGAAATCACATTCATATTCATAAAAAACACCAAAAAATCTCGTACTTTTGGGGCATTACTTTTAAATAACCGATATTTACTATGCATTTCTCTAGACATCTAAAATCTATCAGCTTTTATAGCTTACTTCTCCTGCTCATTTCTTCTTGTGCAGCTAATCAGAATTCAAAAGGTAATCCTGAAATTGATGCGAGCGAGATAAAAGCACACATCAGTTTCCTGGCTGACGATGAATTGGAAGGTAGAGAAGCTGGTACCGCTGGCGAAGCAATTGCTGCTAATTATATTTCCGATTTGTTTAGAGATTACGGTTTAGAGCCCGCTGGTGATGATAATACCTATCTACAGCAGTTTACAATTAATACGGCTGTCCTAAAAAATCCACATGCCACCGATGCTACAGATGGCGAAAAGCGTTTAGCACAAAATATTGTGGGTACTTTACAAGGAACCGGAAATGAAGATGAGTTTATAGTAATTGGTGCTCATTATGATCACTTAGGTTATGGCGATGGTGGCTTTGGTTCTTTATATAGGGGCGATTCTCTTCTCATTCACAACGGCGCGGATGACAATGCCTCAGGTACAGCAGGTTTATTAGAACTCGCTCAGTATTTTTCAAAATATCGTCCCTCTAAAGACATTCTATTTATTGCTTTCTCTGGAGAAGAAATGGGACTTCTAGGTTCCGATTATTACGTAAATAACCCAACGGTTGATCTTGATAATGCTCTTGCTATGATTAACATGGATATGATTGGTCGCATGGATAACAATAAGCTTATGATTTTTGGAATTGGCACTGCCGATGATTGGACCGACATCCTGAATACTGCAAACACCGATTCTCTAACACTAAATCTAGTTAAAGACGGAACAGGCGCTAGTGATCACACAAGCTTCTACTATAAAAACATTCCCGTTCTTCATTATTTCACCGATACGCATGCTGATTATCATCGCCCAAGCGACGATGTTGAGTTTATTAATTTTGAAGGGTTAGCTTTGGTGCTAAATCATATCACACGAGTAGTTAGTACCTTGGACGATTTGAATAGAGAACAACTTGTTTTTAAAGAAGCTCCTGGCCAACAATCACGCGCTATGAGCCTAGATGGCCCTACACTAGGTGTATTACCCGATTATGGTTACGAGGGCAAGGGCATGAAAATTACGGGGGTCACTAAAGGTAAAGCTGCTGCCAATGCAGGTGTTAAGGGTGGTGATATAATTACTAATATTGGTGGCGAAGATTTAGCTGATATCTATGCCTATATGGGAATGTTGAATAGATTAAAAAAAGGTCAACTTACTACTATTACCGTATTAAGAGACGGCAAAGAGCTTACTTTTGATTTGCAGTTGTAGCAATTAACAGTGAGCAATTATCAATAAACAATGGTTTTTGCTTATTACACTAAGTTGCAATTATTTATTTTTATTGACTTGAACCACCCAAATTTTTGTCATTTCGACCGGAGTGGAGTACCGAGCGGAGCGATTTGAACGAAACCTCCAAGGTTTAGAATGACAAAATGAACAATAATTTAGATCTGCTGAAACCTTGGAGGATTTTTCGTTAATCTTCAGTTGGTACACGTAATCTATAGGTATTAGGGCCAACAATGCCAATTATCTTAGTAGATGCGTCAGAGCCTGTACCATCTAGCAACCTAGAAATGACTCCACTTGACCTATAAGTTAGATCATTAGCTGGATGAGCTGTTATAGTTAATTCTTGATCATTTGCCTCAATTTCATAGCGACCGTTTTGATTTTGGGCAACATTACCTGCGCTGTTGATACCATCTGATGGAAAGGAGATGTCTTTAAAACTTATCCCATCAAATGTTTTCTCACCTCCACCAAGAAAAATTGGCTTCATATAATAACCTTGAGTTGAAGAAGCGATGTTTGCCATATCTTGGCGGACAGCATCTCGGTTAGCAGAATCTGCGGCAGAACTAAAGGTAGTTATTGCAATTACAGTCGCAATACCCACTATAATTGTTACTAGTATTACCAGGAGTAATTGTTGTTGTCCCATGGTGACCACCTAAGTGTTTTTTGACAAATTATATTCTGTCTAATAAATAGTAATTTTATCAATTGTCGCCTCAATACAAATTAGATATTCCTCATAAAGCATTGCTTTAAATTAGATTGCACCTAACCCTGAAAAAGTGCTTGCGCAGCCTCCCTTTCATATATATTAGTATTTTATTAGGTGCTTTTAATGAAAACAGCATTAGAATTGATAGTTATTCTAAAAATACTTCATTCTTATATTTTATTACCCTTTACACTAATGAAATGGAGCTACTAGTGCAATGAGTTAATACCTTATTTATAATTTGACGATTTTGATGGAGGGTTTAAACTAGAATGATTGAGACTTTTATATTGAACATTGTTAGGTAATCAAGTTCTATCATGAAAATTAAAGAAGTTATTATGATCATCGCTTTATGACTATTTTTGCAATTACAAATACCGTTCGAATCAAATAATGAGAAATTCTGTAGGTTAACATCGGCTAAAATCATAATTGTTAAAACTTAAGAATACATTTAGTTCTATATAATTCAGTTCGAAGCATCTAGATATAAAAAAAGCCATTACTCACATAATGGCTTTTTAATTCGTTTACTATTGGTGTTTGGGTAATAGGTATTAATTAGTACCAAGTACGATATTTACAGCATCTTTAGTTATAGTTGCCTCAAGTCGGTCAGTAGCATCAGCGGTACCAGTTGGATTACCGTCAGAGTCCACTGTAAGCTTACTTGCTGGATGACCTGTTACTACTACGCTTCCAGCAGTACCTGTACCCATAACATAAACACCGTTCTGGTTTACAGCTGTTCGATAATCTGATGTATATACTGTATCAGCGGCAAATGAAATGTCTCTAAAAGTAATATTAGTAAATTTATTACCACCACCACCGAGCATTTCTGGCTTCATAAAATAACCTTGTGCTGAGGCGGCTATTGTTGCTAAATCTTGTCGAACAGCATCAACGTTTGCTGAATCTGCTGCTGAACTGAATGTGTTAATTGCAACTACAGTTGCAATTCCTACTATAATTGTTACTAGTATAACTAGAAGTAATTGTTGTTGACCCATGATGATCTCCTAAGTAATGTTTATTGTTTTGTTGTTTGTAAAATCGTTGTTATTTCGTTCTGATGCTAATTTTGCTAATTACTGCATTAAAGTAAATTAGAAGTTTTTCATAAATTATTGTGTTTAGGTCACATTGTGCCTGTAAAAACCTTGCCTAGCTACATTGTCCTTAAGTCTTGTAGAGTATAAGAGTATGTCCCACCATATTTGTTACAAAAATTTAATCAATTAATTTCCTATAACCCGAATTCTTACTCCATAATAGTAAATTTTTAGTAGAAATCAAGGGATTCTTAGCAATGAACAATGAACAATTAACAATGAACAATGAACAATGAACAATGAACAATGAACAAAATATTTTATTTGTTAAACTAAATCACAAGTATATTTTTATTAGAATGCTCGTGGTTCACGATTTGGAAGATTCCTCCAAGGTTTGGGTATTGGTAAATACAGAAATGCTTGTTCAATACTTGCTTGGTATTTACTACCTTAAATAAAATGTCAAAAAGAGATTCCTATGCGTATTAAATATATAGTTCCTGTTTTATTTATTGCTGTGGTTGCAGCATGTCAATCTAACACTTCAAACACACCTGAGCTCCCAGAAAATGTGCAGGCTATTTCTTTACTTGGTGATACGTTATATACCGTACCAACTCAACTTCCTGAAAAGCTAGAAAGCCGTATCGATTCACTTATTGATTTGGCTATGGACCATGATGATTTTGCCACTACGTTAATCTGGCAAGCGCGAAAGAAGGGTTACCAAGGTGAATATCGCAAGTCTTTAGAAACTTTAAGTGCAGCCATTTCTGATTATCCTGCTGATGCTCGTTTATATCGCCACCGAGGGCATCGTTACCTCACTCTTCGTCAGTTTGACCGTGCTATCGCCGATTTTGAAAAAGCTGTCACTCTTATTGAAGGAACTGAAGATATTATTGAGCCTGATGGACTTCCAAATGCACTCAATATGCCCACAAGCACTTTACAATCTAATATTTGGTATCACCTAGGATTGGCTTATTACTTGAAACAAGATTATAAAAATGCACAAAATGCTTATGAGAATTGCCTAAATGTTAGCCTAAATAACGATTTGAAAGTGGCTACGATCTATTGGTATTACATGACATTACGTAAACTAGGTAAAGATGAGTTAGCAGGAACTGTTCTCGATACTATTACCCCCGACCTTGAACTTATAGAAAATGAAAGCTATCATAAATTGTTGCTCGTTTTTAAAGGTGATTTCGATTCAAAATCACTCCTCACCGAAGAGGACGATGCTCTCGATATTGTTACTTATGGATATGGCTTAGGGTTTTGGCATTTTATAAATGGCCGAACGGAACGTGCACATGAAATTTGGCAGGAAGTTTACGACAGTGGTAATTGGGCTCCTTTTGGTTTCCTAGCCAGCGAAGCGGAATTGGTTTATAGTGATTAGGGATTGAGGGATTGAGGGATTGAGGGATTGAGGGATTGAGGGATTGAGGGATTGAGGGATTAGTAAGTCAGAAATTAGAAATTTTTGATTGGTGAGCTGTATTGCAAATAATTCTTTTTTTATTACACAATTTGGAAGAATCCTCCAAGATTTGGAGTGACAAAATGAACAGTAATTTATATCTGGTGAAACCTTAGAGGTTTGAAGCTTAACTACCTTCTTTTTAATATTTTATGATTCAGCAATGCTTAATGGATGTCTAGCTATTTCAGGAAATTCTTTTAGCAACTGTTTATCCATAGTAAACAGTTTAAGATTAAGATCTTTTGCTAAGCTAACAAATTCACAATCATAAGCAGAGCAAATAGATTGGTTGACGCATTGAAGTACCTGCAATGAATTCACATAAAATTGATTTTGCTTCATTTGTTGCTCTACCTCCTCCATTATCATCAATGCGTCTGTCAGGTTGAGCATCTCTTTTCTCAAATAAAGCGCCAGTACATTTCTAAATTCACTTTGCCAAAGTATGGGTGCTAACCATTCAGAATCTTTTTGGTACAGTTGCTCACAAACTTCAGAGGAATCAGATGGCAGCCAAAGCCCAACTAGAATATTCGTGTCAACAACAATCATGAACGCCCTTGCTTAATAGCTGCTTCAATCTCCTCGGTTGTCAAACTGCCTGTTACTTTATTCCGTAAACGACGCGCATTGTATAAAACCTCTTCTGTGGAAACTTGCTGTGGCAACACGACTTGCTCTAAACAAGCAATAATTTCACTATTTATACTACGATGATTAGCTTTGGCTTGCTCACGAACTTTATCGTAAATCTGTTTAGGTATATTTTTTACAGTAATATTAGTCATAACAAACGGTTCTATTTCGGTTGCATAATGAAACTAAGTAGATGGTGGAATTATTGCAAATTTAATACCTGGGAGTAGTTAATAGTGTTTAAAGAATTGGGGAAGAAGACAGAAGACAGAAGACAGAAGACAGAAGTTTTTGATTGGTGAACTGAATTGCAAATAATTCTTTTTTTATTACACGATTTGGAAGAATCCTCCAAGGTTTAGAGTGACAAAATGAACAGTAATTTATATCTGGTGAAACCTTGGAGGTTTGAAGCTGAACGCTGACAGAGTTGGTACCGACGATTATTTTCCCAATAACATATCCATAAATTGTTGGCGGACTTCTTTGGTGGGTTTGCGATAGGAATCAAATGGGACGTGGGAATTTGATTTGGTGATATCAATTTCTATTCCCCATAGTGGTGCGAGCGAAGTTGGTAGTAATGAGTAGCGCCCATCACCAATCACATTTTCATAATCTGGATGCATAATTAATATCCCATCAGAAAGCTTACTAAATCGCCCAATATCCTCATACATAGTTGTGCCTTTGAAGGCTGCATATTTTTCTTCCCACTTAAGTAGAGCTGCTGTATCTCCCTCATATAAAGTTGGCTTTGTAAATGGAAGTAAGCGCACTCCAAGAGTATACAAACTGTCTGAATGAGTATATCGGATACTCCATAGAATCTCGTTGGCCATAGTCGGCTTAATAGTCAACTGCTCGATGTTGTGCCCCCTCTCATTCGCTACTTGATAAGCCACATCATACGCTCTTTTTTGTTGAGAAAATCCAAATGCTAAATAAATGGCAATCCATCCTAGGCCAAGCCAGGCAAATAGTGGTTTCTTTTTATAAAGGGCAAAACCTACTGCCAGAATAAGAATCAGCGAGAAAAGAGGATCAAAAATGGAAATGAGATTCCAAGAAAACCGCTCATCCGTAAAAGGCCAAATCAATTGTACTCCATAGCTAGTTGCAGCATCCGAAAGACAGGCAGAGCCATACGCGAGCAGGCTATAAAAATAAGTCTCTTTGAAACTTAACTTCTTTTTTACCAACCACCAGATGAGTACAGTTGCAATAAGAGCGCCGGCTGGGATAAAAAACAAAGAATGACTAAACTGTCGGTGAAATTCCACATTTAGTAAGGGGTCGGATGCCCGGCTAATAAATACATCTAAATCGGGTAAGAGCGCACTAAAAAATCCGACAAGGGAAACCTGCCGTATATTTTGTTTGCTTGAAAAGGACTGCGTGGTAGCTGCACCGATGAGCCCATGAGTAATAGGATCCATAACCGACTTTGAATTTATTCTGTATTCACATTCCAAATATCACCCAAAGATAGCAAAGACCTAAGGAATGAACTTGTAGAATCTAGTTAATTAAAATGGGAGGTATGTTTAATTCAAACTGAATTAGTAAATCTACCTAAATAACTGACGCCAAAAATCATTACAGGGCTTCATTTAGTTTCATTCTACAATTTAATAATTAAATTGCTATTATATGTCGCATTTGACATATTGCTGTGTGTCAGTAAAAGTTAAACCTCTGGTATGGCTTCATGGCGAAATTAAAACTCCGCCGTTTTTAGCTGAGGCTAGAATAACAGCGGGCTTTCTATTACGTAAGCTTCAGATCGGTGAAACTCTAGAAATGCCTGATTCTAGACCTATGCCAAGCATAGGTAAACAATGTCATGAGCTTCGGATCAATGATTTGAATAAAACCTGGCGAGTTATTTACTTTATCGATGACGATGCTATTGTCATTCTTGAAGTTTTTGCAAAGAAATCACAAAAAACTCCGACAGAAATTATCGCGGTTTGTAAGAAAAGATTGGCAATATATAAGCAATAACAATTATTGTAAGATTATGAAAGAAGAAAAAAGAAAACATCTAGAAGAAAAAGGCTTTCGAGTTGGTTCAGCTACAGATTTTCTAAACCTAACACCTGAAGAAGAGGCTTATATTGAAATTCGTCTTGAAATAAGTAATTTATTAAAATCTCAGAGAACTAAGCGTAATTGGACTCAACAACAGCTAGCTCAAGCAATGGGCTCAAGCCAATCTAGAGTTGCTAAGATGGAAATTGGTGATTCTAGCACCTCACTCGATTTAATGATCAAGGCTTTATTACATTTAGGTGTTTCTAAGCAAGAAATTGGGAAACTCTTGGAAGATAGTTTAGAAGTGGTTGGTTAATTAAACCGAGCTCGGCTCATGTTGCTACCTCAATAACTGCCGCCAAAATTCACCGCCAAACCACATGCCTAAAAAACCGAATGAAAGCGCACCAAAGCCAAGTGCAAGCCAGGTATAGATTTGAACATTGTCTGCGCCCCACCAAGCCAACCGAATGCTTATCAAGCCAAATACTATAATGCCTGTTATCATACCAGCTATAAAAAGGAATAATTTCCTTCGTTTCTCTTTTTGGTTCTCTTCAGGGGTTGGTACTTTAATTTGCATAGTGGGAATAAGCCGTCTCATTTAATTGATATCAATATGAAAATAATAAGATTATTTTTGGATAACACATGGCGAATTAAATAACATCTTTCTAAAATTAGAAATCCTGAATTTCTTCCAACAAAGAAGGAACACGATTTACAGCGAAATCCCACATAGCTGCCTCGTCTATAATATCATAGCCGTGAGCGATGATATTTCTTAAATCGATAATTTGGCGATATTCAGGAATTTTATGGGCAATGGTTGCCTCATCTATTTTAGACAGCCTGTATAGTGCTTCTCCAATAATTTCAAATGCTCTTTCAATTGCTAATTGTAGCATGCGATTTCCCTGAAAATCTTCAAAGCTTTTGTCTTTAATAAAGCCTGATATATCTTGACAGGAAAAACTAATATCAAGGAGTAGCTTTCTAGTTCTATGCGGCATAAAGCAATTGTTTGGTGCGATCTACTTCTTGTTGAAAGATAGGGTTCCTAAACTTTTTCAGATGGTATAGATCCACAGGCCGCTTGTATATTTGCTCAAGTTCGTTTTTAAAATTTAAAAACTGATCAAAAGCTCCTTCAAATCCTCGACGATTAAATTTGACGATAAAATCAAGATCACTGTCTTTAGTAAACACTCCCGATGCAGCTGATCCAAATAAATACAGTTCTTTCACACTATATTTTTTACAAAGTGGGTTAAGCTGCTCCATCTTAAGTTCAATTCTTGTTGTCATATATCACCGATTGGCTAATTACTACCATAATCTAACTAAAACTAAGACATTTTTCTATTGTTCAAACTATTTGGATTAAAGCCAGCTCCGGAGGTCCGGCATATTGATAGTAAAAAGCCATATTCCTAAACCGCAAGCTCCAGCAGAGCGAAATCATATTGAACAAAATCCGCAACGAACAGAATTCCGAAGATGTGCTTCTAAAATATATCTTGCTGAATTTTCGGTGGATTCGTATGCATCTTTTATAAAACAATCTTACCCACCGATGCCAATATTTAATCTGTTTACCCCGAGACAAATCTCGGGGCTATGTATGTTTTGAAAAACAAATCTGATACTATCCTAAAAGTGTGTAAAGAGGCCGTGAGATAGTACTAGTCCACCAACGGGGCAAGGGGTTGCAACCCCTTGTTATGTTCGTTATGAGATAACTGTTCTTTAAATGAGCTGCCATTTCCCTCGTTATGCATGCCCGCATTTCTACGGGCATCTGGTTTTTTAATATTTGTTGCTTTACTAGTTGCCTACAAAGAAAACGGCGTTACCAAATAGTAGTTTTCCATTGTGCCAGAAACCTCGGAATAACGGATTGTCTATCATATAAACCACTGATCCAGAGCCCATATTCTGCACACCAAAGCTGAGGGATTCTTCTAGTTTTTCTTGAGCTTTATAGCCTACAAAACCACTTCTAAGTGCCTCTTTCTTGGCCACGCCAACATTCCAGCCATTATCTAAGTATTCGTAAGCAGTAGAGCCTAGCTTTAGCGACATGTACTCGTCTCCGTATCCAAAAGCTAGCGGATGAGTTTTATCCATATCTAGTTTATAAATACTACCTGCATTAGCATTGGAAGTATAATCACGTCTAGCATCGCCAAATTTCTTTAGCTTCGATTCAGCTGAATCTGCTTTATCCTCTTTTTTGTCGGCTGATTTAATTTTCAAATCAAAGCCATCTTTACTAGCCAAGAAGCTATTTGCGCCTTCTAAAGCAATGAGGGTTCCTCCACTACGAATCCAACTTTTCAGATCGTTCAATGCACTTTCACCAAAGGTGCTATTATAATTTCCTGATGGCATTATTAGTACATCGTAGCTAGCCCAATCTGCTCTTCGCAAATCATCAGCATTTATCAAAGTGACAGGGTATCCAATTTGTTGATCGAAGTAATGCCAAATATGTCCAACCATGTTGCTTCGAGTACCTTCGCCAGCAATAAGCGCCACTTTTGGTGCTTTTATGAATCGAACCGAAGAAGACCCAAAATCTTTACCTGAGCTAACAAATCCAGTTGAAACAGGTGTTAGAGTTCGTCCAATTTCATCGGCAGTTTCTTTAACAATCTTATCAAAGGCATCGCCTAACTTTTCATTGCCCGTACGTGTGATTACCAAAGTTCCCGCATCATAATTCTGGCCATCTAAAGAAAATGCACTTTGGCTGTAACGCGCATTTACACCTTTCTTCAAAATAGCTGCTAAATATTTCAAATCATCTAGAGAATTCCATTTTGCTAAATATGCATAAGGTTTTTCAATATATGGTGAAGTTGATGAAACGGTTTCCATAGAAACTGCTTCTTGAGCAATGCGTGATTTAACAGCAAAGCCATCTACACCAAACGAGTAGTAGCTTTCCCATGCAGTAAGATCGTAGGTCACTGAATCGGCAAGCTCAGGATTTGGCTCAAACAACACTCGAACCATTGTGCCTTGTGGCTGATATGTACTAATTACATAATCTCCAGCCTCTACATTAACTCGTTCTGTTTTTCCATTCGAATAATTGAAACCTTCCAACTTAGCCGAGCTTTTAGCTACACCAAATTCTATATTTTGCGATAACAAATGGCGAAGTAACATGGAGACTTTATCTGGGTTACTCGATTTCTTCACTACAAATGTCTTGTATTCGCCCGCTCCCTTTTCTCTATTATTTGCAAAGTATTTTGCAAACTCATCAATTACTTTAGTTTTGTTAGCTACAGTCACTTCCACTGTTGAAAGTCCTGTTGTGGTGTGATGAGTGAGGCGATCAACTAGCGTTAGAGTATCTTCCTCTGCCGTAATTACACCTAAACCGCCCATGCTGTGGCCAGCTTGCTCATAAGTCATTCCAATGGCGCCATTAAAAATAGGCCATGAGTCACCATAACTAGGATAAAATAAATCAAAAACTTCGCCAGTAAAATAGAGCCAGTTTTCTTTATCAAAATATTTAGCATTATTCTTACCAACTATTTCTTGATACTCATTTTGCCAATCTGTAACTGCTGCGTGAACTGGCGAAGCAGCTGGTGCAAAGTAGTACGGGCTGTTTATTCCTTGCTCGTGAAAGTCGACATGCACATGAGGCATCCACTGCTGATATACCGGAATTCGCTGCTGACTTTCAATTTGTGTTTGCCACGACCAATCGCGATTTAAATCAAAATAATAGTGATTTACTCTACCACCAGGCCAAGGCTCATTATGCTCTCTGGCTTCAATTAGTGGATTATATTCACTTCCTGTAACTGATCTATTCCAATTCACATAGCGATCTCTTCCATCAGGATTTACCATTGGGTCCATAATCACTACTACGTCATTCAGCATATTCTGCTTTTCTGTAACCAACTTATACAAAGTGTTCATAGCCGCCTCACTTGAAGAAGCTTCATTACCATGCACGTTATAACTGAGCCACACAATGGGTTTTTTATTGGCTGTTGCCTCCCCTTTTTCAAACCCGACCAACTTTAAGTTATTGGTTCGTATTTCTTCAATATTGGATTGGTTTGTTTCGGAAGTAACCACCACATAAACGAGCTCGCGACCTTCATAGGTTTTTCCATATTCATGGAAAGTTACTTTACCCGAATTGTCGGCTACTTGCTTAAAATAGGCTTCTACTTTGTAGTGTGGGGTGAATTGATCACCCAATTGGTAGCCCAAAAACTCGGCTGGAGATTGCACTTGTGCTTTCACAGCTATTGTTAAAAATAAAAGGGCAATCAGTGTTGATATGCTTTTTTTCATTGTATTAATTTTGGAATTAAAAAATAGAGGCTAGTACAATTAGTAAAAATACCTATTTATTAGCTCATCATTTTTAGTTTGATTCTTCTTTATTAAGCTCTTGTTTTATCAGCGCTTTAACATCATCCATAATAGGGTTTGGAATGGGAACTGTGAGGTTATAATGAGCTAACTTCCATTCATTATCCTTCAAGACTAAAGTGCCCGTACCACGGCTCGGCCCCAAATTTGGCGTATCTAGTTTTTCATCAAACCAGGCGGTATAGCCATTTTCGGAAATATACACATGCCGATCTTTGGGCGTAAAATTCCAGGCTCTACCTCTATCAAAATATGGTTTACTAAATGTTTTAAAGTCAGCCACATTCCAACGCTCGGTATCATCGGTGCCCATAAAAATGGAGCTGTCATTTTCGAAATAATTAAAATATCGCTGGTAATCCGCGTCAGATGCAGCTTGGTGCCAATCGTCCATCGTTGTGTTTACGTTCTTGATGTGTTGCTCAATCATTTCTGGCGTTGGCGCCAGCGAACATCCCACAAACAGCCCTATAAATACACCCAAAAATACTCTTTTCATATACGCTCCTTTTTTGTTGATGAATTGTACTACTTAGAAACTGAATGAGCAAATTATTGAAACTAATATCATCGTTTTTTACGTTCATTATATTCACCAACCTCTATTCCATCTTTTAAAATACTAAAAATATTTCTGTATTGAGATGTGAGCACTAGGTGTGTATACTTGCACTGAATAAATAATTCCCAAAAAATAAAATCAAATGCCTTCCAATCAAGACGTTGCTGAAAAGCTAAACCTTGTCTTTCAACTAATGCAGCTCGCGGGCGAAAATCGTTTCAAAGCCATTGCTTTCGATAGAGCCTCTCAATCTATTGCGGGTTTAAGCGACGACATTCAAACGCATATAAAAAACAAAACGCTCACTGATATTAAGGGGGTTGGAAAGTCGATTGCGGAGGATATTTACACCTATGCCGAAACAGGAGAAATGCCCGTACTAGAAGCTTTTAAAGAAAAAGTGCCTTTGGGATTACTCGATTGGTTAAATATCTCAGGACTTGGTCCCAAAAACATCCTCAGAATACACGAAGAGTTTGGTATTACTGAAATTGATGAACTCAAAGCGGTGATTGAAAGTGGCGAGCTAGCTAAACTTCCGGGATTGGGAGCAAAATCAGTTGAGAAAATTCAAAAATCTATAGAGTGGAAAGAAAAGTTTGACGAACGTTGCCGCTTAGATGAAGCTACTGAGATTGCTGAAGTGATTATAAACAGTTTGAAAGATTTGGAAGGCGTACAACAAATTGAAATTGCTGGTTCTCTTCGTCGTTCAAGAGAAACTATTGGCGATATTGACATCCTGATTGGTGCAGAAGAAGAATATATCTCAAATCTTTTCGATGTATTTACTAGCCACGAACGGGTTACAGAAATTCTGGGTAAAGGTGATACCAAAAGTTCAGTTCGTACAAAAGAAGGTAGGCAGGTTGATCTGCGTATAGTTAAACCAGAGAATTTTGCGGCGGCACTAATGTATTTTACAGGAAGTAAAGAACATAATGTTGGAATGCGCTCGCGTGCTCGTGAACGTGGAATGGGATTGAATGAATACGGCCTTTTTGATTTAACCGATGCTGGCGAAACTAACTGGGAAGCTCCTCATTCTTTTGAGACCGAAGCTGATATTTATAAAATGTTAGACCTCAACTTTGTTCCGCCAGAATTAAGAGAAGACCGTGGGGAATTTGAGATTTTTGAAGAAAATGAATCCCTTCCCTTAGTAGAGGATAAAGATATTCGCGGCGTAATTCACGCCCATAGTACATGGAGTGATGGAAAATTTTCTATCCGTGAAATGGCTGAGGCTTGTATAGAACGTGGTTACGAATATCTAGGAATTTCTGATCACTCTAAAACGGCCGCTTATGCAGGCGGACTTACCGTTGAGGAAGTGAAACAGCAGTGGGAAGAAATAGATCAGCTTAATAAAGAATTTAAAGATGCCGGAATAAACTTTGTGATTTTTAAAGGAATCGAATCAGATATTTTGGCCGATGGCAGTTTAGATTATGACGATGATATTCTCGCAGGATTCGATTTTGTGATTGCAAGCGTGCATCAAACCTTAGATATGCCTCGTGAAAAAATGATGGAGCGATTCAGAAACGCTATCACAAATCCATATACTCGGATTTTAGGTCACCCTACAGGCCGATTATTACTGAGAAGAAATGGAAGTGACATCGATTTAAACGAGCTGATAGAACTAGCTGCAAAACACAATACAGCAATCGAAATTAATGCCAATCCTTGGCGCCTAGATCTTGATTGGAGCTTTGGCAATAAAGCCAAAGAAGTACATCTAATGACTTCCATCAACCCCGATGCACATAGCATTGAAGGAATTGAAGATATGAAATATGGAGTTAGCATTGCCCGAAAAGGGAAATATGAAAAAGAGCGTGTTCTAAATACCAAAAGCGCTGACGAGGTTTTGGCATTTTTTAGAGATCGTTAAAATCACAGAAAAAGGATTCTTTTAATCTAAAACACAGTACTAATGTAATGTCTTCTTTATTTAGGCAAGGATTGAGTATTTTAACACTTATATCCATTTATTTGATTCAATAATAGCACTTTCTTGCTATCTTTTGCGTTAGTGCAACCTATGAGAAAACTGACATACATATTCTTACTTTTACTTTTTGCAGGATTGGAACCGAGCTTTGCCCAAGTACAGTCGCGTTCAGAATTAGCTGGCAAATCGGCGTATATCCAAGGAATGGAAGCATTTGTAAATGAAGAATATGAGCTTTCGAGAGATTTACTACTCACTGCCTATAGCGAACTGGGGGCAAATGCAAGCATCTCATTCGCCCTTGCCGACACTTACAGCATGCTCAACGACTTGCCAAACGCCGCACTTTATGGCAAACAAGCCGTAAACCTCGAGCCTGAAAATAAATGGTATCGATTTAAACTTGCTGAAATTTATAGAAGTGCAGGTCAAAATCAGGCCACATTAAATGAGCTGAACAAACTACTAGAATATCATCCTAACGATTTTGATGCCCTTTTTATGCTTGCCAATACCTATCAAAATTATGGCGAGTATTTTAAATCTAATCAGATTCTTAACCGGGCGTTGAACCTAACTGGGCCCAACAAAGCGATTTTCTTTCTTAAATTCAAAAACTTTGAAGCGTTGGCAATTCGAGATTCCATGCGAGTTCAATTAGAAGCGCTGCGCGATTTAAACCCAGATGATTTAAATACATTGAACCTACTTGGTGAGTTCTATTCTATAACTGGAGAGAAAGGCGAAGCGAGAACCGTACTTTCTGATGCTTTAACTCGAAATAGCCGAGATCCTCAAAGCTTAATAAATCTGGCTGGTTTATATATAGACGTACAGAAGTGGGACAGCGCCGGTACTTTAATGGGTAACTTTGTGACTGACAAACTCATTCAGCCAGAACAAAAAATACAGGTTGCCCAATATCTCGTGGCACGCCATGCTAAAGAGCCTAATAGCGTTCAACTTCGCATAGAAGCTGCTCGATTATTGGATTTACTTTGCGAAGCAGAGCCTGAGTATGGCTTAGCATTTGTACTAGCCGGCCAATTTTATGCGCAAAATAATCAGTTTGACGAAGCCTTGAATAAATTAGAACGTGGCAACCAACTTCTACCCAACGATGAGATGGCTTGGCGGCTAAGGCTTCAACTTCTTTTAGGTGAAGAAAAGCACGATGAAGCCATTGAGGTAGGCAAGAAAGCGAATAAAGTTGTTCCAGAAGATGCTTTTATACAGTTTTTTGTTGGCTCCGCTTATCTACTAAAAGATGATAATGCTACTGCTGTTGAATGGTTAGAAAATGCTTCGAGAGCTCCTGCACGCCGCCCTTTTAAATCCATTATTTATACCACGCTTGCCGATGCTCAAGGCAATCTAAAAAATTATGAAGAATCGGATAGTAAGTACGAACTTGCTTTACGTTACGACCCTGAAAATGACGTGGCCATGAATAACTATGCATACAACTTATCGGTACGTGGCGAAAATTTAGAAAAAGCCAAAGAGCTAGCGCTCAAAGCCATCGAAACAGCCCCAGAAAATGCCGCATATTTAGACACTATTGGTTGGGTATATTTTAAGCTAGGCGATTATGAGCGTGCACGTCGTTATGTGAAGGCCTCCATCGATACGGGTTCGGCAAGTGCAGAAGTTTCTGAACACCTTGGCGATGTTTATGAAAAACTTGATAACCTACACGAGGCCAATAAGTGGTGGAAACAAGCACTGGAAATGGACAGTACAAGAGTTCATTTAAAAGATAAAATTGATACCGATACTCAATGATTTCCACCCGTTACTTTAGCTTTGTTATACTAGCTACCATATTTATTCTAGCTTCTTGTACACCTTCTAAAACGGTTCTGAAAAAAGATAAAGTTCTCTTACCTGTAACCGAACCCATTGAAGATATTGTAGCCAAAATTCCTAATTACAGCAACCAAGTTAATGCGGTAAAAGGCAAGGCGCGTGCTCTTATCAGCGAGCCTGGTAATAGTGACCGAGTTACACTCAATTTTGAAACAGATACAAGCTTAAGCCTACTCACCATTAAAAATAGAGTGGGTATTGAAGGTGGTAAATTACTGGTAGATAGAGATTCTATTCTCATTTATGACAAAATGGAAAACATTGCGCAGAAGATTTCTATACATGATGGGCATCTAACAAATCTAAACGAACTCGCATCCGTTAACTTTTTAGACTTGTTGAACTTTAAGATTGTTTTGACTGATGTTAAAAGTATTCAACAAACCCAGGATGAGTTTGTGCTCCGCCTAAATAATAAAGGCACCGCTCGCATCAATAAAAAGGATTGGACCATAAATAGCATTGTTCAGGCGTGGGATTCAGGCTTGCCTTATTCGCAAATTGAATATGATAGCTACGCAGAAGTTGAAGGCTACAAATTGCCCCGAAAAATCACCATATTAAGCCGCGATGGTGCATCGCGCATAACTCTACAAATTCTAAGCCTAGATATCAATCCTAGTACCTTGAATCTCGAACTCAAAATTCCAAATAACATCCGCATAGAGCGCCCATGAAAGTATCCTTTCTCCATATAGTACTTTCAGTTTGTTTAGCCTTTGTGGTTTTAGCACCTACGCACGGGCAGACTTATGAGGAGAAACGCCAAGAAATTATAAATAAGCAGACCAATACTCGCGCAGAAATTAATGTGCTTGATGCTCGTATAAAATCCTACCAACAGCGTATAGACGAAACCGAGATAAAGTATAACAAGTCTTTTAAGCAGTACGAGAGCTTAAACACCTTGATTTCTCTTCAGGATGATAAAATAAAAACCTTAGAGGAAGCAAAGTCGCAGATTGAAGCAGAGATAGAACTCACTCAAAATGAAATTGATAAGCGAGAGGATGAACTTAAAATTCTAATTGATAATTATAAGAAAATCCTACTCTACACTTATAAAAATGGACGATCTTCAGATTTAGAATTATTACTTACCTCCGACTCTTTTAACCAAATGATTGTGCGATCATTCTATTTGAAAAAGTTTGAGGAGTTTAAGGCAAAGCAGGCGAAACAAATTAGGCAAAGGAAAACAGAACTCGACCAAGCTCGCATTTCTTTAAGGCAAAGTTTAAATAAGAACGTGGTATTGCTAGAAGAAATCAGAGAAGAGAAACAAATTTTAAACGGGCAACGCACCGAGCAAAAGCAAACGGTTGAAACCATAAAAAGCCAACGTTCCGATTTACTTGCTGAATTAAAGAAGAATAGAGAGCAAAAAGAAGCTCTTGAAGGTGCATTTAACGCACTAATTAACGAAGAGGAATTAATTCGCAAAGCTGAAGATGAACGCCTTGAGAAACTAGCCGCAGCTCGTAAAATTGCGGATGAAGGTTTAAGAAATACTGAAGTAGCTCGTTATTCTAAACCAACTGTTGTTAAACGCGCGGTTTCTGACGATATGTTGAATACTTTTGCAACGTCTTTTGCTACCAAAAAAGGAACGCTGGCTTGGCCCGTAAACAGCCGTACTATTTCAAAGAAATTTGGTAAAACTCGTAACCCAATCTATGGTACAGAAACGGAACATCTGGGTGTTAATATTGTAGCAGAACCACGCTCGGCAGTGCAAGTTGTTTCTGATGGATATGTATTTGTAGTCTCTCCAATTAGTGGTTTTGGAGATGTGGTTTTTGTAAATCACGGGGGATACTATACTGCTTATGGTAACTTAAGCCAGATTGATGTATCCAAGAATCAAATTTTAAAAGCGGGCGACCGTATCGGACTTTCGGGCGTAACTAACTCACCACTTGGTGAGAATTTATTTTTCATGGTTCGAAAAGATAAAACCAACTTGAATCCACAAGATTGGCTAAGCAGATAAATAATTTTACTCGTATTTAGTACATTCTCTGTACTTTAATTTTCATAAACTAATTAAACTCTACTATTTCGTGAATAACATACCTCGCCTACTATTTTATGTCACTGGTCTTATTTTTATTTCGGCCTCTTTTATACTATTTACCACAGAGCTTCTCAAAAAAGTTAACGATGGTACTACAATTGGCACTATTCTCTTTTTTATATATGGTTTAGTGTATATGAATATGATTGCAATAAGCAGTAAACGGTATATGCGCCGACTTCAAGGGGCTTCAATGGTACCTTATATTTTTGCAGTAGCCGTTTTTATTCCTCCCGCTTTTTGGGTTTTTGTATATGAAGGTGGCCAAGCTACTTCTCCATTTCTTTTCATATCTATGCTCGTTATTGCGTGTGGCGCAGGCGCTTGGTTTGGGCATAACATGGGTTTAAAAGCTCAAATTAAATTTCAGGATGATTTAAGAATCTACTTAGAGCGCGAAGAACGTCTATCAAAACGGTCGGATTCAAACCAAAACTAACACCTCTTATTATGAAAGCTTACCAATTTTCAATAATAGCAATCTCCTTCATTTTCGGTTTAACTAAAGTTTCTGTAGCACAAAACCAGTCAATTACTCCTGCCAATTTACACACTATTGGCGGGGCACCTTCAGCCGAAAGAATTAAAGTAGATATTGAAAAATTGGTCAGTTTTGGAACCCGTCACACTCTTTCCGACACACTTTCTCAAACTAGAGGCATTGGTGCCGCACGGCGTTGGATAAAGGCAGAATTCGAGAAAATATCAAAAGACTGCGGTGGATGTTTAGAAGTATTTTATGTGAGTGATGTGGTAAGTGGTAATCGAATTCCTGAGCCCACAAATATTGTAAATGTTGTTGCCATACAGCGAGGTTACGCCGACCCAAACCGTTTTGTAATAATGACTGGCGATATTGATACTCGAGTTTCTGATGCGCTAAATGCTACTTCCGATTCGCCCGGTGCCAATGATAATGGCTCTGGCATGGCAGGCACCATTGAAGCAGCAAGAGTGCTTACTAAATACAAATTTCCAAGCTCTATAATCTATGCTGGACTTTCGGGTGAAGAACAAGGTTTGTACGGTGGTAAAATTTTGGCTGAGTTTGCTAAGAGTGAAAACTGGCGAATTAAAGCCATTCTAAATAATGACATGATTGGTAATATTGAGGGCATAAATGGTGTGATTGATAACACTACTGCCCGTGTTTTTTCGGAAGGAACTCGTTTCGTAGAAACAGAACGTGAAGCACAAGCTCGCCGTTTTACAGGTGGAGAAGTTGATTCTCCCTCTCGAAATATTGCTCGTTATGTAGATAAAATGGCCGATTTATATATTCCGAATCTCGATGTAATGATGATTTATCGTTTAGATAGGTTCGGCCGAGGTGGACATCATCGCCCTTTTAATGAAGCAGGATTTCCTGCTGTTCGTATTATGGAAACGAATGAAAATTATAACCGTCAACACCAGGATTTAAGAACTGAAAGTGGAATTAAATATGGCGACACCATAGACGGGGTAGATTTCGATTATGCAGCAAAACTTACAGCTTTAAATGCAGTTGTTATGGCTGGGATGGCAGCAGCGCCAAATCCTCCAGTCAATGTGAAAATTAGCGGTGCAGTTCAACCTAGCACTACTCTAAAATGGGATGCCGTTGATGCAATGCAAAACCCCCAACTTGCGGGTTACAAAATTTATTGGCGCCTCACCGATGCCAACCAATGGCAAAATAGCATCTTTGTTCCTGCAACGGTCACCGAGCATACCCTAGAAAATATTGTAATTGATAACTACTATTTCGGTGTAGCATCAGTATCCAAAGATGGAATTGAAAGCCCTGTAGTTTTCCCAGGCGCCGCTGGTTCTTTTGGAAAGTAAAGCGCAAAAGTTTGTGGCCAATTTGAGCACTCATGAGTCCTCCCTCTGAAATCTTTGGTAACCAAGTTGTTCATGACTCTTAGAAGTGCTAAGCTACTGTTGATGTTGCTTCGGAGATTTGGCCGTCGTGCATTTACTTCCTACGATTCTTCCTTCCTTCGAAAGTAATCACCATAGGTTATTCATATTCAACATCTTCGGTGCTGGGACTTTACTTAATTGTAAATATAATACACCAAATCCTTACACATAATGCCTTGATTCTAAAATCTTCCTAAAATTAATTTCTTATATCTTACTACTTATGTCTTAAATCTATCAGTCTACCCAATCATTGTAGGTTCTGAAACTCGTACAATTTTTATGGTTCTGCCTGTAACTTCTCGTAGGAGATGAGCTTTTCTCATCGCTCCCCAAATTTCTAAATAAGGCTCACTTTCAGTTGTAATATTAATTAAGAGCTCATCATCACTTAAATTAATCGACAGCTTGCGAACATTTTGGTAATGACTTCTGTCAAGCCCATCGGCAACTCGTAAAATACCCGCTAGTTTACGGATTCGAGCACGTGTTGCCCGGCTTAGCTTCCAATATTCTTCGTGTGTTTTTTTGGGAATAGAGCGCCGGTGATATCGAGAAACATTCGCCATAATCTCAATTTCATCTTCTTTAAAACCTTTCAACTCTGCATTACGGATTATATAAAGTGCATGCTTATGATGTTCTGAATGTGAAATATAATATCCAATATCGTGGAGATAGGCTGCATACTCTAGCAACTCTCGATCCTTAGCTGTGAGCTCTAACTCTTCTTTAAGTACATCAAAAATTATAAGCGCCAATTTAGCTACATGCCTAGAATGATCTTCGTGCCACTGACATTTTCTCAATAATTCAAATACACTTCTTCGCCTAGGATCGGCAAATTCACCCGACCATGGCAAACCAATCATATCCCTTTTTAAGTATCGAATAATGATTCCTTCCCTTAAAGCCTGAATTGAAATCCTTACTTTTTTGATACTGAATTTGCGCAACAAAACATTTAGGAGAACCACCCCTGTATTTATGAAATCAACTCGCTTTACGTCTAGCCCCTGAACCCTTGCTCTCTCTTTTCGGCTAAGCGTTATAAACTCATCGTAGAAATCGAAAAAATCTTGGGCAGAATATTCCAATTCATTTAAAGTAACATCTACAGGTAACCCCTTACGTGCTGCAATCATCAGCGCAATATTTTGCATAGTGCCCGACGAACCTATAATGGTATCTGTACGGCGTTGGGCAAATGCCTCTGCAATGGGATTAAGCTCTTTTCTATAATGATTTTCAAGAGAAATAATATCTTCTTCTGTAATGGGATCGGATGGCTTAAAAATATCTGTCATCCTAGATACCCCAATTTTACGGCTAGCTACAAAAAAGAATTGGGTTCCATTTCCTATAATAAACTCTACACTACCACCCCCAATATCTACCATTAAAACGGGGTCTTCGCCTAGCTTAATGCCATGTTGAACGGCATAGCCAATCATTTCGGCCTCCATATACCCTGGAATGGCATTAATTTTTATTCCAAGTTCATCAATACTACGCTGTACAAATTCCCCACCATTTTCAGCTTCTCGGATGGCACTGGTTGCATAAGCTAAAATCTTCTCCACACCGTGGCTGTCGCATAAAACTTTTATATTTCTAAGCGCTACCATTCCCCTTTTAATTGCTGCGTCAGTAAGGCGTTTACCTAATCCACCTTTTGCCAACTGCACCATTTCTTTCAAGTCATCCACTTTCCTAAAACTTCCGTCTGAGTAGATATCTACAATCACAGAGTGGAATGAGTTCGTACCAAGGTCAATTGCGGCTATACGTTTTATGGGAGCAGTTTGTAGCGTATTGGAACTATTTTCTATCACAAATACCTTGGTCTTTTATTAAACTATTATTCGATGCAGGCTAAATATAAGCATTATAGATAGCTCTAATTTACGCTTTCCTTAACTAGGCTACCATTTAAAAGTTAATTTATTAGCATGAGTGAAATTGTTAATGGGAAATGATTGTTGAAACAATCCGCCTCGTACTCGTGCACCGCACATCGGTTTGTGGTATTCTCGAGTTAAAGCGTTTAATTAGATTTTGTAATTTCCGATATGAACCATAGAGATTCTAATATAGATTTTGAGCCATTTGAAAGTGTTTTGTGGGCACCAAGTGTGCATATACACACCATACTTCCATCATTTTCAAAACCACCTGCTGTGCCCACTAAACGCATCGAAATTGAAACTCCTGACGACGATTTTCTCGAAATTGATCTGCTACACACACAAACCGAAAAACCTATAGTTGCATTATTTCACGGCTTAGAGGGTTCGTCTGAGAGGCCTTACATTCGTAATTTAATGTATCACTTACGGCAGGAAGGCTATTCTTCGGTTGCTTTAAATTTTAGAGGTTGCGGAAGCCGAATGAACAACCAACCGCGTATGTATCACTCGGGCGAAACATCCGATTATGCCACCTTTTTTAAATGGATTTCAAAAACGTTTCCCAATAATGAAATCTATGCTGTTGGGTTCTCATTAGGTGCAAATGCACTGGTTAAATCGCTGGGCGAAGAAGGCGCACAACATTGGGTTTCTAAAGCTGTGACTGTTTCCCCTCCATATAGCCTAAAGGATGGTTCGGTAGCTATGAATACTGGTTTTAATAAAATATATCAGAAACGGTTTATTCGAACTTTAGCAGCCAAAACACAGCTTAAAAAGAAGCAATTCCCTGATTTTCCGATTTTTACTGGCTCTACTATGTACGACTTTGATGATCAAGTCACAGCTCCACTACATGGTTTTAAAAACGCTGATGATTATTACGCCAAATCTTCTTCTGGTCAATTTTATGAATATGTGAAAAAGCCATTACTCATCATTCACAGCAAAGAGGATACTATTTGTCCATTAGAATTTGCCCCGCATTGCGTTCTAAAATCCAACCCACATATAGAAACCTTATTTACAGAGAAGGGTGGCCATGTCGGGTTTTTAAGTTCTAAGCCACATTGGCTAAATAGATCCATCATAAAATGGCTCAAAGCATAAAACGATTCGTATCTTAAGCATGTTAATTAATATCACATCAGTATTTTATTTATGGTAATTATTATTGGCGCCGGTCCTATTGGCATTGCAACTGGCATTCAACTACAAGAAAAGAACATCCCTTTTTTAATCATTGAGAAAGGAAGTTTGGTGCATTCATTGTTTCACTATCCAGTAAATATGACTTTCTTCTCTACTTCTGATCGATTAGAAATTGGAAATATTCCCTTTATATCGCATGGTTCAAAACCAACACGTAAAGAAGCCTTAGAATATTATCGCAGAGTAGCAGAGCATTTTAAACTGCCCATTCACTTATACGAAGAAGTACAATCTCTTTCAGGAGCGGATGGTGATTTCACAGTTACAACCAATAAAGACGAGTACAAAGCCAAAAAAGTTGTGGTGGCCACTGGGTTTTATGGCACAGCAAATATGATGAATGTTCCTGGCGAAGAATTAGAAAAAGTTCAACATTATTATAAAGAACCACATCCTTTTGCTTGGCAAAAAGTGTTGGTTGTTGGGGCTGGGAACTCTGCTGTTGATGTAGCTTTAGAGTGTTTCAGAGCAAATGCCGAAGTAACCATGGCTGTTCGAGGTCCGTCTATAAAACCCACAGTAAAGTATTGGGTTAAGCCTGATATTGAAAACCGAATTAAATTTGGCGAAATACAGGCACATTTTAATACCACAGTAAAAGAGATACGTCCACACGAGGTTGTGCTAAATACTCCTGAAGGGGAAGTTATTTTAGAGAACGATTTTGTGCTTGCAATGACGGGATATCATCCAAATTTTGAGCTAATGGGTAAGCTTAATATTGAGCTTTCTGATGATGATAGATGTATGCCCATTCACGAAGAGAGAACGCTTGAAACAAAGAAAAAGGGTGTTTATGTAGCTGGCGTTGTGTGTGGAGGGATGGATACAACTCGCTTATTTATTGAAAACACAAGAGTTCATGCTAACCAGATTGCAGTTCACATAGAAAAACACTGGAAATAAAAAATGGGCAAGCGACCTATATCACGCCGCTACGACCAGATTACCGCTGCTGCATTCCTGCCCTGACGGAGTTCAAAGGGAGCTGACTGTATAGGACTTGCCCAAGCCCCTAAGATAAGGCTATTAACCATCAAGGTTCAAGTTTTATTAGCAAGAGTTTGATAAATAGATGTTAATTTTTCGAATTCAGAAAACTGAGTTCTATTCCACCCTAAATGCATGAATATCCCTCTTTGATAATAGAGCAGAATCACTTGATAGATTCAACTAATTCGTTGACAAAATTTTATTTGTTCGCACAAAATAAATCATTCTGATCCCGAATCACCTTACACCTACAAGGCATCTCATCTTCGTAGCCAACCCAAATGCAATAGTAAACAACGAAGAATAACCTCTTACTTCTTACTCATTACAAATACGCCATCCCAATCTTTGGTGGGGGGAGACTTCTTCATCCAATTGCAGCGCTCAATAAAGATACCGGATGGATTCACTTCGTAATTTTCCAGTTTCACTGATTGATTGAAATACTCTAGCGCCTTATCCCAATCTTGATCGAAATAATGATCCATACCTTGTTCGTATAATCCAATGCAATCGTATAATTTTTGGCTAGCATCCGATTTTAAATCAGCTAATTCATACACTTTAATAGGAAGGGTTTTTCCTTTTACCACAATGTTATCGAGCAACCTAAATACACAGTCGTCACCGAACCTTTCTGCTTCTTGCTTGGTAGATTCTGTCAACATAGTATAAACACCATATTGTCTAGCTCCACTTTCGCAGCGTGCAGCAATATTTACATTATCGCCCATCATGGTATAATTAAACCGTTGGCTTGAACCCATATTCCCAGTAACCATTAGCCCCGTATTCATCCCTACACGGCTTTTCATGTGAGTTACAATATCTGGCCAACCATCCTTTTTCCACTTCTTGCGTAGCTCTTCTAATTCTTTATGCATCAATTGGGAAGTTACGCAAGCTCTTAAAGCATGATCATGAACAGGCAAAGGCGCACCAAAAAAGGCAACAATTGCATCACCAATATACTTATCAAGAGTTCCATTTTTAGTGGTGATAATTTTTGTCATGGCATTTAAATATTCATTTATTAACGCCACTAACTGCTTTGCCTCAAGCTGCTCAGAAAATGTTGAGAACGATTCAATATCACTAAAAAAAGCGGTCATATAGGTTTCTTCGCCACCAAGTTGTGGCTCTGAGCCCGACTCAATCATTTGATTTACAAGTTCTGGAGAAACATACGTAGAGAACATACTCTGGATTCTACTTCTCTCGCGATCTACAGTCAAATATTCAAGGCCCATAGAAAGAACCTGAGCTAATAAAAACACAGTTAAAACTGAAGACAAATTCAAAAATAGGCTATATAAAACAAATGCTTTATAAGTAACAAATATATAGGTTCCAATTAGTAAAACGGTAGCGATTACCCCCCAAAACGCGCCAATACTTCGGTTCAAAAATACCACAACTAAAGCGGCTAATAGCATAACTAAAAGAACTGACCAATTACTTTGAAGTGCTAAATAGTTATTATCTAGCACTGTTTGGATGGCATTTGCATGAATTTCGTAACCAGGGCGTGGTAGACTTTCGCTAGAAAATGGAGTAGGATAGAAATCCTTTAACAAAGGCATTGTAGAACCCACAATCACAATTTTATCTTTAAAAACATCATCGTACAACAACCCAGTTCTTGTATCAGGGTCATCAAAAAGATTTAACTCAAACGCCTCAGCCTCCATAACCGTGGTGTAGCTTGGGTCGTCAATTACATTATCTAGCGAGTAAATTGGGAACTGTGCCTCAGGGCCGTAGTAGTTTATTAGAAATGAATGAGCGGTTGTTCTAGGCACTCTAAATCTGCCTACATTAAAATATTCGCTTTTATCAATCATTGGCTTGTCAATTTGAGACTGCTCAATGCCTGCATAAATCCTAAGAGCCTCAAAGCCAAGCATATAATATATTTGATTGTTATGCTCTTGCCCAAATCTGTAACTACGCACAAAACCATCAATATCTGGCTGTATTGCCACCATCCCTACTTGATTTGGATTATAGGCTTGCAGAACTGGCTGAGGAAATAGCTCTAGCTTTTGATCGCCATAATTGGTGGTTACAATATTAATCTGGCCAGCCAATACTACTCCCCCGTGATTTTTTATTGCCTCAGCAAAAAGAGTATCGTTTTTATGGTTGTACATGTCTGGTTGGTCAAAAACCACATCCAATAAAATAGCTTTTGCACCCGCTCTATTTAAGTTATTGATTAGGCGCGCATATACACTTGTTGGCCAAGGGTATTTTTCTGGAATTTCATCATCAGCTTGCTGGCTAATTTCAACTAAAACTATAGGTGAATCTTTAACTGGCAGTGGACCTCTCCACTCAAAAAGTGTATCTCTAAAGCTTAACTCGGCTTTTCGAATTGTTGGGATTGCAGAAACTAGAACAGAGCTAACAAACACCACGGCTACAAGGGCAAGGTAAACCAAAATTGGTTTTCTACGACTTTTTGGTGCGTTCATCTGTTTTAGAATTTAAAAATATATCGAAGCTGAATAATGCGATCGTTGGTGTTGCCTACTCCCGATACATTTGTGAGGTTTGCATCAACCAAAAAAGAATGATAGTCATTTAAATTATACTGTGCACCTGCTTGAATTACATAGGTACTGTACTGGTTTTCTATAGGTGCGCCAGTTAGTATGTAATAATGTTTGGCTCGATTGGGATCCTCTTGCGAAGTTGGATCAACTATAAGAGTTTTTACTTTAGTATTGTTCTTTGTTAGTGCCAGCCTTGCATTTACATTTAGTTTATTCTCTAACAAGAAATAACTGCCACTGGCATACATCCCAAAGATTTTTATATCAGTTTGTCCGCTACCCGATTGGGAATTATTTACAGTAAGCCCAACTTGTGTTCTAAATTGCTGTATAAATCTACTCGTTAAATTTAAACTAATCGCTGAACTATTAACATCGCCAAAAGCGAACACCTCGTCGGTTGTTTTGAGTGATGAATAACTTAACGAAGCATCGTGTACTGCGTCTAGTAAGTCAAATTGTTGGGATATTGAGCCTGTAATGTTGATGGTGGTATTATTCTTTGGAGCTGTTGCAAACAAAGTATCCATGCCAGAAACGCTATAGTTTTGTATCGCCTGGTTTTGCAAGTAATTTGGTAAATAAGGATTAAAACGCGTTATCCCATTGTCTCTAGTTCTATATCGTACTCCCACATTAACTCTAGGTAATGAGCTTGAAATGGGATACCAGCTCAGGTTGGTTCTATAAGTAATAGACTCTGTGGTGGCCTCTTTAGCACCAGTTACGTTATCCTTTAGAAATTCATAGCCTAGAGTAACAAAAATTCTATTTTGCATTAATCTAAAGCGGTCACTTAAAGTAATTCCTGCAATATCTTTTCTAATTGTAGAGTTGGCAAGGGAATTAAAATCAGGTCCAATCCAACGATATTGAGCTCTAAAATTATTTTTAGGGTAGTTAATAGATAATTCTGAATTACTGGCCAGTATACTAGTTGGGAAGAATAAAGCAGCCTCAGTACTATCTGTATTTATGTTTTTCACCTTTATAGGTAACACATTCATGTTCTCATTTATGATGATAAATCTTGAAACTTGATCGAGAAAATTTTCTGTTTTGCTATCAATATCAAAACCTAAATCATCTGCAGTTTCAACCGAAAGCGCCCCACCGTAAATATTGTTATTTAACGCGCTAATAATTCCTTCTGTCTCAAGGCGTATTTTATTTTGGGCAAATGCCATTTTCATATCGGTACCGGCAATAAAATTTCCTTTTGCCTGCAAGCTGCCATTTTCTATGCCGAGTAACTTTGGTGTACCTTGTAATTTATTTAGATCATCTGTAGATAAACCATGATTTAAATTTGGTGAAGTTGTTAAAATATCTGTATAAGTACGCACATTAAACACAGAAGTAGTATCATCTTGTACCTTCATAGCATGGAAGCCAACCTGAAATTTCCGTTCGTTGCCGAATGCTACTCTCCCCCCTACAATCTCTCGAGTAAAAGCCCCCCTACCACCATTTTGATACTTAAGTGTGTAGGTAGTATCAACAACTTGATCATTTAAAATAAGCTCTTCCCTCTCAATATTGGTATACAGGTTAGTGACTTTCCGATTTATTTCGCCATAAATAAACTGTGCATTTATATTATCACCTAAAAGATGCACTTCTGTATTTACCCCATAAATTCTTCGTCCACTAATCGAAAACTTACTCATATTGGGATAAATATGCCCTGCCTGAAAGCGCAACCATTTACCATAATCTAAATTTATACCATATCTATTTTGGGGCTGTAACCGAGTAGATTCTTGTGAAGTAAGAAATCCATTTAACGAATATCTAAGTTTACCATAACTGCCCGAAACATTTGTCCTGCCCGTGTAGGCATTATTTATGTCGCCACCAATTACTTGGTTTCTAGCGCCTAGCTCAATATTGCCAGTTGGTTTTGGCTGAGTGATTAAACCAGCGAATTGCGGCACCGCTGTTGGGTTAACAACCGAAAAATCCCACTCATTAACCAAGTAAGTTTCTTTTTCTGTTATATAATCTAGCCTAATGGTGTGGCTTCCGTCTCTATATTCGCGGGAAAAATATGATATGTAATAAGCGCTGGTATCAGCTAAATGGGTAATATCAACATCATCGATATATAAATGAAACTCACCTGCCTCTAACTTCTCAATATCATAAAAGAGTGCAATAGCAATTAGTACCTTATCATTAGCCAATACTTCTTTTGGCGTTGGAGAGAGGATAGTGTAGTCGATTAACTTATTTCTTTTGGGAGGTGTTCTCTGATCGCCACTTTCAATTACATTTAAGCGAATAGGATTTTGAGATGGCTGTGTTTCTGGAAAATATTTTGGCTCTTGATTGATTACACTTAGTTGAAAATAATATTCGATTGAAGAAATAGAAGCGTTATCTACTGTTAATTCAGCGGCAAAAATACCATTTTTAAAAAACACTTCTTTTTGTTGATAACCAACTTCATTATCAAACCTATAGAAAAGTATTGCCTCTTGCACATCATTTTGCGACACACCCGATGCAATAAACTCTAAACTTATAGCTTCACCTACTGTAGCGTGCGTAGGTTGCTGATGCTGTATAACATACTGAGCATGCAGAGTCTGCGTAACCATCGAAATGATAAAACATATAAATATTTTACCAACTGAGTTCATTTATATAGACCTCCATTATGCCGTAACCCGAAGAAACTATCACATAATATTATTTTCTGATAAGGTATTGTACCATTCACCAACTATGTATTTTATTTAATTACCACTTTTCTCAAAATAATCAATTATTACTTCACGTATTTGTCCATTTGCGTCTCTAAATCTAATCTTCATCTGTTTTTTGATAAGATTTTCATCTAAAGATCCATACCCACCTTCTAGCTCATCCATATCAGAATCGCTTAATGTACCCGATTCTATGCCATCACCTTGTTCATTTACTTGTGCAAACATTTTTTCGAATAGTGACACTGTTTCTCCAGAAACTGAGGCTTCAACATCTACCTGACCTTCCTTTACCCAAACGTATCCATCACCTGTATTCCCGAACTGTGTGCCTTTAACAGAGGCAAGCGAACGCGAAGTACTCACTTCAAAGTCATTTCCGCCTTGAGGTTGAACATCCAAAAATATTTCACCTAGTCCCAAATCAATACGTGTGTTTCCTTTTTTAATGGCTTTATCAGTCTCTCCACGTACCACTAACATTGAGTTTGGTTTAACTTTTGCAATGCTATTATCCATAAATACGATAAGCGCATAGCCCTCATTATCTGTTAGTAATGTATCTCCACTAAATAACTGCTCCCCTATATTTTCTTCTAGATTTAGCTCTTTTATTTTAGAAGATGCATTACTTACGCTAACTGATGGCTTGAAACGGCGTACTATTGCAAGTGGCCTTTCATTTTCAATAATTCTAACGTCTGTCTCTACAAACCCTACCAAAAATAGAACTGAAAAGATAAGCGCTATTGTTTTTCTAAATTTTATAAGTGGGTTCATTTTTTCGCTCCCAGAATGATATCACCATCTTCAATTTTCCTTATTATTTCGGCCAATTTAATACTTATTTGAGGCCCAACTACTGGCACACCATCAATTTCCAATCCTTGTATATTAAACCCAGCATTTTGAAGTTGATTATACCTACTTTCGCCAATTAATTTTATAATCGAACGTTTCAAGTCTGCATCTAGTAGTGCAGGGCTAGTTTCAGACCCAGCCTCACTCAATTTAAAGCTCCAAATTTCTGAGGCATTTTCTATAGTTCCTGCTCCTGCTTGTATGCTAGCTATAATCTGCCAATAATACGTATGCCCAGCTTCTAGTGGTTGTGCGCCCGATGCCGGGAATTGATAGTTATTCCCCTCTACTATAACATCTAAATTCTCAAAAGCTAATAAAGAACCGCCATTATTTATGGGCAGAGTACTTTTTGCACTTTCTAGTAATGATTCGGGACTTCCTTCCTCATTGTCTTTAACTACTAATAGCCTGTATTTTGCGCTCAGCTCTCCATCCCAGCTAAACTGAGGGAATGGATTGGTAATTTCTACATTGCCGTCTATCACATCACCTGGGGTTCTTAAAAAGATATCGGAGGTTTCTGGGAGTGATGTATTACCTATTTCTGCGGTGGCGGTTGCCAAATCTTGCCGACCTAGCGCATCCGTAATTTGAAATATTGTTACTTGAACTGCATAAGTATCGGGCGGAAGGGCTAAGGCTCCATCTAAATTCTCAACTAAATTATCACCCTCGGGTGTTAACCCGCCGTTAAATGACAAATGCTCTGAAATACCTGGAATACTCTCTTGTTTGATTGCATTATTAGTAACATAGACCGTTTGCATGGGTGCCAAAGTGAATGGAAATCCATTCTTTTGTTTAAAATAAACAATCTCACCTCTTTTACCACTTGCGATACTAAACTCAAAATATAAGTTAGATAACATTTCAGTGGTTAGATTTTGAATCACACCCGATATAAGAACAGGTCCGCTACCTTTGGCATCTACTCCAAGGCTAGATAAGCTAATAACTTGACTGTTTGCTAATTGCGCAGAAACATCAATATCTATACTTAAAACCTCACCTTGCGCGTGTACATTAATTTGTGGAACTATTATAGAGATCCACAGTGTAATAATGCCAAGGAAAACATTACGTTTGCTTTTTTTATTCATAATAAATCCCTTAATTGGTTCTAATGATATGATACTAAAACTACGCTAGCTTTCCATAGCATTAAATTCTAATATACGGTGATTATTGAAAAATAGAATTTAACAATAAAAAAAGCCTCTCTAGATACTAGAAAGGCTTTTGTGGAGCTACAGGGATTCGAACCCTGGACCTTCGCGCTGCCAGCGCGACGCTCTAGCCAACTGAGCTATAGCCCCAAAGAACGGCAAATATAAACCTACATTGAAATAAATCCTAACTTAATTACGCATTTTGTTTGATTGACTCAATAGGTTCATTATTTTACATGAAATTTAAAATAAAATCCTAAACGTAAATTAACTATATAGGAGCAATCCCTAATATGAAACGCAAATTACAATTCCTATTCCTTGCACTCTTCCTAGTTGGTGGTCTGGTTATACAGTCGGGTTGTGGTTCTAGCAAACCTGCTGTTCCAATCGACCTTGACACAGATGGTGACGGTCTAACCGATCTAGATGAAATCAACATCTACAACACTGACCCATTCAACCCTGATACTGATGGCGATGGCCTAAGTGACGGTGATGAAGTCTTAAAGTATAACACAGACCCACTTAACGCTGACACTGATGGCGACGGCCTGAGTGATGGCGACGAAGTTAATGTTTATGGCACTGACCCATTAAAAGCTGACACCGATGGTGATGGTATTAATGATGGCGACGAAGTTAATAAATATGGTACTGACCCACTAAAAGCTGACACTGATGGTGATGGCCTAAGTGACTATGATGAGATTTTTAAGTACAAGACAGACCCGTTAAATCCTGATACGGATGGCGATGGTTTCTCTGACGGTCAAGAAATCGAAATGGGCACAAACCCACTAGATTCAAGCGACCCTGCTTACATTAGAGCTGACGATATTGGCACAATCAATTTCGACTTCGACCGCTCTAACATTAGAGATGACGCTGCTAGTACACTAGCTGACAACGTTGAGTTGTTGAAATCATCTCCTGCATTCAAAGTGCGTGTTGACGCTTACACCGATCACGTGGGTGGCGATCAGTACAACTTACGCTTGAGTTTACGACGCGCTAAAGCAGTTGTAGATTTCTACACTAGAAATGGCATTGCTGCAGACCGTATTGAATCTCGTGGGCTAGGTAAAGCTCCAGTTCCTTGCGCTCAAGAAGATGCAGGTGGACGTGGTTGCGAAGCTAACCGTCGTGCTGAATCAATACCAGTAAGTACATTAAAGTATGCACCAAGAAATTGGTAATCTTACTTTAATACATGTTTTGAAAAGGCGAGCTACTTAGCTCGCCTTTTTTTATGTCTATAGTTTTTTGAACAATGATTAGTTATAGAATGGGATTGCAGATTGTGAGCTAATTTGTTGATAGCTTGGTTAAGACCAATGGATGCTACCAAGGAAATACCCTCGCTCTAGGAGGTATAATAAAATCTCTCAACAAATTATCTAATGTATCTACATATTCTTAGAAGAACCGCGCCACACTTATACCTGGGTAGAAGCCAGGGTCATCCAATCTGAATGCTAGATCTATTCGGAATAAGCTAAATATATTGCTTAGTGAACCTCCAACTTCGATATGAACATTATCTGTACCATTGATATTATACCAATTTACACTATCTGTAGAACTCCACGTTTTACCAACGCCACCAAAGGCAATTATACTAAGCCCTGTTTTGGGCGCCGAGCGCCAACCAAGCATTTCTAAAGGTACGCTACGGAAATTATGCTCTGCATACACGCCTGCATAACTCGCACCTTGATAGGGTATATACCTTTTAGTTTTAAACGCGCCAAAAGGTGTGATATATCCAAAAGAAGCGTCTAAAGCACCGAATTCTTGAGGAGGTAAATCCCCCAAATAAGTTCCTGCATTTATTCGAATATCGAGAGTATTTGGTAAAAATCGTTTCCTATAAAATGTTGTGAATCGCTTATATACATTTAATTTAAAGCGAGTAAAATCCCATTCACTACCAATCATTTTTGCTGATTGTTCTACACTCAGGCTCATACCATTTTGCCCAACTGCTCCAAAATTATTTTTTATATCCCCTCGACTTAATTTTAACTCTACAGCACTCAAACGGCCATCTTCTATGGGTGGATTAAAAGGTTGTACGTGACTTCTCCCAATAATATTATAATTGGTTTTATAATTTATGGTGTTATGATTTTCATAGGAGTAATTAAGCCGATAGGTAATTCTACTTTTTGGGGGTAGATATGAAAAGTCTAAAAATCCACGCTCTTTCCTGAAATAATTATAGTAATCGTTAAAGCCAAAAAGTGGCATAACACTAGGTATAAACAATCCATATATATCGGATTGATAGCTAGGGCTTGTGTCAAAATCATAGCCAAAGCTGGTTGCAAAACGTCGCGTATTTTTTAGTGGCCACCAAGATATTTTTGCGCCATGGCTCCAATCTTGATAGCCAAAACTATAGGCTAGCTTTAATGTAGATTTTACTCTTCTGTCAGCAAAATATTTATTGTGCTCTAAACCTAAATGAGCCGCATCAACCTTGTTAAATCTAGCTACTGGTGAAAGATCCTTTGTTAACTTGTAAAACATACTTGGGGTGCTCTGTGAGCTAGCTTTTCTCGATCTAGTTCCTGTAGCGTCTTCATCGCCAACACTAACAGATATACTCCCGCCCCCATCGTCATCATCTAAATCCAAAAATCGGGTTAAGAAACCTTTCGGTTTAAATGCTTTTTCTAAAGTAGCGGTACTGTCTAAGTCGGAATAAGCTTCAACTTCTTTTAAAGATAGAGGTATCGCCTCTGTGTTAGTATTAAAAAGTGAGTCTGCCAGCCCAATTGTTGTTGAATCTATACTCATCCAGCTTCTATCTTTATACAACGAGTCTGGCAAATCGACGTTTACCTGATAGTTATTTAGCTTTGAAACCTGCTTAAAACCAATTGGAGGAAATCTAAGCCCAACTACCCCTACTTCAACAAGCCCTTCAATGCGCACATCTACAGGTAGCCAATAATCACCACCAAAATTACTAAACTGTTGTTCGTATTCTAGATTAAAATCCTGTACTGGCGGCGGGAAAACAACTACTTGGTTTGGTTTTAACTTCACAGAAAGAAGAGCAAAATCTTCGTCTAGTACAAATATAGTTCCTTCAAATAGAGGCTGGAAAGGTCTTTTGGCAGATACTTCAATCTGGTACACCACCTTATCATCTATACTCTTATAATCAACTAATTTGAAGTGATAGTACTTTAAAGCACGATCATTAGTAATACCCACAATGTCAAAGCCCGCGACATCAAATTGGTCGTCATAGAAATTTGGTAAATAGCTTACTCCAGTAAAATCACCCATACCCTCCATATTCGCTGTTTGGCGTTTCGACTTTAAAACCTCTCTCGGCCCCTTTTCAGCGTCCCAAAATGCTTCCGAAATACTTTCAGTTATAGAAACTATAGAGGTATCATTTAGTAACTGCTGCCGACTATAAGCCTCTACCTTATACGTTTTTAGACTTGCCCTCCAAATTTTCTTTCGCCGAATAACCTCTTTCATAATAGCAATTGCGGGGTCTTCTCCTGTTATCGTAAGTTCACCCATTTGGATAAGTGCCTCTTTAAGTATAAAATCTAACGGACCCGAAAACTGTGCATCAATCGTTATTTCTTTCGACTCAAACCCGATAAATCGAGAAACTATAGTAGCGGGAAATTCTTTTACGATTATTGAATACTCGCCGTCTTCGTTGGCTATTGTGCCTGTATAGGTGCCCTTAATAATTACATGAGCCGCTGCTAAACCCTCTCCAGTAGTTTTATCAATAACCTTGCCCGAAATCTTTTTTTGAGCGAATAACAGCCCTGAATTCACGCTAATCAACAAAAATAAAATAGTTAGTTTTTTCATTTTTGAACTCCCTTAAATCTAATCCCTTTAAATTAATAGTGGGCTTTACTGAATTATAAAAGCAAAGTTTCAACAAATCTGTATATTTAATCTATCTAAATGGCCCTTTAGTTCAAGTGGATAGAATAGGAGCCTCCTAAGCTCTAGATCTGGGTTCGAGTCCCGGAGGGGTCACAAAATGCACACCGATTAGTATTTTTAAACTTGTTATATAATGTGGACCAATTCAAATTCTGCCACATTTATGGCTCATCGCCCTCTCAACTCATTCTTTTTTATTCTTAAAAATGGCGCCCAATATAGCGGTTAAAAATGCTCCGCCGATAATTGACCATATAATTGGAAATGGTTTGCCTGCAATTTCTATAGACCAGAGCATCGGAAGGTCTAATTCTGTTGCCATCCATTTACCTAATATAGCACCAATAAATCCTACTCCAGCCGAAATTAAACACCCTCCACTCCCAACTCTAAAACCTCCGATGCTTTGGCCAATACCGCCACAGATGGATGCAATGAGTAAATATATTAAAAAATCAAAAAATGACATGGTAATTACTTTAAAGGTTATTGACTTGAACTATAATTTCTTTTAGCCTCAATTTCTTAGCCTAACACATCAAAATAACATAGCTCATACTTCTAATACAAGTTTCTTTCTAAAATTTCATATTTTATGAAGCTTTTAAAAATAAATATGCTTTACTTATTTGGGAAAGCCATCGCTAAAACTTAAGTTTATGTGTAATAACGGTTTTTTTTAACTAACTAAATAATTGTCATGAAAAATATTGGGAATAAACTACTTTTACTAGTTGCTTGCTTAGTACTTATTCAAGCTTGTGGACCGAGTGAAGCAGAGAAGAGAGCTGCTGAGCAGGCTAGAATGGACTCGCTACGTGCAGTACAGCAGCAACAAATTGCAGATCAAATGGCTGCTATGCAAGATAGCCTAGATAGAGCAGAAGCAAAACTTGAGGCAGAGCCAGAGAAGAAAGAAAAAACAGATTATACTTTTGTTGAAAATGGCCCTTACGCAGTACAAGTTGGCGCTTTCCGCTCTGAGAGCAAAGCAGAAGGTTTTGTTAACAAATGGAAAGATAGAGATTACCCAAGCACTTATATTGTGAAAGTGGGCAATGAAGCCGATGGCGACGTTTGGTTCCGAGTACGCATTGGATTTTTCGGTAATAAAGCGGATGCTGAAGTACTTGGCGCACAATTAGCGAAAGAAATTAACTCAGGTTTCTGGGTTTCTAAAGTTAGATAAACGACTTTTATTACATTCTGTTTAACATTAAACAGATTATAGTTGTTTATCTCCCAAGCATTTACGTAATTATGGGAGCGCTCTAGTAGCGTCTCTCTTGATGAATAGTCAGCCCATCATACATGAAAAATGTGATGGGCTATTTTTATGCCTTAATATCTTGCTTAAATAACCCCTTTTCACAAATTCATCAATAAATAATCGTTTTTCACGAATTATAACTGGTTTTCATACATGCGAGTCTAAATAAAACTCGATGCTAAAATACCCCTAAACGATATTCTACTAAGGTAGATGGTTGACTTTAACTATTAACCAACCCCAGCATTGATGTAGAAACTTGTATAACACTTCTAAACATCAATGTGGATTGGAAAATGGATGACCTCGATTAGTCCGTTTTATACTTATCGAACCAGCCTACAATGTAACTTACTTTTCGGAATAGGTTGCTAGGCTTTGCAGCAATTCCATGCCCAGAGCCTTGGATACGCACCATGGTAGTTTCAACACCGTGCATTTTTAATGCAGCATAGTATTGCTCGGTTTCAGCCATAGGTGTTCGGTAATCTTGCTCGCCTGTAATAAGTAGAGTTGGCGTATTTACACTGCCAATTAATGAAATTGGAGAATGATCTAAGTATTGCTTTGGATCTTCCCATGGTTTTTTCGAGAACCAATATTTTGTGAATCGCGGAGAACCATCGGCAGTTAACACAAAACTATACCAGTTTATTACGGGCTTAGCTACTGCCGCTGCTTTAAAACGATCTGTTTTACCAATACTCCAAGCTGTTAGCACTCCGCCACCGCTACCACCAGTTATGAATAAATTATCTTCATTTATGTAGCCTTTCTTAACTACGTGATCTACGGCGTCCATCAAGTCGTTATAGTCTTCGCTAGGATAATTGTTGTTGATATAGGACGTAAATTCTTCGTTATAGCTCGTACTCCCGCGAGGGTTGGTATATACAACTACATAGCCTCTGCTTGCCATAAACTGAAGCTCTGGGCTAAATCGAGACCCGTAGTTAGTGTATGGGCCACCATGTATTTCCAAAATTAACGGATACTTTTTTGCGGGATCAAAATCGGGCGGTGTTATAATCCATCCTTGAACTTTAAAATCATCAACTGAAGAGTTAACCCAAAATTCTTCCACATTCCCCACTTTAGTGGTCTTAAAAAATTCTTCGTTCAGGTTAGTTATAACTCTATTTGCCATCCTTGTGGGATAGTGCCCTACCGATAGATTTGTTGGGCGAGTGGTAGAAAGCTCTGAATAAGCAAAGCGCCCGTTATTGGCAACTGTATAAGATCCGCCACCGTAGGGGCGACCAGAGGAAGGTGTTCCTAAGTTTTCTGCAATCTGAGTGTAATCGCCATTAAGCCTTATATTGCCCACCTTGCTATTTCCTTCCTCATCATATCTGAAATAAATAGACTTACTATCTGAACTCCAGGTAATAGATGATGCTGATTGTTTTAGCTTTTGGGAAATAACACGAGCATTAGAGCCATCTCTGTTCATTAGGTAAATATTGCTTTTTTGATATCCCACAAATTTATCTTTGTAACCTGTATAGGCAATTAATTTCCCATCAGGCGAAATCTTTGGTCCATAATAAGGCCCCCTTTCGCTTGTAATCTGCTTTGTTGAACCCGTTTGAACATTCAACTCAAAAATTCGCTCATTACTTGGATCTAATTCGGCATTTCCTGAAATATCAGCGGTATAAAGAATTGTTTTGCCATCAGGTGCCCAAGTAGGGCTTCCAAAATTAAAATCGCCTGAGGTTAATTGGCGAGGTGCACCACCATCTACAGGAACAATAAATATATGTGAATAACCATCACGCACATATCCACCGCCATCTCTTCTATAAACAACTTTATCTATCACAACAGCGGGTTTTTCCCACGTAGCACCTTTTGGTGGTGAGGGAAGTTTCGCGAATTGTGGCGAAGGTGATGCAGGCATAAACTTAGTGAATAGAATATATTTACCATCTGGCGACCAATTTAAATTGCCTGGACTGTCAGCCAAATGAGTAATAGATGCAGTGGCACCAGAGTCCATCCAACGCACAAATATTTGGCTTTTACCTTCATTACTTGAGGTATAAGCAATCTTTTTGCCATCTGGAGACCAAGTGACCCCACCATAATAATCGGTACCTGATGTTAATGGTTGGTTATTTTCGCCAGAAAATGAAATGCTCCACAGGTTAGAAAACCGTCCGTCATTCATCACATTAAACTGGTGCTTCTCATAAATGATGGTATTTCCATCTGGAGAAATCTCAGGATTACCAACCATCTGAAGGTCAAATAAATCCATGTAATCAAAATGAGAATCATTGACCTGAGCTGTTGTTGTAAATGTGAATAGGCCAACAAAAAAGAGAGAGAGTATAAATAATCGTTTAAACATAGTAGTTGTGTCTAATTTCAAGAATAACTTAAAGTAGTTTCAATTTTTCACATCTAAAAATAATTAGCACATTTTTACTTCCTTCGTGTAGTTAGAAGTAAAATACCACCACATTATGGGAGCCTGATTATCCTATCGCAACTAATATTATTCTAAGTTATTTTATTTGAAACTTATTGTTTAAATAACGTAAGCAATTACCTTGGTTTTATTTTTCATATTCACTTGGTTAACGTTATTATTGAGTGTGAATTAAAACCTATAACAATTATTAAAACCCTAGCATAATGAAAAACTTTAGTATTGCAATACGGGAAGTTGGATCTATACACGTGCTAGATATTAGTGGCGAACTTGACGCACATACTGCATCTCAGTTAGAAAACTCTTTAAAAGAGCTCATAACCATGGGAAAAACTCAAATCATAGTTAACTGCAATCGATTAGAATACATCGCTAGCGCTGGCTTAGGTGTATTTATGGCCTACATAGAAGACGTGCGCAGTTTGGGTGGCGACATCAAGCTTTCGAACATGACTGAGCGTGTGTACAATGTGTTTGATCTATTGGGCTTTCCCACTCTCTACGATATTTTAGATGATGAAAGTGAAGCAATAACTGATTTCCAATCAAAATAATATTGTGAGTAATAAAACGACAAAATATTCTATTTCGGTTGAGGCTTCTACAGCTTATTTAGCCGAGGTACGTAATTTTGTTGCTCACCACGCTTTAGCACATGGCATACCTGAAAAAGATATTTCTGAAATCCGCTTAGCTGTAGACGAGGCGTACACCAATATCATAAAACATGCCTTCAAAAATAAGCCTAAAAAACCCGTTAATATCGAGATTGGTTTCGAAGATGGCTTGATTTGGATCACCATTACTGATGAGGGCGAAAGCTTTGACCCAAGCACTTATAGCGAACCAGATTTACTAAAACGTATTAAAAATAAACAACGCGGTGGCATGGGCGTTTACCTGATCCGAAAGCTAATGGATCAAGTTCAATACAAACGAATTGGTGATATTAACGAGATTAAAATGGTTAAACTACTTTAAACAGTATGAGTTTACCAACCGATATAGATGAACGACATAGCCGGTTTGAGCTTCGAACCCTTTTAGAAACAAGCCGCCTGCTAATAGAATCTCAAGACCCAGATTTTGTTCTAAATAATTTGTTACTCATAACTATGGGTAAATTAATGGTTACAAGAGGGCTGGTTCTTCTCTACAAGCCTGGGGAAAACACTTATTTTGTTTCTAAAGCCAAAGGTAAAGGATGGCAAAGAGAAGGTGAGAACATTCAGATTGTGATAGACCTCCCCCTCCAAGAAACATCCATTTTACACGGGGATGAGCATCCTTTATTGTTTAAGAAACTTGGATTAGAAACCGAATGCATTCTGTTCAATTTAAAAACGAGCAATTATCATATTGGTTTTATCTGCTTGGGGCCTAAAGCCAACGGGGAGGCTTTAACCACACGTGAACTTGAATTTATTGAAAGTTTAGCCATTATCTCTTCAGTTGCACTTTCAAATTCTAGATTATTCCAAGAGCTTAGGCACATAAACCGTAGGCTAGATCGCAAAGTACACGACCTGAATACGCTTTTGCAGCTTAGTAAAGATTTTAATCTAATGGTTGATCGCGAAGAAATTGCTCGCGTTTTTAAATTTGCCATGCTTGGCCAAATGCTTATTCGCACCTTCTTTTTTGCGCTAGATGTAGATGGAGAGAAATCTATTATTTCGATTAGCGGGATGAAGGAAGAACCTAGCGAAGAGGAACTTAATCACCTATTTGAGCTCGACGATATTGTTCACACACAAAAAGAAGAAAGTTGTGATTTCCTCCATAAGAATGATATACAGTTATTAATTGGGCTTCGGTTTCAGAATGAAAAGATTGGAGTGGTTGGTGTTGGAGCTAGCGCAAATATAATGGAATATGGTGATTCTGAGGTTAACTTCTTACAATCGCTAGGTAACCTCGCATTACTTACCATCCAAAAAACTCTGCTTTTAGAAGAGCGCATAGCTATGCAGCGCCTTGAAGAAGAACTAAATCTTGCCAAAGCTATTCAAAAAGGTTTATTGCCAGAACCTTTACCCACATTACCAGGTTTTGATTTAGCAGCTATAAATGTTTCTTCCCGACAAGTTGGTGGCGATTATTTTGATTTTATTACCACCCCCGATCGTGGGCATTTAGTGGCAATAGCAGATGTAACTGGTAAAGGCGTTCCAGCCTCGTTATTAATGGCGAATTTACAATCAATGTTACACGCGTTGGCACCTATCGAAATCAGCTTGAGTGAAGCAACAGCTAGCATTAACGATATCATTCACAAAAACACACCATCCGATAAGTTTATCACTTTTTTTTGGGGAAAGATCTCTAAGGATGGGAATAGCTTTAAATATGTGAACGCTGGTCACAATCCCCCCATATTGTTAAGAAAAGGCAGTGAAACTCCAATATTACTTGAAGAAGGCGGCCTAATTCTTGGTGCAATGCCTACTCTTCAGCCTTATGAAACTGCAGAAATTGAATTGAAATCTGGTGATATAATTACCTTTTTTACGGATGGAGTTACCGAGGCCTTTAATAAAAACCAAACTGAAGAATACGAAGAGTGGCGGCTATTGAATTGCATTCAAAAGAACCGAAATCTTAGCTCTCAAAAAATTATAGATGCTATTATTAAAGATATAAACACATTTTCGCATAACATTCAGCACGATGATATTACTATGATAGTGCTAAAAGTTAATTAACCGATTTTATACCCAATATTGAGGGCATTGGTGAGTTTTGGTTGTTCGAAAGAGCTAGAATAGCCAAATAAGTGTTATTACGATTTGTGATTTCATTCACATAACGCACGGTTTCAATCCCTCTAGCAAAGCCATATCGTGCATTTTGATAATATTTGCGCTGCATTAAACGAAGCAGTGCCTTTGCTACACTATCCCAATCATTGGGGTCGTCATTATGATCAATAGCTAAACGGCGCGCATCTGCAATGTGCCCTTGCCCCGAATTATAGGTCGCAAGCGCAAACTTCCATTGATTGGTAGTATCCATGTACGAATAGTGATTCAAATTCTCACGTAAAATCCGAGCACCCTCTCGAATGTTCACCTCTGGTATGTACAAAGAATCGACAGATATTTTGCTATAACGCGGAAGTATTTGCATAATCCCAACAGCACCAGCCCAACTTTCTGAATATTGATCAAATTTCGATTCCTGTGCAGCCATCGAAGTCATCATCACCCAATCAAGCTCAAACTCTTCAGCAATAACCTGTATTAAACTGTCGTAAGGTGAAATTACGCCCACTTCACTTGCTATCATCTCTGGCTTAAAATAAGCTTCTATCTTTGATCCGCCTTCAAAATAACGCCGCCTCAAAACGTTTAGAAACTCAGATCTTTTCGGAATACCATCATCCCCAAACCGAAAATGCTTGTATAAATATCTATTTAAATTTCTTTCTAAATCAGGTGCATTTTTACGAATTGCCCAAGCTATAGAATCTCTATTTGCAATTACGGGTCCACGCACTAAGCCGTCCATATACTTACTACTTGCATCAAAAATATTATCATCGGCAACGGTTGCCATATACTTACCATTCGCAACCTGATATAAAAGAGCTTCAGTGTCTAAATCGTCTGGTACAACTTCAATATTGATGTTAAAACCTTCTTTATTTAACTGTTTGATGCGGGCGTAATAAGAGCTATTTCGCCGAACGGCAATGGTAATATCCTCTAATTCAGTAATACTTTCTGGGTTTTCCCCAAGGTTCTTCGAATACACCACAATCTGGTCAACTAAATTATAAGGCCGGGTAAATTCAACAACACGTCTTCGCTCATTATTCACGGTATAGTTATTTGCGATTATGTCACCTTCACCACTATTAAGTAAGTCGTATGGGTTGTCGTGCTCGCCAACAATAATAACTTCTAGAGCTAGGTCATTTTCTTTTGCAAAGTTTTTAACTAGCTCATATTCAAAGCCCGATTGAATACCTCGGTGTAAAAAATATGAATCTGAACTGTAGCTTGTAATCATGCGTAGCACACCCGAATGTTTAATTTCGGCATAATCTCTCTTAACTGGCTCAAGAATTGATACCCCTAGAGTAGCATCTTCAACAATTTCTTTTTCTTTGTTGAATTCACCCATACAACTAAAAAGGCTTAAACTAATCCCAATTAGAAGTATCCGAGAGCTAACGTTCAGTAATTTATTATGATAACTCATAATGTTCTGATTTTGCTTTACGGGCTACTCAGTTATTAACCTTTACCCTTACATATACAATTCTATAATACATTAAAATTATCAGTATTACTCAAATGTAAACAATATCTAATGTGTTTTTCGTTCACATTACTACTTAAGGATATATATAACAATCACTTTTTTAAATACCAATGTTTGTTATATAGATACATTATTTGGCGTCTTAGTAGTTTTCCGCCAAGTCAAACTAACTCCTAATAATATAATGCACATGGCAGAAATTGATATTACACTCGGTAATTCTTCGAAAAGGAAAAGCGCTAAAAGTGAGGCCAATAATGGTTCTGCGAGTATTAACGTAGAAAGCAAAGTGGGTGACACATACTTGATTGCATAGTTTAATGCTCCGTGCCCTATAATCTGAGGCCCCGCAGCTAAGCCAAGGCCAATCAGTAATATTTTTTGATCTAGAGGAAAGGTGAACCCTTCTACTATAATGAGTATAACTACACTTGTTATTGCTGCCCATGTGTACACCGGAAATAGATACTCTATAAGGCTGTGGTTTTGCCGAACACGACGACCAATTAAAAAGTAGATTGCAAAAATTACTGCTGCAATAAATGCTAATGCGTTACCTAGTGCTGGGTTTATAAATGTGCTTTCTGCGTTGTAGTCAGCGTAGCCCAAAAGCATGGAACCCATAAAAGCAATTCCAACTCCAATCCAAACGGTAACTGCAAAATTAATGCGGTAGAGAGTTCGCTCCGCTAATATTAATATTATAGGGTGGATGGTTACTAGTACAGATGCTGATGCAACAGAGGTAAAATAGAGCGAGCCAGTCCAACTCATAAAGTGCAAACCTAACATTATGCCTGCTAAAGCCATCCACTTATGCTCTTTTTTCAGAATTGGAGTGGCAGAGTCTATCTCTTTATTTCTTGATAAGTATATGGGGATAAGAATGAGGGCACCCAAAACTGTGCGTATGGTAGAAATTTGAACCGCAGAGTATTCGGTGGCAAGTCTTACTAAAATTGGCGCAAAACCAAAAGATGTAAGCCCTAAGGCAAGGGCTATAAATACTTTTATTTTAGAGTAATTTGCGCTCAAAATAAATAACTAACGAATGCGATCAATGGAACGCACTAACTTCTCGTCTTTATCAATGGCGCGCAATGCTAGAAACTGAAACAATAAGGCAAATATTATAAGTGCACAGCCAATTGCAGTTTTCCATAAATAAGTACCAATTCCACCTAATGAAAATAGTACAGCCACGCTAAAACCAATTCCAATTACTTGGAATATCATAGCACGCTTAACCCAACTAATTTGCTTTTTCCTATTTTGATACTGCCCAATACTAAACACGTTTAGTAGCATAGAAATAAATAAACTTATGGCAAAACCATAACCTATCCATTGCTGCGGATCTTCCATTGCACGGTCATATACTGGGGTTAATACCACACTAAGTGTGAAAAAAATAGCTAGTGCTAAGTAAATAGATTGGATTCGTTGAATCACGATAGTAAAATTCTTTCAGGTTATTGTTGAGGGCTAAAGATAACAGTTTTTATAATGAAAGTGGCAACCCTTACAATTGTTTAGATAACCCGATTCTGTAAACCTACAACATCTGTGCTAACATGCTCACCATCTCTCTACCTAAATCACTCTTAAGAAAAGTATATAAGTCGCTTACGCCCCAGAATACAACTAAATAAATCCTAAAAGTATACAAGACTTTTTCTAATGATTTATTTTGACACTGGCTTCGGTTTAGAGTATTAAAAGCGTTATTTTTTTAGGCATTAAAAAACCTCGCTTTGTTCAGAAAATACTTCGTCGATTTTACATTAGTTCTAGTAGCAATTATATGGGCATTAAATTTCAGTGTTGTAAAAATCGCACTTACCGAAATTGACCCATTCAGCTTTAATGCGCTACGCTATATTTTTGCTTTTCTATTACTTATCACTGTCACTTGGAAGCGTGGCTTCTCATTAAAAGTAAAGAGAGAGCATTTCTGGAAATTAGTGGGCTTGGGGCTCATAGGAAATCTCGTTTATCAAGGATTTTTTATAATTGGGATTAATTACACCTACTCTGCCAACGCAGCGGTTATGCTTGGCACTATTCCAATTTGGGTAGCATTAATCTCTCAATTTTTTACCGATGAGAAACTAACTGCCTTAAAAACAGTAGGCATATTTTTCGCATTTTTAGGAATCTGCTTTATTATTGTAGGTGGCAAAGATGCCATTTCATTTGCATCAGAATCCTTCATTGGTGATTTAATTATTATTGCTGCGGCAGTAGTTTGGGCTATCTACACAGTTCTGTCCAAAAAATATTTAAGAATTTATAACTCTACCCAATTCTCAGCATTTATGGCTTTAGTGGGGCTTATTAGTTTATCTTTGGTAGGCTTGCCATTTCTAATTAAACTTAATTGGTCTGGAATTTCCATAGTAGGTTACAGTGGTGTTATATATAGTGGTTTGTTATCGGTAGGTATTGCTTATCTTATTTGGAACAATGGGCTGAATAAACTTGGAGCAATAAGAACATCTAGTTATCAAAATCTTGTACCTGTTTTAGGTTTAGTTTTTGGGGTAATAATTTTAGATGAACAACTCACTCTATTTCAATATATTGGAGCGGCTTTTGTAATAGCCGGTATTATATTGGCCCGCAAAAAAACAACTCAAGAACTTACACATTCAAGCAATCCATCTGTCCGTTAATGAACTTATCCTCAACCATATTTAAAACCTTATTTTGCTTTTTTGCCGTCGTACTTATTGCTGCTTTACCTTTGCAACACCGCGCACACGCACAATCCAAAAGCAATCAAGGCAGTGACTTTTCCTTCCAAAGCACTTCGTCTTTAAATGAACGCTACTTTTTTGACCAAGCCGGATTCCAGCTCGCTACCGTTCCCTTTTCTTTAGATGGATTCATCGACCCGGAAACCTATCAACTAGGTGTTTTTGACATGCTGAGCGTATACAGCAAAGGTGTGGTTGAGTTCAGCTACCGCGGACTTACCGTAAACGCCACTGGCGACATCATTATCCCCACTTTAGGGGCCGTTTCCGTAAAAGGTTTAACGCTAAATGAAGCGCAAGAAAAAGTTAAAACAGCCTTCAGCAAGCAACTAAAAAATGCGGATATTCAGCTAACCTTAGACCAGCCCCGCATTGTTACCATTCATATTGGGGGCGACAAGCTGCCATCTCCCGGCAGTTATACTGTACAGCCTGGTACTCGTTTCAGCGCACTTATTTCAGGTTTTGTAATTCAGGATGAAATTGTGAGCCCATTTATGCTCCCCTTGAACGAGCGGGCTAGAGCCGTTTCTTCTACGCCACAAACTGTTACACGTATCAACTTCAGAGAACTGCAACAAGAAAATTCTACTCAAAATGAGCTTTCTGAAGCCTTTTTCACAACCATAGATTCAAGATATGATTTGCGACTAGTGAAAGTTACAAATGGCGAAGAGCAACGTTATATAGATCTTAAAGCCTATTTCAACAGTGGCAACACCAAATTCAACCCTTATATTGCCGATGGGGATCAGGTTAACTTTATCAAGCGATCTTCTAACCGACCACGTATCAGTATTTCGGGTGCCGTAATTAATAATTTTGAAGGTACCTACCGTACAGATGACACTTTTAATAAGCTATTTGAAATTAGCGGAGGATTTACGCCTGATGCCGATTCTTCTACTTTTATTATTTATCGAGAAGCAGGAGCTTCGGTTGATAAGTTAGTATTCTCAACAAACGATGAAGTTAACCTTCAGCCCAACGACCGTATCATTATTCCCCACAGTAATAATAAAGCATTGGAAAATTTAGGGTCGGTATCTATTGAGGGGCAGGTTTTCACGCCAGGAATTTTCACTATAAAAGAAGGTGAAACCACGCTTGCCGAACTGCTGGAACTTGCGGATGGTATGACAGACCGAGCATTACCTAAAGCAGCCTATATGTATAGACAGTCTTTTAGTGATCGGGGGGTAAGTTCCATTTCTGAAATCAATCCATCTCTGCTACTACGCAGCTCCAATCAGTCGTTAGAAGGCTTCGATTATATGAAGCTGGAAGAGGCTCTGAATGCTGGTAAAATGCCGCTTGATTTGACTAATTCAGAGCTTTTAAGTTCCACAAAATTAAAAGATGGCGATAAAATCTTTATACCTAAAGATGAACATAATATTTCTATAATAGGACAGGTAAACAGTCCTGGTTTTTATTCATTTGGAGAAAGGAAATCCGTTTCAGACTATATCTCTTCTGCTGATGGTTTTACCGTGGCTGCCAACAAAGAGCGCGTATTTGTGATTAAAGCGGGCAGCCGAGCCTGGTACAAGCCTGAAGATACAATGCTCTCCTCCGGCGATATTATTTTTGTAGATCGTGAGCCTTTGGTAGATGCAACTAGTGCCAGAAACTACAATTTACAGCTCGAACAGCTTAAAAACAGCCGCATCAGCCTAATATTAGCGGCCATAGGTACAGTTACTGGTATAATTACTACTTATGTGGCGCTTACGCGATAAAGACCTTTAATATTTTAACATTCATTTAATTATGCAGAGTAAAACAACTGCCAATAAAGAACAAAGCAGTATCCTATATTTTATAAAGCTTTTGCTTAAAAACTGGAAGTTTTTATTAGCAACTTATATCACAGTTGGTATTACAACGGTCATTATATTATTGGTTATTCCCAAGTGGTATAAAAGCGAAGCCACTGTAGTAGTGTTAGGTGATAAAAACTCTGCTTTAGCAAGTATGATGAGCCAATTTAATGCTTTTGGTATTGGCTTAGGTGGACAAAGTAATATTGAAACTTACATGGAATATGTACACACTAAAAAGATGTACAACCAACTTATTGATAAATTCAATCTTGATGAAGTATATGAATCCACTTTTATCGAAGATACCTACGAAATTATTTTTCAGAAACTCTCCGTTACCAACAATGAGAATAACACATTCAAGATTTCCTACCAATATGAGGAAAATCCTGAAAAAGCTGCTGAAATAACTCAATTTATATTTGACAAATTAGATGAGATTGTGTTGGAAGTAGATAAAGCTGAAGCAACCAATTTCTTATCCTATATAGAAACATACTACAACGACACTCGATCAACGTTAGATTCAACCATGGATTCATTGGTTCAATTTCAGGAAAAAACTGGGATTCTTGACATTGAAATACAAACACAAGCCACCATTGAAGGTCTTGCTGAATTAGAAATGCAACGTATTAAGTATGAAATAGAACGTAATTATGTAACTGAGGTTTTTGAAGATCGTTCAAAATTAGTGGAGCTTGATACCAGAATATCTGCCATACAAGCAAAAATTAATAACTTGTTAAAAAACAGTAATAGTGCATTAGTTGCATTAAACGATATCCCTAAACAGGGAGCTCGGTTTCTCCAGTTTAAACGGGATATTTTAGTTGGAGAGAAAGTAGCTGAATTTCTTAGGCTACAGTACGAACAAGCATTATTAGACCAGAATAAAATAAACTCAAATCTGTATTTACTTGACCCTCCTAACATCCCAGAGAAAAGATTTAAGCCTCAACGGGCTAAATTGCTTGTTACTGTAATGTTTTTTACAGTAGTTCTTTCTCTACTATTTATAAAGATTAAAGAGTTTTACAATAATAACAGAGAGTATATTATGGGCATTTTGAAGGAAAGTGATTAATTTTAGCTTCAAATATCTTCCTTTACTTGTATTTACCGGTATTTGGGGAATTGTATTTTATTTCTACAATCTTCAGCTATTCAATGTGCACCAAGCTACTTCTGAAACATTAGCTATTTTTCTATTCGGAATATTGGCATTTATGAGTGGGTATGTTCTCTTTACCTTGTATGATGTCAACTCTATAAATACCCATCAATACGATATCGTCGCTAATATATCACAACCAGTGCTGTTTTATTTAGTGCTGGCTCTCTGCATGGTTACACTTACGGGGGCATATTTAGTTATACAAACTGTAATCAATGAGTTAGGAAGCTTTGATGCTTATTTTGATACTCCGGTCAGAGTTCGAAATTTATTTGTTGATTACCAAGAAAATCCATTAAAGCCACCTCCATTAACTTATAAATTTGGAAGCTATTTAGTGAATATAGGTTTTGCATCTACCTTGTTTGGTGGCGTGCTATTGGTAACAAAAGGGTGGAGAAGATGGGGTGGCTTGTTAGTAATTTTTGTTTTCACCATTGCATCATTTTCTACAGTTGGCCGTTATACACTTTTCAACAGTCTCTTCTTTTTATTCTTCTCGTATCTTTTAGCCATTTTTTATACCAATGAAAAGCTAAAAAAAAGAAGATTAATTGAACTGAGTGCTTTTACAGTACTTCTCATTTTTTTTGTTGGGGGCATTACCTATTTTGTTATCAATATTAGATCTACATTAACTAGTGAATCGGCCGTTATTGAATACACGTTGAAAACTTCCTATTTGTATTTGACGGGTGGAATTCCGGCTTTTGATAAATTTTTAAACCAAGATTTTCTATTTGCCCATGGCGGTTCTAGTCTCAGGAGTGTTTTCCGGTGGTTAATTAAATTAGGTATCTGGCCAGAAGAGAGTTTAAAAACTGTTCATGAGTCGTTTGTAACCGTTACCCCTGTAATACAAATAAACACATACACCTATATGAAGTCTTTTTTTGAAGATTTTGGCATGAGTGGCGTATTGATTGGCAGTTTTATTTTTGGAGCCACATGCAAATTAATCCACTATTCATACTTAAGGCGATTCACTTTTATTGGGTTAGGGCTCACCCTTACTTTTATATTTACCGCTTTTATGTCTTTTTATTCCTTTTATCTGCATTCTATAACTACCATTATTTATAGATTATTATTTATATGGGTAATACAAGTCTTACTTTCTAAACACTTATTTAAAAAATGACTTCGTGTTCAAGTAAATCCTCTTCAAGATTAACGATTTGAGTCTGTTTAAACGAATATTTTCTTTTAAAAAAATCCATAAAGATGTTGTTACTCTGATTGGTGGAACAGGGGTAGCACAACTAATTCCTATTGCCATTTCTCCAATTCTTACCCGAATTTATACACCTGAAGATTTTGGATTATTGGCACTATTTCTCTCTTTCACTACCATTATCGGCATTGCCGCATCAGGGCGATACGATTTCGCAATACTTCTTCCGGATACAACTCAAAAAGCTAAAAACTTGGCCATACTGGCAATAGTAATTGCTATCTGTGTTTCAATTCTTACTTTTGGTGTGGTCTTTTTTTTGAAAGCTCATATTATTCGTTGGCTTAATATTTCAGAGATTTCCTTTCTAATATATCTTCTTCCTATTGGTATTATCCTGATTTCATTTTCTGCTGTTTTTATGGCCCTATTAAATCGTTTAAAAAAATATCGGGCAATTGCTATTGCAAAAATCAACCGATCAGCTGGCACTGCAGTAGGACAATTAGGTACTGGGCTTACTAGCTTTACTATATATGGTCTCATAGTTGGAAAACTATTAGGAGACTTCTTTTACACCGTTTATGGCTATTGGAAAGTTAAAAAAAACAAAAAGCTTAAAGAGGCTGGTTTTGATTATCAGATTTTAAAAAGCCAAGCAGTTGAGTATAAAAATTTTCCGAAAATAAATGTTTTACATGCCGTGACAAACTCCTCTTCTACAAACATGCCAAACATTCTTTTAGCAACACTATTTTCTCCAGCTATAGCTGGTTTTTATAATTTAAGCTATCGTATTTGTTATGCCCCAATACAGTTAATAGCAAGTTCCGTTCAGCAAGTATTTAGCCGCTCTATTTCGGAACGTTCTAATAAAGATGAAAGCATTTATATTTTTACAAAAAATATTTTCATCCAACTATTAACATTTGGTATAGTTCCTTTCTTAATACTTACCCTTACAGCACCTTGGTTATTTGGTTTTATATTTGGAGATGAATGGATTATAGCCGGTACTTATACTCAGGTACTTTCTCCCTTCTTATTTTTTGTGTTTATCACCTCTCCTTTAACCTATATTCCCTTATTATTAAATAAGCATAAAAAAGCATTTCTGATTGACTTGGTTTATTTAATTTTAAGATCGGCAGCACTGCTATTAGGATACTTTTTAGGAAGTGCCTTAATAGCTATTATTCTTTTTTCTGCTCTTGGTGTTATCGTTCAATTGTATCTTATTATCTGGATTTTCAAACTTGCAAAGGAGGCCGACTAATGGCTGGGATATATGGTTTATACAGTTCTTCTAAACTGATTAATAACGATTACTCAAAGTATTTTTTTTCAAGTGAATTTCAGCATATTAAAAATGAAGATGAATTATTTAAAAATTTCCATTTCGGAAGGTCAGTTTTAAATAAGTTTGAAAAAGATCGGTTTATCATAAAAAATGACCACTTTATTATTTGTATAGAAGGCGCTAACTATAGCAAAAACAATTGGAAAAAAAGTGTGGGGAAAAATTTCAAAAAATATGGCATTGATTTTATAAAGAATGAAGATGCATTATTTTCTGGCTTTATTTTTGACAAACAGTCTCAAAAAATATACATATTTACCGATCATCTTGGAACCAAGGCACTTTACTATTATCACGATAAAACAAGTAATTCCTTCTTGTTTGCTTCGGAGCTAAAGGTACTCAGTCAAACTTGCCACTTAAATAATATCCTAATTAGCCCTAGCCATGATGGCTTTAATTGTTTATTAACTTTTGGATACATGCTTGAGGATTTGTCTCTTATTAGTTCCGTAAAAAAAGTACGGCCTGGCACTATCCTTTGTTTTAATATTAATACAGGAGAACTGTCAGAAGACAAGTATTTTAAGTTGAAAAAAGAAAAATTTTCTCACTCAAAAAAGGATGTGATCAACACCATTGATAAACTGATTCTTTCTTCTATACACAAAGAGTGGCAGAAAGACCTTGACTACAATACTACATCATTTGCGTTTTTGAGTGGAGGGTTAGACTCAAGAGTCAATGTTCTATTGGCTAAAAAATTGGGTTATACAGATTTCACTTGCATAAATTTTTCTCAGTCAGGAGCTCCAGACCACACCATTGCTAAAGATATTGCTACCCAAGAAGAGTTAGGATACGCTTTCTATAAGCTTGATAGTGGACATTACTTTATCAATCAGTTTGAAAGGTTAGTTGAGGCGAACAGTGGAATGACTAACTTAAACCGCGCTGCGCATATGTTTCGGGCTATGGAGAGTTTTGATTACACCAGCAAGGGTTTGGCTCATAGCGGTCAAATTGGAGACGTGTTGTTCGGTTCATTTATAAAACCTGACTTTAACCTAGTTACTGAAGCAGGAAAACTAGGCTCAATTGATGATTCTAAGATTTTGAATCAAATTAGCATTTTACCTGAATTATTAGACTCTTATCAAAACAATGTAGAGTTGTTTTCCTATGAACAACGTCAGATGAATGGCACCTTGGATGGTGATAAAATGATTTCACATTTTACCGACCTGAGCTCTCCCTTTTATAACAAAGAGCTACTTACATATTGTTATAATATGCCTGATGAATTTAAACAAGGTAAAAAAATTTATACAGAATGGATGCTTCAGCTACACCCCAAAATTTTAAGTTATCCTTGGGATGCTACTGGAATCAAACACTCTAATCTACTTCTGTTAAGTGTTTCCAGTTTTTATAGAAAATGGCGACGGTTTATTCAAAGAAGGTTTGGTATTGGAAATGAACTAATGAATCCATTCGATATTTGGTATAAGCAAAATGAACTACTTCAAAAAGCATTGCATCAGATATATGAAACTAATATAAATAATGTGGATAGTAAATTACTGAAAGAAAATATTACCTATATATTTCATCAAGGGGTGCAAGGAAAATTTAGTGCCGTAACAGCATTACTTGCCTACAATCTTCACTTTAAACATTAATTTAACCCTACCCTACCAATGCGCAAAGTTGAAGTTATATCGCACTCATTCCCTAATGCATATTCACCATACGATGCAACATTTGTAAAGGATCATATTATAGCTATTTCTGAGTATTTTAGTGTCTCAGCTTCAATTCCAACACCCTTAGCTTTACCGTTTACAGAAAAATCAATCCGGAACCAATCAAGAATCTTGTTACCAGATAACGTGCCGGGTAAAAGGGTTTTTTATATTTCTTTGCCGAAAAAGAAGTTTTCACGTTTTATACAGGCTTCACTCTCTAATAATATCCTTTCTCATCTTAGAGAAACAAAGCCTGATCTCATTCATGTTCAGTTCCTATACCCTTCAGGTTTAGCCATTCCACAAATCAAAAAGCAATTCAATTGCCCGGTGGTTTTAACCATTCATGGGGTTGATTTCTATCACCCTCAAAAAAATAATTCGTTAAGAAATCGATTACTTAACTGCATGAACGCCGCAGACAAAATTATTGCGGTAGGCCCTAAGTTGGAAGCAGATATTTTAAAAGCCTATCCTCAATTAGGCTCCAAATTAGAAGTTATTTATAACTATGTAGATACTACTAATTTTGCTCCTTCTACCGAAGATGAAAAAGAGAACCTTAGGAAACAACTCAAGCTTGCCTCTTACACCAAACATATACTTACTGTTGCAAATCTTCGTCATAAAAAAGGAATAGACGTTCTTATACAAGCCGTTAATAATCTGAAATCTACAGAAGCCGAATTCCATATTATTGGTCGTTTAAATGATGAGCCCTCATACCGTGTTAAGATTGAGGAAATGATTCACAAAAATCAATTAACGAATGTTCACCTGCATGGACCAAAGACGAGAGAGGAAATTTTAAATTGGTTGAAAGCAGTAGATGGTTTTGTTTTACCAAGCAGAAATGAACCTTTTGGTATTGCTCTTATTGAGGCATTAAGTTGTGGACTTCCTTCAATTTCTACTAAAAGTGGCGGCCCTGAAGTAGTGCTTTCTAAAAACCATGGGCAATTAATACTACCCGACGATGCAGATGCATTGACTGAAGCTATTCAGAATTTATTGAACAACCAACCTCCCGACAAGCATAAACTAAACGAATACATATCTAAAAACTTCGGATTAAAAGGATATTCAACTGAGTACAAAAACCTCTTTCAAAGTCTTCTTTAGGCTCTGTTAGCGCATAAGCAGTCGGTATGCCTTTTCTCCAAAATGCTTTCCAACGAAAAAACGTACATATAGAAAGTTAAATTTGAGCTTCATTTTTAACCAAAAGTAAAGCCCTTGAGACTTAAAGCGGTTTTTATGTTTTTTATAAAGATATTTTGCCCCGCTCTTTTTTTTATCAAAATTTAAGCTGATTTGGTTTATTGACCGAAACTCCTGGCTTAATATTTCATCAACATAATCTACCGTATAATATTCTGCGAAACGAATCAGTAAGTCATATTCCTGGCTTGAAGCTATCTGTTCATCAAAACCGTTTATCCGCTCTAATGCCGATTTCTTAAATAGCATAGTTTCAATTCCGGAAACAGCATAGGAACTCAACAAATCCTTATAAATATTACCCTCAACACGGTTATATTTTTTTTGTTCAACACCCGATCTTTTATCAAGAGCATGAGCCGTTACCATTCCCAAGTCAGAATCACTTGAGTTTTGAAAGCAAGAGATTTGTTTTTCAATTTTTTCAGGATATAATATATCATCATCATCTAAGAAGTTAATGTACTCCCCCCTAGCTTCTTTAATCCCTCGGTTCCTTGAGAAGCAACCTCCTTTATTAACTTCATTTCTTAATACCCTAATATTCTCATAACCCTCTAAGCTATTAAAAATGTCTTTTTCAGAGGCATCATCAATTACTATAATTTCAATATTAGAATATGTTTGTTCTTGAACCGATTTTACAGCTCTTTGTACCAATTCAGGTCTGTTATATGTTGGAATTATTACAGTAACTAGTGGATTTTCTTTTATCATGAACCTACCTCTCCAATTCATTTATTACATAACTTACTGTTATTATTCTACCCTTTAATTTTTGAGGAAGCTCGGATATTTTTAGCTGTGAATTTAAAATATCATTGCTTTTAAGAATTTGTACAGCTTTTTTTAGCTCTCGATCTACAAGATCGTTTTTCTTTTCCTTAACTGTATTACCATTCTCTTTTGATTTCAGAATAAGCTTTGAAACTATTTTCTTAGACTTATCAATTCCGTATTTAAGTAAGTCTTTAGCAATATATATTCCATTATCAGACACACTCATCCCTCCTTCCGTTGTAGGAATTTTAGCAACCTGTGGACTCATTTTACTGATAAGTTCGCGGTGAAATCTATTCATAAATCTTTTTCTTCGCGGCAGATTGTATCCAATATTCAATAATTCGGCCTCCAAAAGCGGGGAATAGGTTTCTAAGTAATTCAACGTAGCGCTTGATATCAAAGAGATTTGTTCTTTCACTCGAACATTGTAATAAATCTGATCATATGTTTTTGTATTTATTGAACTCTTAAAGCCGTTTAGCCTTTCAATAAAATCTTTTTGTACACCAGCTAAAGTGGATCTGAGGGGTACTGGCAGCCATTCAGATTTTATATCTAATGGGTACATTCTCAAGTTTACTAATTTTTTAATGGATGACCTTGGACTTTGGTAAAATGGAAAATCTTGTTGCCAAAAAAAGTCTTTATAAAGCTCCCCGCCAACACCTGTTATAACTAAATCAGCACCGTTTTCTTTTCTCCAGTTTTGTGTGTTCCTGAGAGATTTCATTCCTAAAAGATCCCAACAGCCGTCTCCAAATCTAAATAATTCTTTCAGTTCTGACTTCGAACTAACTTCATTGGATTTCACTATGTGTAATTTCACTCCCAGTTCGTTAGCTACTTTTTTTACAATAGTTGCTTCCTTTTCAGTTCCCGAATCAAGGGAGAAAACAGCTTCAAATGGAATGTTCAGATACTGTAGAGTACTTGCGATTAGCCTTGAATCAATTCCTCCAGTTAAATCTATCGATATTTTATTTCTTTGATTTAGATGCTCTTTACGTTTTTCAAAAAAATGTATAAACTGATGCATTGGATCACTGATCGATTTATTTACTAACGGGTTCTGATCGAGATCTATATTTTCCAAAAATCCTTTTTCAGCTGATAATAAGTAGGGTTGATGATTGAATTCCTTGCGTACTTTCTTAACAAATGTTCTATCAAAATAAAGCTCACCATATATCAAAAACTCAAGAACTGCCTGTTTATCTAAATCCTTTGCAGTAAAACCAGAATCAGCTATACACTCTAAAAATGAGTTATAACTAAACCCATCATCGGTAATAAAAACTCTCATATTTTCTCAATATTTTTAACACTTGATGCTAAAACACCTACCACCCATCAACTCGTAAAAATACTTTTTTGAGCAGCTGGTATAGAAAACCACTGAAGTGGGCTATTTGCATAATGGCAATACATGACATTGTTGAAAAAACTCTACTTATTATACTAGGTTTTTTTTGTGGACCATTCCATATCTCATCAATAAAATTTTGTTTATAAGAAATAACTGTTCTAAATGACTCTACTAAAAGAATTATAAATAAAATACTTACAACCCATATAGAGCTTAAGCTTGTTTCTATAACAAGATCTGATACTATGAGAATAGAAAGTGCTAAAATAAAAATAAAAGGGAGCATTCCTCTTATTGGGCTTTGCTGAGGATGATAAATTTTTGTAATAAACCTGCCTCTACCATATCTAAAATACTGTTTAAATAATTTTAAATATGAGTCTCTAGGAAAATACCAACTTCGAATTTCGGGGCTTATGTATACACTTTCAGCACCAAATACTTCTATCAACCTTAGATTGAGCTCTGAATCTTGATTTGTAATATTTGCGGTACTAAAACCACCAACTTCTCTCAAATCTTTAGTCCAAAAACAACCTAAAAATACAGTATCTCCATAACCTTCATATTGGCTATCCATATACTTGGCGCCACCATTACCCAAAAAGCTTTTAACTGCTAACGCAATACCAGCTTGTACAGGGTTTTTAGCCTTATAGCGTTGTGAGCCACCAACGTTTTTTGCTTTAGTTTTTAAAAGTACTTCAACGCATTTTTCAACATAATTCTCTTTATAATAACAGTGTGCATCCGCTCTTAAAAACACTTCTCCTTCTGCCGCATCAATCATCTTATTGAGCCCAAAAGATTGATATTTTTTTGGGTTATCAATTAGTTTTACTCTGCTATCTTCTTTCGATAGTTCTGCTATAATTTCTTTAGTTCTATCTGTACTACCACCATCGGCAATCAATATTTCGACAAGGTTCTGATAATCAGTTCCTAAAAATACTCGTAATACCCTTTCTAAATGTACCTCTTCATTTAGAACAGGTATTCCGATGGTTAGAGAGGGATTGGTTGGATGCTTAATATCTTTTGCGTGCTGTTCGATAGTTAAATCAACTAAAATTTATTGTGATTTGAAGTCTTGCAATTTAGCAATTCTATTCATTCAAAATACATACATTCTATATCCTATTTCCACCACTTAATAAGTAGAGCACAGCCATTCGAACAGCCACACCGTTAGTTACTTGATCTAAAATTACTGCGCGATTACTATCAGCGACCTCACTTTGCATTTCAACGCCTCTATTTATTGGACCAGGGTGCATAATTTTAAAATCCGGATATTTTTCTAAGTGTTCGAGTTTTATACCAAATCGTTGATGATACTCTCTTATACTTGGAAATAGTTCTGTACTCTCGCCTTGGCGCTCCAATTGTATGCGAAGTGCCATTGCAATATCGCACCAAGCTAAGGTTTCCTCTAAGTTATGCGAGACTTCAACACCCATCTCATTCACAAAAACAGGCATAAAAGTTTTAGGACCACAAAGTACAACTTCTGCACCTAATTTTGTTAAGCCTATTATGTTAGAGCGTACCACACGGCTATGTGAGATATCGCCTATTATAGCAATTTTTTTACCTTTTAAACTCGGATACAATTGTTGCATGGTAAACATATCGAGCAATGCTTGTGTCGGGTGCTCGTGTGAGCCATCCCCAGCATTTAAAATTGCCGCATCTACACATTGTGTTAAAAAATGGGGCACTCCTGGGCTTTCGTGTCGCACAACAACCATATCAATCTTCATAGAACTGATATTCTGAATGGTGTCTTTTAGCGACTCTCCTTTTTTTGCAGAGGAATTACTTGTCGAAAAGTTTAACACATCTGCTCCCATTCTTTTTTGTGCTAACTCAAAAGAAAGCCGAGTACGTGTGCTATTTTCATAAAACAGATTTACAATGGTTTTATCGCGTAGAGTTGGCACCTTCGGTACTGGGCGGTCTAAAACTTCTCTAAAAATGGAGGCTTGTTCTAATACATAAAGAATGTCTTCTTTTGTATAGTCGGCCAAGCCTAATAAATGTTTTTGTTTGAATTCATACTCAGCTTTAAGATCACTCATTACAAGTCCTCTCCCGATTGAGCAATATACACCGCATCTTCGCCATCAAGTTCTTTCACTTTCACACGTATTTCTTCTTGTTCATGGGTAGGCACATAAAGCCCTGTGTAATCTGCAGAGATGGGTAGTTCCCGATGCCCCCTATCTACCATTGCACAAAATTGTATTTTACGAGGGCGACCATACCCCATTAGTGCATCCATTGCTGCGCGTACAGTTCTACCAGTATATAGCACGTCATCCACTAAAATAATATCTCGATCGTATAAGTCGAACGGTATTTCGGTGACTTGAACCTCTGGCATTTTTAGCTTGGTACGAAAATCATCTCTATAAAATGTTACATCAAGTATCCCAAAATCAACTTCTAAACCAAATTTATTCTTTATTTCTTGGTTAATACGTTTACCAATATAGACTCCTCTTGTTTGCATGCCAATTATGGCAAGGCGGGATGGATCGTCGTAGGGTTCAAGGAATTGATGAGCAAAACGTAAGTAAGTTCGTTCTAACTCTTCCTGTGTCATGATTTTGATTTTACTCAAAAGGCCTTCTCTAGTTTTAGAAATTGCTTAAATATATAACCTTTTATGATAAAACATCATTATGAAAGACTTTTTCTCTTTGATTCCTTCCTACCTCTATAAGTATCACTTTCAGCTCCTTATTAATAAATTAAACTAGACAAATTTAAACTCAAGTTTATTTGATAATTAGATGAGTGTAATAATCAGGCCAAATTACATTTACAAACTCCACCCCAAAATTATAAAGGGTTATTTCTACATCTATACTCTGAGCCTTAATATAATAAATTATGTAAGGTGTTAAGGGTGGAAATTTGGTTCAAATATAAAATGAAGTAATTGCTAAGCTAGTTTACTTTCCTTTAGTCGGTATTCTCCCTATTATTGAGGTCTATAAAAAAACGCTTTTTTGAACGTTCATTAGATTATAATTCATGAAAATCCACGAGTACCAAGCTAAAGAAATTTTAAAGACATACGGTGTTGCTGTTCCTGACGGCATTGCTGTTACTACTGTTGAAGATGCTGTAAAAGCAGCTGAAGAAATGCAAAAAAAGGGAACTTCTCTTTTTGTTGTAAAAGCACAAATACATGCAGGTGGGCGTGGTAAAGGACGCACAAAAAAGAACAATGCCAAGGGTGTTATTTTATGCAGAAGCATAGATGAAGTACGCGAAGCCGCCGATTCTTTACTAGGCGATATTCTTGTTACCATCCAAACTGGCGATGAAGGTCAGTTAGTTCAACGCATTTACGTTACTGACGGTGTTGATATTGAGAAAGAATTCTATTTAGGAATTTTGCTCGATCGCGCTATTAGCAAAAATGTGATTATGGTTTCAACCGAAGGTGGTGTTGAAATTGAGCAGGTTGCTGAAGAAACTCCAGAAAAGATTATTAAAGAATGGGTTGAACCAGGTATTCCTCTACAGGTTAATCAAGCAAGACGCCTTGCTTTTGCACTTGGTTTAGAAGGCGAAGCTCTTAAAAAAGCTATTAAATTTATTTTAGCTATTTATAATGCTTATCTCGAAATAGATTCTGACATGTTCGAGATTAACCCACTTATATTAACGCCAGACCAAAATATTTTAGCTTTAGATGCTAAAGTAACTTTAGACGGCAACGCTTTATATCGCCATCCTGATTTAGCAAAACTAAAAGATGATGCCGAAGAGGATCCATTTGAGTTAGAAGCTCAAAAATACAACCTAAACTACATCAAACTAGATGGTAACGTAGGTTGCATGGTAAATGGTGCAGGGCTTGCAATGGCCACGATGGACATTATTAAGCTGTCAGGTGGTGAGCCAGCAAACTTTTTAGATGTGGGTGGTGGAGCGAATGTTGACACTGTTAAAAACGGCTTCCGTATTATACTTGACGATCCAAATGTAAAAGCTATTTTAATTAATATTTTTGGCGGAATTGTACGTTGCGACCGTGTTGCAAACGGTGTTATAGAAGCTGTTAAAGATCCAGAAATTGCAGCTAAAGTAGCTAATGTGCCTATTATAGTTCGCTTGCAAGGTACTAATGCAGCCGAAGCAAAAGTAATTATTGATAACTCAGGCTTAAATGTTATTTCTGCAGTTCTACTCAAAGAAGCGGCTGAAGAAGTTTCTAAAGTGCTTGCTTAATCAAGTATATACTTTTCAATTACTTTACAAAATCCCTATATACTATTTGTGTGTAGGGATTTTTTTATATACTTCTTTTCTTATACATTAGTAAATAATAGCCCTAACACTTAACCTAGATTTTACGCACAGTTTTGCAAAATCTTTGCTTTTTACTTTAAAGGACATGAAACCATTCAAAATAGAAATCACCTCTATAGAGCAAGGCCCTAACGAACTGCAACTTCAGTTACCCATTAAAGCCGAGGTAGTAAAACAATTACCTGGAAAAGACAGGGCCGACTATATGTTTGCTAGGCTTGAATCACCCATTTTTTGGGTTGATGATGCGAAAGGTATAAACACAGAGATATCGGGACATATTAAATTTACGGGGACTAAGCGAATAGCTTCTCTAATCTAAACAGGAAAAAAGTAGTGTCTGTAACGCCCCTTAAGTTTGCTCTAAATAGTTTGATTTTAGCATTATAATGATTCCGCATTAGCATTCGTATTTCTATTGGTGAAGAAGTTTAGAATATTTTCAAAGTTCGTATTGACTGTATTAGCGGTGGTGTAAAAGGGTTCTAATTCCTTCTCAAAAGTATCCTTTATCCACACTCTAAATCTTAGTTCAGCGGTGCGTCTAAGCCTTTCCTCATAGATGGATCTAAAGGCAAGACTATGCTTATAAGCCACATATAGATCTGGATGTTCTTTAAATAATATGTGGGCTCTTGCTCTTTGATTCTCTGTCCATTGAACTTCTTTCTTAGCAATAATGTATCTACTTCGCGCTAGTAATTGTTTGGGAGTATCTCCATTAGAAAACTCTTTTGGTTTATACCTTTTACCTTCTGATTTGCACGTTAAAATCAACTTATTTTCTTTGTCAAGCTCTTCCCATCGCTTCTTGATCCTAAGATGTTGTAGCGCTTCCATTGCGAGTCTCACCACATGAAATCTGTCTGTAACAAGCGAGGCTTTAGAAAAGACTATGCTTACAGCGGATTCAATGTTTTTAGCCATATCTAGGGTTACCTCACGAACTTTACCTCTGAGCTCTACTGGTAACCTCTCTAACGTAGCAATAATATCTTGTGAGCGTGTTCCTTTAATCGAAGCAACTAAAGAGCCTTTTTCCCCTTTACCAGCCTTATTTGTCACAAAAGTATAGAGCTCTCCGTTCGATAAACTCACTTCATCAATACTTAAATAGGCTCCAATATTGGCAGGGTAAAGCATGTATTGCTCGGCGTGCCCTTTTTGATCCCACGTCGCAAAGCCGCTACTATAGCTCTTATAATGACGACGAACTTTATCCGCCGCAACGTAGTAATAGCTTGCAATATTACTAATGGTATCTTCTCGGGTCTCGACCTGTACCTTTTAAAAAATCGGCGAGCTCTTGAGTTAATTTAGCGCCCTCCGCAATAAATGAATAATCACTTCTTATTTCCTCTAAGGTCTCTTTATGACGCCATCTACGCCTTTTTATGGTTAGATAAACCGCTTTACCTCGAAGCGGAAAATCTTGGATGGTCTTAGTTGACATAAAGCCTTTTGATTGATAGCAAGAAGCATCATAGCCAGGTGGCAAGGAGTTTTTCTCTTCTAAATCAATACGTATAAATTCTTTTTTACTCTTGATGTCACAAAGCACTACAACTCCTTTGATATCAAAATGGGCTAGTAGTTCCTCAGGTAAAACATGAGCTATTAGGGATGAATTCATCAATGTTTTTTGCAGGCAAATGTAATCAAATCCCCGTAAAATTCACATGACCCGAGATATCTAGCTTTGTAATTTGCTCAAAGTTTAAAGGACAAACTGTTGACAGTGCAATGAAAGACCTTACTATTGCCATTGCTTATGTTGTTGATGACTCTGCAGAGTTTGATAATCTTTTAAATCTAAAAAAATGCAAGTATGTAGCGGTTGCCAAAGCAACAGCTAAAAGTAAATGGAATATTTTCGGCTAAATTCTGAGCGTTAGAAAGTTATTTAGCAACATGCATATTTGCCATTACTTCTTCATAATAAGTTTCGTACTGCTGAACTATAACATCTTGATCGAAACGTTCGGCATGTTTTCTAGCATTAGCTGATAATTCTGCATGTAATTCATCATTTGTGAGAATTTCTGCAGAATATTTTGTCATGCTTTCTACATCACCAAGGTCACATAAATAACCTGTTTCACCATGTATATTAACCTCTGGAAGTCCTCCAATATTTGTACTTACCACAGGAACAGAACAACTCATTGCTTCTAATGCGGCTAAACCAAAGGTTTCAGATCCAGATGGGATTAAAAACAAATCGGCTATAGATAACACTTCTTCTACCGCCTCTAGTTTTCCTAAAAAACGCACCTGATCACATATTCCTAAATCTCTACATTGCTTTTCGGCATGTTGACGCTCAGGTCCATCACCAACTAGTAGCAACTTTGCTTTTATTCCTTGCTTTAATAGTCGCCCAAAAACCTCCACAACGTCCTCCACGCGTTTTACTTTCCTAAAGTTAGAAACATGCACTACTACCTTTTCATCTTCAGGACAAATTGCTTTTTTGAAATGCGACCGATTTGATTTTTTGAAACGTTCTAGATCTATAAAATTATGTACAACCCTAATCTCATTTTTAATATCAAATCTTTTGTAGGTTTCTTGTTTTAGATATTCAGAAACTGCTGTTACCCCATCACTTTTGTCAATTGAGAACTCAACAACATGCTTATAGCTGGGGTCACTGCCCACTAAAGTAATATCGGTTCCATGCAGGGTTGTTATAATGCAGATGTCTTTAGCTCGCTCTGCTACAATTTGTTTTGCTAAATAAGCACTCGTTGCATGTGGAAGTGCATAATGCACGTGAAGCAAATCTAAAGCTTCGTGCTCAATTAAGTTTACCATCTGCGTTGCAAGGGCCAAATCGTAAGGAGGATATTCAAATAACGGGTAGGAGTTTATTGCTACCTCATGGTAGGTTATATTGGGCTCAAGCGTATCTAGTCGTGCTGGTTTAGCATAACTCATTACATGAATTTTATGTCCTTTTTTAGCTAATACTTTAGCTAATTCAGTTGCAACAACGCCACTACCACCAAAAGTCGGGTAACAAACTATTCCTATATTCATAAAAGTATTTCTTCAAATTAGTTCTATAAAATAACTATTACTTTAGTTATCTCAGACGGCTAACACAAGCTTTAACAGATAAGGTTCCAAAGATTGCTTTTATTTCAGAATTAAGTAGTAAAAGTTTCCACTTAAACAGATAGAATGTTAATTTTGTATACTAAGGTTTAAAATTAATACAAATAGTTTTTAAAATTTCAGATTAAGTATGGCTGGGCATTCTAAATGGGCGAATATTCGCCATAAAAAAGCTAAATCAGATTCTAAGCGATCTAAGATTTTTACTAAAATAATTAAGGAACTCACTATTGCCGCTCGCGAAGGTGGAAGTGACCCTACTGGGAATCCACGCCTATCGTTAGCTATAGATAACGCTAAAGCCGCAAACCTCCCAAAAGATAATATTGAACGTGCCATTAAACGTGGCTCTGGCGAAGGTGTTGACGCAGCAAACTACGAAGAGGTTACCTTTGAAGGTTATGGACCTGGTGGCATAGCGTATTTTGTTGAAGTTACTACCGATAATAATACACGCTCAGTAGCTGATATTCGTCACATTTTTACTAAGCATGGCGGCAATATGGGCACCAGTGGTTCTGTTGCATTTTTGTTTGAACAGAAAGGATTTATACAAATTCCTGCTAATGATAAAGACGAAGATGAGTTTATGTTAGAAGCCATTGAAGCTGGCGCTGACGATGTACAATTAGAGGACGATAAGTTCGTTGTATATACAACTAGAACTGATTTATTTAATGTGCACAAAGCTCTAGAAGACGCTGGTTATGAAATAGAAACAGCAGAACTTATTAGAGTGGCACTAACCGAAACAAAGGTTGATGCAGAAACAGCACTCTCTAATTTTAAAATGATGGAAAAATTTGAAGACAATGATGACGTCTCAAATGTATTTAATAACATGTTAATGGACGAAGAAGCAATGGCAGCAGCAGAAGAGCTGTAACCCTGTGCTATTTTAAACATGAAACAAACCTTTTTTCACTTACTTATACTTTTATTTATTGTGGGCGCAGGTCTTAGCGATGCTCGCAAGGGAAATGAAGCCTACTCGAAAGGTGACTATGCAGAAGCTGAATCCTTATTTAGGTCTGCCATTGAGCAAAACCCAGAAAATGGTCGCCTTTATTTCAATTTAGGAAATGCGCTAGCCAAGCAGGATAAAACCCAAGATGCTATAGAAGCATTTATGGACTTTGAAAGGCTCGCCACAGATGCTAGTGATAAAGCACTCGCTGAGTATAGCATTGGTACCTTGCTGGCAAATGATGAGAAGTGGAAGCCTGCTCAACTCCATTTAAAAAATGCACTCAAATATAATCCCAACGATTCTGATGCTAAGCGGAACTATGAATTAGCTTTTACAAAAGCTGATGAAGAGGATGAGAAGAAGGAAAATGAACAGCAGGAAAATCAAGATCAACCAAAACCTACTGAATACGCTTTGGCTATAAAAAAACAAGCCGAAAAATTAGTATCTGAAAAACAATACAATCAAGCCTATAATTTAATGCAGCAAGCCTTAGAGGCTGATGAAACGGTTGGTAATTTCAGCGATTTTATTGAACGAATTGGTTCTGTTGATCAAATAGACTCATAAATGATGAAGTATATATTCACCTTATTTGTATTAGGCTTTGCATTGCTTGCCAACACGCAAGCACAGGCTCAATCTGCCGATGAGTTTTTTCATGGGGCGGCAAATGCTTTTATTAATGCTGATATGCAAAATGCGTTAGAAACTGTTGATAGAGGTCTGTCTCAGTATCCTAACAATGACAATTTAAGCCAATTAAAGCGCTTGATTGAAGAGGAAAAAGAAAAGCAACAGCAGCAGCAACAAAACCAACAGCAAAGCAGCGAACAACAAGAAGAAGAGAATCAAGACCAAGAAGAGCAGGAACAAGAACAAACAAGTGAGCAAGAAGAACAGGAACAAAAAGAAGCATCTAAACAAAATGAGGAGGATGCTAATAATCAGCCTGAGGATATAGAAGAAGGTGAGGATTTAATTCCTAATGAAATCAGTAAAGAAGATGCCGATAAAATCTTAAAAGCCTTGGCTCAAAAGGAAAAAGACCTGCTAAAAGAATTTAAAAAACCAAAATCTAAGGCTAATACCACGCATGATAAAGATTGGTGATAAGCTACGTTTTGTATCTTTTATTGTTTTCATTTTATGGATAGGACTTGGCTTTAATGTACAAGCTCAAGATGTTGAAGTAAAAGCCACGCTTACCGAAACAAATATATTCGCGGGCGAAGGTGTAACCCTTAATATTGAGGTGATTGGAAGCCAGTTTGGTACTTTTGACCGCCCTACCTTGCCCGATATACCAGGTCTTCGGTGGCTACCGAATAGAACTAGCCAGAGCACTAATTATACCTATGCGAACAATCGCACTTCGGTAGTAATTAGCTATGGTTTCCAATTAATTGCTGAGGATGTTGGTAGCTTCAAAATTCCACCTATACCTGTTGAAATTGGTGGCAAAACTTACAATACAAAAGCTATTCCATTTAAGGTTTTAGATCCTAAAACTATAGATACGGGCAAAGCGGATAGCTCGCCAGATATTTATGTGCGCATAGAACCTAATGTTACCAACCCTGTTGTTGGCCAACAAGTAATTGCCACCGTTGTTCTTTATTTTAAAGCAGGAATTGAAGTAAACTCATACCAAGCTTTAGCGGGTTGGAAAGCTGAAGGCTTTTGGAAAGAAGAACTTGAGATGCAGCGCCAAGCTCGTTCCACTTCTAGTATAATTAATGGTGTGCGCTACCAACGTGCAGAGCTACTTAACTACGCAATATTCCCAACCAAAGCGGGCGAACTAACTTTGAGTCCATTCCCTATAAGTGTTCGTATGCGACAAAATAGAAGTGGCTTTAGAGATCCTTTTAGCTTTGGCTTTGGCCAAGAGAATAAAGAACTGAACACCCTGCCGGTTACCATTAATGTACAAAGGTTACCTGAGCCCAAAAACGCTGATTTAATTGGTGCTGTAGGTGATTTTAAAATCACACGGAACATTTCTACTTCAAAAGCTTTTGTGGGGGAAAGTATAGAAATAGAAACTGTTGTTTCTGGTACAGGCAACGTTCCACTAATTAACAAACCCACATACATATTCCCTAGTGCTTTGGAGGAATATAACCCCCAAGAAAATACACAGATTAATAGAGGCAATAATATAATTTCTGGTACCAAAACATTTTCTGATATTATTATTGCAAGAAATGAGGGTGAGTTTATTATCCCAGAAAAGAACATTGCTGTTTACGATCCAAATAAAAAAAGCTTCAAATATACTACTTTACCTGCCTTACACTTTGAAGCCATCCCAGATCCAAAAGCTACCGCAGGCTCCCAACTCGTTGAAACGCGATTAAACATTAAACCAAAAATTGGGCTTGCACAATGGGTGCCCACTAGTACCAATTATTTGTTGAATAACAGTTCTTTATTTATTTGGCTTGCACTCCCATTTATGTTTTTATTAGGAGCTTTTGGCTACAAACAATACTCAGATAAAATGGCAAACGACACCGGTTTTTCGAGATCTCAAAAAGCTCGTCAAAAATCATTCGATACACTGCAAGAAGCATCTTCAACAACTGATATCAAACTAGGCTATCATTTAATTCAAGCGGCACTTTCTCAGTTTATAACCGATAAATGTAATTTGCCTGAAGCTGGTTTGTCGAACTTGCAATTAGTTCAAGAAGTTAAAACCAAAGCACCTAATTCTGATTTTAGCGACTTACAAAAACTATTTAATAAGTGTGAAACGATTGCTTATGCACCCGATGTTTCTCAAGTAGGGCTAACGGATGATATTGAAATAGCAAAAGAGCTTATTAAAAAATTAGGAAAAGTATTGTGAGAAATATTTCTACCCTCATAATTTTACTGGCTACAGTTTTCACACTTGGTTCGCACGGTATTTTAGCTCAAGAAACTGCACAAGTTGAGTTTGATAAAGCCAACATCTTGATGGAAAAAGGCGATTATTACAACGCATTAAAAGCTTATCACTTAATAGAAGCCCAGGGTTTTAGATCTAGTTTTCTATATTTGAATATGGGTATATCTGCGGCACAAATAGATTCTCTTGGGTTAGCTAAATACTATTTTTTAAAAACCATTAAGCACTTCCCAAACGATACTGAAGCTAAAGTAGAAGCAGAACGCGCACTGTTGTTTGTAAACTCTCAATTCAGTCGCCAATCTGCCACTTTACCTAAATTACCTTGGGACAAAGCTCTAGACTGGCTAAAAGAAGTTCCTACTGCTTATGGTGTATTTTGGTTTGGTTATCTAATGGGCATTATTGCTTGTTTATTGCTAGCTGGCAAATGGTTTAGCATTATTACTTTTAAAAAACTGAATCAAGTAACTGTTATTTTTGCAATATCTGCTGTATTAATTGTAACCTTAGCTTATTATGTTAGTTACATTGAGATGCGCTTCAACGATGCTGTAGTAATCAATACAGAAACAAAAGTGTTACAGCAGCCTACAGAAACTGGCACAACTGAAAGCTTTGCTTTTGAAGGCTATACCCTTACTATCGATTATAAGTTAAGTAAGGAAAACCCTGACTGGTATTATGTTCGTTTAAGTAATGGACAGTTAGGATGGATTAAGAAAACAGAGGTTAAACCTCTATAGAACTTTAAAGGAGTATTTTATGAGCCCCACCCAAGATTACATCGACAAAAATAAAGATCGTTATGTTGAAGAATTAATCGAATTGCTGCGCATTCCAAGCGTAAGCACCGATTCTTCTAAAAAAGATGCTATTTACAAAGCCGCAAATTTTTTATTGGATCAGTTCAAAGATTTTAAATTCGAAACAGTTCAGCTTTTCGAAACTCCTGGCAATCCCATTGTTTTTGCAGAGCATTCCCCACATCCCGATAAACCAACGGTTCTAGTTTATGGGCATTATGATGTTCAGCCTTCCGATCCTGACGACCTATGGGATTCTCCCCCATTCGAGCCTGTTATTAAAAATGGAAATATCTACGCACGTGGTGCCAGTGATGATAAAGGTCAAGCTTACACACATGTTAAAGCGATAGAATCGTACATTAAAACGGGACAAGAAATACCGGTTAATGTGAAGTTTATTTTGGAAGGTGAAGAGGAAATAGGTTCACCAAATCTAGTTCCTTTTATCAAAGAGCACAAAGATCTTTTAAAGTGTGATATGGTGCTAATTTCTGATACTTCCATGTTTGGGAAAGATATTCCATCCATCACTTACGGCCTACGCGGGCTTGCTTATATGGAAGTGGAGGTTGTAGGTCCAAACCGTGATTTACACTCTGGAGTTTATGGCGGAGCGGTTGAGAATCCTATCAACGTACTATGTGAAATGATTGCCAAGTTGAAAGACGAAGATGGCATTATTCAAATACCAGGTTTTTATGATAAAGTACGGGAACTCACGCCTGAAGAAAGAGCTGCTTCAGCCGCCCTTCCTTTTGATGAAGAAGCTTATAAAAAAGAATTAGATATAAAAGCAGTTCATGGTGAAAAAGGATATACCACACTAGAAAGAGCTTCAGCACGCCCTACCTTAGATGTGAATGGAATTTGGGGTGGCTATCAAAAAGAGGGAGCTAAAACTGTTTTACCTTCAAAAGGAAATGCTAAAATTAGTATGCGCTTGGTGCCAGATCAACACCCTGACGAGATAGCACAACTATTTATTGACTATTTCAACTCTCTTGCTCCTGACACAGTTAAAGTAACTGTTACACCTCATCATGGTGGGCATCCATCTATAACAGACTTATCTTTTTATGGATTAAAGGCGGCATCGGCGGCATTCAAAGATGTGTTCGGGAAAGAACCCCTATTCGCTCGGGAAGGCGGCTCAATTCCGATTGTAGCAGACTTCAAGCGCTTACTTGGCGTAGAGTCTATCCTTATGGGCTTTGGGCTTACAAGCGATGCAATTCACTCGCCCAACGAAAAATTCTCTCTGCAAGACTTCCAGCGTGGTATAAAAACCTCCGCTCGTTTTTTTCAACTGCTTTCAGAAATGAAATAGTTTTATTTGTAATCGTTTAACTAGGATGTGGGTATTAAATCTAGATTTTAGATTTAATACCCAACTAGATATCATAAACACCAAATTAGGTGTCCATTTAGCGTTACTACTAATACTCTATATCATAAGTGATTGGAGCATCTAACTCAAAATCGTACAGGGTAAGCCTACGCAGATTATAGTAGCCTGTCCAGTAATTTCTTAATGCCTGAATGTAATTCCTTTGTGCACTGTCTTTTTCATTTTGCGCAATAAATAGGTTGGTGATATCAATTTTACCAATCAAATACCTATTTTTGGAAACATCATAACGCCTGTCCCCTATGTCGTTTGAAATAGCTGCTATTTCTACTTGCTGTTTCAACAAACCAAACTCACGAACGGTACTTCGCACATCAAGCTCAAACTGTAACCTTTGATACGCAATAGTGTTGGCGGTTTCTTGCTGTAAATTTCGTGCAGATTTAATTTCAGCCATTTGCTTGCCCCAATTGAAAATGGGGATCTGAAAACCAACAGTAAAAAACTGGCGATTTTGCGGATTCTCGTACAGTTTATCAAAATCTTCAGATATTTGATTTAACCCATAACTCGCTTGTAGATTTGCCGAAAAACCACTCTCTTTCCTAGCTCGTTCATATTCTTGATTTGCTTGAATTTCACTCAATTGAAACTGGAGAGATGTACTGTTGTTTGCCTGTGCTAATTCTTGAGCTTTCTCTATATCAATTTGAACATCTGGAGCAGTATCTGGGGAAATTATCACTACAGTTTCCTCGTCAGGTATTCCTAGAAGGCCTTTAAAACTTTCTACCACTCGCTGATAACTTAGGCGAGCTGTGGTTAGCGAGGCTTCCGCATTTCGAAGCCCTAACTCGCTTTGTAAAAGCTCGTTCTCGGCAATATTCCCAACCTGATATCGTCCTTTAGATATATTATAAATAGAGTCGTTTACGGCAACGTTAAATTCTGAAACTTCTATGTTAATTTTGGCCAAAAGCACATCAAAGAAACGCTGTGTTACTGTAAAAGCTACCTCTTCCAGATCTTCTACAAAGCGTTTTTGTGCTATTTTATAGCGTAATGGTTCTGTTCTATTTCTCCACTTTAAGCTATTAAATTGAAATAAAGGCTGAGTTAAACCAATTTCAATGGGAGTACTTTGCCATCCATAATTATCTTCTCCCTGAAAAATACCTAGTCTTGAAAGTCCTGATGAAAGGGATAGTGAACCTCCTGTTGGTAGTATAGACTGATTGATGGAAAGTCTTAAATTTGCATCTGATTGATGTAAATCTATAAACTCAATACCATCCTTTGTAGTAATTGTTCGCTGGCCAAAAGAGTAATTTGGCACATCTCCATTAGCTACTAAACTAGGAAGTAAATCAGCTCTAAACGACTTATAGCGCCACTTTGAAGCAACTAACGCATATTTAGCTGCTCTCGCAAGTGGACTATTATCTTTTGCAATGGAAATGCTTTCTTCCAATGTTAATTGCCTTTCGTACTGCGCAAAAAGATGCGTTAATGGGGCAAGTATAAAAAGTAGAAGTAAGGGTATAAATATTCTTTTATTCATGTCGTAGTGCGTGTACTGGATCTTGTTGTGCAGCGCGTTTTGCAGGGATAAAACCAAAAACAATCCCTATCAAAGAGGCAACACCAAATGAAATTACAATTGAGGATAGGGTAATAACCGTGTCAATACCTGCCGTAGCCTCAATACCGTAGCTAAAAGCCATGCCTAATATTATTCCAATTACTCCTCCAGAAATACAAAGTACAAGAGCTTCTGTTAAGAACTGAAGTTCAATATCTCTTTTTTGGGCACCTACAGCCATCCGTACACCAATTTCACGATAGCGCTCTACAATAGATGCTAGCATAATATTCATTATTCCAATCCCTCCAACAATTAGAGAAATAGATGCTATAGAGGATAGTACAATGCTAAAAATACGTTTTGTCTGCTGTTCTTGCTTCAATAGTTGTTCAGGTACAATAATCTCAAAATCTACCACATCATTGTGGCGTCTTTTTAACATTCTCGAAATAATTTCGGCAATTTTAGAACTGTATTTTGTGTCTTCTACTCGTACAATTAACTTATCTAATTGGTGATAATTTGTGTTTCCTTCAGAACCACTCCCACTCGTACTGCTAGAAATAATTCCACCACCGCCCATAATTACCATACTTCCCCCGCCTCTATCCAAATCACTTTTTGTAACAAGAGCACGGTTTCTAAAACGTAGTAATACGGATGTTGCAGGTGCATAAACATCTAGGTTATAATTTCGAATACCTAGATTTTCAATATTTTCTGTGGTTACTTCTCTTTTTTCGAGTACTCCAATAACAGTAAACCAAATGTTACCCGCTTTTATTTTTTCACCAATTGGGTTTTGACCAGCAAAGAATCTAGACTTTACATCTTGCCCAATTACACAAACAGGATCTGCATTTTCGATCTGTTGCTCGCTAAAAACCGAACCTTCAGAAAATTTAAAATTATTTATTTTAAAATAATCGGCATTTACCCCAACAAGTTTACCTGTACGCATACGCGCATTTCTTATAAAGCTTGTTTCATATACAATTTCGGGGCTTATGTATTCAACTCCTGGTACTATCTCTTTAATACTTCTAATATCGTCTAGTGTAAGGCCTGGAGAGAATTTTTTACTTTCTTGTTTTCCACCATCATCGCTTACAGCGCCTTCACTTTGTTCTAATACTGGCTGAATTATAACATTATTAGTACCTAGCAACTCCATCTGCTTTAGCACAACCTCTTGTGCCCCGGTGCCAATTGCAAGCATGGCAATTACCGAAGCTACCCCAAAAATAATTCCCAAAGAGGTTAAGAAAGCCCGCAATTTATTTCGTTGTATAGCTTCAATAGCTATGTCAAAATTATATAATACTTTTTGAAACACAGCTTAGTTTTTTGAAGTTATTTCTTCTTCTAAAAAGATTTTTGAGACCTTAGTGGTATCGTTAGGTAGCGATAGATAAATCTGATCTTCTTTGTTTAATCCTCTGTGTACAATAACCTCATTCTCATTCATTATACCCAGCTCTACTTGCTGTAATACAGGTGATAAGCCTGACTTTTTAAATACAAAGCTTAACGAATCTATCCCATGAACTGTTTCTAAAGGAATGTATAGCGCATTATTAACTTTTTGGATGATGATTCGATTGCTTGTAGTCATGGCAGGGCGTAGTAGGCTATCTGTTTCTGAAATTACCACAACAACTTCAAATACTTTTGAATCAGAGTTTTTCTTTTGCTCTCCAATATTGGCTACACTTGTAACATCACCAAAAAGTCTCTTATCGGGAACTGCGTCTAAGCCTATTTCTACTTTTTGACCATTTTTTATCTTCTGTATGTCAACTTCGTTCACGTAAGTAACCGACTCCATAGTTGTAAAATCTGGAAGTTCTGCAACAATAGGGTTCCAGGCACTAACCTCACCACCTTCAGAGATTTTATTTCCATTCCAATCTCTTTTATAAATAAGCATACCTTGGTCAGGGGCAAGTACGGTGAACTCCTTCATCAAATTCCGAATCTTGTTAATATCGTTTTGCTTTTTGGTAAGTTCGGTTTCAACGTCACTCATTCTAGCAATGTTTTGCTTTACCTTAGTTTGGTAGTTCTTGGTCTCTTGGGCAAGTTGTCTTCTTGCTTTATCTAAATCTATTTCAGCCTGGCGTTGTACTGCTGGCGATTCGTATTGAGACTGATCTACAGCAATTTGGCGCTCTTCTAATGCATATTTAAGGTTTATGAGATTGTCTCTAGCTTGCGAAAGCTCTAGAGTACTATCCAACTCTGCCTGGGTTACTTTAGATTGTGCCTGTTGCAACTCTAACTGTGCATCTTGAAGCTTCGCGGTAACTTCAGAGCGGTCTAGTTCTGCAACAAAATCACCTTTTTTAACAATAGTACCCTCTGGAATAATGCGCTGTATTTTGAGATTAAATAAGCGGATATCTCTTCCTCCTTGTGGGCCTTTTATCTCAGTTGAGTTTTTTGCTCTAAGTTCGCCTGTTGTAAATACATCAACAACAAACTCTCCTTGTTTAGGAGTGGTTAAAAGCTCCACGCTTTCTGTACTGCCACCCTTAACAAAAAACCACATTACAATAAATGATACTACAAGTATGAGTGGTATTAGGTATTTCTTTTGCATCATTGTGCTTCGATAAATTTTTATAAATAGGATTAAAGATAAAACATTATATAATAGGTGCTTGAAGAGATATAATAGTTTTACATTTCAAGTATTATTATACCTAATTAACGAGTACCTATAAAAGAAAATTCTAAACTTCTTTTAATGAATCTTGTTGAAGCAATACTTCACCAAAGGATATTTCTTCTGCAGCAAGCACCAAAATAGTAGTAGGGAGGCCTTTTAGGCGCTTTTGGCTTTTAGTATAGTATTCTAAAAAATTCTCATCAGGCTCTGCCATTCCGAGAAATATCAGATCTGTTTCGCTAGAAGATGCATGCAGAATCTCATCAAAGCTTCTATCTTTTGCTACAATAATGTCAACCATAGCATCTGTTCTTAAGCGTTTACTTATTTCTAAAAGATTTTTACGTGCCCCATCAGCTGCTTTTTCAGAGTTTACAACCATCTTTAAACACACCTCTGCGCCGTACCAACTTCTACTAGTTTGTAACAAATAGCCTAATATCATCATCAGGCCTCCATTACCCTTTAATCCACCCCACCAAATATCAATCTTCTTTTTATTGCCAAAACCTTTCTCTTTATCATCGTGTACAATAAGTACATTTCGCTGCAATTGGTGGAACTTCGCGATCATATTACAATAACTATCGCGTACTTCTAGATTTTCACTATCTCCTAAAATGATTGTATTTGGCACCAATGCCCCTAGGCCATAGGTTTCTACTAACCGCTCTGCACCTTGGAAAGAATCTTCTGCAGTGGATACTTTTACTAGACCTTTTATACCTCTCTTTGCAATAAACTCTTTTATATTATTTTCCATAGTCGTTTTTTGAGTGGCTGAAATACTCCCACTTTTTAATACCGTAGAAACAGTTAAAACTCCACGGTTATGAGTTAATGCAGCAGCAAGGTCAATCAAATGCCATCTCTTAGTGGGTGCACCTGAAAGAACGAGTGGGTGCGGTCGCCATGTTTTTGATTCAACATCCTTATCGAGTCGAAGTAACCCTGCCCGAATAACAGCCAGCCAAATTCCTTGACGAACATCACCCCAAGCTGAACGCATTTCTCTTCGCTCTAACCATATATAAATCGCTAAAACAAATACGAATGCTACAAAAGTTGCAACTGCATTTATCAAAAACATTACAGATATACAACCCATTGCACCCAATAAAGAAAAGGCCCAATGCACTTTAAATTTCGGCCTAAACGAAGGATTTTGCAGTATTCGCTCTGTTCCCGCTGCAATATTTAGCACACCATAAGTAGTTAGAAAGAACATGGTTAAAATAGGGGCAATAACATTAAGGTTGCCAAAATATACCGCAACTAATGCCACGCCTAAAGTAACTATTGTTCCAGCTTTAGGCGCGTCATCCTCTCCAGAACCTTTACCAAGCCAGCCTAACCAACTTGGCAATATTTTATCTCTTGCTAGTGCTTGCAAAACTCGAGGCGCTCCCAAAATACTTCCTAGAGCACTAGATAATGTAGCTCCCCAAACCCCGATCAGTATCGCATCTCCCCAGAAGGCAATTCTGCGCATTATTAAAGGATCTTCAATAAGTGTTTCAGAACTCACTCGCATCACTAAAATAATGGGTAAAATCATATAAATTAGATAGCCTACACCTACCGCCGCAAAGGTCCCTTTTGGAATAGATTCGCTAGGATCTTTGAGGTCACCACTCATATTTACACCAGCCATAATGCCAGTTACCGCAGGGAAGAAAACTGCAAAGACGGTCCAAAACCCAACTGTGCTCTCTGCCGAAGTTCCCCAAAGATTTAAATCAGAAGGTTCAATACCTTTCCCAAATAGTAATGACAAAAGTGATAATACAATACCCACCATAATAAAGTATTGTGCTCGGATAGCAGTACGAGCAGATACTAATGCCAAAATTGCTACTAATATTGTAGTTATTATGCCAACAGTACGCATATCAAGCACTGGGAAAACAGACGCAACACTTTCTGCAAAACCGACTGTATATAATGCGATAGAAAGGGCCTGTGCTAAATATAGAGGTATACCAATTGCACCGCCAGACTCTATTCCTAATGATCGGCTAATCATGTAATAAGCGCCACCCGTTCTAACTCGTTGGTCGGTTGCAATTGAAGCTATTGATAATGCCGTAAAAAAGGTGATTAGCGTAGAAAGTGTAACAATTAATAAGGTGCCAATTAGGCCTACATTTCCTACTACCCAACCGAAGCGTAGGTACATTATAACGCCTAAAATGGTGAGTATTGAAGGCGTAAATACACCTCCAAATGCTCCAAAGCCTTCTTTTGTGCTGTCTTCTGCGCTTATTGTAGTCGAAGTTTTTTTACGAAATGGATTTCTCATTCAAACAAAGCCATAGATAGGAATGGATAAGCGCCGGCAAGGGCTATTTAGATTAGCTTTTTAGCCCGGTTTCTAAATCATATTTAGTGGCATACTTTGTCTCGTCAACAATCTGTCGGGGTCTATTTTTCTCATCAACAACAACCACAACTGGCTTGTGTGTCTTAGCTTCTTCTGGTGTCATTTCAGCGTAACTGATCACTATGATACGGTCACCAATTTGAGTAAGACGAGCAGCTGCACCATTTAAGCAGCAAACACCACTACCACGCTCACCTGCAATGGTATAAGTTTCTAAACGTGAGCCGTTTGTAATATTTACAACCTGAACCTTCTCGTAAGGCAATAGATTAGCTGCATCAAGTAAGTCTTGATCAATAGTAATACTACCCTCGTACATGAGGTTAGCTTCAGTTACTGCCATTTGGTGCAGTTTAGATTTGAACATGGTTATTTGCATGGTCTAGAATCTCAATTTTCAAATAAAATGTTATCGATTAATCGGGTTTTACCCAAGTATGCCGCCGCCGCTATTAAATAACTAGTGCCTTTTTCTAGCTTATTAACTGGCCACATTTTCTCAAGGGAAAACACATTAAGGTAATCATTTTTAAAACCTTTTTCTGCAAGTTCGCGTTGTTTCTCTCTCAACAACATTTCTGGCTCAAGTAATCCATTTTTTAATGCTCGCTCAACTTCTTCTAAGACTTTATATAATGTAGGAGCTATTTCACGCTCCATTTCACTTAAATATACATTTCTACTACTGAGAGCCAGACCATCCTTTGCCCTTCCAATAGGCGCCATTATCAGCTTTACATCATGGTTAAATTCCTTCACCATCTGTTCAATAATGCGAAACTGCTGGTAATCTTTTTGCCCAAAAATTGCTATATCTGCTTCTACAATATTGAATAATTTATTCACTACAAGTGATATACCTTGAAAGTATCCCTCTCTACTTCCGCCGTCTAAATATTTATTAAGCTCTTTAATTTCAATACTGAAATATTTAGTACCAGAACCATACATTATTTCTGTTGAAGGCATGAATACTAAATCTACTCCTTCCATTTTACAAAGCTCTAAGTCGGCCTCTGTAGTTTTGGGATAAGTACTAAAATCGTCATTTACCCCAAACTGTGCTGGATTTACATAAATAGACACCACCACTGCGTCTGCATTTTTCTTGGCTAAATGAATAAGTGAAAGATGTCCGCCGTGTAAAGCCCCCATTGTGGGAACGAACGCCACTTTTTTTCCTTTGGCTTTTAAAGCTCGAACTTGGGTGCGAATGTCGGCTATGGTTTCAACAACTTTCATTTCCATACTTGGTTTTTTTGCTTGCAGAGATTTATTGATTCGATATTAATTCTTCTTGGCCAAGCAGTAGTAAGGTGTTTTAATGCCAACCAGAGTTAATAATAGCGGTAATTTTACAAAAAAAAGAGACGTTATTTATTATTTAACGTCTCTTTTCGTTTAATTAGTTAAAATAATGCAGTATTAAACAGCGCGATTCATATCAAACGCTTCTAGAATTTGCTTAATTCTATTTAAGAATGCTCCACCATGTGCACCATCAATAATACGGTGATCGTAACTCATAGATAGGAACATCATTTGGCGAATAGCAATCACATCGCCCGCTTCTGTCTCTAAAACAACTGGGCGTTTTTGAATAACACCAGTACCTAGAATAGCAACTTGAGGCTGATTGATAATAGGTGTTCCCATTAAATTACCCACACTTCCGTAATTAGTAAGTGTGATTGTACCACCTACTAAATCGTCTGGACTAAGTTTTTTACTGCGAGCTTTCACTGCTACTTCATTAACCGCTTCTGCTAAACCAAGAAGATTTTTCTGTTGTGCTTTTTTAATTACGGGAACAATTAAACCACCTTCGCCACCATCACCTAGCGCAACGGCAAGACCAAAGTTGATATTCTTTTTCAGAATAATATTATCACCATCTATAGAGCTATTAATCAGCGGAAATTCAAGCATCGCTTTTATAATAGCTTCAACAAAAAGTGGAGTAAAAGTTAGTTTATGGCCAGTTTTCTGGAAGAATGTATTTTTGTTAGCATTTCTCCATTTCACCATATTAGTAACATCCACTTCTGCAAAAGTAGTTACGTGTGCTGATGTTTGAATTGATTTAACCATGTGCTCAGCAATCATCTTGCGCATACGGTCCATTTTAATTACCTCTACATCGCCTGATGGAGAGTGACTAACATCTAGCTGTCCAGCAGAAATGGAATCTCCACTTGCAGCTTTTGAAGGGGCCGGAGCAGACTGCACAGGTGCAGCAACTTTACCAGCTTTGCGATCTTCTACATAAGCAAGAATATCTTTTTTAGAAACTCTATTTCCTTGCCCTGTTCCCTTAATCGTTTCTAACTCTTCGTGGCTGATGCCTTCTTCTTTTGCAATAGAACGTACTAAAGGAGAGAAAAATCTACCATCACTGCCCACACGCTGTGGTTCTGTTCCACCTGTAGCTGCACCATTGCCAACCTTCAATTGCTCTGGTGTTGCAGCTGCTACTTGCTCTTTACTTAATGTAGAAGAGCTTGTTTGTGGTGCCTCAGTTTTAGCTGCAGGTGCCTGTGCACTAACTGCGCCAGCATTACCTGTTGCGATTACAGCTATAACCTGACCTACTTCAATTGTGTCATTTTCTTCAGCGCGAATCTCGATTAAAGTTCCTGATGCGGGTGCGGGAACCTCGCTATCAACCTTATCGGTAGAAATTTCGAGAAGTATTTCATCTTCTTCAACAGTATCACCCACAGCTTTCGACCAGCCAATAATTGTGGCTTCTACAACCGACTCGCCCATTTGAGGCATAATCACTTCAATTCGTTCACCTTCTGCAGCACTAGATGGCACTGGTGCCGATTCTTGAGGCGCCGGAGTTTCTTCTGTTTTTTCTACTGCAACAGCTTCGGCAGCTGGCTCTTCTGTTGGTGCTTCAGTTTTAGCTTCTGGCGCTGAACTAACATCACCAACGGCACTAGCGTCAGTCTCAATTATAGCAATGGCTTTACCAACTTCAATGGTATCACCCTCACCAGCTAATATTTCTACTAAAATTCCTGCTTCGGGTGAAGGAACCTCACTATCTACTTTATCTGTAGCAATTTCGAGGAGTGTCTCGTCAAGTTCGACCTTGTCTCCTACCTTCTTACTCCATTCAATTACTGTTCCTTCCATTACCGATTCGCCCATCTGGGGCATAACAACTTCAACCTTAGCCATAAAAATCTTTTGTTTGATGCCAATTAAGGCGTTTTTTCCTGTCTTTATAAGGAACTTAAAGTTCAGGATTATTCTAGTTAGTTCAAAATTGTTATATCATTCAAAAATCATAGAAAAGCGCTTTCATACAACTAAGGGATGTATAACAATAAAAAAATAATTTTTTTACATTTTTCGATACAAATAATGTGGGTTATAAGCTATTTAAAACCATCTAACAAGACTCTTTTAAGAAACTATCGCTCTTATTAAAATCTTGCCGTTAAATTACACTTCTCTTTTTAATCAAGAATTAAAAGTAATTCAATTCGCTGTTATATAGAACATATAATCTTTAGTTTCTGTTCATGAAAAATTCCAACAAACTGCGCATCATTCGTGCTCTTACAAACACAAGCCTTGTACTATTAAGTGTGGTAATAACACTTGTACTTGCGGAGTTTATGGTGAGAGGATTTTTACCGCAGAACCGATTAGTTACTTGGCTAGAAATGCATCCCAAAGGTTTTATGATGAATCAAGTTGGAGGCAGTTCTTTTCAGCAATTTGCAGATAGAACGGCGAGTTACTCATTTACAAAACAACGACTGCGCGGTCAGGAAGAAGCGTCAGCAAATAATAAAAGAGTTCTAGCCCTGGGCGATTCATTCACTTTTGGTTTGTTACTTAACCAAGAGCATACCTTTACACATCATTTGAACCAAAGCTTAAAACAAGTAGGCAATGATAGCACAGTAATATTGAATGGGGGTGTTGGTGGTGCTGGTTTAGCCGATTGGCCTCTTTGGTTGGAAACCTATGGCGAAGATATTGCCCCAAGCATTGTACTTTATTATTTAAATGTGAGCGATTTAGAGAGAGCGCTCTCCAAAAATTTGTTTGTGTTACAAAACGACACGCTTATAAAATCTATGCGTTGGCAGCCTCAAGCCTTTATGTTTGAGCTAGGTAGAAAAGGCTGGTATCGTTGGCTTCAAGCTAATTCCGATATTGCCAATATCTTAGTTAAGCTGATGTGGAAGCATCTTTATTTTAAAGACCTAACAAATAACTTTGATGCCGAAGAAAGCAGTTATTTAATACCCGATTATGATGATTTTTTATTAGAGTCTGATTATTCATTAGATCTTGGTTTAAAACTTATTAGCCGAATGCAGAATTGGTGCGCTGCTAATAATTGCAAGCTTATTGTTACTACCACAGGCTTTTTTGAGCAAAGGGAGACGCCCAATCATACTTCAAAACTATATAATTCGATTCTTGAAAGTGGCCTACCAAACAACATCCCTTTTTATGATAACACCCCTTGTGTAACCAATCTCGCATCTAACGATCTAAATAATATTCGTATTCCTATAGATTTACACCCCAATGAGCTTGGTGGCGAACTCATTGCAACATGCACTTGGCAATGGTTGCCTGCAGTGCTTGAAGGACAGTATTAAACAAAGAATAGGGCTTATTCTTGTGTGTTAAGGTGATTCGTTGATGGCTTTGAAAAGAATTAACCAAGGGCTTGTTTTATATCTGCAAGTAAATCATCTATGTGTTCTAAGCCTACGCTCAAGCGAATTAAGTTTTCTGGGGTAGTTGAGCCATCACTTTCGCTTGATCTTCTGTGCTCCCAAGTACTTTCTATTCCGCCTAAACTGGTAGCGCGCTTAATTAGCTTTGTCTTAGAAACTACTTTCAGCGTTTTCTTCATACTCCCATCGTATAAAAAGGAAACCATTCCACCGAAACCACTCATCTGACTGCGAGCAATCTCATAACCTTCATGCGATTCTAATCCTGGATAAAAAACAGTTTTTACTTTGGGATGTTCCACTAAATATTGCGCCACTTTCATCGCATTATCGTTGTGCCCACGCATACGGTATGGAAAGCTGCGAATGCTTCTACTTAATAACCAGCAATCTCTCGGTGATGGCACCGAACCTTGTATGCGTTGAATAGCTCTGATTTTGCCAAAAAACTCATCATCCTTTGCCGCTACTACCGCACCACCCAAAATGTCGCTATGCCCAGCTAAATATTTTGTGGTAGAATGCATCACTATATCAGCTCCATATTGAATTGGATTCATATTTAATGGCGTAGGCCAAGTATTATCTACGCAAGTTATTGCTCCAATAGTTTTTGCATATTGGCACATCTTCTCCACATCTGTAATCTGCATTATTGGATTTGAAGGCGTCTCAATAAAAATCAGTTTGGTATTTTTCCTGCGATCTTTTTGCACCACTTCAATATCAGTCATATCGGTATAGGTATATTCGATACCCCAGCGAAGTGCAAAATTTTGCAGAATCTTATGCGTACCAAAGTATAAATCTTTGGGTAAAAGCACATGAGAGCCTGGTTCCACCGCCTGTAAAACTGCCGAAATAGCTGCAACTCCAGATGCGAAAGCTGCCGCAACCTCTCCACCCTCTAAATCAGCCATCACCTTCTCTAGTTGTACACGATTCGGATTTTCCATTCGCGTATAGAAATAATCACCCTCTTGGCGCCCTTTCTCTGAGTGCTCGAAGTTGGTTGACACCTCTATAGGTGGCACGATAGAGTTTGTTTTTGAATCATGCTCCATGCCAGAATGAATGGCTATGGTTTCAATTTTTCTGGAAGATTTCATTTCTATTGGATTAAAGGCTTCAAATTTTACGAATGGCTTGAATACGCTGGAGTACTGGAGGATGTGAGTAATTTAAGAATACATAAAATGGATGTGGTGTTAAATTGGATAAATTGTCTTTAGATAATTTCTTAAGTGTTGAAATCATATCCTCTGGCTTACCAGTGGTTTGGGCTGCATAAGCGTCTGCCTCAAACTCATGCTTACGCGACAACATTTGCATAAATATAGAAAGTATCATTTCAATGGGCGCATACAACATCCCAAAAAAGATTAGCCCTGCATATACCGACATGTTTTCCATAAAAAATGCACCAAATAGCCCTTCTTTATTCAAAAATATGGAGAGCAAGAAGAAAAGCAAACCGGTATGTATGATGCTGGTTATCATTCCTTTAATAATATGCTTCTTTTTGTAATGACCAATTTCGTGCGCCAACACAGCTATAAGTTCCTCATTGGTGTGATTTTCAATAAGTGTGTCGTACAGTGCTACTCGTTTATTTTTCCCAAAACCTGTAAAAAAGGCATTCGATTTGCTCGATCTTTTTGAGCCGTCTATTACAAATAAGCCTTTTAGTGGGAAGTCAACTTTGTTAGTATAAGCTTCTATTGCGGCACGTAGTTCACCTTCTTCTAGCGGCGTAAATTTGTTGAAGAGTGGCATTATCCAAGTGGGTGCTACGTATTGCATAGCTAAGGTAAAAACGGTTACTGCAATCCATGCGTACAGCCATGCAAGTGGCCCTGCAAACATAAAGAAGCTTAATATAGCTGCTAAAACAGGAATGCCAATTACAGCACCCAATGCTAATCCTTTAAATAAATCTACAACGAATATTTTTGGCGTGGTTTTATTGAAGCCAAAGCGTTCTTCAATCACAAAAGTAGAGTAAATACTAAACGGCAGAGAAATAATTGTTTTTGCAATCAATAGTATAAAAATAAATGCCAGGCCTGTTACAAGTTCACTGAAACCCCATGAGCGTACCATTTGGTCGAGCCAATTAAAGCCTCCCGAAAACCAAAAGGCTAGTGTTACCACAAGGTCAAATATCCCTGTAATATAACCGAATCGAGTGCCTACTTTAGTGTACTCTTGAGATTGGGCGTAGGTTTGCTCGTCATAAATAGCTTTAAATTCGTCAGGCACTTTTTTTGAGAGTGCTTTTAAATTCAATGTATTAGAAATGAGATCGAGCACAAAACCTACTGCAATGGCAGCTAATATTATAATTGTATAAATGTTCATTCAGAAATGGGAGCTTATTGTGTTTTATATTTTATTGAGAAAATATACATAAAAAGACTGGTTGATTAATCAAGGCTTCTAAACCTCCATACCCCAACCATCAAATGCGCCATTATATTTAGCTGCTAATTGCTCCATCCATTCTCTAATATTAGATAATCGATCGCCACTAAGCTCTATTTCTTTACTTGCAATACAGGACCATTTCTTTGAATACCCGCATTTATTTACATAGCAACTGAATTGCATGTTTATAAGCTCTACCTCTGCTAATGTCGCATCATATTCTGTTGGGAAATAAAAATAAAAATCGACGGTACGCAATTCTAACTCATCTCCAATAAACTTCGAAAGTTTGGAGAGTGCTATTTTGTCGATATTGCTTTTACCGTCCATCACTTCATTTTAATTGAAATCCATTACTCATGCAAATAAACCCCATTTCCAATAAGAATTTCGTAGCAAAGCTAGAATTAATTTGATTTGAGACGTATTTGTTAATTAAAAAAATAATGCCATCGCTATCAACAATGGCATTATATCTCTCTTTAGGGACAATTAATAGTTCTAGTGGGGGCACTAAAACTATTTTAGGGCAATTAAAAATGGTTGGCAGGTTACATCTGTTGTATTACCACCTGTATTAATATCAGACACGAGACCGTTTGAACGGTTAGAGCGACTTGCATTATGGCTTGTGGCTTTACTTTTTATGGCGTCATTAAAACCACCATTAGCTTTTGTAAAGTAAATGTGTTCATCGGTTGACCAACATGGAAATGATGCCGTTGTAATTTGACCTGGTTCCAATTCCGTAAACTGAGCTCTATTTTCGCCTCTAGCATTTATGGTGTACAGATTTAAGGAATCTTGAGAAGTTCCGCTTACATATATTAATTCCTCACCAGTGGGCGACCATGCCGCAAAGCCACTAAACATATCATTACTTGTAATCTTTTTAGTTTCTCCAGTGTATAAATGGCTAACATAAATACTCGCTTTATTTTGTAATGTGCGTGTAAATGCAACCAAGGTACCATCAGGTGACCAACTAGGGTTTATATCCTCATAATTTCCTTGGCTTGTAATGGGCTTTTGGTTAGTACCATCTATATCTGTTACCCAGATTTGTCCTCGTTTATTATAAACTAACTGGCTTCCATCAGGCGACCAACTCGGTTGTAAAGCACCACCATGCTGTGTTATTTCTCTAGCATCTCTACCATCAATATTAACTGTCCAAATCTGGGAGTTTTTACTAAATGCAATTTTGGTGCCGTCGGGTGATAATGCTGGATGTAGCTCTTTTTCTTTGTTGTTGGTTACTCTTTCAACATCACTTCCATCTGCATTGGCTATGTATAAGTCGAAGGTTTCATTCATATCGCTAATAAAAACGATTTTAGTTTTCTTTCCTTCCTCTTCACTGATGCTGGTAACGTCGCAGCCTGTGGCTATCATTAAAGCAGTGCATGTAATAGCTAAATATTTAATAGACTTTTTCATAATGCGGTGTGTGAAATTCTTTACTTGTTTATAGCAATACACACATGCGGCCTACATACCCCCAATCAATAAAAGTGCTAGATATAATAAATTTTATATTCTGTGCTATTATCAACTAACATAAATTGCTTTCTTTATTTTGAAACAAACTACCTCTGTTGCTTGTATCTTCTTTTTTGAATAGATAAGTTCAGAATCTTTTTATAGCAAGCACTAACACTTTTAATGATAACACCTCTGCCATTTTCACTTATTTTAATAGCCCTTGCATCTTCAACCGAGCAAGACTTAGATGCCCATGATCTGGCGCGAAAAATTAAATCGGGCGATCATAAGGCATTTCAAGAGTTTTATAACAATCATTACGATTCGCTGCTTTATTTCTTGATGAGCAGAAATACGAGTAAAGAAAATGCTGAGGATCTCATCCAAAAAGCATTCATATATATATGGGAGAACAGGGCCAAGATTGAACCCGATAAATCTTTACGTGCTTATATTTTTAGAATCGCTTATACCAGAATGTTAAATCATCACAGAGATGAGAAGAAGTTTAATAATGATGATGATTTACCTGAGCAGGTTAATGAAGTTACCCCAGAAGATAATGCCCAAAAATCAGAATTGGATTTAGCTATAGATAAATCAATAAAAGCAATGCCCCAGAAAAGAGGGGAAGTTTTTACTTTATGTTTTATGGAGCAGCTAACATATAATGAGGCTGCTGAAACATTGGGTGTGTCTAAAAAAACAATCGAAAATCATATGGGCCTTGCCCTTAAAGACATTCGACATGCGCTTGAAAGATTTAAATAATTTTAAATTGGGGGTACTAGCTACTTTAATGTGTATTACCAACAAAGAATCTATTTTGCTACTCTAAAAGTATGCGTGTTACATCTATGAGAACATTTCATTTTATATATCTAATTTCAATTTTATTCCTATTTAGCCAATGTACGCTAGACCCTATAAATGGTAGCGGTAATAATACTATAACTGAAGAGGATTTAGAGGCAGCCACTTTAATATTGGGTGATGCTATTAGTTCGAATAGTGGCGGTGTTTTTCTTAGTGTTCAAGATGCTATTGCAATTGTAAGTGGCCAGGGTGTTTATCCAAAAGTTGCTCCTCAAAATAATTCAAAATCAAAGTTCAACTATATTGGCAACCACAGGACACGTTATGTGCCAGAAACTGGAACTCATATTGTGACTTTTGATCGCTGGGGACGTGGGGAAATGGAACACGAGCGAGATTCCCTCAACTATATTTATAGAGATTTAAAAGGAAACTTTGTTGAATACCCAATGGAACAAAGGGATATGATTGAATCCGTAAGTTATTCAGGCTTTAAATGGGGCACCATTCAAGAGGGCGAGTATATTGTTGATGCAGCTGGCAACTATAATTTTATTACTTCTAAATATTCGCAATACGAAAGAAATAGTAATTTTTTCTTCACTACCACCCCAAATGCATCAAACACCGTTCCTTTTGAAGGTAATCACACCGGTAGTGGATATATTGAATACCCCAAAACTGATATCGAAAATCTAAATCGGTATTATGAGCTTACTATGAACTTTCTGAATATTGAATTACAAGTAAAAGAGGATGATCAAGAAGGCAGAACTGCAAAATCTTACGCAGAAGTGGCACCGCGGAATAGACTACTTTTAGATTTTATAGGCGGATTAAGTTGGGAAATGAAAACCTGGAGTAATCCTGAGAAAATGGACGCACCCGTTATAGTTAGTGGTACCATGAGTTTTAATGGTAATTACGAAGCCTTAGTTAGGTTTGATAGTTCAAATGAAACAATGGTTATCGACCTAACGCCAGCTCAAGAGGTTAACGAAGATATTAAACTAGTTGATATGCCATCAACAGAAAGAAAAGAGAGATAACATGGCACCAGACTCATCATACAGCAATTTAGACAAAAGCTTTTTGCAAGAAATTGAAATGGCAAACCAAACAGGTACCCCCATTTCTGATAACGATCCTATTGCACAAAGTTTATTAAAATATAGAGCAACGCAAAAAGCTACTTTCGAATCTTTTACTTCTGGTAAACAAGCAGTTTGGGAAAAGATTGAAGAGGCTACTAAAGCTGGGCGAAAGGGCAATATTCTTTCATTTATTACTACATCTACTGCTACTCAAAAATGGGCAGCAGCAGCGGTAATAGTTGTGGCTATATTATTAAGCGTAGTTTATAACCAAGCTTTTCAAGAGCCTTTATTACTGGCTGAAGCGGGCAATACTATTGAAACTGTTACTTTATCGGATGGCAGTAATGTTACACTACGTCCACATTCAAAACTATTTTCATTATCTGAAAAAGAGAATAAACAAACTTACGAATTACAGGGCGAAGCCTTTTTTGATGTTACATCAAACAAAAATAGAACCTTTTCTGTGAGAAGTGAAGATGGCCAAATTAGCGTATTGGGAACGCGGTTTAATTTAAGCACTTGGGGTAACGAATTACGTGTATACCTAGAAGAAGGTTCTGTAAGAGTTGAATCTACTACTAGTCAAGATAGTTTAATTCTAAAACCAGGTGAGTCTGCATCTATCAAGAAAGGACAAGCCCCACAAATGCGAAACTTATCTAAAGAGACTTCTACGGCTTGGCTTAATCAGAACTTAATATTTAATAATAGAAATGTAGAAGACATAATTGCTGAACTAGATTTACATTTTGATATTACCATTGAAGTTCCTTCAGCCATGCTTCAACAACAACTTACCGGAGAACTTTCTTTAGAAAGTTTACCGATTACTTTATCTGACTTGGGCTTAGTTCTTGGTGGAACATTTACTAAGACTAACAGCAACAGCTATCTATTTAACAGTAATTAATAGTTTTATGATAAAAACTAAAAACCTGTGTTTTATACCTTTAATTGGTTTTTTTATTTTTTGGTGTTCTACTTCAACTCATGCTCAATATTCATATCAGCAAGAGCCACTGCTATCGCTTATAAAAAAGGTTGAGGAGCAAACACCCTATCGTTTTCTGTACAGAAATACTCTTGTTTCAAATATTACAATTGATATCTCTGAGGATGAATCCAATTTCTTTACAAAGTTAGAATCCCTTCTTAAACCTTATTACCTGGGTTTAAATATTGATAATGATAGAAACAGAGTGGTAATTTATCAGCTTAAAGAAGAAGAAATCACTTCAAACAACGTTTCCATAACTGGCCAAGTTCTTGATGCTAGCTCAGGCGAGCGCCTACCTTATGCAATTATAACTTGGATGCAAAACGGTGTACTTAAAGGGCTAAGTACCAATGAAAGTGGTGCTTTTTCAATTCAACAAAATTTTAATACCGATAATGTTGAATTAACCTGTAGCTATACTGGCTATAAGGCACAGCAAATCACGTTGGCTTTAAATAGCTTTTCAAATATAGACGATTTAACCTGCCGTTTACAACCAGACCGTATTGATGTGAGCCAGCTTATTGTAATCGGGTCTAGTGCTTATGGCGATGTAAACCAACATTCTGCTAGCATGGTAGACATTGGCAATTTCAGCCCAATGGGAGAAACTAGCACCATTAGTGCCCTACAATCGTTGCCTGCTGTTTCCCTTTCGCCAATGCTTAGTAGTGGGCTACAAGTTAGAGGCAGCCCTTCTGATGGTTTTAGAGTTCTTATTGATGACATTACCGTTTATAACCAAAGCCATCTATTTGGACTTATTGATAGTTTTAACGGCGATGTTTTACAGCGTGGCGGTTTTTATTATGATATTGCTCCTGCTAAAATTCAAGCTCCACCAGGTGGAACTTTATCTTTAGTTACAAAAACAGGATCACTAGATAAAATATCAGGTACCGCTGGTCTTTCAAATTCTTCAGCTCGGTTAACATTAGATGGTCCTATTCAGAAAGGGAAGAGTAGCTGGCTTATTTCTGGTCGAAAATCTTACATGAATACGGTGGATTGGTTTAACAATTCAAAACTTACACAATGGGGCCTGAATGTTGGGCGACCTAAAAGTGAACTTGCTACTGGTCTTGCAGATTTAGAATCTCATTTAGTGAGAAATGGAGAAACAGAAGCTACTTTTTTCGACTTACATGGCAAGTTATATTTCGAAAGTAAAAGCGGCAACCGACTAATTTTTAGTGGGTATTTAGGCGGTGATGACACCCAATATTCCGCCGAACGCCTGTTCCGACAGTTAGGTGGTAGCAATAGCACACAATTCGCATTTCGTCCTGTTTCAACAAAAAATGACTGGCGTAATGGGGCTTTATCTGCAAAATATACTCAGTGGTTAAATAACTACACTTATTCATCATCCGTTGTTGGCATGAGTATATATAAGACAGCCTTCACGCAAAAGGATTTTATGTATATAAAAAACTCTGGGCCAAACAGTAATTTGAATGCTTTTATATTTCCTTTTCAAAACCAAAGTGTTCTAAACGATATTAGCTTCCAGCAGTCGTTTGAGATTAATAAAGCTGAAAACTGGTTTTGGAGTACAGGATTTACCTACAACTACTACTTAGGTGAATATGCCGAAAGTTCTTTTGATCGCCCAGGTTATTTTAGTTCTATAGAGAGCCAAAAATTTGATTTGTTTACCCAAACTGATTTTACTGGCTGGGATAATTTATCACTATTTATGGGAGCTAGAGCTCATTATTACTCAAATGGAAAATATATTAGAGTATCGCCACGCCTTAAGTTTAAATTTTTCCCTAACTCTCCTGTTTCTTTTGGCGGTGGATTTAGCAAGAATCATCAATTCATAAATCAGATTTCGCTAAGTAATTCTACCTCAACAGATGTTTGGGTACTTGCAGATAAAAACCAAGCGCCTACTTCGGTAAACTATTATTCGCTTGGGCTGTACGTTAATACTAGTAAACTATTTTATGCGCAATTAGAAGGCTACATAAAGGACTTTGATAATTTACGCTTGCACGAAATCAACACATTTTCGCTGAGTAATACTTACTCTACTAATCCTTGGTTTAGTAATAATACAGGCCGAGCTAAAGGCATAGAGTTTTTGACAAAATCAGATTTTACTACTTTTGAATTATCTCAAACTTTTGCCATATCAGAAGTTATGCTTTCAAATCCATTAATTAATAATGGCGATTCATTTCATGCGGATTGGGATAGAAAATTCAGATATACAACTATTCTAAGTATACGTCCTTCAAAACCACTGTCTGCATTTATTGCATGGAATTTTGCTACAGGAGCACCCAACAAACTAGCTACTTTTGGAGCTCAAAATAATGACCGCTTAGACAATTATACTCGAACGGACGTTACTGTAGAGTATAAGCGTGACTTCACCAACTACGACATCTCCATCTCAGCTTCTGTATTTAACCTATTCGATACACAATCTGCTTGGTATCGCGATATCAGTATTGTACTAGATCAAAATAGCACACCAAATCAAATTACTGGTGCCCCTATTGATGTATACGATATTGGATTCCAGCCATCTTTCAATATTCGCGTTGGGTTTTAGGTTAGTCCAAGAATAATTTATTATCACTCTATTGTGCTTTAAGAACGACTTTTGTGTCATAGACAAAATCAATTATTGGTATAGAATATCAAATTAGTTTAATGTTAAACTAATTTTTATATTTACTGCATAACAAAAAGATTATAGGAATAAAAATGACACATCATAAAGGATTACATCACATTACAGCATTAGCAGGAGACCCTGCTGCAAACGCACAGTTTTATATTCAAAAACTTGGCATGCGTATGGTTAAGAAATCAGTAAACCAAGACGATCCCCACACTTATCATTTATTCTACGGTAACGAGGCTGCAAATCCTGGCTCAAGTATTACTTTTTTCCCTTGGCCAAGAGCTCATAAAGGTGTGGTTGGAACTGGCGAAGCTGATAATGTTGCTTTCCAAGTGCCTGCCGGTACTGAATCTTTTTGGAAGGACAGGCTTAAAGAGCAAGGAATTGAGTTCTCAGAAGAATTCACCATTTTTGGAAAACCAGCAATTCGCTTTAGCGACCCTGATGGCATGGAGCTAGATTTAGTTTTCGATGGTACTGCAAAAGAAAAACAAAGTACATTTGATAGTGCTGTTTCTGCTATGCAAGCTATACAGGGTTTTTGGTCAACCAGATTAAAACTGGCTAAAACCGAAGCTACAGCAGATATTTTAACTAGTATTTTAGGTTTTTCTGAAGTAGAGTCTGATAATAATTTGACTTTATTCGGAAGTGAAGGGACTATTGGTACAAAGGTTATCTTAGAGGAATCGGCGAAGGAAGAACGTGGCCGTGGTGGTAGAGGAACTGTTCATCACGTAGCATTCCGCGCAGAGAACTTAGATGATTTAAAAAATATGCGCGAGCAAGTTATAGCAAAAGGTTTAAATCCATCAGAGGTAATAGATCGCCATTGGTTCAACTCTGTATATTTTAGAGAGCCTGGTGGTGTGTTATTTGAACTAGCTACCGACGATCCTGGTTATGCAGTTGACGAGGACTTTAATCACTTAGGCGAACAGTTAATTCTGCCACCTTGGTTAGAGGCGCGTAGAACACTTATAGAAAATACACTCCCAGCTTTAGATTTATAAAAACATTGTTAAGAATTACATCAAATACCAATTTCGTCGGCCCACATCAAAACCAGCCAGTTTTAATGGCTGGGGCCGATATCAAAGACGCCAAAGCGGTTATGATTATGGTTCATGGCCGTGGTGCTAGTGCCGAGAGTATTCTCCAGTTTGCACAAGAATTTAATCATACTGACAAAATTACATTTATTGCTTGCCAAGCGCAGGGTAGTACATGGTATCCTTATTCCTTTTTGGCACCAACTGAGCAAAACCAACCTGGCTTAAACTCAGGTTTACAAGCCATATTCAACCTGCTTGAAATAGCAAAAGAGCATGGTTTTACTGATGACCAAATATTTTTACTTGGATTCTCACAAGGAGCTTGTTTGGCTTCAGAATTTGTAGCTCGTCATCCTTCAAAATATGCTGGACTAATAGCATTGAGTGGCGGCGTGATAGGCGACAAAGTGATACTCGAAAACTACACAGGTGATCTTAAGCAAACACCCGTATTTCTTGGTTGTAGTGATATTGATCCACACATTCCATTAGAGCGTGTAAACGAAACCAATTCAGTATTCGAGCATTTAAATGCTAAGATTACTAAAAAGATTTATCCAGGCATGGGGCATACTGTAAATGAAGATGAGATTAAACACATCAATTTGATGTTAGATTCTATCATTTAATCTTAATTCTGAACTCAACCCAGCAGTATTCGTTGATGGCTTTTGGTTAATATTCAGGGTCATCCTGATCCGCTAGACCAAAACTGTCAACGGACTTACTCTAGAAATCTATTCCGATTTTCTTTTTGATAGCGCCTTTTACAGAGTCTTCTAATTCTTTCTTTTTCTTTTCTAGCTCTTCTCTTTTCTCTTCAACTTTTTGAAGTTGCTCATTTACCGAAGCTTCAATTCTGTCATATTCAGCTCTAAGCTGAGCTTCTTTTTCGCTGGCATATTTCTCTACTTCTTTGCGCTTTGCAGCCACTTCCTCTGTTACTTTAGCTTCAATTTTCTTCTTAGCTGCATCAACTTCTTTTTGAACCGTATTTTTAAGCGCATTCACAAAAAGGTCATCAATATTAGAACGCACTTTAATATTTAGTTTATCGGAAGTTCCGTCTACTATGGCTGTGGCATACACCATATCTACGTCTGAAATTGCATCTCTTAGTACGCCTTCGATCTTGTTTTTTGGTTTCCCTTCACTTTCAAAATCAAAAACAATGCCTTTAGCTTTATAGCTCATTTCACTATTAATCTTTCTATTAATAAGATTAATGCTTGCAGAAATCTCCCCTTTTCCTGCTTTCAAATCGTAGGGTAAAAGTTTGGATGGCGAGATTTTCGCTTTGTTTAGTGAGAAGCCATCGTAAACAACTTCCACATTTTCTTTAGGTTCAGCACCTAAATAGTTTAATTCACTCTTTACCGATAGCGATACATTGTTCTTGTCAGAACCGCCAATATCAATAAGAATAGGATAGCCTGTTTTCTTTTGATTGCTAGATATATTGGTGATTAAACCAGAGAGATCAATTTGAGTGTTCGTTCTACCAGATAGTTCTATCTTTTTGAGCCACAAACCTGGCCAATCGTATTTGTCGGAAAACTCATAATTCTTTCCTTCGTAACGCTCTATTTTTTCTTCTTCCTCTGAACTCATAAATCGGCTGCCATACTCTCTTGCAACAGCCAAATATTCAATGTAGGTATTAAAATCACCTAATAGATTTCCACCGAAAAGTGCGCTTCCAATATTTTGAACATCAAAATCAGGTAATTTTGCAACACTTACTGCACTGGCAATATCGTCTTTTATCCATCCATCAATTTGCCCTACACCTGAAGTGGTGGAATTGAAATCTTGCTCAAAATCTTTTTTAAGCTGCTCTGTTTCTGTTTTCAGCTTCTTGGCTTGCTCAGCTAATTTCTTAACATCTTCGAGTGCTGCAATAGCTTCTTTTGGATTTTTAAGCTTAGGAACTTCAAGACCCTCAACGCTTTTTTTAATTTCAGCAACATTCTTTTCAATGGGATTATCTTTAAAAGTATCCTCCCATTTGGAATAATTTTGCTCTAGGCCTGTTTTTAAAGAATCCATTTTATGGGCAGCCTGTAAATCCATCTTGGCTAGCAAGCTATCTACATTAACACTCGTTTTAATTTCGTCGAGCTGCGTTTGAGCATTCTTAGCAATCTCGCCACTTATTTGGCTAGTTAGCTCTGAGAAAAAACCTGGTTCTTCATCTATTTCTGGCATTTCGAAGTAGCCATCCGTTTCACGCTCTGTATCTAGCTGGAACCCCATTAATTGCACATTTTCTACAATTACCTTTTTCCATAAAAGTGGCCAGAACTCCATTTTAAATTCCGTTGCCCCCGTCTCAAAGGTGTTTGTCATAGTATTAGACGGATTGGTAACCTGCAGCCTATCCCAGCTCAGTTTCAGCTGAAACAAACTGAAATCAAAACCATCAAACTCTACCTTGGCTTCGTTTACCACACTGGCATTGTATTCTATCTTATTTTTGAGCCAGCTATTGGTGAAAAACAGATTCAACCCGAATCCAATTCCTATTATAATGGCAATTAGTATTATTCCTTTAATTCTCATTTCTCTTAGCCTCTCACCTTATTTACTGTCTGGTAAAAACTATAGATCTTACTTCCTTTCAATGCTTGCATCAACTTCGTTTTTTGCACTCTTGCATGAATGTGCGTTCGGTAATTTTTTATAAGATATATAGTAAGTGGAAACATGGGCACACATAAAAGCAATGCACTTACAAAACTGCCTAGCACCACAGTATTATAAAACCGTGTCATAGCCCACCACTCATTATCATAGATTGAGGTCCATAAACTTTGCAGGCCGTCGTGTTCTAGCATCCAAACCCCAAAAGCATGAAATCCTGGATCTGCTAGATATGCTACTCCACTAAATACCGTGAAGCTTAAAAGTGCCATCCCAATATTTACCTTAAGCACTAAAATTAGCACTACTATAATTAAATTATGAAAAGACATTATCGGGGTTAATCCAATTATCATCCCTAAAATAAAACCGCCTGCAAGTTGGCTAGGTTCGGCTTCAGATGATAGCTCCTTGAGTAATTTTGAAAGATATTTTAATAATAGCATAGGTAATATGTATTTATTTCGACACGTAATATAGCATATCGTAACCTTACTTTTTAGGTTTGGTTAGATTTGTTAACATTTTATTTATGCTTCATCATCAAGAAATCTCGTTCTAGAACTAACTAATGTTTTATATACTCAACTTTTATACATTGTTAAAGTTCACTAGCAAATCAGCTCGCCAATATGATAATTAGAACATTCCTACCCTTACTTATACTTTGCCTGATTTCTTGCAAAGACACCACTAAAGATATTTCTGATATCCCATTCCCTTGTGTAGATGGTATGTCGAATGATGTCTTCCCTTGTGATAATATAGATATGTATGCGCATGTAGGCTTAACCGAATTACATGCCACAACCAATGCAGGTGGCGTTTATGTGAATGATATTTGGGGTTGGACGGATCCCGAAACAAATAAAGAATATGCTTTAGTTGGTTTGGCAGATGGGGTTACCTTCGTTGATGTGACAGACCCAGCTAATCCTATTGTGATTGGCTTTTTACCTGAAACTAGTGTTTCATCTAAATATAAAGTACCAAACTATAACAGAGATGCTTATGCCGCTTGTTTTGTAGGAATTGGTGAGAAGGGCAAAGCAGGAATGGCTAAGGGTTCCATTTGGCGAGATATGAAAGTTTATAAAGACCACATGTTTGTAGTTAGCGATGCTCAAGCACACGGTATGGAGGTGTTTGATCTAACAAAGTTGCGCCAATACAGTGGCACTTTTATAACATTCTCGGAAGATGCGTTATATGATAAAATTGCAAATGCACATAACATTTTAATTAATGAAGACTCTGGTTTTGCCTACGCCGTTGGTTCTTATGTTGCAGATACTTGCGCTACTGCAGGCCTGCATATAATTGATATTAGAAATCCCAAAGCACCTACATTTGCTGGATGTTATGAAGACAAAACTCCCCCTCGGCTGCCAAATAGAGCTTTTAAAGCGGGAGCTTATATTCACGATGCTCAATGTGTGATTTACTCTGGCCCTGACACTGATTATACGGGCAAAGAAGTTTGTTTTAGTGGTGCAGAACGATCTTTTGTAATTGCTGATGTGACTGATAAAACAGCGCCTACTACTATCAGTTTTGCTACCCACCCCGACATGCAATACTCCCATCAAGGTTGGTTAACCGAAGATCAAAAGTACTTTATTCTGAATGATGAGTTAGATGAGTATAATTTGGGTAGAAATACAAAAACCTATGTGTACAATGTTATAGATTTAGACAATCCTACTTTTGTTGGCTATTACGAGCATGATACTTTTAGTATAGATCATAATTTATATGTGAAAGGAAACTATGTGTACCAATCCAATTATAAATCTGGGTTACGGGTTTTGAAAATGGACAATATTGCAAAAGCTAAAATGTCTACGGTCGGATTTTTTGATACCTACCCAAGTGATAATAAGGGTGAGGAACCGGCTAGCCATATCAATGATGATTTCTTTGGCACATGGAGCAACTATCCATTTTTTAAAAGCGGTACTATTATTGTAAGCGACATAGACCAAGGGCTCTTTATTCTTAAAGCAAGATTATAGATTTAACATCCCTCCAAAAAGCGGTCATAGCCTACTATAAAAGGCTATAATTACATTCTCAACAACCCAATAGCCAAGCCTCTGTCTTTTTGAGTTAGGGCTTTAATTGCGTATATTCGTCACGTTTTGCGGTATCGCAAATTCACACAATTTAAGTCTCCTCTTTAACTATTTTATTTTATGGATCTCTTTGATAAGCTCGAAGGACGCCCAAGTCCCCTAGGGCCATTTACCTCTGCTGGTTACGGTTATTATACATTCCCAAAACTAGAAGGTCCACTAGGGCCAGATATGAAATTTAACGGCAAAGATGTAATTGTTTGGAGTATTAACGATTACTTAGGCATTGGTAGCAATCCCGAAATTAAAAAAATTGACACAGAAGCTACTGCAAAATACTCTTTGAGTGCTCCTATGGGCGCGCGCCTGATGACAGGAAACTCTACCGAGCATGAATTACTAGAGCAAGAGCTAGCTGAGTTTGTGCACAAACCTGAAGCTTTACTTCTTAATTATGGCTACCAAGGTATTATGAGTGTGATTCACGCACTTGTTGACCGCCATGATTTTCTAATTTATGATGAGCTAAGCCACGCTTGCATTGTAGATGGTAAGCAGTTAGCTATGGCAGAGTCTTCGGTATTTAAGCACAACGATATTGAAAGCTTTAAAAAACAACTTTACAGAGCAGCTGAAAGACAAAAAGGAAGAGAAAACTCTTCTATACTTGTAGTTACTGAAGGCGTTTTTGGTATGACCGGCGACCTTGGAATTCTTAACGAAATTATTGAGCTCAAAAAAGAAGTTCCTTTTCGTTTACTGGTAGATGATGCTCATGGTTTTGGAACTTTAGGAAATGACGGTTCTGGCGCTGGTACTCAGTTGGGTTGCCAAGAAGGTATTGATATGTACTTTGGTACTTTTGCTAAAGCTGTAGCACTTATTGGTGCTTTTGTAGCTTCTGAGCCTCGTGTAATTGAGTTTTTGAAAGCGAATGTACGTAGCCAAATTTTTGCTAAGTCACTTCCTTTGCCAATGGTTGTTACAGCGCGTGAACGTTTAAAAATGATTAGAAAGCACCCAGAATGGCGAGATAAATTATGGGCAAACACCATGCGCCTACGCGAGGGCCTGGTAAAACTTGGTTATAATGTATTACCATCCGAAAGCCCTGTAACTCCTGTTTTAACTCAAGGAAGTACAGATCTTGCTCAAGATATTATGCGTAAATTACGCGAAGAGCATGGCGTTTTTGTAAGTGGCGTTTCATACCCCGTAGTTCCAAGAGGAACGGTTTTGATTCGCCTTATTCCTACAGCCGCACATACCGATGAGCATATCGACAAAACTTTAGAAGCTTTCGATGCTATTAAAGATTTTGTATTTGCTGCATCTTCAGATTTAACGGTATAAGTTTAATCACTTTGCTGCATTCACTAAGCCCCTTTAGATTTCTAAAGGGGCTTTTTTATGTGTAATAATTTAGTTTTAGCAATAAAATTATACGTTAACGTCACCCTTGCCTTCACGTATTAATACAGGCTCACTACCGGTCAAGTCAATAACAGTAGATGCTTCATTGCCGCCAAAACCACCATCAATTACAATATCTACTCGGTTTTGCCATTTCTCAAAAATGAGCTCTGGGTCGGTAGTATATTCTATCACTTCATCCTCATCTTTAATAGATGTGGTTACAATGGGATTTCCTAATTCCCTTACCAAAGCAAGGGCAATTTTATTATCCGGAATTCGAATACCTACTGTCTTTTTCTTTTTAAATGTAGAAGGTAAGTTGTTACCACCCGGAAGAATAAAGGTATATGGCCCAGGAAGAGCACGTTTTAGAAGCTTAAATTTTGTCGTCTCAATCTGGCTAACATGATCTGATAGGTTCCTCAAATCTTCGCAAATAAATGAGAAGTCAGCTTTAGCAAGCCTTACCCCTTTTATTAAAGCTAGCCTTTCAAGTGCTTTTTTATTCTGAAAGTCACACCCTAATCCATAAACGGTATCAGTTGGATAAATAACGAGCCCTCCATTTCTAAGTACATCTACAATATGTTCCAATTTTCTTGGCTCAATATTATCTTCATATAATTTGATGAATTCTGCCATCTTTAACTCCTATTCATTTCATGTTAACTAACTGTATTATTACAGTATTTGCGGTTAATTGCAATGGTAATCCTGTAAATGTTCTGTGTTTCTTTAAGAGGCTTCCTTCAGAATTGTAGATCTTAGGTAATTCGTTGACACATTTAAAAAGGAACAACCTAATATGTTTCCCATTCCAAAAAAAAGCCTTCCAGATTTTGGAAGGCCTTTTAAATGATTGATATGTTAAACTAGTAGGTAATTTATTAGCTAAATAGCTTTTTAACCCAACCGAATACGCCGCCTGAGTCTTTACCCTCTCTACCACCTGAGAGCCCTTCATAACTAGGTCTTGGCAGTTCTTTAGTAGCACCACGCTTAGCAGGCTTTCTACGCTCTCCACGTTTAGGCTTTTCTTCTTTGGCTCTTCTTGTAGGTTTAGCACTCGGCTTAGCCTTTTTTGGAGAAGGGGATTTTTTCGCAGCTTTCTTATTCTGCTTCTTCTCTTTAATCTCATCTGGCAGAGTAATTTCTACAGGTGGATATCCAGCTTCAGCTACAATCCGATCCATATCTTCTTTGTCCATTTTAGAAACAAGAGATACAATTCGTGTTGCCTTGCCATGACCTACCAACTCAGCGCGATAGCGGTACTCATCAACATCACCAGGGACGTCGTAGTTTATTACTTGCTTTACGTTATCAATGGCTATGTCTTTAGCAGAAATACCGCCCACTAAAAGCACTTTCATTTCGCCACTTTCAAACTTCTCAAAACGTTCATCAAAAGTAGCCTGATCAATTCCTTCGTGCACACTTACTACGCCCCAATTCTTCTTAAGAATTATGCGGAACAAACGATCTGTAGTGCGCTTTGATGCAGCAAAAACCACCACTTTATCTAATGGAGATTTCTCTAAATGTACCATTAGAGTAGAAATTTTCATGCGCGGTGGCACGTGTATATAGCCTTGTGTTAAATCAGCATCAATTGCTTCTGGCGCTTCTTTGGCCTTTCCATTTGTTGATTTATCATTTTCAGGCTGAGGCTCAAGATCCTTTTTGAGTACAACTTTAATGCTGACTGATTTTAATTTCTCTTCAGGATCAACATCAAATTCTGCTTTTGCTGGCGCTTTAGTATCAGTGTTTGCATCAGTCGATTCAGTCTCAACTTTAGACTCCTCTACTTTCTCAGCACTTTCTTCTTCCTTATCAGGATTTAAAACAACTTTAATACTCGCTTCTTTCAGCTTTTCTTCAGGATTTATGACTTCAGCTTTAGAATCACTTTCAGCCTTAACCTCTTCTTGATCCTCACCGTCGTTCCCAACTTCTGTTGGCGTAGCTGCCACTTCATTTTCAGATTTTTTAGAAGATTCTTGAGCTTCAGAGTCTGATACTTGTTCATCTTCTTTTTTGCCATTTTTCTCTGGATTCAGAACAACTTTTACAGACACTTTATCTAAGCGTTTCTGTGCTGTTTCTTCATCAATTGGCTGCGCTGGAGGTGCTGAGGCTGCTTCTAATTGCTTATTTAGTGAGGCGATTTCCTCTTCCTCTAAGCCAATATACTCAGGATTTTTGAGCATAGATTTAGCTAGCTCTTGAGTTGCTTTATTAATAGACGCAGAAAAAACCATCACCTGAGGATCGTTGTCTATTGCTTTAAAGATAGACCTCACCCTACTAACTAGGTTAAAATTTTCCATTTCATGCGCTTTATCAATCACTATTGTAGTGATATTATTAAAGCGAAATTTGGTTTTCTCCAATATGTCAACTAACTGCCCAGGATTTGCAACAATCACTGGTGCCCCATCTAAAACGGCACTTTCATGCTCTTTTTTGTTCCCATTCATGGAAACTGAGACGCTACTTATTTGTGCGTGATAACCGAGAGCCCAAATTAGCTCGTCTATTACTTTAGCTCGCTCTTTAGATGGTGTTAATATTAAAACTCGTGTGCCTGAAACCTCTCCATTGGTTGTAAGTGCTTGTAGTGCCGGGATTAAAAATGCTCCCTCGTCTGTAGCTTCAGTTTTTACAAGCAAATGTCTGCCTTGTAATGCTACAGGTACTACTAATTTCTGGAGAGGTGTTGGTTTTTCTATTCTTGTATCGGTCAGTCCATTCATTAGTTCAGGACTCAGACCATATTCTGCAAAAGACAATGTATACACCTCTTCTTCTTTTGGCGTTATAGTTCAATTTTCAAAGATCAATGTCCACCCCCACTTGGGATCGGACGGCTAGAATATACGAAAGTTGTTAAACAAGCTCATCTTTTCCGCTAAAACTTTCTCTACCATCGAGATAATTTTTTAAAAATGAGGAATGTACCCCAACTTTTCCATACTTCTTCTTGTGATATGCATAGATTAAAAACGTGATTAATAGCATCCCAAAAATTCCTGTAAGCCCTGCCTCTGGCCCGAACTTACCTCCAGTAAAAATATCTGGTCCCACTTCGTGCACTTGTATTAAAGAACGCCGAACACCTACGCCACTTACAGGGAGCCCATAAATTCCACCCATCACAAAATTCCATGAAAAATGGATCCCAACTGATAGTGCTAAACTTCCTGTTAATACAAATGGAAGTGCTAACATAAAGCCTGCAAGAATAATATTTAAAGTTGATACTAGATTAGCTTCTGGATTGGTAGCATGAGCGATTCCAAATAATGAGGATGTGAGAATTACGGCAATAAGTAATCCTACCTGGGGTGAAAGTTTCCCAAATGTAAAGCCTTCCGCTAGGTTTCGAATAGGATATCCTCGAAATAAAATCTCTTCAAAAAACCCCACCGAGAGCATTTGAATAAACACAAAACCTATAGATAATATCCAGAACTCTTCGCCCACTCTATTCCAACCAAAGCCTTTAATTTCGAGCCAGCCACTTTGCCATTCTATCAGAAAAATGAGTGTTTGTGCAATAAAAGCGATTAATGCACCAATAATAAATTCCTTAAACCAAGTTCTGTTCCAACTTAAGCCAATACCTGAGAGCTTTCTGTTATCTAAACCCCGTGTTGCCAAATATGCCGCAATAAAAAAAGCGATAGCTGTTGCTATATATTTCAATGCTGGTTGAGCAATAAGGCTTATGGGAATAACACAAATGATTGTAAGTATTACATAAAGCAACAAGCGAATACCTGCACGGAACCTTTTTTCTTCTATATTATAAAATGGATTCATACTAAGAGCATTACTGTTAGAGTTTACTAGGGGTGCCTGTAATTTAATTCGAATAAAATACCGCTGATTATTATGCAAAGATATGTTTTAAACGCCCACAAAGAAATAATTGATACTACTTTTGGAGTTCAATCGAGTTCAAACTCTATGTATACGCCTTCCTTTAATGTTTTACCTGGCTCGCCCATGCCCATTATATTGGGAAATGAAACCCTGCGTATAGAAAAGGGAACGTGGGGTATCTCAGAAAATAATGAACGAGACATCGCTATAATGGATATAGAAAAGGTGCTTAGCAATTCTGAGTTTTCGGTGGCTGTTCAACAACGTCCCTGTATTATTCCTGCAAGTGGCTTTTATATGTGGAAGAAAACCGTGAAAGATCCGTTACCTTTTTATGTGCGTCGACTTTCGCTACCAGTATTAGGCTTGGCTGGATTTTATTCCGAATATACCGATGCCAATGGCAATGTAAATATCCAATTTGCGGTATTAACCATGCCGGCTAATGTTCTTCTAAAACCACTTGAAGAAACCATGCCCTGTATTCTAGAACCAGCCGATTTTAACAAATGGCTTAGCGGAAATGCAATGAATATAATTTCAACACAATTTAAAGATACCGCGCTAATTCCAGATTTAGCAGTATACCGAGTGCCAGATTTAGTGAACGACCCAACCCAAAACTCTAAGGAATTGATTCAACCAATACCCAAGCTTCGTGAAGATGATTAATTTTATATAGATGGTCCGCTTTTGCCAGGCTTACCCTCTTTAGGATTTTCAAAGTATCGGATGGTTGGATACGCTAAATCGATATCAGAACAGAGGTCAAATTCATCCAATGTTCTCTCCCAAATTACTTGTTCTGAGTTCCTTCTTTTCCTGGGATCTGTTAAATAGCGAACAGATAGATTTATGCCACTATCTTTCACATCGGTATACACAATAGGAGTTAAATATTCGTATTCGATATAAATAGGATTTAGCTGCTTTTTTCACCTGTGATTCTGCATATTCTACAAAGTCGGCAGATTCCTCATTAACTATTGTTTCGAGTATTTTCTTAGCTTTTTTCCAGTTGCTTTCGAATGTTACCATCACTTGAATTTCATTCCATATAAACTGAAAATCGCTGGTGTAATTTGCTAAGTGTTCTGTAAATACTGAGTTATTTGGGACATGAATTATACGCCCCGTACTTTGATCGGCGTGAACCCAATTACCAATTTCGAGAATAGTAAATTTGAATGGTCGTATATCTATTACATCCCCTTTTGACTCACCAATTTGAATCCTATCACCCACATCAAAGGGTTTTCTCCATAAAATAAATAACCAGGCGGCTATATCTGTAACAGGATCTTTAAGGGCAATGGCAATACCCGCAGAAAGTAAACCTAAAAAAGTACCCCAATTACTTACACCGGCATACCAAATTTGGATAATAAGAAGTAGCCCTATAGTTGCAGAGGCATAGGTTAAGTTCTTACGCCATTTATACTGAGTTCTTTTGCTATCTACATTGCGGTAAACAAATTTTAAAATTAAAATTCTTATTATCCATAGAACAAGAATTACCCCAATAGTTTTAAATAAATTCGCAGCTAGGTTTGGCGAATTTTCTAGGAAATCTCCAACACTATTCCCATAATCTTGCATATGTTTTCCTATGATTAGTTTTAAAGAGCTTTTGCTTGGGATAGTATATAAAATTAGATATATTTATGCTCTTGTGAAATAATTTAAGAAATTAGAAAATGCTTTATAACATACTCATCGCAATTATTACCATAATCTGTGTTTTACTTATACTTGTAGTGCTATTACAAAGTGGACAGGGCGACGGCCTTGCTGGCATGGGCGGCGGTGGAGGCGGTCTTGGAGGTAGCTCTGGGCTAGGTGCTCGACGCACAGCTGACTTACTTTCAAAAGCTACAAGCATTTTTGGAGGATCATTTTTAGTGCTATGCATACTCGCTAACTTTGCTATAGATCGTGGCACCATAAATCGTAGTGTTCTGCAAGAGGGTGCTGTTGCGCCCGATGTGAGTGCCCCGGCACAAACAACGCCTGCAGTTCCTGTAATGCCACCTGTTAATGACACGCAGAACGATAGCACCAACTAAGTAATTACTTACAGCTATTTATATTTTCTAAAAGCCTAACTCATTGAGTTGGGCTTTTTTTCTGCGCCATGAATTCTTATTCTTTAATTGTTGAGTAATGTTATATTGGCTCTCAGCTACCCATCACAAAAAGATCTATCATGAGTATTCTTCGTATCATTTTAGCAATAATATTGCCGCCCTTAGGTGTATTTTTTACAGTAGGCATCAAACCTGCTTTTTGGATTAATATCCTTTTAACCCTACTCGGTTTTATACCTGGCATTATACATGCCATCTGGGTTATTGCTAAGAATGATTAGTGGTGGATTTGGCTAGGAATGAGCAGTGAGTTTTGAGGAATGAGCTTTTTTACTAGCCAAACCCAATCCAGCAAATCAAATAAACCATAGTTCAAAACTCGGGAGTTCAGGAGTTAGTCCCAAGACTCCTGGATAGTGATTAAGAAATTGGGGATTAGAAATGAGCATTGCTAACAGCTCAAATCCCATCATGCGCATCACACAAATCAAATAAATCACAGTTCAAAATTTGAGGAATTGGGAACTGAGGGACTGAGGGACTGAGGGACTGAGGAACACAGAATACAGAAGTTATCTCCTCAAAACTCAAAGTGTACACCTCATAACCCGTTCCATTACTCGTCACCCGTTACTCATACCACTTCACCCACTACCAAAACACCCCTCGAATCATTCTTTAGTTCAACTCTGTCAGGGTTTGAAACCCTAACAGAGTTGGTAACGGCTAAATTCACGAGAAAGAATATTGATTGCCTTACGCTACTAATCTATCTCTATAACTTGAGTGCTGGGGGATTTGTCGGTTGCCATAATTTCATGGCCACTTTTAACGACTAAATAAGACTCTACACTTACCACTAGAGATATGAGTAAAGTAGCCACATAAGCTACTTTAATGAATTTTGATTTCTTGAAGTATAAAATCAAGTTCACAGAAGAAATGATTCCTAACAAAACAGCAGTGACCAATAAGAATTCTATATTTTTTTGGTGGAAATGAACCAGTGTTTCACTCGCCTCGAGTTGCTGCCATCCCAAATCTAGATTCACTTTGCCTAAATAAAAAATAACTACTGTCGAAATAGAGCTCAATAATAATAGTAATACTGCAATTATTTTAGTTTTAGAATGCGCTGTAAATAAACCAATAGCTAATAATAAAGTCCCGAGCAGAATGCTCAGGCTTAGTATATTACAGTTGATTATATGTTGTGACATTCCGTCCATTTTAAAACTTCATCTAAATAATTATTCTCTAATTAGGTTAAAGGCACCTTTAACTAGGAATTCTGCGCCTTCCGTAAAATCTGAATGATTAAGGATTTCAGAATACTCTTTGTCGGTAAGGCCAACTTTGACCTCTTTTTGTAGATAGGTGTGGGATGTCGGGTTTGTTCGTACCAACACATAATGAACACCATCTATATCTACTACTGCTTCGCTTGGTAAGGCTAGACCACTCGCAGAACTTGTGATAATATCTGCCTCTATATACATGCCTGGGCTAAACAGTGTTTCATTTTTTTCCTCTATTAAATGTCCATGCACATTTATGGATCTATTTTCAGCATCTACGGCTTTATTAATTAAATGAACGGTTGCCTCATAAATTTCGCCTTTTGCTCTATGTGTTTTGAATAGAATAAGCTGATCAATTGCTATTTTTGAAATGTCATTTTCGAATACACTCAATTCTAAATGAAGATGCTCATTATTTATGATCACAATAGCTACATCAGAAGGATTAACGTAAGCCCCCATAGTTGTATTAACCTGTGTGACAAAACCATCAATAGGCGATGACAAGGTTATTCTAGTTTGAATATTATCGAGTGTTAGCTTGTTTGCATCAATATTCATCAATGTTAGATTCGCTTTTAGCGCATTACGCTTGGCGCGAGCAACATTATAATCAGACTCTGCTTTTAAGTAATTCTTTTCTGAACTAACATTATCGGCATACAGAGCTTTTTGCCTTTCATAGTCAGATTTTAAGTACTTAAGCTGACTTTGAATCTCCAAGAAATCTTGTTGATACTGTACATATTCTGGATTTTCGAGAACAAGTAATGTCTGTCCCTTTTTAACCGCTTGCCCAGGCAGAAGATCTATCATTTTAATATAGCCACCATAATATGGGCTGATGGAAACATTGCTTTGGGGAGGCACGTCAAGCATTCCATTGGCTTTCACAATCTGATTAAAACTGTGCATTTCTAGCTTGCCAAGCTCCATTTTCGAAAACTGGAATTGGGCGTCACTTAGAGAATGAGTGTTTGCCAACTCCTCCATCCCTTCTGCATTACTTCCCCCCGTTTGGCTGGCATCCTCATTAGAAAAACAAGATGACAGTGGAAGCAGAAGGATTAATGAAAAATATATCCATCTGTTATTTGGCTTTTTGGTGCTACTATAAGTATTCATATTAGTTCATTAAGTAGTTTAGTTCTAACACAAGGATGTTGTGTTGAAACAGAGATGATAAATAGTTTAACTCGATATTTTTGGCATTTTCAAGAAGTTGGGTGTACTGTAGAAAGTCTAGCTCGCCACCTTTAAATGCCTTTTGAGCGTGTGCAATCAATTCTTCTGATAGCTTTTGCCCGGTTGCTTGGTAATAGTTTATGCCTTCTTGGTGCTGCTTCAATTCTGATAACAGAGCACTATATTTTGAACTGAGCTGTACTTTATAATTTTCAGCTTCGTATTCCATAATAGAAGCCTCTGTTTTAGCAGCTTTAATTTTTGATTTAGCATTTCCAAACCAGATTGGAATGGCAACACCTACCTGAAAACCGGTATAACTGCGTGCGTTTACGCCCGTATTTGTTGCATGGAAAACAGACACATTTAAATCTGGTAGTAGATTATGTCTTTCGAGAGTTAGCTTACGTTCAGATAATTTTATAGCATCAGAATAATAAGCTAGCGCTGGATGGCTAGATATATCTATCGCTTTTAATGGAATCTGTGCAAGGCTAGAATCGCTGACAGCATAAGTAGAATCTGTTTGCAGCCATTGGTGTAGCTGAATGTATGCTTTGTTAACAGCTTCTTTAGTTTGTTGATACTGAACTGAGATTTCTTGTTGCTTCGATTCTGCCGTTAACTTTTCAAGATAGTTAGATTCACCTAGTTCATATTTTCTATTCGCTGCCGATAATATGGAGGTATAAAGCTCATTTAAGTATTCGTAGTTCTGCAGCATTTCCTGCCAATAAACCACCTCTTCATAAGCTTGAAATACCGCCTTCGTTAACTCCCTTTTATCTAAAGCATAAAGATCTCTACTTAACTGAGTTTGTTCTTTTATAACCTTCCTTTTTGCAGCATAGATTGTAGGGAACTGAAAGGTTTGGCTAACCCCATAAACATCTAAAGGTTCATTATTTCTGGGCGACATGTGCGTATTATCTTTTGTGAAATAGAACTCGGTTTTGTTCACATCTATAGCGCTACCCATTAGATTTCGACTTTGATCGATACGTTGCGAGGAAGCTTTCAGCCCACTGTTGTTTGTTAAAGCAATTTGCACAGCTTGCTCTGCATTGATGGTTTTGCTTTGTGCATGCACCAAATCAGGAACAACAAGTAGGAGTATTGATACTACGGCACCTTTCAAAACCTTCTTGCCACCACCCTTTCCTTTTCTATCAAAAATGGAGTATAAAACGGGCAGTACTATTAGTGTTAGCGCTGTTGCAGATATAAGTCCACCTATTACCACGGTGGCAAGTGGACGTTGAACTTCAGCTCCAGAAGAGGTTGAAATAGCCATTGGTAGAAAACCGAGTGCTGCTGCAGAAGCTGTCAATAGCACGGGGCGTAGTCTATTTCTTGTCCCAATAAGTATTCTTTTATGTACATCCCCAACTCCATTGGCTTTCAGTTCTTTAAACTCGCTAATAAGTACAAGTCCATTAAGTACTGCAATTCCAAAAAGGGCTATAAATCCTACTCCAGCAGATATACTGAACGGCATACCTCTAACGTAGAGTAGAAATACGCCACCAATTGCCGACAATGGTATGGCACTATAAATAATTAATGCATCTCTAACCGAATTGAACGCAAAATATAAAAGTATAAAAATGAGTACGAGCGCAACGGGAACAGCAATAGCTAATCGTTCTTTAGCTGCTCTAAAGTTTTCGAATTGCCCACCATAATCGATAGTGTAACCTGGTGGCAAATTAATTTGTTCAGTTATAATTTTTTGGACATCGTTTACAACCGATTCTAAATCCCTATCTCTAACGTTTACACCTACCACAATTCTGCGTTTTGTGTCATCTCTAGAAATTTGTGCGGGCCCACTCTCATAAGTAATAGAAGCGAACTCCTTTAAAGGTAATTGATTGCCATTTGCTAATTGAATGGTTGCCATTTCTAAATGCTCAATATCATTTATTAGCTCTTTGTTATACCTCATCACTAAATCGAATTGTTTTTCCCCTTCAAAAATTGAGCCTGCAGATACCCCCGCAAAGCCCATTGATATAACATTATTTAAATCCTCTACATTGAGTCCATATTTGGCAATTTTACTGCGATCATATTTAACCGACATTTGTGGAAGGCCCGCTACTTTTTCAACAATAATGTCTGCGGCACCTTCAATATGCGCAATGGCTCTCTCTATCTCTAAGGCTTTTGTGTGAAGCACATCTAAATCCTCTCCAAATACTTTGATAGCTAAATCGGCTCTTACTCCCGTAATTAGCTCATTAAATCGCATTTCTATAGGCTGAGTAAACTCATATTCTATGCCAGGCAATATAGAAAGGGCCTCTTTAAATTTGTTTGCTAAGCCGTCTTTGGTAGTAGCTGATACCCATTCCTTTTTGGGTTTCAGTTTAATTATAACATCCGTTTCCTCCATCGACATTGGATCGGTAGGTACTTCTGCAGCTCCAATCCTTGTTACTACTTGGGCAACTTCTGGGAAATTATCCATTAAAATCTGTTCGATTTTAGTAGTTGTTTCAATGGTTTTACTTAAAGAAGTTCCTGTTTTTAAGACGGGCTGAATTACAAAATCACCTTCATCAAGTGTTGGTACAAACTCGCCCCCCATTTGAGAGAATAAACCTACTGCAACAAGTAATAAAACTACTGCTACACTTAATACGGCTGCTTTACCTCTTAAAGCCCATGCCATGGTAGGCTTGTACGCTTTATTCAAAAATGCCATAAGTCGAGTAGAGATATTTTTTTTATCGTGATTTTCAGGCTTGATAAATAATGATGCCATAACTGGTACATAAGTAAAACATAAAATCATTGCACCGGTTAGCGCAAAGCTAAATACTAGAGCCATTGGCCTAAACATCTTTCCTTCAACACCAACTAGCGAAAGGATGGGAATAAAAACGATGATAATGATAAGCTGGCCAAATATTGCAGGGTGCATCATTTTTGAAGACCCCTGAAATGTAATCTTATCAATAAAAGACTGCTTCTCTTTTTTACCGAGAGTGGCAATGTGAACTCTTTCTGCAGTTATTTTAAATGCAATAAACTCAACAATAATAACGGCCCCATCAATGATTATACCAAAGTCGATGGCTCCTAAACTCATTAAGTTCGCATCTACCCCAAAAATGTACATCATTGATAATGCGAATAACAAACTCATGGGTATAACCGATGCAACCACCAGCCCAGATCGTACATTTCCTAGCAGTAAAACCACGACAAACACCACTATTAACGAACCAAATATGATGTTTTCTGCAATAGTTAGTGTTGTTTTTCCAATCAGCTCACTACGTTCTAGAAAGGCATTAATATGAACGCCCGGTGGTAATGTAGTTTCGATTTCAGAAACTCTTTCTTTCACTGCGTCAATTACAGCATTAGAGTTCGCGTCTTTAAGCATCATAACTTGGCCAAGAACTTTCTCCCCTTCGCCATTTCCTGTTATTGCGCCGAAACGAGTAGCATATCCAAAGCCAACTTTGGCTACATCTTTAATAAAAATGGGAGTTCCATTTCTATTTTCGATTACAATATTTTCAATATCCTCTAAAGAAGTAACCAAACCTTCGCCTCTAATAAAATAAGCTTGGTTTGTTTTTTCTATATAACCACCGCCAGCAACGCTGTTATTCTTCTCTAAAGCACTAAAGGTTTGAGCTAACGAGATGTTTAGATTCCTTAGTTTTTCTGGATTTAATGCCACCTCATATTCTTTGAGATAACCGCCCCAAGTATTCACCTCCACTACACCAGGTATTCCAGATAATTGTCTTTTTACAACCCAATCTTGTATAGTTCTGAGGTCGGTTAATGAGTAGTCATTTTGGTAGGCAGAATCGACTTCAATAGTATATTGGTAAATCTCTCCTAAGCCGGTAGAAATCGGTCCCATAAAAGGTTTCCCAAAACCTGCCGGTATTTTTTCCTCCGCACTTTGAATTTTTTCAGCAATTAATTGACGTGGCAGGTAAGTCCCAATTCTATCGTTAAAAACTACGGTAACAACAGAAAGCCCGAATTTTGAAATAGAACGAATTTCTTTAACGTCTGGCAGGTTCGCCATCTCAAGTTCTACGGGGTAGGTCAAAAACTTTTCAACCTCTTCGGTAGCAAGGTTGCGTGAGGTAGTAATTATCTGAACTTGGTTGTTCGTGATATCTGGAACGGCACCAATTGGCAGATTAAATAAGGAATATGTTCCAAAACCAATAACTACTACTGAAAAAAGCAGCACAATCAGTTTGTGATGGATACTGTATTGAATAATTCGATCTAACATGGCGAAGGTTTATTTAGTAAACACTTCAATGTAAAACCGGTATCCTAAATCTAGCTCAAGGCATTCTTAAGATTTGCTTAAAATAAGATGGTAACAGTGGTCCCTTTACCTAAAACACTCTCGATATTTAGAGTAGCCTGAATTGCGGCAGCTGATTTTTTAACGATGGATAAACCCAATCCCGTCCCCGTAATTTCTTTGTGATTGAGCCAATCTGAACGGAAAAAATTCTCGTAGATATGCTCTAAATCCTCTTCTTTAATGCCAATACCTTCATCCTGAATTGTACACACAATCTTATCGTCTTTTATTCCAATATCGATACTTATCTCTGTGCCAGAAGGTGAATACTTTATAGCATTACTTAAAATATTTTCAATGATCAATTGGCCATAATAGCGTGGCACTGGAAGGGGTTCATTTTTTGGAAATTGGAAATCGATTTTAAGCTCTTTCTCAATGACACTTTTCTTCTGCCTTTGCAAAATCTCTTCTATAAGTAGGTTTAGAGCTACCAAATCATTTACTGGCAAATCAGATTTTGTATCTAACCGAGCGAGCAAAAATAGCTGTTCAAGTTTTGCAGCTATGGTGTCTATTTCGGAGAGGCTATATTCAATTTTCTCTTCATATTCCTCTTGGGTGCGTGGCTTTCGTATCAAAACCTCTAAAGTTCCCCGAAGTGTAGAAAGTGGAGTTCTCAATTCATGCGAAGCATCAGAAGTAAACTGTCTTTCGCGCTGAATAGCTTCTTCAATTCTATCTAGTAAAGCGTTGAAACCTACTGCAAGCACATGAATTTCATCTTTGTTTTGTGGAAGTTCTACCCTCTCATTCAAGTTGTTTTTCGAAATTCTTGTGATGGTATTGGTTATTGCTTGGATGGGTAAAATACTTCTGCCTGCTAAAAACCGAGATATATAATAAAGACCAGCAAGTATAACCAGATATGATATAAAGAGTACATTTCTCAAGCTTTTCAAAACCGATATAGACGACTCTGACGATACCGCCGTTAAAATATATCCTTTAATTTTACCGTCTTGCTCGATAGGTATTTGAGCTTGCCTAATAGCTCTACCATTTATTTTTTCATCAAAATAACCGCCAAATTTCTCCTCTCTAAATGACAAATCAGCGCCTTTAAGGTTTGGCGATTTATCCATTGCTTTACCATCCTTATCATAAAGCTGAATAAAAACAGGATACACCTGCACTACTGTATGCTCCCACTCTTCTAGTTCCGCTTTATTCATAAAATGAATGTCATCGCCCGAAATTTTAATTTCGTCACTATGTTTGGCAGCTTCATACGCTAAATCATCATCTAAATGACTCATCACTGTACTGTGAACAATGAAATACACAAAGCCAAAAGCAACCATCATAATAATAGCGGTTACTATCATATAATACATTGCAATGCGATTTTTGAAGGGTACGCTCATGATTCTTTAGCTATATAACCTACACCACGCACGGTTTGGATATAATTTTCTTTTTCTGTGATTTTAAGCTTTTTCCGTAGTGCATTAATGTAAACGTCAATCACTCCCGTGTCGTAATTGAAGTGAATATCCCAGACACTTTCAATAATCCTCGTTCGTCTACAAACCCTACCTTTATTTCGGATTAGATATTCTAACAAGGCAAATTCTTTGGGGGTAAGGCTGATTTCAGTTTCTCCTTTGTGCACCTGATAAGTGTCAGTATTTAGAGTTATATCCCCGAGTTTAAAAACGGAATGTTCTCCTGATTTTGGCCGAAGTTGAACTCTAATTCTTTCTAAGAGTTCTTCAAAGTGAAAGGGTTTTTTGATGTAGTCGTTGGCACCAGCTTGTAAACCAAATACGGTTTCGTCGGTAGTATCTTTGGCGGTTAAAAATATAACGGGAGTTTCTTTGTCTATCTTTCGGAATTGTCTACAAATCTCAATTCCACTTATGCCCGGTAGCATCCAATCCAAGAGCAGAAGATCGTACTCGCCTGAAAGCGCCATTTCCAGACCTTTCTTGCCCTCATCCACTACATCTACGGCAAAAGCTTCCTCCTCCAATCCTTGTTTCAGGAAAGAAGCGATTCCATCTTCATCTTCTACAACTAGAATTCTCATTGCTTAAATTAATGACACCTTATTTAGAATTGACTAACGCTTTCTTAAGAATTGCCTAAAATACAAAGTTACAGCTAGTGAATGAATTAAATATAAAGAAGGTATGAGTTTTGAGGGGTGAGTTTTGAGAGAAGTCAGAAGTCAGAAGTCAGAAAAAATGCGACCTATATCTAATGTAATGTGGATTCTTCTACGTGTATTTGCCACATCTTTTATACAATCAAGTAGAAATCTAGCTGTTTGAAAATCATTCTGACTTCTGACTTCCTGTGTCTCCAATTCCTAGGTTTTGAACTGTGATTTATTTGATTTTATTGATTTACACGATGGAATTTGAATGGAATCATGGCTCATGAAACCTGAATTTACTCATCCTCTGGAACCGGAGGTTCTGGCAGGCATTACGAACGGGACGTTCGTAACGAGGGGTATGTTAGTGGTTTTCAGAGATTCAAGCACATCACTATCCCGAATCTCGAGACTAATTTCGAAGCCCCTAATTCCTAATAATCACTTCCCAATACAAAACCTCGAAAAGATAGAATCTAAGATATGCTCGTTGGTGATTTCGCCGGTTATGGCGCCTAATTCGTTTAGGGCGGCTCGCAAATCTATAGAGAGAAAATCCCCCGTTATATTCATTTCCAAGCCGTCGAGCGCAGCCTGCACGTGCTGTTGAGCTTTTTGCAACCCATCACGGTGGCGAGTAGAGGTAACCAGCAAGCTTGACGCATCGTAATGTTTGTTTTCGAGAGCTCTATCGCGCAAGAGTTTTTTCAGCTCATCAATCTTATCGTTTTTAGCCGCTGATATTTTTAAATCAAATTCAGTCCGCCACTCTTGATCTATTTCAAGATCGGCTTTTGTCCCTATTAAAATGAAAGGTGTTTCGCCTGCACGTTGCTGGAATGCGGCTATCTCGGAGCGTTCTTCGTTGGTAAAAGGATGGGATAAATCTTTGAGGTAGACTACTAAATCGGCCTGCTCAAATGCTTTTTGGGATCGTTTCACCCCTTCCGCTTCTATAACATCATCCGTTTCACGAAGGCCTGCCGTATCAATCAGCCTGAACAATAATCCATCGTAATTCCAATCCACATCAATAGTATCGCGTGTGGTTCCTGCAATGGAAGTAACAATAGCCCGCTCGCTACCAACTAATGTGTTAAGTAAGGTTGATTTCCCTGCATTCGGGCGGCCAATAAGCACCGTTTTTACGCCATCTTTAACTAGGCGACCTGCTTCATAGGTTTCCAATAAACTAGAAATTTCAGTATCCACATCTTCTAGTAATTTTTGGAGCTGTTCTTTGTTGGCAAATTCTACGTCTTCTTCAATAAAATCGAGTTCTAATTCAATCATTGCCGTAGCATCAATAATTTGCTGACGAAACTCTTTTATATGCGCCCCTAATCTCCCTTCTAATTGTTGATGTGCGGCATCTACTGCTTTTATACTTTTTGCATGAATTAAATCGGCTACAGCTTCTGCTTGGTCTAAATCTAACTTTCCATTCAAAAAAGCACGCTGAGTAAACTCCCCAGCTTCGGCAGATTTAATACCAAGTGCCAATACGGTTTCTAGTACTTTTTGTGTGATGAGCACCCCACCATGGCAAGCAATTTCTACCGTTTCTTCACCCGTGTATGATTTTGGGGAATGAAATAAAGTGACCAAAACTTCATCCACAGGATTGCCATTTTTATCTATAATTCTACCAAAATGAACCGTGTGTGATTTTTGAGCAGTTAAATCCTTCCCTCTAAAAGCTCGGTTTACCGTTGCAATGGCATCTTTACCCGAAACACGAATTACGGCAATTCCCCCCTCACCAATGGGAGTTGCGATGGCGGCGATTAAAGAATTCTGTATGATTGAGTTCATCTTCTTTGTATTATTATTTTAAACAAATATAAGCTTAATCATCCACTATGAATAATCGGTTACTTACACTTTTTCTTTTAATTCTTTGCTTCTCTTCAACTTCACTTTTTGCCCAAGATAATATTTCTTCTGATCGGCCTGGTGCTGGTTATGGAACTTTTGTGGTTCCCACTCAAACACTTTTTCTTGAAGCTGGCGGTTTCCTTAATAAAAATATTAACGACTTCGGCCAACTGTATCTCCGTACTGGCTTAATGAATAACTTAGAAGTTCAGTTCAACGCTGGTTCACTTTTATTTATTGATGGAGTGGATAAAGCACAAGTAAGCTCACAGTCCATAGCTCTTAAATATGCATTGGGATCTTTCCAAAATGATAGGCTTAACCTTTCCTTGTTCAGTAGAACAAATCTCCCATTCTTGAACTCGAATTATGAATATTATTTAACTCGTTTTATGGTTTTGGCTGATTTTTCCATCAATGATAGCTGGGCGTTGAACTCAAACTTTGGCTACGGCGATTTTGTGAACGGTATTGAAAATGGCTCCTTCAATTTTAACCTTACTCCAAGTGTTGCAATCAACAACCAAACCGCTGCATATTTTGGTTATGCTGTTACTTTTGATGAAAACTTCTCAAGCGATATTGTGGAGGGTGGTGTAACCTATTTACTAGATTCTTCTTTTCAGCTTGATGCGGGTTTAATTTACGGTAATGGCGATAATCTATACTTTACTTTTGGTATAGCTAAACGGTTTTAGTTCCGTCCGCAAAAGTGTGTAAAGAGCCTGAGGATTGCTAAGTGAAGTCTGAAGATGTGCTCTTAATTTGAATCTAGCCTAAATTCGGTGGATTTAAACGCATCTTTTATAAAACAAGCATACCCACCGATATCTGTTTTTAATCTGTTTACCCCGAGATAAATCTCGGGGCTATGTTTGTTCGGGGAAACAAATTAACTCGTTAAACAGACTCAGCTTCATATTGATTGGTTTTGTTAAATGATGCATGCGTTGAGTCTTACTAGAATTGTATAGATTCCTTTCCCTCTTTACGAACGTCCCGTTCGTAAAGCATGTCTGAACCTCTGGTTCCTTATGAAGCAACTTCTCTTTAACTGTGCATACCATTTCCTTGGTTATAATCGTCTCGTTCGTAACGAGGAGAGAAATTATGGTATGATTTATGGAGATCCTTCACTCCGCATGCGCTTCGTTCAGGATGACAGGGCATTTTATCATAGCTCTAACCTCCCTGCGGTCGGGTATTGACTGCTGGCAATAGCACTCACATGACGTACTCGTCATTGCCGCCAAAGGCGGCATTTGGATGTAACCAATAGCCACCTGTCTTTGCGAGGTACGCAGCGGAGTCCCGAGAATGCGGGATGGCAATCTCATAATAGCGACTTACTAGCTCCAACAACGCTTCGTTGTTTAGAATCCGAGAATTTTGTTCTAGTGAACGTCGCCCATTAGTTTTTTCATTGGTTTAGAAATGAGTAGCAGTAAAACACCTGCACCAATGGTTGTAGCAACAATAATCATGTATTGATGAGGCATATTTGCTAATGCTTCTGCATCGCCACCACTTGCTGATCCAGAAATTAATCCTGCTAATAAATTACCTAGTGAAGTAGCTAAAAACCAAATCCCCATCATTTGTCCAGAGAATTTTTTAGGAGCAAGTTTGGTAATTAAACTTAGACCAACCGGGCTTAAACTCAGCTCACCAAAGGTGTGAAACATGTAGGTGAAAATTAACCAAGTTGGAGCTGCAAGATTTCCAGCAGCGGCAATTTTAGTAGCGAAATACATCACTAAAAAACCAACCCCTAATAATACTAGACCCATCGCAAATTTAATTGGCGACCTTGGATCCAGATTTCGTTTTGCTAACCAAACCCACATTGCCCCAAACACAGGTGCAAAGATGATGATAAATATTGAGTTGATTGATTGGAACCAAGCAGCGGGCATTTCCCAGCCAAAAACAGTTTTATCTGTAAATCGCTCTGCAAACAAATTTAATGTTGAGCCGGCTTGTTCAAAACCTGACCAGAATACCGCTGCAAAGGCAAATATAATTCCTATGGCAACTACCTTTTTCTTTTCCGCTTCATCTAAACCGCCAAATAATGCTACGTACGTGAGGTAACCAAATCCAACAATGGCAATAATTACGCCAGAGGCACCCGCAATGGTAGGGGCGTCAATAGGAATAATACCTGCGAATGCTAAAACTAAAAGCCCAACACATGAGCCAAATACTATTTTAGCTTTATTACTTACCGACTTTAATTCCAGGGCTTCTTTCTCATCTTTGGGAGGGGTAAACTCACCAATTCCATCTAAATGATGACTTGTAAGTTTATATTGAATAAGACCTAATACCATACCAAAACCTGCAATACCAAAGCCTAAATGCCAATCTGTTTTTGCTAAAAGTCCCGTAATAATTGGAGCTATAAGTGCACCAATATTAATACCCATATAGAAAAGAGAAAAACCAGCGTCTCTTTTAGCACCGTCTTTACCTTCATATAAATCACCAACAATTGCACTAATATTTGGTTTTAGTAGCCCAGTACCTAGCACCACAAGAATAAGACCGATGAAAAATGAATTGGTATCGAAAGCGGTTACAGTCATTCCTGAATCCATTCCAAATAATTTTAAAATACCTGGAAGCCCCATTGTAAAGTGACCTAAAGCGATAATAATACCGCCGTACCAAACGGATTTCTTTAATCCGAATAATCTATCTGCTACCCAACCTCCAGGCAATGCAAGTAGATATACGCCCATGGTATATAATCCATAAATTGCGCCCGACATTCTATCATCAAAGCCAAAACCACCATCCACAACGGGAGCAGCCATAAAAATAATGAGTAGTGCACGCATCCCGTAATAACTGAACCTTTCCCACATTTCCGTAAAAAAGAGGGTTGATAAGCCTTTTGGATGCCCAAAGAACGTAGGTTCACCACCGTTTGTACCGTTTGCCATAGATTAGAGAGGTTGGTTAAATATTAAATTCAAACATTAAAGCCTGTGATTATACCTAAACCCTTACTAGGGTGCAAGAAACGAGGGGAAAAAAGTAGTAGTATTAACCGCTCTAAGCTAGAGGTATTAGCATTTCGACCTTTGCTTGAATAAATCGATAGTGTTTTTGATGGCTTTAATTTGTAGGCTATTTTATATAAATATTTTCTAGAATTTTAGCACACTATTTATTTTAACATTCAGTGGCTTTATGTTGAGTATATTTACAGTTATAAAAATTAAGCGTGATATTTTATGGATGGACTTGTAGAAATTACTGAATACGTCTTGCGGTTAGGCTCTGCATTTTTACTTGGTGGCATTATTGGCTTTGAACGCCAGTGGCAACAAAAAAGCGCTGGTTTACGAACTAACACCCTGGTGGCTATTGGTGCGGCTTCGTATGTTTTATTATCCATAGATATCTACAGCATGTCGGCCGGTGACCCAAGTAGAATAACCGCGCAAATCGTTACTGGTATCGGTTTTATTGGCGCCGGGGTTATAATGAAAGACGGTTTTGATATTAGAGGACTTAATACCGCCGCTACTATTTGGTGCTCGGCCGCAGTTGGAACATTAGCTGGAATGGGTTTGTTCATAGAAGCACTGCTTACTACTACTGCCGTAGTTTCAACTCATTTAATTCTAAGACCTATAAGTAATCGATTAGGAAAAATTTCAGCGTATAAAAAAACTGAAATTAGAGAGACTTACTATCAAATTACTATACAATGTTCTTTGAGTATAGAGTCGAAAGTGCGATTTCGTTTACTGAGCTATTTTGAAACAAATGATCAGCTTTTAATGCGCTCTATTAATAGAGATGGGGTAGAATCGAATCCTGATGAGATAATTATTAAAGCAGAAGTAGCAACCATTGGTAAGCAAGAAAATCTGCTAGAAACAATTGTAACTAATCTCATTATGGATTTAGAAGTTACTAGAGCAGGTTGGGAACTAGTAGGCCAAGAAACCGAATTTTAAGATTTACTCGAATATGAAATTATCTATTGTGGACATTTCGCCCGTAAGCGAAGGGGTGACAAGAACACAAGCTCTACACAACACTATTAAATTAGCACAAAAGGCAGAAGAACTAGGTTATACAAGATTTTGGGTGGCAGAACATCACTCGGCAGCATCAGTAGCTGGCCGAGCCCCTGAAATTATGATTGCTGCAATAGCCGCTAAAACTAAATCGATTTTGGTGGGCTCTGGTTCTGTATTGTTAAATCATTATAGCTCTTATAAAGTGGCTGAAGTTTTCTCCACATTAGAAGAGATTTATCCAAATAGAATTGATTTGGGAATTGGAAGAGCTACCACTGGTCCTATAAGCGACATTGCCTTGCAACAGGATAGAAGCAAGCGTTTCCATAGTAACTCAAACGAACAACTTGCAGAACTTTTGGCTTGGCTAGAAAACTCATTCCCTTCAGACCATGCATTTTCAACCATTCCCATTTACTCCGTTGAATCTAAGCCTAATGCTTATTTATTGGGATCTAGTATTTGGAGTTCTGACGCCGCCGCATTATTAGGTTTACGCTATGTATTTGCTGGTTTTATAAATCAGCTAGGAGCACCTTCAATTACAGAAAATTACTTTAAAAAGTTTAACCCTAGCACAGCTGCAACATCCGTAGAAACCCCCGAGTTAATAATGTCGGTACATGCCGTTTGCGCCGATACAGAAATGGAAGCGAGAAGGTTATTAGCTCCCGTCACCTATATGTATAAAAATTTAGGCAAGGGAAAGCTTGATGAGAAACTATTTCACCCCGAAAATGCAATCGAATTATTAGGCTACATTCCTGAGCTTGTAAAATATGATCCTGAAACAAAACTGATTCCCAAGTTTATTGCTGGCACCCAAGAAATGGTGAAAGAGCAGCTTGACCAAATTGCTAAAGATTATAATGTAGAAGAATTCATTATTCAGGATGTCATCACCGACTTCGATGCTAGGCTACATTCTTATGAACTCCTATCAGAATTTATAGAATAATAGCTGGGGTTCTGATTTATTGTAACTTTGTACCCAAATTAGGTTCATCCTTCATAAATCTGTCATCAAATTATCCAACATCTATAATCCTGATATTATTTGGCTGTGATTCGTTAAATTAAATCCCTCTCGAAACTTTAGGTCATCAAATACGTGAACCAATCACTTCACAAATAGCAACACTATGGAAATTATCTGGATTACTTTTGGCACTCTATTCATCTTTATCGGTCTAATTGGTTCCTTCTTACCCGTTATACCTGGTTTGCCATTTAGCTACCTTGGGCTGATAATACTCCAATTAACATTAGCTCCGTTTTCAGCCACTTTTATGCTTGTATGGCTTGCTATAATAATTCTACTGATGGTACTCGATAATGTATTACCCACTTGGGGCACAAAGAAATTAGGTGGCACTCCGTATGGTATTTGGGGAAGTATTCTTGGTCTCCTAGTCGGGATCTTTTTCCCTCCAATTGGTTTTGTTTTAGGTCCACTAATTGGCGCTTTTGTGGGTGAAATTATTGGCGGAAATAATACGGACAAAGCATTAAAATCAGCTTTGGGTTCCTTCGCCGGTTTTATGGCCGCAACAGGAATGAAGGTAATGGCAGCCAGCGTAATGGCTTACTATTTCTTTATAAACGCTTTGAGTGCTTTTTAGCTTTTAGCTCTCCCAGGGTTGGGAATAACTTTTCCAATGTTAAAATAGAAACGTCAGGATATTTAGATGTGCGTTTAACTTTGGAAAAGTTAATTAAAGAATGAATCCCCTACCCAACCCTCTCACTAAACAAACTGCCGGCGAGTTTTGCGGTTTTTTGGTTTTCATCGTAGGTGGGATTTAACTCGCATACATCCATTGATATTAATTTGTTGGTTTTCTTCACCAAATCAAACACCTTAAGCGCGTGAGTCAATTCTATTCCATGCCAAGCTTGAGCGCTGACTCCAGGAGCGATTTCAGCTTTAAAAACATCTAAACAGATGGTTAAGTAAATATGAGTTCTGCTTTCTATAAACTGCTGAACTTCATTTAGTGCTTCCGATTCTGCATCCCATATTTCTCGATTCGTACAATGTCTTGCTCCTAATGCATCGGCAGTTTCGAATAATGAACTGGTGTTGTTATCGGGATTTATCCCATAGACAAAGTATTTCAGATCAAGTTCGTTTTCTTTGGCATGTTCGTGAGCTTGCAAAAAGGGAGATCCCGAATGTGGAACTCCATCATAAGGACGTAAATCGAAATGAGCATCAACATTTAAAATTCCTAATTTTGCATCAGGCTCAGTTTCTTTCAGGAATTGGGCAATTCCTAAATAATGACCATACGCTGTTTCGTGGCCACCACCAATTATAAACGGCTTTTTTTGGTGCTGAAGCAACAACTGTACTGCCTTCCCAAGTTCTTGCTGTGCTTCTTCTAAGTTGCCTTTTTTCGGGATGATTTTCCCAACATCTATAAATCCACTTTCTGCACCATGCCAGCACATCGAGCCAATATTATCTCTAAAATAAACGGGACCTTCGGCAGCACCCACTCTTCCTTTATTTCGCCGCACTCCTTCGTCAGATGCAAAGCCCAACAATGCTACCTCAGGCGTGTCATCCAAATCCAACAACGACACACATCTCGCAACTTGATGATATCTAAATTGCTTGAAATCCGAATCGGAATCTACTCGCCCAGTCCACATTCTGGATTTCGATTCTCTGTAATAATCTTGATTAATGCTCAATAAACTCATCTCCAATCACCGTAAATTTTGGTTTCATTTGCCCTTGCTGATAGAATACAGAGCGATGATCTTTGGTAGGAAACACCGTAAATCTAGCCTTTCTCCCTTCGTGAATTACACCCGCATCAATACGAAGTGCTTGGGCAGCTCTGTATGTTATGCCCGCTAATGTTTCGCTTATAGATAGCTTTTCGCTTGCTCCCAACAACGCTGCTTGAGTAATCAAATCTCCCATGGGTGCAGAGCCTGGATTCCAATCGGTTGCAATGGCTAAACATGCATCATTATCTAGTAACTTTCTACAAGGCGTATATTGCATCCCCAAACCTAAAGAGGCGCCGGGTAGAGCAACTGCAACAGTTTCGGAATTGGCAAATAAACGAACGGATTCATCATCGGTAAATTCCAAATGATCAGCCGAAACACTTCCCACTTCAATAGCCATTCTTGAACCACCTGCATTAAACTGATCTACATGCATGGTTATGTCAAAACCTCTGGCTTTCAGCTTCTCAGCATATTTCCGTCCTAATTCCACATCAAATGCATCTTCTTCCACAAAAATATCGGCGCGAGTACAGAGCTTTTCTTTTTCAATAATTGGAACCACATCTTCCAAAAGCATGATTAAATATTCTTCATGACTCCCATTAAAATCTTTAGGCTTGATGTGTGCCCCAAGAAAAGTTGGAATCAAATCTGCGGTCGTATGTTCGCTGGCTTCCTTGATGGCTCTCAGCATTGTGAGTTCAGATTCTGCGGTAAGCCCATAACCTGATTTTACTTCGATGGTTGCAATACCTTGAGATAATAATTTATCAGCGTGATTCAAAATCACTTCCACCTGCTCTTCTTTACTAGCCTTTCGAGTAGCTAGTACTGTTGACATAATTCCACCACCAGATTTTGCTACCTCTAGATATGGTTTCCCAGCAACTCTTAATGCGTAATCGTTGGTTCTATCGCCCGCCCAACAAATATGCGTATGACAATCTACAAAAGCAGGAACGGCTACTAAATCTTCGTCATCATTGAGTACGCGATTAGCTGACTCATATTCATTTAGCAACTCAGTATAATTGCCAATTGCGAGAACTTGACCTCCCTCTACAACAATTCCTGCATTTTTTAAGATGGGAAGTTCTTCATCATTCAAAGGGCCATGCAGTGGAAGCCCATGCATAGTTATGAGCTCCACAAATGGTCCGTATAAAGTTGGTTTTGCCATCTAGAATTTCACCATTAAATTAAAAGATTATGTTTTTTACCAACTGCCGTTGCCTCATCATATCCAGCATCGTGGTGACGGAAAACGCCCATTGCAGGATCGTTATATAATACACGTTTTAAACATTCTTCGGCTCTATCAGTTCCGTCTGCTAGAACCACCATTCCAGCATGTTGACTAAATCCCATCCCTACGCCGCCACCATGATGAAAGCTCACCCAGGTTGCGCCGCCTGATGCATTGGAAAGTAAATTTAACAACGGCCAATCGCTAACGGCATCTGTGCCATCTTTCATAGCTTCAGTTTCTCTATTTGGGGATGCAACCGATCCACAATCTAAATGATCTCGGCCAATTACTATGGGCGCTTTTACTTTTCCTGTGCGAACTAAATCATTGAATATGAGTCCCGCTTTTTCACGCTCGCCCATTCCCAGCCAACAAATTCTACACGGCAATCCTTGGAAGGCTACTTTCTCACGAGCTTGTTCAAGCCAATTAATCATGTGCTTATTTTCTGGAAAGGCTTCCTTTAATGCCTGATCCGTAGTATAAATATCTTCTGGATCGCCAGAAAGTGCTGCCCAACGAAATGGTCCTTTCCCTTCACAAAAAAGTGGACGAATATATGCTGGCACAAATCCTGGGAAATCAAAAGCATTTTCAACTCCACCTTGCTTAGCATAGGCTCTTAAATTATTACCATAATCGAAGGTAACAGCACCTCGATCTTTCAATGTTAGCATGTGCCTAACATGACGAGCCATACTTGCAATGGATCTCTTCTCGTATTCTTTGGGATTTGATTTCCGTAACTCTAAAGCTTCTTTTAACGAAACTCCATGTGGAATATATCCGTTTAATGGATCGTGAGCCGATGTCTGATCGGTCAAAATATCAGGCGTGATTCCATCTTTTATTAACCGCTCTAATACATCCCCAATATCACCCACTAATCCTACAGATATATTTTCTTTGCTCGCCTTCGCTTCAGTAACCCATTTTATAGCTTCCTCATAGGAATGAGTCATTTTATCTATATAACGGGTTTCTATTCTTTTTTGGATGCGAGATGGATCTACATCTACGCCCAGAAATGTTGCGCCAGCCATGGTTGCCGCCAAAGGTTGTGCTCCTCCCATTCCACCAATGCCACCCGTAACTATGAGCTTCCCTTTTAAATCTCCACCAAAATCTTTTACGCCACAGGCTACAAAAGTCTCGTAGGTTCCCTGTAAAATTCCTTGGGTTCCAATATAAATCCATGAGCCGGCAGTCATCTGCCCGTACATCATTAAGCCACGTTCTTTTAGCTCATTAAAATGATCCCAGTTCGCCCATTCTGGAACTAAATTACTGTTCGCAATCAATACTCTTGGAGCTTCTGGATGAGTTCGAACAATACCTACAGGCTTACCAGATTGTACAAGTAAGCTGTGATTATCATCCAAGGTCATTAATATTTCGACGATTTTTTCTAACGATTCCCTATTCCGAACTGCTTGACCATTGCCACCATACACGATAAAGTTTTCGGGATCTTCTGCAACTTCAGCATCCAAATTATTTAGCAACATGCGAAGAGGTGCTTCTGTCTGCCAACTTTTGGTATTTAGTTTACTCCCTGTAGGTGATTTGTAGTGGGGATGGCTTGCGTATTTTTTAAGAAATTCTGAATAGTTCATCATATTCTCCGTTTAAATCAATGTTTAATTTTGTGGCTACTTCTTTGGCTCTTTGTGTTATTTCATGGCTCTGAATGAGTTCTATAGCCTTTTTTATATCCTCTCCAAAAACTCTATCCTCATTGGCGTGATCTATATGAGTTCTGATAAGCTCGTGACAGGCATCTAAGACTGGTCCTGATTTCATGGGTTTTCTGAAATCAAAAGCTTGAGCCGCACTTACTAGCTCTACGGCTAGAATCTTTTCAACATTCCCAATTACTTGGTTTAATTTTCTTGCGCTGATAGAGCCCATACTCACATGATCTTCTTGCCCGAGCGATGTTGGAATACTATCGGCTGAAGCGGGGAAACAAAGCGCTTTATTTTCACTAACCAAGGCCGCGGAAGTGTATTGAGGAATCATAAATCCTGAATTTAAACCAATGTCTTTCATCAGTAACTTGGGTAAACCAGGATGATTCCCTTCAAGAAGCAAATAGGATCGTCGATCAGATATATTTCCCACTTCGTGAGCTGCAAGTGTTAAATAATCACATGGTAGAGCTAAAGGTTGTCCGTGAAAATTCCCTCCACTTATGGCCTCATCTGCAGATATAATAATTGGATTATCGGTGACTGAATTAATTTCAATATCAACCATTTGCTTAACATGGAGCCAAGCATTTCTACTAGTTCCATGAACTTGTGGCATGCAGCGAATGGAATACGGATCTTGTACTCGGTCGTCATCTACTTTATGAGAAGCCACCATTTCCGAATTATCCAATAATGCTCGCAAACGATGAGCTACTAATCGAGTTCCATCAAAAGGACGGATTTCGTGAATTCTCGCGTCGAAAGGACTTTTACTTCCTAACACTCCTTCCAAACTCATGGCTCCAATAATATCGGCGGTGTCTAAACAATGATGTAAATTATAAACTCCCCATAATGCAAAGGCGGCTATAAATTGAGTTCCATTTATTAGCGCCAATCCTTCCTTCGCACTCAGCACAATAGGTTCTAAACCCAAATCCTGTAGCAGCTCTGAAGTATCTTTCCATACTCCTTTGTAATGCACTTTTCCTAGCCCAATGAGGGGAAGAAATAGATGAGCCAAAGGTGCTAAATCTCCCGACGCCCCTACAGAACCTTGTTCTGGTACTTCTGGGATAATATCGTTCTCAATAAAAAATATGATTCTATCGAGTGTTTTCTCACGAATGCCGGAATAGCCATAACTTAAATTATGAGCTTTTAGGATTAACATGGTTTTTGCGATGTTCAACCCAATCGCATTCCCCACACCCACACTATGGCTACGAAGTAAATTATCTTGCAATTTGGCGGTGTGCTCTTTCGAAATAACCGTATTGCAAAGTGGACCAAAACCAGTATTTACGCCATATACTACCTCTCCACTCTCAACAATTTTAGCAACATCTTCGGCACTTTTCCGCACTCGAGTTCGTGCTTCGCCGGTTAGGGTTACTCCCATTTCCCCATTGCAAATATCAATGACATTTTGAATGGAAAGTTTATCTATACCTAATTTGAATTCAGTCATAATTCTATATTTGTTTTCTGGAATGTACTATAGATTTGTAATGTTATGTATTACTTTAAATGTATATATTGATGCTTATGAGTAATCAGATAGAATTCCGACATCTTAAATATTTCATTACTGTTGCCGAAGAATTGCACTTCCGGAAAGCAGCCGATAAGCTGTTTATAACCCAACCAGCGCTTAGCAGACAGATTAAACAGTTGGAGGAATATATAGGCGCACCTCTTTTAATTCGAGATAAACGTAATGTCGAGCTCACGAAATCGGGTGAGTATTTATTGGATGAAGCCCATTTCCTGTTCAATCACTTAGATTTTGTGAAGCAAACCATCAGCCATTTGCAGCAGGGTGAGGAAGGAGAACTGCGCATTGGCTTTGTTGGTTCAGCTATGCAAAGTGTTATTCCAGATTTGCTAAAACAGATAAATAAAAGCTCTCCTGGAATTCACTCCGTACTAACCGAGCTACCCAACCAAGAGCAGGTCGACAGAATTAGAAATGATCATCTCGATTTGGGATTTATCAGAACTATACGCCTACCCGAGGGTTTAAACAAGCTGGATGTTTATGAAGAAAATTTCTGTTTGGTTCTGCCTGCCTCCCATCCAATTTCTGCCGATAATTTTAATTCGGTATATGATTTAAAAGATGAAAACTTCATTCTCTTTTCAAGCCAATATAGTCACGGCTACTACGATAAGATTTTAAGTATTTTTGAGGATCAGGGATTTTCACCCAAAGTAGCTCATGAGTCAGTTCACGCCAATACTATTTTTCGTTTGGTGGAAAGTGAACTCGGTATCGGCATTGTACCTAGTTCATTAAAACGCGGTTTCGATTTGAATATCAAGTTTATAGAACTCGATACTATTCCCCAAAGAACCACACTCTCTGCCATCTGGAAAACCGACTCCCGAAACCCCATACTTTCGAAAGTGATTGAGTTTTTAAGTTAAACCAAGTCTGTATATTTTATACCTATGATTTTAATTATAGACACTATGAATATAATGCACGCTTTGGGTCTGAATAAAGACAAACAAAGTGGTATTATTGAGTTGATTTCTTTATTGGAGCAAGATGCCTTCACAAAGAAATACAACAAAATATTCTTCATGGTTGATGGCCATCCTTTTCCCATTCCTACACGTAAAAAAGGCATGCACTTCATCTTTAGCAGGCATCAAGAAGCGGACACACTCATTATTGAAAAAGCTAGAAAGTCTGCACCTGAGAAAATATGTGTCGCTACATCGGATAATGGCATAAAAAAAGCACTCAGAGGTCTAAACATTGAGTTTGTTAGTGCCACATCTTTTAGAGCTAACAAATCGGCTAAAAAGAAGAATCAAAAGTCTAAATCTTCCGATGAACCTAAGCCACAAGAATGGGAATCGTGGCGAGAAAAGCTAGCCAAATTAAGATTTGAGGATGATTCTTAGATAACAATACCAGTCCCATAACAACCTCTAAGGCTATTTGGAATAAGATGATATTCGTACTTTGAAAACAAATCAATTTTATTCATCTTATCCCTGTTATACATAAGAATAACATGAATAAAACTTATGTACGAAGTAGGGATAACATGAATAGCGTTGGTGATATGCCAATGTTGTAGCCAATTAAAGTAAGCAAATGAACAAAATCGAAGAATATTGGAAGATATTAAGTAATACTAATGATTGGATTAAGTATTCAGATACTAAAGCCACAATTCTTTTGACATTATACGGAGTATTACTAACCATTATTTATACCAATGCTGAGGATACTCTTGATGCTTTAACTAAATCGAATTGGATACTATTTTTTTCTGTTTTAAGTGCAATATCTAGTGTAGTATCTATCGTATATGCATTCCTGTGTATAAATCCAAGATTGAAAAATGAAAACCCTAATTCAATAATTTATTTTGGACACATCCAAAGCAAGTTTAATAATGCAACAGACTATCGAGATTTAGCGAATGAAATTATTAATAACGATACAAAGTATATTGAGGAAATATCAGAACAAGTTTTTACAAACTCGAATATTGCTTGGAAGAAATTCTCAAATGTTTCTTGGAGCATTCGATTCTTTTTCGCTTCAATAATATTTCTTGTTTTTTCAATAGCCATATATTTAATAGTTGGATAATGAAGAGTAAATACATCACATATGATTTTGAAAAAAGTCGTGAAAGATTGGACGATATTCTAAACACAAGTGACACTAATTTTGAAGAAGTCAATGTAATTCCAAGTCGAGATAAATTAACTTTCACTAATGGATTTTACGTTAATTGCACCGCACTTTTTGTTGATTTAAGAGGTTCTTCTAAATTACCAACGAAATATAGGAGACCAACTTTGGCTAGAATCTACAGAAGCTATATTTCCGAACTGGTTGCTATAATGAACGGTAACAGTGATTGTAAAGAAATTAGTATTGTTGGTGATTGTGTTTGGGGGATTTTCGATTCTCAATACAAAAGCCAAATTCAAGGAGTATTCAGTACGTCAGCAGAAATTTCATCTTTGATAAATACCTTAAACTGTAAACTTAAAAAGAAAGGAATTGACCCAATAACAGTTGGAATTGGGATTGACTACGGAAGAGCATTAATGATAAAAGCGGGATATAGTGGTAGCACCATAAATGAAGTTGTTTGGATGGGAGAAGTAGTTAATGGTGCTTCTAAGCTTTGTAGCTTGGGTAATAAAGGCTTTTTTAGCTATGAAACAATGGTATCAAATAGTGTATATATTAATTTGACAGAACACCAACAAGGCTTAGTCCATTGGAATCAAACTAACGAGTGCTATCAAGGTAATATAATAAATAAACCAATGGAGAAATGGATAGAAAAGAATTGTTAAAACTGGCTACAACACTGTATATGAAATCATAGCCGCCTATCGGCAGGCTACGCTTCATATGCAAACCGTTGCCACCAATTAAAACAAACAAAACGCAGAAATAGAATATGTCATTTCAAACACCAATAACAATTTCTGATGCTATTGAACGAATAGAGTCGAACAAATTTTTACTTCCAGCTATCCAAAGAGAATTTATTTGGACACACTCGAAAATCGAATGGCTTTTTGACTCGATAATGAGAAACTATCCTATAAGTTCGTTTCTATTTTGGAACGTAGAAGAAAGTACTTCAAAAAATTATAGATTTTACAAATTCATAAATGAGTATCGAGAGAGATACAAAACACATAATGAAGAAATATCCACAAATGGAATTAACTCATTTAACGCAGTCTTGGACGGACAGCAAAGACTGACTTCGTTGTATTTAGGCTTAAAGGGAAGTTTTGGTTACAAAGAATACAGAAGAAAATGGGAAGATACCGAATGGAGCATTCCAACACGACATTTGTATCTCAATATTTCAAACGAACTGACCGAAGAAGAAGATGGTAGAATTTACGAATTCAGCTTTCTTGAAAAGGATTTAACCCAAGAACGTGAAGTTTATGAAACCGAAGATAAAAATTGGTTTAAAGTTGGTGCTATTCTAAACTATTCGGATGATGAAACATTTGACAACTTCGTTGAAGAATTTGAAAACAGCTTTTCACGTAAAGCTATTAGGCAATTAAGAAGAACCATAGTTGAAAAACCTATAATAAATTACTTCCTCGAAAAAGAGCAAAGTCTTGACAAGGCTTTAAACATTTTCATTCGGATTAATAGTGGTGGCGAACCATTAAATTTTTCGGATTTATTAATGTCTATTGCTGTTGCAAATTGGACACAGAAAGACGCAAGAAAGGAAATCCACAAGTTAGTTGACACTGTTCGTGATAAGGGATATTCCATTTCTAAAGACTTGGTGCTAAAGTCATTTTTGTATTTACATAGTAAAGACATAAAATTCAGAGTAACCAACTTCTCAAAGGAAAACGCAAAGGAATTTGAAACAGAATGGGAACAAATTAGAGATGCAATTCTATCAACTTTTGACTTGATAAAATCATTTGGATTTACGGACTTCACTTTGACCTCAAAAAATGCTGTAATTCCAATAATTTACTATTTGTATCATAAAGGAATTTACAGAGACTTTTCAAATAAAATTGAGTTTAAGCAAGACCGAGAGAATATTAAGAAGTGGTTGCATATTGTGCTGATAAAAAGACTTTTCGGTGGAACTTCAGATAATGTACTTTCACAAATGCGTAGAGCATTTACAGACAACATTTCGGAATCTAAAATTAAACCTGAAATTTCAAATTTCCCGATTGACACAATTTTCAATCATATAAGAAAAGACACGAGTGTTGGCGAAGAATTTATTGAAGAAACATTATTTACACAGATTGACAATCAATATGCTTTTTCAATTCTTTCGCTATTGTATCCGAATTTGGACTATAAAAACAACAACTTTCACAAAGACCACGTTCACCCTGCTTCAACCTACGGGAATTTAAGCGAAGAAAACAAAGAGAAGTATGGTTGGCGAACTTTTAACTCAATCTATAATTTGCAGATGCTTGATGCAAATGAGAATATGTCAAAAAACGACTTAAACTTAAAAGAATGGGTTGAAAAAGAAACTAATGAGAACAACAGAGAACAATTCTTGAATTTGCACATAATTCCAAATGTGGACTTGGCATTAGAAAATTTTAGTGAATATCACGAAAAGAGAAAAGAAATACTAATGGACAAGTTGAAAACATTATTGAATTGAAAAAAATAACTGGTGGCAACAATGGCTATACGTAATGCGGGCGAAAGTGCTAATATGAAAGTAATTACATTAATTAAACTAACTGCTAAACGGAAAGTGAATTGCCTTGAAATCCCGCACTACGCATAGCCGAGACCGTTGCAATTACATCATTATGAGTCAAAAGAACATTCTAAAAAACCTATTCCATTCTAGCTCTAATTTGTGGAGTTCATTCCTGGTGGAAGAAGATGAAGAATTAAATTCATTATACTATCCTTCTGCTGGAGAAGATTTAAGGCCATTTGTTTTTTCAAAAAAGGAAAATCTAGAATTTATAGGTTTGGATATCGTAAATAATTACACTGAACCGAATCTATTCATTTTTTCAGATTATTTTCCTTTTAGTAGATCTCAATTTTTCGATTCACAAATATTGCATCGGGATGATTATACCTCAGTTACTATAGAGGATTATTGTGAAATAAAACCAACAAATAAATATGATTATAATTTCAACAAGAAGCACGTCCATTTTGAACCATCATTAGCCACAGGCAAAGCCATATTCTTCAAGGCAAGAATTAAATCTCATAGGGTTAATGAAGAATATTTCAAGTATGGTATCTACTTCTTTTACGAAAACGTAAATCTAATCGAGCAATTATTCCTTAAAAATAATTTTTCATTTACACACTTAATTTGGAAGAGGGATGGCAGTGGTCTTGGTGGCGGTACCGTGAAATTAGATTTTATTTACCATGTTGCCGCTCGTTGTAACACAAAATTCTTCTTTATATGGGATCATTACTTAAATGATCAAAATCGTATTATAAATAATAAATCTAATCCATTAGAGCGGTGTCCAGATGAAATAAAAGAGGTTATCAAAGACGATGAATTCGAATTTTTTCTTGATAAGAAGTTGAGTTTAAAATGGGATATTGAAGATATAGTGAATTTTTACATTAACACAAAAAATGCCCCTAACAATGTAAATGAAACATAGGCAAAACAGTTATAAACTCAAGAATTTTAGACCATATCAAACATTGTGCTCAACTGAAAATTTGGCACTTCAAAACCGCCTATTTTTATATACTAGCCTCCAGCCCTCGTCACGAAGCTCTTGCTTCGTGATGCATTCTCGGAAGCTCCAGCTTCTAATTATTTCGATGCGTCACTCCGCCACAACGAGGTTTAAATCCTATTTATAGCCACATTCAAATTCTCTGCCCCACCGCCCTCACCCTGCCTTCCCATACTAGCGCAAGCGTCCGCTTGTGCAGAAATGATTATTGACCAAAACTAGCGCAACCCTCCAAATGTGCAGAAAAAATTATTGAACAAAAGCTGGCAGGAATGGATAGTTTTGAAATATAGATGGGTATAAGCGGAATAGAATTTGGACAATCATATAATGAACGGGCAAAAGTGGAATTGGCACAAGCGACGCTTGCGCTAGTATGGGTCTTATGTCTTAAATCTTACATCTAGTATAAATCCCTTATATTTCATCTTTCAGCAAATAAACAAACCGACCTATTATAATGAGCAGACTTTTTGATGATTTCCAATTTGGCAGTTTAACCGCAAATAATAGAATTATGGTTTCGGCGATGTGTCAATATTCTTCTGAGGATGGATTTGCCACTAACTGGCACCTCGTTCATTTAGGTAGCCGAGCAGTTGGCGGGGCAGGCATTGTGATGACAGAAGCCACGGCCGTTTTACCCGAAGGTAGAATCTCTTATGCCGACCTTGGAATTTGGAAAGATGAGCACGTCCCCAAACTTAAAGAAATCGCTACATTTATTACTGAACAAGGTTCTATTCCAGCCATTCAACTGGCTCATGCTGGTAGAAAAGCCTCTAAAGACAAACCTTGGGAGGGAAATCATTCCTTAGCGCCAGATGCTGAAAATGGTTGGCAAACGGTGGCTCCAAGTTCTATTCCTTTTAATGAGGGCGATTCTATTCCCCACAGCCTAACAACTGCCGATATTAAAAATACTGTTACAGCATTTGTTGATGCTGCAAAAAGAGCGGTTAAAGCTGGCTTTAAGATTTTAGAAATTCATGCCGCTCACGGATATTTAGTTCATCAGTTCTTATCTCCTCTTAGTAATAAAAGAGAGGATGAATATGGTGGAAGTTTCGCAAATAGAACCCGCTTTCTCTTCGAAATTATAGAGCAGATGAAAGCTGCTATCCCTTCAGATATTTCATTATTTGTACGCATTTCTGCAACGGATTGGATGGAGAGTGTAGAATCTTGGGATTTAGAACAGTCCATTGCACTCGCACAAGAATTGAAAAAAGTGGGCGTAGAATTAATCGATGTTTCGAGTGGTGGATTGGTTCCCGAACAGAAAATTATTGGTGGAGCGGGCTACCAAACTGAATTTGCTAGTAGAATTAGAAAAGAAGCCAATATAAAAACAGGAGCGGTGGGATTAATTACAACGCCCTCACAAGCCGAGCATATCGTTAGAACAGGTCAAGCCGACCTTGTAATTATAGGACGTGAATTTTTAAGAAATCCTTACTTCCCACTTCATGCCGCCATAGAGCTCCGCTCCGATCAAGAATGGCCAGATCAATATAAAAGAGCTAGGTAGTTAGTGGCGGACTGGGGAGTGGTTTAGGGCTTGTGTTGATTTAATTCGTTGGTAGATTTATGATTACAAAGCCGAGCAGAGTCATTCTGAGGATACTTCCGAAGAACCTATAGATATCTAAAGAAGCAACAACTTTGATTTATTTTATTTTCCAAAGTACAAGAAAGATATTCTCTACATTAGAGACTATGTGTTTTAACTTAAATTTTATTTGCTGCAGCAATACTTCTATAGGTTCTTCGTCCGGAATTCTCGGGATCAGAATGGCTTGTTCTTATTATTTATAAGGACAAATAAAATTTCTGTCAACGAAATAACTGACTTCTAAAACCCCGGGCACTCGGAACAGATTCTACGCTATGGCTAACCCCCATTTCCTGTATTACGCCCCTTCAGGGCTTGGACTTATGTAATCATTTTTCACGAGGGGCTTCACCACCTCGCTAATGTATCTCGCCCTTTCAGAGATGTAATAACTTATGTTTATCTCATAACAATAGGTTATCGACGCAATTTATACCTCAGTTACACTTTTTTCTCAGCCCCAAAGGGGCGCAATATTCTGGCATGGGGTGAAGCCCCATGAGTTCGCAAGTTATAAAAACCCATAGCCCTGAAGGGGCGAAATACAGGTACGTGAATAAGAACCATTTAAGGAGGAAAGGAGCATTCACATAGATAACAGATAACACTACTAGCCCCAAAACAACCTCTAAGACTATTTGGAATAAGAGGATATTCGCATTTTGAATACAAATCAATTTTATTCATCTTATCCTTGTTGTACATAAGTATAACCGGGATAAAACCTATAGATGAAACTGGGGTATGACGAACTCAGTTCATCATATGCCTTTGTTGTGCGTCACCCTGAAAACCCACCGCACATTTAGCACATTTGGTTTTTGCCGACACAAAAGCCAACCCTAAAAAAACCAAAAGAGCTAAATCACCCACCGCTGACAAAAGACTTGTTGGAAACTTTATTTAAGAATTTGCTTAAATAAGAAAACTATTTGTATCTATGTTGCGTTATTAATCCTAAACAAGAAAATTATGGAAAACAACCAATCGTGTATCAGAGTGTTTGCCGACAAGGTTCAAATAGACAATTGTAGAGAAATACTTCAAACCAACGACAAGGCATTCACCCAACTGAGTGGACTTTTAGCATTGGCAGGAAACGAAGTAAGATTGAAAATCTTATTTCTATTAGAAGAAGAAAACGAATTATGCCCTTGCGACCTTTCAGACATTCTCGGAATGAGCATCCCTGCGGTTTCGCAACACCTCAGAAAGCTAAAAGACGGAAACGTCATTGAAGGAAGAAGAGAAGGGCAAACCATTTTCTACTCTTTAAAACAAGAGCAATTGACTTTACTTCGCCCATTTTTTAAGCATATCATTAACAATTCAAAAAAGGAAACAGTATGAACAAGAAAAACAACAAACTTGTCGGAGCGGGAGTTCTTTCGGCAGTAGCAGCATCACTTTGCTGCATAACACCTGTATTGGCTCTTATTTCAGGAGCTTCAGGAGTGGCATCTACCTTTTCGTGGATGGAACCAGCAAGACCTTATCTTATCGGTATCACCGTTTTGGTATTGGGCTTTGCTTGGTATCAGAAACTCAAACCACAAACAGCCGAAGAAATCCAATGTGATTGCGAAGAAGACGAAAAGAAACCGTTTATGCAGACAAAAACATTTTTGGGAATTGTAACCGTTTTTGCAGCCTTGATGCTTGCATTTCCAAAATACGCACACATTTTCTATCCTTCAAACGACAATAAGGAAGTGGTAATCGTCAATGCCTCTGACATTCAAGCGGTAACTTTTGATGTAAAAGGAATGACTTGCAATGGATGTGCTTCACACGTAGAAAATGACGTGAACAAATTGCCAGGTATTATTAAGGTAGATGCGATTTATGAAGAAGCGACTGCCAAAGTAGAATTTGACCAAACCAAAGTGAGTTTAGCTCAAATTGAAGAAGCAATCAACGGCACAGGTTACAAAGTGGTTGGCAAGAAATAGTATTTTTTTGCCTTTTGTATTTAAGTATTTAATTAAATAATTACAAAATGAATAAAGAAACCGTAAAATTTGACATCACAGGTATGACCTGCGACCATTGTGCCACAGGAATTGAAAAACTGCTTACCAAAAAAGAAGGCGTAAAAGAAGCCAATGTGAGCTATTCAAAAGCCACTTGTGAATGTTCTTTTGACCCTGCCAAAACAAGCAAAGAAGAAATCATCAGCACCATCAACGGTACGAAAAATTATCGTGTAAAAGGTGAAATCCCTGATAATGGAAACAGTGGAAATAATCAATTTGATTTAATTATTATCGGTGGCGGTTCGGCTGCATTTTCGGCAGCTATCAAAGCGGAAAGTTTAGGTCTATCGACTTTAATGGTAAACGGTGGGTTGGACTTTGGCGGGACTTGCGTCAATGTGGGTTGTGTACCTTCTAAAAATCTTATTCGTGCGGGTGAAACGGCTTATCACGCTACACATTCCAACTTTGAAGGCATCAAACCAAAAGGCGCTGACATTGATTTTGCGCAAATCATTAAGGATAAGAAAAAATTGGTAGCCACACTTCAAGAAAAAAAATATATGGATGTTGTAAGCGATTTTGAAAACTTGACTATGCTAAAAGGTTGGGCAACTTTCAAAGACAATAAAATCATTGAAATTGACGGCAAGGAATACAAAGCAATCAAATTTTTAATCGTAACGGGAGCTACTACCAATATTCCGACTATTGAAGGATTGGACAAAATTGACTACTTGACCAATGTTTCTCTTTTCGACTTGGAAGAAAAACCCAAAAGCCTGACCATTATGGGAGCAGGTTATATAGGTTTGGAAATTGCAATGGCGTACAATCGTTTAGGCGTAAAAGTCCGCATTATTGAATTTACAGACCGTGTATTGCGAACACAAACACCTGACATCAGCGAAGCATTGGAAATCCAAATGCGAAAAGAAGGCATTGAAATATTACCCAATTTCAGAGCCGTGAAATTCGAGAAGAACGGAAACGAAACGATAATTCATTGCAAATGCCCTGATGGTTCATTTACGCAAATTGTAGAGAAAGGAAAGGTAGTAATTGCCACAGGAACAAAACCCCATACAAGTCAATTGGGATTAGATAACATTGGTTTGAAACTCACCCAAAGTGGTCATATTGCAGTAAATGAGAAGATGGAGACCAATCTATCCAACATTTACGCAGCAGGAGACGTAGCTAACACCCCCGCATTTGTTTATACAGCAGCCTTTGAAGGTAAAATTGCCGTTGAAAATGCTTTCTCAGGAACAGAAAACAAAGCCGATTATTCTTCTTTACCTTGGGTGGTTTTTACTGACCCACAAATTGCAGGTGCAGGTTTGGACGAAGCACAGGCAGAATCCAAAGGCATTCCGTTTGAAGTTTCAAAATTGGAATTGAAAGACGTACCGAGAGCCATTGCAGCAAATGACACAAGGGGATTTATCAAACTTATTCGCAACACCGAAACGGATAAATTGATAGGTGCAAGAGTAGTCGCACCCGAAGGTGGAGAGCTTATCCAACAATTAAGTATGGCAATCAAATACGGAATAACTGTAAAAGACTTGGCAGACAGTTTTTACCCTTATTTGACTTTGGGAGAAGGCATCAAATTAGCAGCAATAACTTTCGGAAAAGACGTATCGAAATTAAGTTGCTGTGCAAGTTAATCCGACACAAAGGCACACACTCTTGCAAGTCGCACCAGCCTACTCTTGACCAAAACTTGCAAGAGAGAGTGCCTTCCCTACCCTAAAAAATCCTACCTTTGAAAATTGACTAAACCGACTAAAAATAAAGGGCGAACGCACAACATTGTGTATAAGCAATAGCGGGTGAAGTGGTAAATCGAAGGTCTTTGCCTTTAATAAACTTTGTGCTAAACGGACAGGAAAGTGCTTCTAATCCGCTACTGCTCATACACGAGACCGTTGTGTGTAATTAAAAAGGAAGAAACTATGACATATCTATTCTGTGACACCTGTGTGTTACTCAATTTGGCAACAGATGTGAAGCTATACGATGTGATCGCCAAGATCATTGAGCTAGTTGAAAATGGAAACGCAAAAGTGATAATGTCTGATATTGTGCAATCAGAGTTAACTACTCATAAAAAGACCATAGTTCCTAAACGAATCGCTTCCTATAAAGGCCATTTGAAGAATATTAAACACCTTTACGAACTATTTAGTGATGAAACAGAAGAATTGCTCAAAAAAGAAATTCAACAAATTCATTCAGACTTACCAAAAATGGAGGATGTCTTGAACAAAAACCTAAACGCAATTTTGAGTTTAGCTAAAAAGTCAATTTTGATTTCCCACACACAGGAAAACAAAAACAATGCGATCCAAAGAGCAATTGATAAGGAATTTCCTTTCCATAGAAACAAGAACTCTATCAAAGATGCGCTGATTTCTGAGACATTTATTGATTACGTCAAGCAACTTCCAGATGATTGTGATAATATCTATTTTATTACAGATAATGTTGATGATTTTAGCGACACATCAAACAAAACCCTCCCTCACCCAGACTGGGCTAAGGTCTTTCAAGACCAAGTACACTACTCTACAAATATTGCTACAGTAATTAATCAAATTGAGCCTGATGCTATTGATAAAGGAATTGAAGAAGGAATTGAAGAAAGATCAGTTTACACATGTACAGATGGACGCTCACATGATTTCGAAACTGAAAATGGATTCTGGAAAAACTCAATGTACGGTGGTGGATTGTCTTGGCATTATCGATGTAAAAAATGTGGAGTAACTTACGACACTGGAGATTATTGGGATTAAAGCCAGCACACAACAACACCTATACGCAATGCCCTTCGGGACACTGCGCATAGCCAAACACGTTATCATTTCAGTAAAATACAACCAAGTATCCCATCTTTAGCCCTCGTCATTAAGCTCTTGCTTCGTGATGTATTCTTGGAATCTCCAGCTTCCAATTAAAGAATTCAATCGACAAAAGGAGCTTTCATGTAGATGTTAGATAAAAATACCTATCCCAAAACAACCTCTAAGACTATTTGGAATAAGATGATATTCGTACTTTGAAAACAAATCAATTTTATTCATCTTATCTCTGTTATTCATAAGTATAACAGGAATAAAACCTATACATGAAACTGGGATTTGATGAGCTCGGTTCATCAAATGCTTTTGTTGGGCAACATTTGAGAAACCCATAAAATGAATGATTTAAGGGAAATAAAAGCAAGTCTGAAAAACGGAAACGAAAGTTTAACTGACAATGGACAGAATACAAACTACAATTTGTTAGACTTTTGGCGTTGGAGTGTATCTGACATTTTAAGCAATGCAACACGTGGAAGGTTTGCGGAATTTGTTGTTGGAACAGCGGTCGGACTAAATCCTGAAAATTTAAGAGACGAGTGGGGTGCTTATGACTTAACAACTGAAGGCGGAATAAGAATAGAAGTCAAATCCGCTGCTTATATCCAAAGTTGGAACCAAAGGAATTTTTCGACTATTTCGTTTTCTATTAAACCTGCAAAATATTGGGATGCAGAAGCAAATATGCATCGTGGAGAACCTAAACGACACGCAGATCTTTACGTATTCTGCCATTTAAAACATAAAGACCAAGAGACGATTGACCCATTAAAAATGGAGCAATGGGATTTTTATGTGTTACCAACTTATAGACTTGATAATTATAAAAGAAGTCAAAGTTCAATTACAATAAACTCGCTACGCAAATTGGCTGAACCAAGAAATTATTCAGACTTAAAATCTGAAATTGAAAAAGCATTTGAAGAACAGAAAAACGTTCTACAACAAAATAATATAGTCGCAACTTGAAAATGAAGTGTTCCAAAATGCCAAACGCACCATATGCGTAAACGATGGTGGTAATACAAAAAAATACGACCATCCAATAAACATTAGTCCAACTTGACACTTTTTAGTAAATTAAACGAGTGAAAAAGAAAGAAAATATAGAACTCGATTTCTTAATTGATAAGCTGACAAATTCCATTGAAAATGTGGTAACTGGCGACAGCTTTCAAACCGTTGTTTCTTTGGCTTCTAAAAACGACCTAAAAGCTGTAACGAAGAAAAACAATTGGCTTTTCGATTGGAAATTCGAGCACAGACAACCTGAAAGAGAGGTTTACAAATTGACAATTTCCGGCAATCCAACTATAATTCAAGGACTAATGTGCTTGGAAATAAAAACAGACCACGTTTATATGCACTTGGTTGAAAATGCGCCATTCAATAGAGGTAGTGAAAAAATGTATGCAGGTGTTCCTGGAAATCTTGTTGCCTTTGCTTGCAGACTGTCATTCCAACGCGGTAACGAAGGGAACGTCTCCTTTCTATCAAAGTCCCAATTAATAGAACATTACCAAAAAACGCTTGGTGCAATGCATTTTGGTGGACGTGTGATGATAATAGAAACTAAATCTGCAAAAAAACTGATAGATAAATATTTTAAAAATTAGAACTTATGAAAAAGCCAATAAACGAACCTGATTATATAGGTGGACAAGGTTCTTTGACAAAAGAAGAAGAACTAGAGTTAAGAAAATACTTTGCCGAAAAGAAAATGAAATCATCAAAACGGCTTACGAAAAAAACAAGCTCTACGAAAAAGAAAAGACCCTCAACAACCGAATAAGATCACTTCCGCCAACAATATTATCATCCCACCCAAACACAACCAAGTATCCCATCTTTAATAACAAAGTATCTAGCTGAGTAGCTTTCTACAAGAGATATTAATTATTGAAATGGTATTAGCTAGTATTAAATAATATTGGCTCAAAAAAAATCCCGACTTGTATTACACAAATCGGGATTTTTTATTTCTTACAGCTAAGGTCTTATGTCTAGCATCTATTTCTCTACCATAATCCAGCCTTTATTTTCAACGAGGTCTTTGGCGAATTTCCATTTTATTTCTTTCACCTCGCCAGTTCCCATATTTTGAATAGTTACCCGATCGTTTCGGCCAGGTTCTTGTTCTACATGTACAGGCTGACGTTTAGTATTTGGGCCCATCGGACGTTGTTGTCCGTCGCCACCTTGCGCCTGCATTCCCATTCCGCTCGAATCGGCGTGTTGAGTTTGCATTCTGCTGGTATCAAATCTAGATTTTTGTTGTTGTGCTTTTTGTAAGCGATCGTCTTCCATTTGAGCCTCTGGGTAAGACTTCCAAATAGTTGTTACAACATCTTCGTTTACCATATCTAAAAGCTGACGGAACATATCGAAAGCTTCTCTTTTGTACTCTAAAAGAGGATCTTTCTGCCCAAAAGCACGTAAACCAATCCCTTCTTTTACAGAATCTAGTTCACGTAGATGTTGCATCCATTTTTCATCTATAGTTGCAAGTACTGCTGTTCGTTCTAAAGCTCTGGCTACTTCACGTCCCTCATTATTAAGAGCAGCTTCAACTTCTACAACAATGCGCATTCTTTTAATGCCATCGCTAAAAATAACTTGAACTCTATCAGGCGCGTTGTCTGGGTCGGCTTCACTAATACGCTTCATCACTTCGTAAAGCGGCTTAGCCATTCTTTCTTCTTTACGGCGATATGTTTCTAGAGCTTTGTCTAAAATCACATCCATCAACTCTTCTTCATTCATTTTAGGCCAAGTTTCTGCATCGTATTCTGCATCTACTGCAAGATTACGGAGCACTTCACTTTGTAGCCCTTCATAGTCACCTGCGCCTACGTGTTTTACAACCATAGCTTCCACAAAATCTTCTAGCATATCTATAATATCTGCTAGTAGTTGGTCCCCTTGTAGCGCATGTAAACGACGAGAATAAATAACCTTACGTTGGTTATTTAACACATCATCATACTCAAGCTGTTTTTTACGAATGCTGAAGTTATTCTGCTCTACTTTAGATTGAGCACGCTCTAGCGATTTTGTAATCCACGGGTGTGTAATTACTTCGCCATCTTCAAAATTCAGCCTATCCATAACACCGGCAACGCGGTCTGAACCAAACATTGCCATTAAGTTATCTTCTAGAGATACATAAAACTGCGATTCCCCAGGATCACCCTGACGACCAGCACGTCCACGTAACTGTAAATCAATTCGGCGAGACTCATGGCGTTCCGTTCCAAGAATGGCTAAGCCACCCCTTTCTTTAACACCTGGTGCCAATTTAATATCGGTACCACGTCCAGCCATGTTTGTTGCTACTGTAACAGCACCAATTTGTCCAGCTGATTTTACAATGTCACTCTCGCTGGCATGCTGTTTAGCATTCAACACGTTGTGAGGAATACCTGCACGTTGCAGCATTCGGCTCATTGTTTCAGAAACATCAATACTTGTAGTACCCACCAGCACAGGCTGACCTTTTTCGTGGTACTCGCGAATTTTTTCTATAGCTGCGTTAAATTTCTCGCGTTTAGTTTTGAAAACTAAATCTTCGCTATCAATTCTTTGGATGGGGCGATTTGTTGGAATCACCATCACATCCAAATCATAAATCTCATTAAACTCACCTTCTTCCGTTTCAGCCGTACCCGTCATACCCGAAAGTTTGTGGTACATACGGAAGTAATTCTGCAAGGTAATAGTAGCGTAGGTTTGTGTAGATGCTTCAATCTTAACCTGCTCTTTAGCCTCTATCGCTTGGTGCAAACCATCTGAATAACGACGCCCAGAAAGCACACGTCCTGTATGCTCATCCACAATATTAACTTTGCCATCTTGCACTATATACTCTTCTTCTCTTTCGAAAAGTGTGTATGCTTTTAGAAGCTGGTTAACCGTATGGATGCGATCGCCACGCTCTCCAAATAATAAATGAAGTTCATTAAACTTGACTTCGCGCTCGTTACGAATCTCCTGCTTAACTTCCTTAATTTTCGACTCTTTATACTCGTCGCTATAATCCGAGTTTTCTATTTCAGCAATTTTCTCTGCTTCTAATGCTGCAATTTCCTCTTCAATTATAGAAGTTTCCACCCCTAAATCGGGAATGATAAAGAAATCTTCATCCTCTCCTTTTTGGGTAACAAACTCACGCCCCTTCTCGGTCATTTCAATCGAGTTCTGCTTCATATCTACCGCATAAAACAGATACTCATCTACTTCTGGCATCCGTTTGGCATTATCGGCTAGATAAATGGATTCGGTTTGCAGAATTAGTTTTTGGTTGGAAGGCTCTTGTATTAATTTCTTAAACCTTGAATTTTTAGGAAAACCACGTTGGGCACGGAACAGTGCTAAACCAGCTGCTTCTTCATTGCCATCTTCAAGATATTGTTGTGCTTCTTGTACTAAATGTGAAACCAATTTCTTTTGTGCATCAACTAATGAAGCAACTCTAGGTTTCATCTCTTCATATTTATCCGATCTATTATCATTCGGAACGGGACCAGAAATAATAAGTGGAGTTCTAGCCTCATCAATTAAAATAGAATCAACCTCATCAATAATTGCGTAATGATGCTCGCGTTGCACTAGTTGTTCTTTCTCAACTACCATGTTATCGCGCAGGTAATCGAAACCAAACTCGTTATTGGTACCGTAGGTTACATCTTTGCGATAAGCTAAACGACGCGCTTCGGTGTTTGGCTTATATTTATCTATACAGTCTACATGTAGCCCGTGGAAATTAAAAAGAGGCTCGTTCCACTCTGCATCACGTTTTGCTAGATAATCGTTTACCGTAATTACGTGTACACCACGCCCAGCAAGAGCATTTAAATACGCTGGAAATATAGCTACAAGGGTTTTACCCTCACCCGTTTTCATCTCTGCAATCTTTTTCTGGTGCAAGCTAATAGCACCAATTAACTGCACATCGTAGGGTACCATATTCCATTCTATCTCATCGCCTGCAACGGTCCATTTTTTACCGACAAATCGACGGCAGGTATCTTTTAATACGGCATAAGCTTCGGGCAAAATGTCATTTAAAGTGTCTTCTAGAATCTCTAACCACTGCTTTTCTAGCTTGTCTAGCTTCTCTGATAGCTCTCTACTTTCGCCTGGCGAGAGATCTTCATACTTCTCCATCTTGGCTTTTATGTCGGCCATTTCTTGCTCAGTGCCAGCGTTTGCTTCTTTAATTCGTAGCTTAAAGCTCTCAGTTTTAGCCTTTAGCTCATCATCACTAAGTGCTTCCATCTCAGGCCCTAACGCATTGATTTGCGCTACAATAGGCTGAATTTTTTTAATGTCTTTATCACTTTTCGAGCCAAATATTTTGGAAAGAACCTTTCCTACTTTGTCAATCATGTTACTTTTTCAACGGTTTTTATTACAGACGCTTAAGTTAACTTTATTCAAAAGCCCCATCAACTAATTAATACACTAGATACAAATATCAGACCAAGCTTTGTTAAAGTGATAAATTACTTATTTAAAGTGGTACTTATTAATCAGTATTACTCTTATAATATAGGCTTGAAAATCTTTTGAATTGAGCACATTTTAAGCAAAATTTACTCAAGAACAATTAAACTAAATTATTGTTCTGTTATTTACGATTTTCTCACTATCTTTAAGACCTTTTTCGGAATCGAAATTGAACGCAAAATTATCCTGACCAATGAAACGTACATTCCAACCTAGTAATAGAAAGCGCAAGAACAAACACGGTTTTCGTGACCGTATGTCCACAAAAAACGGACGTAGAATTATTGCTGGTCGCCGAGCAAAAGGCCGCCATAAGCTTACTGTAAGTGATGAGCAAAAAGGAGCTAAGTAACCCCAGAGTTACCTCTATCCGTAGATTTACATTACCTAAATCTCAAATTATACGTGGAAAGCGAAATTTTCAGAAATTATTTTCTGAGGGTACGCTCATCAAATCATCCTCAGTGAATCTTCGCTTTACATCGTATCTTGACCCAGAAATGGGTTTCAAAATTGGCTTCATCGCCCCTAAAAATATTGGCAATGCTGTACTCCGTAATAGATGTAAACGTCTATTGCGTGAGGCATTCCGATTGAACCAACACGCTCTCAAAGACACGATAGATTCTTTAAATATAGGACTTCATGCCGTGCTTATTGCCCGAAATTCAGATCTTGACTTCTCTACGGTTCAACCTCAAGTGGCAGCCCTCCTCGACGAGCTTCGTACTCGCCTACTTCAACAGAAAAACCTCTCTTAATACTCAGACTTTTGGATAAAAATAACTTTATCGGCTTTGGTTTAATCTTCATACTTATGATTGGCTGGTTTGTTTACACCATGCCTAACGAAGAAACTCGCCTTCAGCAAAAAAAAGAATTAGCCGCTCGCGATAGCCTTGCTCGTATTGAAGCCATCCAACGAGATTCGCTAGAACGCCTTGAGGAAAAAAGAACTCCTCAAATCTCAGATTATGACACTCAACAAGCTGAAAGAAAACCTATTCAAACAGGTCTATTTTCTTCTTCAAGTGTAAGCGAAGAATCTAAATTTATTGTAGAAACACCGCTTTATAAAGTAAAATTTTCGAATAAAGGCGCTGGTCCCATTAAATTTACGCTAAAAGAGTACAATAATTGGGACGGCACACCGGTACAGATGATCAAAGATACCACCCAAGCGGTGTATAATTTTGGTTTCCTAACTACCGAAAATTATAATGTGGATACGCAGAACTTACTTTTTAAGCAAGTTACACGGGGTGCAAAACTCACGGTTAATGAAGATGATACCAAAGAATTACAGTACGCTCTTGAGCTAGCCGATGGCCGCCAAGTTCTTTATACCTACCTCTTCTATGGCGATAATTATGAAATTGATTTAGATGTTAAATTTATTGGACTTGCCGATTATATTATTGGCGGTGCGGTAGATTTTAGTTGGACATCTGGTCTTAATTTCACAGAAAAAGACAAAAGCCAAGACGCTCTAGAAACAGCGGCTTTTGTATACTTAGCCGACGAACTGGAAGAATTCAATTTAACTAAGCCAGACATAGACGAAGTTACTTATAATGGTAATATTCAATGGGCAGCTACGCGAACAAAGTTTTTTACGCAGCTTATTAAACCCCTGCACGATACTGAGGCTGCAATTTTAAATGGGCAGGTAACTGGCGATTCTGACAGTCCTACCGCTCAGCATACATATACAACCACTATCACCTCAGATATTTCTAGTAGCAATGCGCTTTCGTACAAGCTTTTTGTTGGCCCAATGCGTTACTACGAAATTAAGAAAGTAGACGAGCATGCATACGATATGGTTAAAGTTGGCTACAACTGGATTCGCTTTTTCTCTGATCCTTTTGTTCGCTTCATTATCATCCCTTTCTTCACATACCTAAGCCTATATATTGGCAACTACGGTATTCTTATAATAATTTTTGCCGCAACAGTAAAACTTATTCTAACACCACTTACATTAAAAAGTTATCGTAGCATGGCCGCCATGCGCGAAGTGCAACCTCTGCTAAAAGAAATTCAAGATAAGTATAAAGACAATCCACAGAAGTTGCAGCAAGAAACTATGAAACTGTACAAAAGAGAGAAAGTAAATCCACTTGGTGGGTGTTTACCTAACCTCTTACAGTTCCCTATTCTTATTACTTTATGGAGATTCTTCCAGAACTCTATCATTTTACGCCAAGAGTCATTCCTTTGGGCAGATGACCTTTCAGCGCCAGATTATATCATCAATCTACCGTTTAGCATTCCATTTTTAGGCGAGTCTATTGCCGGTTTCGTACTCTTGATGTCGGCTGCTATGGTAGTTCAAAGTAGATTAACTGGCGGTATGAGCACCCCTGGCGGCGGCGGTGGGGCAATGGCTCAGCAAATGAAAATTATGCAGTACATCTTCCCGTTTATGATGCTGTTTATATTCAATAAATTTGCTGCAGGTTTAAGTTTATACTACCTCGTTTTTAACGTACTCTCTATTTTACAGCAGTACTTTATTAATAAAAAAATCCATGCTAAGCATGCCGCAGTAGTCGTAAAATAATTCATATTAAGTGTTACATTAGGCTAGTATTTCTATTGTAACACTTATTTTATTTTCATTGCGCAGTAAAGCCTTACATCATTATCCTCAATTTGTCTTTCGTGATGGCGAAAAGCTATTGTGGAATCCTATTCTCAAAAAAGCCTTTAAAAATCTACCCGAAGAAAGGGTTCGGCTTCAATTGCTAGAATACCTTATTGAGGAGGCCAAATTCTCTACCAGCAGAATTTCGTTCGAATCTCCCGTAAATCTTCCTGGCGACAAAGCGCCTTCCCGAACAGACCTAATTTGCTACGAAAAGGATTTTAAGCCTCTATTATTGGTAGAATGTAAGGCTCCTGAAATCACATTAAATGAAAAGGCAGCCATTCAAATTGCACGATATAATCTAGAAGTAAACGCTCCATTTCTTCTCATTTCGAATGGTTTGCAAGATTATTGGTTTGCTATTGAAGATGGGGAACTTTCAGCGCTAGATACCATTCCCGCTATTTTTCAGAGCAAACAGAAAGCCACTCAAGATTTCTCATATTGGGCTCAACGCGGTTTCACTGGCACCAAATCACATCCCGATACTCGCAAATGGATGCTTCAAACTTGTACCGAACTTTTTACAGGAGAGCACCCCGAGCGTATAAAGTTTTTTAGTTTTGAAGGGAGCGATCCAGATCTCGCACTACCGAATTTTTATTATGTTTACACCCATAATGACGAACAGAAGCTTGCTGTTTCTTTGTGTGCTACCACTTATCAAACCACCAAACTTTCAGTTATCTTTAACGAGAATGGTCAAAATGTGGCTTTATTATCTTGTTCGCTCGATTTGATAGCAGAGGATGAACCACTAAATACACTTCATCAATCTGCAGAAGGTCTTTTTCAATTAGATTTAGCAGAAGAACTAGATTTTGATTTCGATGCCCCAATTTCAGATTTATTCCCACAATTGATTAAAATATTCACTGATTAATTAAAATTCCTTGCTCGATATTCGACAGGCATTTTATTATTCTATAGTCCATGTTAAGCACTTTAATTTCACATTATGTATAGCCAGCACAGAGAAAAACTACTTTCACTATTCGACGATAATCAGAAAGGCGTTGTATTTATACAAGGCGAAGAAATCATGTATCGCTACAGTACCGATTATGAATTTCCTTTTAGACAAGAATCGAATTTTTGGTACTTAGCAGGTGTAAACGAGCCAGATTGTTCTATGCTCCTAGATCTCGAAAAGGAAGAGTATCATCTCTTTGTGCCTGAACGTGACGCACAATATGCAGTTTGGCACGGTTACGTTAAAACTATGGAGCAATATCAGGAGGAATATCAACCTGACCATCTCCACCATCGAAATGAGATTTTAACGGTACTTAAAAAGCTTAAACCAGAATTGGTGTACTGCCTAGACGAGGAACAAGCGGAATTTATTGAAGATTTGAGCCGAGATTTTAAGGTAGATACCGAGTCTTTAACCGATGCACTTACGTACTGCCGTGTTATAAAAACTGAAGACGAACTCGAGCTAATGCGAGAGGCTTGCCGTGTTAACGACCTGGCTTATATAGAAGTAATGAAGGCTATTAAACCTGACATGTACGAATACCAAATGAAGGCGGTATTCAATAAAGTGCAGATTGAAAATGGCTTGATGCAGGATGCTTACAATGGAATTTTCGCTTCTGGGAAAAATGCTTCTATCCTCCATTATGTGGAAAACACTAGCCAAATTAAAGATGGCGATTTATTTTTGATGGATGCAGGTTTTGAGTGCAAAGGCTACGCTGCCGATTATACTCGTACTTTCCCAGCCAATGGTAAATTCACCGAAATTCAAGCAGGTATTTATAATGCTGTATTAGCAGGAATGCAAGTAGTGCTTGATGCAATCAAACCAGGCGCTAAAATGGAAGACCTACATCTTCTATCTGCTCGTGCTATGATGAGTGGACTTAAAGAATTGGATATCGTTCGGGGTGAAATGGATGAATTAATGAGCGAGAATGTATTCGCGCTATTTTTCCCACATGGACTTGGTCACTTCCTCGGGCTAGACACTCACGACGTTGGTGGTTACCCCAAAGGTGTAGATCGCATAGATAGACCAGGAATAAAATTCCTCCGCGCTCGTAGAGATTTGCAACCAGGAATGGTAATTACTGTGGAGCCGGGCATCTATTTTGTGGAAGCTGTACTAGCGCCGGCTCTTGAAGATCCAAAAGTGAACAAATATCTAAATAGTGATAAAGTTCGCTCTCTACTAAATTTTGGCGGAGTTCGTATTGAGGATAATATAGTAGTAACCGAAGATGGTCACGAAAACCTCACCAACGTCCCCAAAGAAATTGCCGACATTGAAAAGCTGATGGCTTAGGAATAATAGGGAGGGGTGTTTATGCCCCTCACTTCATTCTTTTGGCGTTGCTCCAAATCTTGCTAGGATAGTAGCACAACTTCCTAATAAAACGCTTGAGCTATCAAGGCTGCACCAACGCAAATCAAGCCGATATAAACATAGCTTACAAAAGCCCCATCTTTTATTTGATGATTAAAGTATCTACCTATATAAATAGCAGGTATTATTACAGGGATACAAATAAGTAGATAGTAAGTCACTGTCCAATCCCAAAGATCATTATACCAATAGCCAACCATGCCTAGTATACCAACTGGCAAAAAATAGGCTTGTAGCGTGGCTCTGAAATCCTTTGGAGTCCATTGCCTCATATTGCCATAAAACACAATGGGCGGACCATTTAGACCATAAGCCCCACCAAATATACCCGCTAAAAATCCACATATAAAAAGCCATGTTTTATTATCCGTTTTAAGCTTAAACACGCTTTTCGAAAATAAGAAATACAACGAGCTTAGAATAATCAATGAGCCCAAACCAAACTTTATAAGTTGCTCATTTCCAAAAATGAGAATTAGCAAACCAATGGGAATACCTAAAGCACTAAATATTATGAGCCATTTTGCACTATTGAAATGAACTCGTTTTCGATCTTGTACAAGCACTAATGCTGCGATAATAATAGATATCAAAACTGAGAGTGGCACTGCCGTTTCGATAGGAATTTGAAGTGCTAATAACGGAACAGCAACTAAGGCTTCCCCAAATCCAAAAGTTGAGCGAACTAAAGTGGCTATAAAAATGACGATAAGAATATATACGGTTATAAAATCCATGCTTTATACAAAATGCCCAGCTACACCTTTAGCTATTTAAAATTTCCCCCTAAAGTATTGCTATAATTATCTATTTAATAGGTTTTTTTAGATATAAGACATAAGATTTAAGAGAATGTAATTCGTTGATGGTTTCCTTTTTGGGATCAGAATGACTTGTACTTATTATTTGTTTGAGAAAATAGATTTATTACCATCGAATTACCTTACATATACAAGAATGACCCGAATTAGTTTTTTTAGAGAGAAATTTAAAAGTTTTCCGCCATCAAATTCCAAAGCGCCTAAAGGAATGATTTTCTCTAGCTTCAATTTTCTGAAATCTAAATACTCAATACTAAATACAAATTACTATTCCATCTCTTCATTTTGTACATTCCCTATGCTATAAAACCACGTAAAGAATGTCTGAAAATTACCGCGCACTAACTCGAAAATATAGACCACAGAATTTTGAGGATATCGTTTCTCAAGAGCATGTAAGTAATACCTTAATGAATGCCATTAAGCAGAATAGGTTGTCGCATGCCTATATGTTTTGTGGACCTCGTGGCGTTGGTAAAACAACCATGGCTAGGGTTTTAGCGCGTATTATAAATCAGGTTGATTCGAGTGTAGACGGCGAAGCATTGAACCAAACGCTCAATATTATTGAGATGGATGCCGCTTCTAATAACAAAGTGGAAGATGTTCATCTTCTACGTGAAAGCGTTCGCATCCCCCCTCAAAATGGTCGCTACAAAATCTTTATTGTAGATGAGGTGCACATGCTAACTAAGCAAGCTTTTAATGCTTTGCTTAAAACCTTAGAAGAACCTCCAGAGCATGCTATTTTTATATTTGCTACCACCGAGCCGCACAAAGTGCTACCCACTATTTTATCGAGGGTACAGCGTTTCGATTTTAAGCGAATTAGCGTTGAAGAAGTTGTACATCGCCTGCGAAAAATCTCCTTAGATGAGAACATCACTATTGATGATGAATCGCTGCACGTTATTGCAAAAAAAGCGGATGGCGCACTGCGTGATGCTTTAGGATTAATGGATCAAGCTATTGCCTTTTGTGGTGATACCATCACTTATAAAGAATTATTACTCGCTTTAAATGTTGTAGGCACCGACCGTTTATTTGAATTTATGAACTGCGTGAAAGATCATGACGCAGACAAAGGCTTGGATCTTATAAACACTCTGTTGCAAGAAGGGTACGACATCCAAGAGTTTTTGCTTGGCTTAACAGAGCACCTCCGAAATTTATACATAGCTCACCATTCTCAGAAATTATATTTGGTAGAAGGCTCGGAAGAAACTAAAGCTTTGTACAAAAAAACGGCTCCCGATTTTTCCCGAGACGATTTGATGCGCATGCTTCACATTGTGAGCGAAGCTCAGATTAAGCTAAAAGACGCTAACCAGCCACGCATACAGTTTGAGATTACTTTACTCAAACTCATTCATATGGAGCGTTCAGAAAATCTGAATGAATTACTTGCTGCGCTCAGCGACTTAAAAAAAAACTCTAGTAACTTAGAAAAACAGGCCTCAGCAGCTCCTGAGCAACCTTCAGCTACTGAGAGTACTAGGCAACAACCACAACAAGTAACTGAGTCAGCAGAGAATGTAGCTCCACCACAAGTTTCTGAAGCAGATGTAACACCTAGCGTACAGATACCAGAAAGCAAGCCAGAAATGGCTGAGGTTGAAGAGCATGATGAATTTGGTTTAGGTCGCCCAACGTTGGTAACCAAACACACTACTATTCAAAAAAACATCCGCACTGTTACTGAGCGTAGAATTGAAGTGGTTTCGGAGGAAGTTTCCGCCAATACTCCGCCCAAAGTATTACGCATAGATGACGTTAAAGCAGCCTGGCCAGATTATTTAATGATGGTGAAGAATGAATTTCAGATGGTGCTTCATTTACAAGTTGAACGGGTACAACCAAAAGACCTAAAAGGTACGCAGTTGGTGTTGGAATGTGATAATCCTCTTGCCATTCAAATGTTAGAAGCTCAAAGTTTGGAGCTTGCAAAAAAATTAAAGGAATGCATAGGCACTTTATTACGTTTTAAGTTTGAACTGATTCAATCGGATACCAACGCAACAAAGGCTCGCAATCCTTACGATAGGTTTAAAGAAATTCAAGAAAAAGATCCGATAATTAAAGAACTAGTTGAGCGTTTTGGTGCTGAACTACAATATTAAGAAAACAAGATTATTATGAGTACACCAAACATGGCCGATATGTTAGGCAAAATTCAAGAAATGCAGGCGATGATGCAAGAAACACAAGCTAAGCTCGGCTCTGTTATTGTGGAAGCTGAAGCTGGTGGCGGCATGGTTAAAGTTAAAGCCAACGGACTTCGTCAAATTTTATCTATTAAATTTGATGAGGATGTAATTAATCCAGACGACAAAGAGATGCTAGAAGATTTGGCAGTTGCAGGCGTTAACAAAGCCTTGGAACTTGCTGATGAAGCATCGAAAGAGCAGATGGCAGAAGCTTATAAAGGACTCATTCCAGGTGGCGGAATTCCAGGTATGGATCTTTCAAAATTTGGGCTATAATATTTTTACTAGGTAAGAGACGCATTCTACTAACTACTAAAACGTCTCTAATTTTTAACATATTTCATGCAATTTACATCCGAATATTTAGAACGGGCTATAGAGCAACTAGCTAAATTACCTGGAACGGGGAGAAAGTCGGCACAGCGAATAGCTATCCATCTTCTTAAACAAAATGAAGAAGCCGCTTTCAGATTAGCTAATGCAATCATCGACCTAAAAAACAAAGTTATACGCTGCGAAACCTGTGGTACTATCAGCGATACCGACCCATGCGTTATTTGTGAAAATCCCAAACGCCAAAATGGTATTCTTTGTGTGGTAGAAGAATTTAACGACGTGTACATCATCGAAAGAACAAATGAATTCCGAGGTCGATATCATGTTCTAGGTGGCGTTATTTCACCTATGGATAACATCGGTCCCAATAATTTACGCATCCAAGAGCTGCTAAAACGCATCGGTGGTCAAGAAAAAATAACTGAGGTAATCTTGGCTTTAAATCCAGATGCTGAAGGCGAAGCCACTTCCTATTACATCAATAAACTGCTTGGCGCATACGATGTGCAAGTAACACGCATTGCTTATGGCATACCTATGGGAACCGAGCTCGAATATATTGATGAAGCCACCTTAAGTCGTGCCTTTGCAAGTAGAAACGCTTTTTAATTGTTTTAACTAATAGTTTGTAAAACCAATTAGTACATTCCAAATATTGTAAGTTTATTCAAAACAAATCATAATCTGCTAAATTTGATATGAAACACTCTCTTCTTCTATTAGTTTTTTGTTGGGTAAGCATTGCTACCACACAAGCACAAAACAACACTTCTTACTGGCAACAACATGTTGATTACACCATGGATGTTGATGTAAACACTACCAAACATCAAATTACAGGTACTCAAAAGCTAGTTTACACCAATAACTCGCCTGATGAACTCGATCGCGTTTATTACCATTTATACTTCAATGCTTTTCAGCCAGGTAGTATGATGGATGTGCGCTCGCGTACCATTGTTGACCCTGACCGCCGAGTTGGTGATAGAATTTCGAAACTAAGCGCCGACGAAATAGGCTACCAAGATATTACTTCCCTAAAACAAGATGGCAAGCCCGTTAAGTTTAGCATAGAGGGAACCATTATGATTGTTGAACTGAACAAAGCCATTAAACCAGGCAAAAAAAGCACCTTCGACATGGAGTTTAATGCACAAGTTCCGCTTCAAATTCGTCGCTCAGGTTGGAACAGCTCGGAAGGTGTAGAATTTTCAATGAGCCAATGGTATCCTAAAATTGCAGAATACGATTACACCGGCTGGACCCCACATCCTTATATTGGACGCGAATTTCATAGCCCTTTTGGTAACTTTGATGTTAAAATTACCATCGACAAAAACTATGTAATTGGTGCAACTGGTATCCTACAAAATCCGAACGAAATTGGGCATGGGTACCAAGATAAAGGCAAGAAAGTGGCCAAACCTAAAGGCGATAAACTTACTTGGCATTTTAAAGCTGATAATGTACTCGATTTTTTCTGGGGAGCTGATCCAGATTATATTCACACTACAGCTCAAGTTCCAAACGGACCATTACTTCATTTCTTTTATCAGAAAAAGGTGAATGAAAATGCCTCAGATGCAGAAAATGCTCGTTATCTACAAGCATGGGAACAAGCCCCACCACTAGTTGTGAAAGCATTCCAATATACCGAGAAAAACTTTGGCAAATTCCCATATCCACAATTCTCGATAGTTCAAGGTGGCGATGGTGGCATGGAATATCCCATGGGCACTCTAGTTACGGGCTCACGCTCGCTTGGCAGTCTTGTTGGTGTGATTGTTCACGAATTCTATCACAGCTGGTTCCAGGGCGTTCTGGCAACAAACGAATATCTCTATCCTTGGATAGACGAAGGCTTTACTAGTTTTGGTTCTGCTGAAACAATGGCGCACACTTTCGACGCTCCTTCCGACAATCCATATCTAGGTTCCTACCGTGGGTACTTCAATATTGTAGAATCTGGTTTAGAAGAGCCACTTTCAACACATGCAGATCACTACAACACAAACCGTGCTTATGGTGCTGCAGCTTACTCAAAAGGTGCTGTGTATTTAGCTCAACTTAGCTACATCATTGGCGAAGAGACTTTCCGCAAAGGTATGCTGCGTTACTTCGATGAATGGAAATTCAAACATCCAACCCCAAACGATTTCCTTAGAGTGATGGAAAAAGAGTCTGGGATGATTTTGGATTGGTATAACGAATATTTTGTAAATACTACCAAAACCATCGATTATGGAATTAAGGCCGTTGTTGGCAGTAATAATAAAACGGTTGTTCAATTAGAACGAATCGGACTTATGCCCATGCCTCTAGATATTGTTGTAGAATACGCCGATGGAAATACTGAGCTATTCTACATTCCGCTCAAAATTATGCGCGGCAATAAACCAGCAGAAAACAACATGAAACGCACCATTTTAAAAGATTGGACTTGGGTAACCCCTACTTATAGTTTCGAAATTCCTGTTTCTGCAAACCAAATTAAATCTATTACCATAGATCCTACTGCTCGGCTCGCTGATATTAATCAAGCTAATAACTCATACAATGTTGGTGAATTACTGGGCAATTAAATATTGTTTCACGAAGGTGCATTAGAAGTAATAATGCACCTTTTCAATTTTTATTCTTACGAGATCACATTATGTCTAAAGACTACGCAGCTCTATCCATAATAGCTCATAAAAAAGCTAAAGGTAAAATTTCCATAGAATCTACTGTTCCTCTAGAAACGGTTGACGATTTAAGCATTGCTTATACGCCGGGTGTTGCAGAGCCGTGTATAGAAATCGCAGCCAATCCAGAAAAGGCGTACGATTACACTGCAAAAGGAAATCTCGTTGCTATTGTTAGTGATGGCACAGCTGTTTTAGGTTTAGGAAATATTGGTCCATTAGCGGCAATGCCTGTAATGGAAGGAAAGGCTGTTTTATTTAAGAAATTTGCAGGCGTTAATGCCATGCCTATAGTTTTAGATACGCAGGATACAGAAGAAATAATTACCGCTGTTAAAGCTATTGCCCCAACTTTTGGTGGTATTAATCTTGAGGATATTTCTGCTCCTCGGTGTTTTGAAATTGAAGCTCGCCTTAAAAAAGAACTTCCAATTCCTGTATTTCATGACGATCAGCACGGAACCGCCATTGTTACTCTAGCGGGAATGATAAACGCATGTCGTTTAACCAAACGAAAAATTGAAGATCTTACTGTTGTGGTAAATGGTGCAGGTGCAGCTGGTGTGGCTATTGTTAAATTACTTTTTGCAGCAGGCGTAAAAGAAGTAATTATGTGCGATAGTAAAGGAATTGTTCACAAAGACCGCAGTGATTTGAATTCCGTTAAAATGGAAATGGCAAAATTAACCAATAATAGTGGTCGAACTGGCTCGCTAGAAGTAGCAACTAAAGGTGCAGATGTATTTATTGGTGTTTCGGTTCCTGGTGTTCTTACTAAGAAAATGGTTGCAGATATGGCTGACAAACCTATTATTTTTGCGATGGCAAATCCAATTCCAGAAATTATGCCAGATTTAGCAAAAGAAGCCGGTGCTTATATTATTGCTACTGGTCGGTCAGATTTCCCCAACCAAATTAACAATGTGTTGGCATTCCCAGGGTTATTTAGGGGAGCACTAGACGCACGAATTAGCAGTTTAACAACCAAAATGTTCATAAAAGTTGCTGAAGCTATCGCCGATTGTGTAGACGACCTAACAGTTGACCGAATTATTCCAAGCCCATTTGATGAACGCGTTCCCGGCCGAGTTGCTGAGGCGGTTCGCCAGTTTAAACCAAAGTAATTAGAGGATTTTAGTTAGGGCAACTGAATATAAATAGCCCCGAGATTTATCTCGGGGTAAACAGATTAAAAATAGGTCTCGGTGGGTAGGGTTGGTTTACAAAGAATACGCACAAATCCACCGAAATTTCGGCAGGATTCATTTTAGGAGCGTATCTCCAGGATTTCATTTATTCGAGAGAGGCTAGAACAGACTTTTTTGGTCTTGGTCTTTTTTAAGGGCTTGTTCTATGGTAGGTATTTCTGCAGCTTCGTGGCTACTTAGCATTTCGGGCATAAATCTTTTTTCATAGATACGCCTAGCGATTCCATTTAATGCTTTTTCACCCCGTGGGGTAATATTTAAAAGACCACTTTCATTTTCTACTAAGAAACCAAAAGATCGTAAATCATTTACAATCAGGTAGGCAAGCTTTTCGGTTACACCCGCACTTCGTTCTATAATTTCTCGATGTGGAGCGTCATCTTCGCTTACATATACCTTCCCTAGCACATTCATTTCGGCTTCAGAAAGTGGATATCCCTCTGAACCTTTTGTGAGTAAGTTATCCCAAGTCCGTTGCGAGTAATGCAAACCAAACCACGACTTCCCTTCCTTTATAAGTTGCTGAGTAATACCACAGGCAAAGTATTGCCCTGCAGGAGCTTGCTTGGGTTCCCCGCGTGACCTATACATATTCACCATGGTAGCTAAATCTAGCTCATGAATATTAGGCGGATATTTAAAATGGAAATTACTTCGCTTCTGCATAGAAATCATATTTTTATAAAATCTCCAACAATCTGAAAATACTTCCCTTTACGCGAGGAATCAACTATAATATTTCTACCCTTTTGCAGCTATAAGTTCCATTGCAAGCTCTATAGTTACATCGGCAGGTTCTGTTCCTTTAGGAAGCCCAATATTCTTTTTACCATACTTAATGTAAGGTCCGTATCGGCCATTCATTACCTTAATTGGATTCTTAGAATCTGGATGCTCACCCAAATCTTTAAGCTCTGAGCTTTTGCGTGGTGCTGATTTTTGATTTAAAAGTTCAACTCCGCGTGCCAAATCAATTTCTAATACATTGTCAGTTTTGGGGATGGATTTAAATTTTCCATCATGAACTACATAAGGCCCAAATCGCCCAACGCTAGCTCTAACAACTTTACCATCTTCTGGGTGCTCGCCTAGTAATCTTGGTAATTCGAGCAATTTCATTGCAAGCTTTAGATCAACTTCTTCAGGAGTCATACCTTTGAGTAAAGAAACTCTTTTCGGTTTTTTATTTTCCTCAGTAATTTCACCTAACTGCACATAAGGCCCAAATCTACCTGTTAGTAAAAATATTGGCAATCCTTCTTCAGGATGCACACCAATAGGTTTATCCTCTTCCTCAGAAAGTTTAATAAGTGCTTCCAATTTCTCTACTGTAACATCACTTGGATTCATATCCATTGGCAATGAGGTGGATACTTCTTCGCCATCAATGGTCATTTTGGCATAAGGACCAAAGCGGCCTACCGCAACTTGAATTCCTTCAAGACCTTCTAATGGTAAATCTAAGAGTTTTGCTTCTTGGGGATTAATAATCTCATCTTGGCGTTCAACACTCGCTTTCAGGCCATGCTCGCCCTTATAATAATCGTCCAAGTATTTTATGGGATCTTCTGTTCCGTTAGCAACTCCATCCAACTTATCCTCTAAGGCAGATGTAAATTTACTATCTACTAAATCAGGGAAATGCTTTTCTAGCAATGCTGATACTGCAAATGCAGTAAAAGATGGAATTAACATTTTACTTTCGTTTTTGGCATAGCCTCTGTCCTGAATGGTACTAATTACCGTAGCATACGTACTTGGGCGGCCAATTCCCTGCTTCTCCAATTCCTTAACCAAAGTCGCCTCTGTGTAGCGCGCCGGTGGTTTAGTTTCGTGCGAATTAAAATTCAAATCTTGAAGCTTAGTCTCGTCGCCTTTTTTCATTGCTGGCAAGAAATTTTCTTGGTTCTCTAGAGCTGCTTCTGGATCATCACTACCTTCTACATAAGCGCGGAAAAAGCCTGGGAACAGAATCTTTTTACCACTTGATCTAAAATCGGCGGTTGTATCACCATTTTTAGCAGTAATGGTAACGCCCGTAAACTCTAGTTCTGCTTCAGCCATTTGAGTAGCAATGGTACGCTTCCAAATTAAATCATACAGTTTTAATTCACGATCACTCAGTCCTGATTTCTCAGGCAAGATAAATTTAGAGCCTGATGGACGTATAGCTTCGTGAGCATCTTGAGCGTCTTTACCTTTTTTGGTATAGTTTCGAACTCGCTCAAATAAATACTCTTCGCCGTATTGGCTCAATATTCCCTCGCGTGCAGCTTCAATAGCCTGCCCAGATAAACGAGTAGAATCAGTTCTCATATAGGTAATAAAACCTTTCTCATACAATTTTTGAGCAACACTCATTGTATCACGTGCAGAGAAATTAAACTTTCTGTTTGCCTCTTGCTGCAAGGTTGACGTAATAAAAGGAGGAGCAGGATTACGCTTCTGAATTTTAACATCAACATCTGTAACCGACCATTTTGCGCTTTTTAGCTTATCAACTAGAGCTTTTGAAGCTTTTTCGTCTAATAAAACTACCGCATCTGGTTTTTTAAGCTTTCCGGTGTTTTCATCAAAATCTTTACCGCTAGCAATTCTCTTTTCATCTAAATGCGTTAAGTCGGCTTTAAAATCATAATCATCACCTGCTTTTTGCACTAAGGCTTGCAAATCATAATAGGTACCGCTTCTAAATTTCATACGCTCGCGCTCGCGGTCAACTAAAAACTTAACTGCAACCGACTGTACTCTACCCGCCGATAAGCCCGGAGAAATCTTTTTCCACAATAAAGGAGAAACGGTATAGCCCGCTAAACGATCTAAAATTCTACGTGTTTCTTGTGCGTGCACAAGGTTCATATCAATATCGCGGGTATTTTCGAGTGCGTTTAAAACCGCCTCTTTAGTAATCTCACGAAATGCCATTCTCTTAACTGGTACTTTAGGTTTTAGTACTTCTAGCAAATGCCAAGAAATAGCCTCACCCTCGCGATCCTCATCCGTCGCCAATATCAATTCATCAACATCTTTAAGCTTGTCTTTAAGCCTTTTTACAATCTTCTTCTTATCTGGCGGGGTAACATATATCGCAAAATAATTATCATCTGCGTTTATACCCAAGCTAGACCAAGGCTCTTTTTTGTACTTTGCAGGCACTAGTTTTGCAGACGAGGGTAGGTCTCGAATATGGCCCATAGAGGAGTCAACCACATAGCCTTTTGGTAAGTACTTACTTATTGTTTTTGTTTTAGTAGGGGACTCTACAATTACAAGACTTTTCATAAAAAAAACTGGTTTATTACAAACTTTCAACTAGAGCTTTCAACTCTTCAGCGTGTGCCTTTGTGTTTATTTTCTCAATAGCACCCAAAATAGTACCATCCACGTCAATAACAAAGGCCGAACGTGATGGGCCTACATAGTTTCTTCCAAACATCTTCTTTTGGACCATGGAATCGGTGGCTTTTGCAAATTTAAATTCAGGATCGGAAGCTAATATATAATTGATACCCTGTTTATCGGCATATTTTTTATGCGAGCCACAGGTATCTTTACTAATGGCTATAATATTGAAGCCCTTCGCATCAAACCAATCTGCATTTTCTGCAAGACTTAATGTCTGCTTATCGCACCCTGGTGTATTATTTTTCATATAAACAGAAACGATGGTCTTTCTATTCAATAGCGAGCTAAACTCTACATTTTTCTCCTCGCTATTTTGCACTGTTTTTATGGTGAAATTAAAATCTGCCTTTGCACCTACTCCAATCATAATTCCTAGTTATCGAATGTTCTTATTGAGATTGAATGATGATAACGCAAAGTACTCGAGTGTTCGTTCAGTTTAAATAACTTTCGAATTACGCAGGGCATCAACTTTTATATTAATTGATACATATAATATATGGCTGTACTTCAGGGTGGCGATATTCCAAAAAATTATGCCTTATTTTCGTTATGCTAAATAATCTCTCAACATATATTTAGCAGTTGCTGCCACAACTAGTGCGTGGTCAATTTCACCAGATCTAATATATTCCAAAAACTGTTCATAGGGAATTACATGTACATTTATGCGTTCATTAACATCTAAATTCTGTTCGCCCACCTTCTCGCAATTTTTTATTAAGATGGTATGTGTATAGTTTGTTTGTATAGCTGGGTTTGAACTCACTTTCCCCAAATAAATGTATTCAGTTCCCGCATAGCCCGTTTCTTCTAGCAACTCTCGCTTGGCTGCTTCAATGGGTTCTTCTCCTGGGTCACAAACCCCACCCACAAGCTCAAGAGTAGCCTCTTCAATTCCATATCTAAACTGTTCTACAAGTACTACTTCATTTTTGGATGTGAGTGCCATCACATTAATCCAGTCCGGTGCTACTAGAATCGAAAACGAGCCCTGATGATTTTCTGAAGGAATTTTCATGTCTCGCCTTAATACCTTGAATATATTAGTTGTATATTCTAAAAATTCGGCTGTGGTTATCCAAGGCTCAATCGTGAACTTAAAAGACTCTTTATTCATTATGTCAGACTCATTAATTTTATCTCATTCTGATTTCTCTAACGCTGATGAGCTTAAGAAAGCTACAAAAAAAGCGTGCGACCTAATGGAAGAAATTTATGCAAATGGTAAATATGCAAAAATGACTGTCCATCGCGACTGGTCAGAGCATAACCCAATTATTAGTGGCGAATTAGCTCAACCTAAAGCTTTGCGTTGGTATTTAATACGCGAATTAAATCGCTTACTTACAAGGCCTGCTACCATCACCATTGAGTCAGCTAGAGATATTATCCCTCTTAATGATCCCCAATTACTCGACCATACTGATGAGCATAACTGGGACATCACCAAAAAGAAATTATTCCTATTTAGTCCCGAACGCACCAATATTTCTATTGATCGCTTACAGCATTATACGGGTACCAATGCTGCTGATTTTCAGCGCTATATTTTATTTACCAACTACGATATGCACGTAGATGTATTCCTAGAAAAATATCCAGACTGTGTGAAACCAGACCGAGATGGAGCACAAATGCCCGCCTACCATCATAAATTAGAAGACAACAAAGGCATCACTTTAATCAATATTGGTGTTGGTCCATCTAACGCAAAAACCATTACCGATCATATAGCAGTTTTACGCCCTGATGCTATGATTATGGTTGGCCATTGTGGTGGACTTCGAAATCACCAAGAGATTGGAGATTTTGTACTTGCCAGTGGCTACATGCGCGAAGACAAGGTGCTTGATGATCTTTTCCCGATTGGCATTCCTGTAGTTCCGAACTATACTCTTAATCTCTATTTAAAGCAGGTGCTAGATCAGCACGGGTTGCAGCATCGTATTGGAACTGTTTATACCACTGCTAACAGAAACTGGGAATTTTCTAAGAAACAAGCCGTAGATCAGATTCACCAAAGCCGAAGCATGGCGGTAGATATGGAATCTGCAACGGTTGCTACCAATGGTTTTAGATATCGCGTACCACACGCCACTTTACTATGTGTCAGTGATAAACCGCTTCACGGAAAACCCAAGCTTTCTGGCGCAGCACAATCCTTTTATCAAAATTCAAAAGAAATTCATTTACAGTTGGTTATTGAAACCATTGATATGATAAAAGCGACCTATCCCGAAGGCTTACCAAATTCTAGCATACGTGCAATGAATGAGCCATTAATGGGCGGTGGGGAATAATAGCAAAAGCTTGTTATTTCATTTTTTATTAGATCTTTAGGTGCTAGGTAATTCATTGTTGTACTACCTAGTACTTACAGATTTAGCTCTAATTTTCTCGTCAATTATCATCAGTTTCTCCTCTCCTTAAAGAATTAATTCTTCATTTTTGTAAGGAATCCCTTCTTAAATAGTCTCACTTAATAAAAAACATGAGAACTATGAAAGACACAGAAACCTTTTCAGCGGATGATTTTCTTAACAGAAGCGTTAAAGATATGCGTCCCGATGAACAACCACGTGAGAAATTAATGCGTTATGGCGCTGGCTCCTTGTCAGACTCTGAACTACTTGCCATACTTTTGCGAACGGGAACCAAAAAAATGAATGTCATTGAAACCTCCCGTGCTCTACTCGATCATTTTGGTGGGTTACATTCCCTCATTAAAAAAGAATGGAATGAATTAAGCGTAATTCCTGGCATAGCCAATGTTAAAGCCATTACTCTTGAAGCAGCTTTTGAACTTGCACGACGAATTGAAGTAGCTGCATTGGGGGAAGAAATACAACTTACCTCCCCCGATGATGTGGCTGCTTATTTTGGCCCAAAAATTAGACACCTCACTAAAGAAGTCTTTATCGTTGCCTTCCTAAATCACAAAAAAACACTCACAGGCTTTCAGCAAATTAGTTCGGGCGGTAGTAATGCCACTATTGTTGAACCAGCCGAAGTACTGCGCCAAGCCATGTTGCATAAGGCTAACTCAATCCTGCTTATTCACAATCATCCTTCAGGCAATGCCCAAGCATCTAATGCCGATATCCAATTAACAAAGAGAATCGCAGAATCTGGAAAACTGCTTGGAATTCCCGTTAATGACCATATTATTATAGCAGGCTATAATTTTGTTTCTTTTGCAAATGAAGGAATGATAAACTAGTTATTTTATAAACCAGTATTGTTTTCCTTAACACCAACTCTGACGGGGTTTTAGGCTATGAAATTTATTCTGAATTCATACCCCTAATCCTGTCAGTGTTAGTTATGGCTAATACTTTTGCCATAATTCGGAAGTTCTACATCTTTTGCACCTTTCGAACGATACACATCCCACTTATCGTTATAACGTTTTACGTAAAGAGTTTTCAAAATCAATCCTGAAAATGTATATTTATACTGTTAAACTCTTCAATCTCAAATAGAAAAGGATATCATGGCAACTGGTTTTTTTAATGTCCCACCTGCTTATAACGAACCCATTTTAAGTTATGCACCAGGCTCACCAGAAAGAATAGAGTTACAAGCTGCACTTAAGGAAGCACGATCGAAACAAGTTGACGTGCCTATGTATATTGGAGGTAAGCAGGTAACTACAAAAAACAAAAAGCCTTTATCACCTCCACACGACCATAAACATATTTTAGGTTATTTTTCTGAAGGAGATGCTTCTCACGTTCAACAGGCCATTGACGCAGCGATGGCAGCTAAAGCTGATTGGGCTAATATGGGTTGGGAACACAGAGCTAGTATTTTCTTGAAAGCTGCTGAGTTACTTGCAGGTCCTTACCGTGCAAAATTGAACGCAGCTACTATGCTTGGTCAATCAAAAAATGCTTTCCAAGCTGAAATTGATGCCGCCTGTGAACTCATAGATTTTCTACGATTTAATGTGGAGTATATGACTCAAATTTATGCTCAACAGCCAGAATCTTCAGATGGAATTTGGAACAGACTAGAACAACGTCCACTCGAAGGCTTTGTGTTTGCACTCACTCCCTTCAACTTTACAGCTATTGCAGGCAACCTACCAACATCTGCAGCTATGATGGGAAATACCATTGTTTGGAAGCCAGCCTTCACACAAATCTATTCTGCAAATGTTCTAATGGAATTATTTAAAGATGCGGGTGTACCCGATGGCGTTATCAACTTAATTTATGTAGACGGCCCTACAACGGGCGATGTTATTTTCTCGCATAAAGATTTTGGTGGTATTCACTTTACAGGGAGTACCGGCGTATTTCAGAATATCTGGAAAACTATTGGTGAGAATATTCATAAATACCGTTCTTACCCAAGAATTGTGGGCGAAACGGGTGGTAAAGATTTCATCATGGTTCACAAATCATCGAAAGCTAAAGAAGTGGCAACCGCTATTTCTAGAGGAGCTTTTGAATTTCAAGGACAAAAATGTTCAGCAGCATCCAGAGCTTACATTCCCTCTAATTTGTGGGATGATGTTAAGAAGTATGTAGTTGAAGATCTCAAAACTTTCAAAATGGGTGGCACAGAAGATTTCACTAATTTTATAAATGCTGTTATCGATGAGAAATCATTTGATAAAATTGCAAAGTATATAGATGATGCCAAAGCAAGCAAAGATATTGAGGTAATTGCAGGTGGAAACTACGATAAATCAAAAGGCTATTTTATAGAGCCAACGGTTCTGCTTTCAAAAGATCCAAAATACACAACCATGTGCGAAGAGATTTTTGGACCAGTAATGACCATCTATGTATATGACGAGAATAAATTTGAGGAAACACTCGAATTAGTGGATAACACTTCTCCTTATGCATTAACTGGTTCTATATTTAGCCAAGATAGATATGCTATTGAGCAAGCAACTAAACGCCTTGAGCAATCGGCAGGGAACTTCTACATCAACGATAAACCCACAGGTGCAGTAGTTGGTCAGCAGCCATTTGGTGGTGCCAGAGGTTCTGGAACTAACGATAAAGCTGGTTCAATGATTAATTTACTCCGCTGGGTTTCTCCAAGAACCATCAAAGAAACCTTTGTCCCACCAACCGATTATAGATATCCATTCTTAGGCAAAGACGAATAATTTTCTTCGGAATTAATTTAAAAAGACCTCTTAGCGAGGTCTTTTTTTTGCTCTTCATTTTGAATTTAACCTACCTGCAATTTGAATCACTCATCGTTGTAGATATTTGATAATTTGTTGTTAGATTTTAATTAATACTTACAAAAACTATTAGGGTCATCCTTGTTTATGTCAGGTAATTCGTTTACAAAGCCTGCTATCTCAAAGCAGAATAATTAGAGGTGGTGTTTCCATACAAGTGATTCCCATGGTGCGGTTTTCGTCCCATAGGGACGATATATTTGTAGCCCAAATAGCCACCACCACCCACCTGCCCCATCCGGGGCCTGCCTTTGCCGAGCAGGCAGGCAGTACTAGATTGAGTACGTCTATCAACTCTCAGTACGTACCCCAAAGCTCGTATTGCACCTACGGCGCAAAGTTTAACAGGTTATTTAGTTTTTATACAAATATACCGCACCTACGGAGCGGCATTTGTTTGGATCTTCAGTTTTTATAAAAACCTGCTACTGAATTATCCAACATCTACAATCTCTCCCAGATCCTAGCTATTTAAAACCCAATCTAGATTGACTCCCATATTAACAATTCTTAGCTTAGGCTAAATTATTAATTAGAATATATAACATTTAAAATTTACGCATTATACGTGATCAAAACTCATGGTTGAGAGTCTCATTATTAATAATAGTTTCTACCATGCTAATTATGGCCTGCGAGACATTATTGCCTGCAGAACCTGAAGAAAATGAATTATTAGATGGTCCTATGGAAGGGCTTAGTAGTGCAGAAGAACGTCAGTTTTTATTAGGGGATATTTCTTTTAACGACGATATTTTCACTGTAGCAAAAGGTCTTGGTCCAATTTTTATTGGTAACAGTTGTGCTAGTTGCCATGCGGGTGATGGTAAGGGACATCCTTTTAATAAATTCATCCGGTTTGGACAAACAGATAGCGCTGGTGCAAATCCTTTCGCAACTTTAGGCGACAAAGGAAATCAACTTCAGCATAAAGCCATTCTAGGTTATGAACCAGAAAAATTACCTGCTGGCGCTCCATTTAGCGAATTTGTAGCTCCCATAGTTACAGGTCTTGGCTTTTTGGATGCTGTTACCGATGCCGATATCATTGCAATGGCGGAAGCGAATGCGTTGCGCTCTGATGATATTCGAGGTAGACCTCATTATAATTTTGCACCCAATTTTGTGCAACTACGCCCAAATAGCATCCCCAAAAACGGAATGCACATTCACCGATTTGGGAAGAAAGGTCTCACTTACGACCTACTCCACCAAACCGTTAATGCCTACAATCAGGATATGGGAATTGTTTCCTACTACAATCCTATTGATCCGTACAGCGGTTTACCAGAAGATCCGGAAGTGACTAGAAAAACAATCAATGATGTAGTTTTTACCTAAAAACATTAAAAGCCCCACTCCCAAGAGATGAAAACAACCCAAATGTATTAGCTGGTAAAGAAATATTCACTCAAATCTCTTGTGCCTCTTGTCATGTGCCGAAATTAAAAACAGGTTTTTCACCTATTGAAGCACTTTCTCACAAAGAATTCTATCCCTACACCGATTTACTTTTACATGATATGGGTCCTGATTTAGACGACGGTTAAACTGAAGGTCACGCCCATTCCTACGAATGGAGAACAGCTCCTTTATGGGGACTTGGATTAGCTGCCGACTCGCAAGGTGGCGAGGTGTACCTGATGCACGATGGAAGAGCTAGAAGTATTGACGAAGCCATTCGTTTGCACGGTGGGGAAGCAGAGGTTGCTAAAAATAAATATGTGCAGCTTTCTGAAACTGAACGAGAGCAAGTTCTTAAATTTTTAAACTCACTTTAAATGATGGATCGACGAGAATTTCTTAAGAAATGTGGCTGCGCGATGTTAGCCATACCTACTGCTTCTATACTTTTTAGTTCGTGTGCTTCCATTCACTATGCTGAAGTTAAAAGAGAGCGAAATGTCCTTTTTGTTTCAAAATTAGAATTTATTCAGATTAAAAAGGACGAGAAGAATTATAGAAAATATGTTCTTCTTAAAGTTCCAGAATTAGGTTTTCCTATAAGCCTTTATAGACAAGAAGAGGACGAATATATCGCAACCCTCTTAAAGTGTACGCACCGTGGTTGCGAATTAAACGTGGGAGGCGACATCTATTCTTGCCCCTGCCACGGGAGCGAATTTACCATCGAAGGTGAGGTCTTACAAGGCCCTGCAGAAGATAACTTAACCCTTTTTAAAACAGATTCAGATAGTGATAATATCTATGTTTACTTATCCTAAATACATTATAACAATACTCTTATACATCGGTCTCAATAGCACTGTTCAGGCGCAACAAACGAATAAGTCCGTCAACGATTCCACTGAAAATAAAATGAATATGGACGCTGTTTATGATCGTCCTTTTCTATCAGCTCAAAAAATGCCCGTTGCGGTTGGTGGATATTTAGAAGCCAACGTAATTTACGCTGGGGAAGAAGGCATCAATGAAGGCTACTCTTTCCAAGCACGGAGATTAACCATGTTTATGTCGGCCTCAATATCACGACGAATTAAATTTATGTCGGAGATAGAATTTGAGGAAGGTGGTAAAGATATAAATATCGAATTCGCAGCTCTTGATGCAACAATTCTCCCTATTTTTAATTTTAGAGGTGGAATTATAATGAATCCCATTGGCGCCTTTAACGAAAACCACGACGGACCAAAATGGGAATTTGTGGAACGTCCAGATGTGGCAGTAAATATGTTGCCGGCAACATGGTCGAATCCAGGCTTTGGGATTTTTGGCAAAACCTATAAGCGAAATTGGATTTTTGGATATGAAGCATATCTCTCTAATGGTTTTGACGATAGCATTATTGATAATGAAGAAGACAAAACTTTTTTACCCGCCTCTAAACAAAATGCGGCACGTTTTGAGGAAAGCAATAATGGGGAGCCCTTATTTACAGGTAAAATCGCAATCAAGAACAGAAACTTGGGCGAGATAGGCCTCTCTTATATGGGTGGAATTTTTAACACCTACGAAGATGACGACATGCAACTCGATGATAAAAGGCGACTCGATGTTTTTGCTGTAGATTTTAATACCACTATCCGCAAAACGGGCACCTATCTAGTTGGTGAAGCCGCCTGGGTGAATGTAGATGTGCCTGAAACCTACACTCAGCAATTCGGGAATAAACAATTCGGTTTTTTTGTAGATGTGGTACAACCTGTTTGGCGCAGATCTTTTATGGGATGGGATAATGCCACTTTAAATCTAGCTCTTCGTGTAGATCACGTAGACTGGAACGTGGGTACTTTCGATCAAACAGGAACTAATATTGGAGATGAATTATGGGCAGTTACACCATCAATAAGCTTCCGTCCTACTTCACAAACTGTTTTCAGAATTAACTACAGGCAGCAGTGGAAGCGAGATATACTGAATAACCCTTATGAGCGCTACGCAGCAATCATGTTCGGTTTTAGTACCTATTATTAATCACCAAAGAAAATAAGCCATAGATTTAGGAGTGTGAAAATTTGGAAACTTAAGTTTAAGGACTGGTACCCTCACTTTATTCCTGATGATCACACTCCAAATCTAATCTTTTAAAAGTGCCTAGATTAAGCCCATCCCCTTCGCTCTATCAATTTATTTACTTCAACTCGATATCTAATTACTATTTAATTAATAAGAAACTATGTGTAATAAATATCGTACTGAAGAATCAATGCATAAAATCTTAGTATTAGTAATTACGTCATTTTAGTTTCTGAATTATGAGATTATTCCTGACCGCTACATTTACTCTCGCACTATATGTAACTACGAGTGGCCAAGTGTTGGATAATGTCTATTCCTACACCGAAAATATTTACTCTCCCTCAACATTCTTTGTAGTAGGCGAGGATACTATCTTGACTGTTGAACTACAGAATAAAGAAGCTGTTCTTAGCCTAATAGATTTAAAAAACGACCGAGTTATTTCTTCTCATCCAGCAGGTCGAGGCCCTGGAGAACTGTCAACTCAAGGCTCGAAATATATTTCACAAATAGGCAGGGATTCACTTCTAGTTTGGGATGAAGGGCTTTATAGAGGAATGATATACGACAAAAGTCTAAATTATATTAGTGGATTAAAATCTGAGAATAATGCTGTAGCAGCTGTGGTAGCTTTAAATAATTCAGTAGCTGTTACCAAAGAAATGTTCAACAATAAAACCGTTGCAAAATTTCAAGCCCTGAATGAAACGCGTTTAACTAATCAAACATATAAACAAATCTCCACAACTGACTTTCAAGACTTGGAAAAGATAGAATCTAATCCCCTCCTGAATCAAGGTCCCCTAATCGCTTCGGGTGGAAAAGTCTATTTAGGATTTTACTTCTCAACTAAAGTATTTGTCCTCTCACCCGATTACACCGTTGATACTCTTGCTACTCCCGTTCATTTGCCCCTTCCAACTGTACCTTACAAAAATGGATATGCGGCACCTGACCAAGCAAAATGGCCAAAAGCTACTTTGAGTATCAGCACTGATCAAAATTACATTTACATGTTATTTTCTGGTAAGAAGTTTGATGATAAAATTTTCAACCAAATTTCTAATCTACTAATGGGGAAGGTAGCCGACAGCATTGAAAATGCGAATAACAGCAATACTGTTCATGTGTATGATAAAAAGACGAATGAGTATATCAGAACAATTGAGCTGCCGGTACAAGCTAAAAGTATTTTCGTGTTCAATAATCACCTCTATGCACTCTCCTATAAAGATGCCATGTACCATATCATTAAATACAAAATGAATTTGGAATAAGACTTTTCACAAAAATGTACATGTCAGCTAATTCGTTGACAAAACCTGCTATCCCAAAGCAGAATAATTAGAGGTGGTGTTTCCATACAAGTGATTTCCATGGTGCGGTTTTCGTCCCATAGGGACGTTATATTTGTAGCCCATATAACCACCACCACCCACCTGCCCCATCCGGGGCAGTACTAGATTGAGTTCGTCTATCAATTCTCAGTACGACCCCAAAACTCGTATTGCACCTACGGCGCAAAGTTTTACAGGTTATTTAGTTTTTATACAAATATACCGCACCTACGGAGCGGCATTTGTTTGGATCTTCAAGTTGTATTAAAACCTGCCACCGAATTACCTATCAATCAATAATCCTAATCAGCTTATTTGTGACAGATTCGAAAAGTTCCCGCCAACAAGCCCCTACCATCCACACCCCCAGAAATTAATTCCATATTTATTTGGTTGTTGAATAAAACCCACATTCCCACCCTACAAAAATCCTATAAAATCCGTATCTTTCAAGGTCGTAGCCTAGTTTGGTTTTAGTGGAAAATAAATCATTGGTATACATATCATTCTTAAAAATAATACAGTGAAAAGAGTAGTCGTCGGTTTATCAGGTGGAGTTGACTCCAGCGTGACAGCATATCTGCTAAAGCAGCAGGGTTATGAGGTGATTGGTGTGTTTATGCGCAATTGGCACGACGAATCAGTGATTTTGGCCGAGGAATGTCCGTGGATAGATGATTCCAAGGATGCATTGCTAGTGGCTGGCCACTTAAACATTCCATATTACGTCATTGATTTCAGTAAAGATTATAAAGAGCGTATTGTGGATTATATGTTTGCCGAATACGAAAAAGGTCGCACTCCTAATCCCGATGTGCTCTGTAACAGAGAAATTAAATTCGATGTTTTCCTAAAAGCCGCCGAAAAGCTTGGCGCTGATTATGTGGCTACCGGACATTATTGCCGTAAAACCACCGACGAAAATGGACGTCATCACCTACTCGCTGGTAAAGATCCTTCAAAAGATCAATCGTACTTTTTATGCCAGTTAAATCAAGAGCAACTAGGTAAGGCATTGTTCCCAATTGGGGATTTGTTGAAATCGGAAGTGCGTGATGTCGCTCGTGAAATTAAACTTCCCACAGCCGAAAAAAGAGATTCTCAGGGACTTTGCTTTATTGGGAAAGTAAGTCTCCCTACATTTTTACAGCAGCAGCTACAAACTAAAACTGGCGATATAATCGAGATTGATGCCGATTTAGAAAAACTAGCGGAGTATCATCAAATCCCTGCTACTATTGAAAATGTAGAAGCTCTTGCCGAGCCTTTTGTTTTTGAACGGAATGAAGGGATAAAAGTGGAAAAGCATCAAGGCGCCCATTATTACACTGTGGGTCAGCGTAAAGGACTCCATATCGGTGGACGCCCATTGCCATCGTATGTGCTTCAAACAGATACGGAGCACAATATTGTATTTTCTGGACAAAGTGAAGATCATCCGGGCTTGAATCGTTTCGCTCTGAAAATAAATCCCGACGAAGTTCATTATGTCAATCCTGATTATGAACTAGAAGTGGGAGAATCTTACCCCATGGATGTTCGATTTCGATATCGTCAGCCACTCCAAAAAGCAACCATCATTCGTAAAGAAGACGGAATCTACATCCTCTTTATGGAATTGCAACGAGGAATTGCTCCCGGTCAATTTGCAGCTTGGTACAAAGACGAAGAGCTCATAGGTTCTGGTGTTATAGCGTAATTTTATTATGAAGTCCCTATAAATAACTTTTCCAAAGTTTCATAGAGTCCTAATTTAGTGCATAACTAGTAGTTTAATTTTGGAAAAGTTAGAACATCTGTCTCAGCGCGAAGTAAATTTTCTCCCTGAGGGGCTGAGCTCTATATACATCTTTTTCTGGGACATAAATCTGTTCAAATAATATGACGTACTCACCATTGACGCCAGCGGCGGCATTAGGAAGTAACCACCCATTGCCTGTCCTTTAGACTACCCCTCAGCAAAAGGAGTGGCAATCTCAAGATAACGGGTTGCGAGCCCCAAAAAAGCATCGTTGTTTGCAATTCCAAGCCGTTTCAACGAGATCCTTCACTCACTCCGCTAGCCATCGGATGCGTTCAGGATTACAGGGACATTTTTATACTTCCTTTGCCTCCCTATGGTCGGGCATTGCCTTTCAGGCAATGTTGGCAGAATTATTTTATAAATGATGTGTGCCAATCCACCGAAATTCTGGCGAGATTTATTTTTAGCAGCTTCATCTAGAGTCGGGAGTGGATAATGGATAACAATGACTGGTTCATTGTTCAATGCTCATTGATAATTGAACACTGACTTCCCCAATTTCCGTTGACTAACGTCACTACCCATCTCTGTTACCAAACTGGTGGCATATTATTTCTAATTTTCATTCCAGTTACAAAATGTTAGCTTGAACTAGTATCCTCATTATTAATTGTTTTAAATGTAATTGAGCTATGAAAAAGACCATACTATTCTGTTTTCTTTTCTTTCCAAGTTTATTGGCAGCACAACACAGTATTGGTGTGGATGCGCAGTTTTACCCAACCGGAATTATTCCTACACTCCGCTTTGATTACCAGCTTCACAACAATTCATATCTTAATATTAGGGCAGGATACAATTTTACAGATCGGCAAGATTCGGGTAAACAAGACAATGAAAAGGGTGGCGGCTTTGGGTTTGGTTTTGGCTATGAATACAAATCATTCCTCATAAATAATTTAAGCCTTTCACTTAATACCAACCTGTGGTTTATGGAAATAAATTGGGAGGAAACTATACCTCATTGTGGTGTTATTCCCCCATGTGGTGAAATGGTTTTAAAACAAAGTTCAGATATAACCACACTACAACCTGCCATAGGGTTGGCTTACCAGATGAATTTAAATAAATCACTCTCACTTAAACCCAGCCTTTCTTATGGCTACGATTTAAATATTAAAACAAAAGGACGTCCCGTTGGAGATGGTTCAATCTTTCTCGTCGGTTTAAATATTAGCTATCATTTTAAACAGTAATTATAGAATTAATCTGCCATAAAAAGCCTTCCACCGAATTATTAGGCATTTAAAATACCGTTCCACGATGCGGAATATTCTAAATATATCACTCTATAATGCTTGTAAAATCGTGAATCAGATGTGTTAATTTGTACGTATTCATTTTAACTTCAGCAGAGTTAAAAGAATTCACACTCTCTTCATAATTGTTACAGACATTTAAGACAAATGGGTCTTAATAGAATACATATCAAAGCCATTACTGTCTGCACCTTGCTGCTCATGATGTGGGATACATTCGGCTGGTTCGGTAGCAATTTGGTATACAAGCATAGCCATGCAGAAAAAGGTGAGCATCATTGTGTAGTTTCATTTTGTACCTGTAAAACAGAATCCGAGAACTCTATTTGTACATGTCACCATTCAGAATTGCATAAAAACAATAGAAGAGCTACAGATGACGGCCTGCTTGATGCTACTGATGGTTCATCTGATAGAGAAATGTGCTATTACTCAAAGCCACATCCCAAAGAAAATAAAGCTACCATCATTGTAGTTTGGACAGAATACCAAGCATTAATAAATGCAGATAATATAGATTTTGGTACACGTCAACTAAAAAGACGATTCACCCAAGTACATAGTAATATTGCTGAGGGTTTTAAACCCGAAATATACGAGCCGCCCCAAGCTTAGTTTTGTAATTCGACCGCCTACATTTTACAAAACAATAAAACACAATTATTATGAAATCGATATTAAAACAAAGCCATATTTTGGTAATGGCAGGACTATTTCTTGCCTTCAACGCATGTAGTACAAGTAATTCTAATGAAGAAGACCTATCACTTACCCCAATTAATACTGTAGTAATTGACGGCTACACAGTTAAACTATCTGCACTAGACAAGCTAGAAACAGGTGATAATTACTTGTTTTGGGAACTAGAAAAAGAGGGTAAATCAATAGACATAGAAACCATGACAGTAATGCCAATGATGGATATGGGAACTATGAAACACGCAGCACCATTCAAAACGCCAAAAAGGTATAAAGAACGTAACCGATACTTTGAAGGGATGATAGTATTCAGCATGCCAAGTGGTGACATGGGCTCTTGGACTATTAACTTTACCATTACTACAAAAGATGGGCAAACCATTGAAGGTAGTATAGAGGTGAATATTGCTTCTTCTTGGAGATTTACCAGCGTAAAAGACAAAGACGGTAAGGGTTATTTCATCACATGGGCAAAGCCTAGCGTACCTAAAATGGGAAATAACAATCTTGCCATCTTAGTTCATACCAAAGAAAGCATGATGTCATTTCCGGCTGTAAGTGATGCCGAAGTTATCATTTATCCATTTATGGATATGGGAAGTGGCGAAGGTCATTCTACTAACTTCACCGCCCCAGTTAGTAAAGGTAATGGATTGTATGAAGGAAGTATCAATTACAGCATGAGTGGAACTTGGACAACCTCAGTACAACTGGTTGTGGCAAACGACACTTTGCCAGAAGTTATTTTTGAATACAGCGTAAAAGCGAAATAAATAATTATGGCCTCAGTAATATGCTGAGGCCCATTTTAAGAGGTAGAATTATGAAAACCATTATCAATTTATTTCTTGTAATCTTTTGCTTATCCACAGCATCAATAGCCCAAAAAAGAACCATTACAGTACTCGACAAAATGAGTAAGGAACCAGTAATAAACGCTCATATAATAGATGGCGATGAAAAGGTTTTTGCTGTGACCGATGTAGAAGGAAAAGTGGAAATCTCACTTGAAAGAGAGATTTTTAAAATCCATTCATTAGGTTATATAGAGTCTATTATTGTTCTTAAAGAAACAGACGATATAATCTATCTTATCCCCACTATTTTGCAAGCTGGCCAAAGTGTTATGGTGTATGCTTATGGGGAAAAGAAAGCCAATATCAAAGATTATCAAAGCACACAGTCGCATCACACTCTAGATCACTTTTTAGATAATATTGACGGCGTTGCAATGATACAGCGAGGGGCTTTCGGTTGGGAACCATCCATTCGTGGGCAAAGCGATCAGCGCATGAATTTGAATATTGATGGAATGCAGATTTTTAAAGCCTGTGTAGATAAAATGGATCCCATCTCATCCTATATAGAATCAAACAATCTATCAAAACTACAAATTGATAAAAGTGGCTCAAGTGTTGCCGAAAATGGAAATGGAAATAGTACTATAAATTTAATTTCCAAAAAACCAGACTTTGCACCCTTCTCGCTACACTTAACTTCTGGTTTACGAGTGCCCGACCAATATAGAGTGTTAGCTTTAAATTCAAACTACGCCACAGAAACAACAGCGTTTCAAGTATCGGGGAGTATAAAAAAAGCGGACGATTTTAGTGCAGGAAGGGGATCTGTAATACCGAATACGCAGTTCAATAAAATGAATCTGAATGTTGGTGTGAAGCAATTACTTCCTTCAAAAAATTCAGTGGAAGTAAACTTTATTACGGATAAAGCTACCGATGTGGGCTATCCCGCGCTATTGATGGATGCAACCAAAGCTCTAGCTAATATTTTACGTGTTCAGTATAACTGGCGAGATACCAAAGCTCCATTCCAATTAACTACCGCCATGCTTTACGGAAACACAATCCGCCACTGGATGGATGATGACAGCCGCGATGTGACTCAACGTGAGGTAATGCGCAATATGCACATGCCAATGTATGGTTCTACTGGAACGATAGGCTCAAAGATAACCGGTGAAGCAACCGCTCTAAATCATAGATTTGAGTGGTTTTTAAATGGATTTATGTCAGAAGCTAATGGCGATATGTGGATGATAAGTCTAGATCCAAATGTTGAGGATATGTACATCTACAATATGGATGAAATTGTAACTAAAAATGTAAGTTTGGGCGGTAGGCATTCATTTTTATTATCTCCTAGCTTTCTAGTTAAAATTGAAGAGAGTGCTAGTTTCACATCTCTAGGTACAAATAGCGATAATTACGCTTCTATGTTCGAATCGCTTTATAACAAAGCCTACGCTCCGCGAAATAGAATGTTGTTCTCTGGCTCAGCAACGGCAATCTGGTTTCCAAAAGACAATTGGAGCCTAAGTTTAAGCTCTATTTATTCAGAACGCCTCGGAAATCATATAGAACTATTTGGGCACTACATTTATAACTATGTAGATGGCTATTTCTATGACGGTAATCCTTGGCTAAAGTCTGAAAAGAGTGTGAATTTTGAACTGAATTCAACCGTAGAAGTAGAAAATCATTCCTTATCACTGTCTGTTTTCCACAAACAATATTTCGATTACATCTCGGGTAAAGAAGTGTCAGATATAAGCAATAACGATTTCCAGTTTAAGCAATATCAAAACCTCGGCGAAGCAATTATGCTGGGTGGAGAAGTTAGAGCCATCAATAGATTTTGGGATAATCTAAAAACAGAAGTGAGAGCCTCTTACACCTATGCTCAAAACACTACGTTAAATGATCCGCTGCCAATGATTCCACCACTAAAAGGATTGAACTCTATAACCTATAATTTTGACACCAATAACATAACTGCAAGCATGGAATGGGCAGTAGCACAGACAAGGATTTCGAAAAAATCCTCTACAGAAAGCAAAACGGATGGTCATGCCATTTTTAACCTAGTTTATACAAAAAGCTTATTCGATGGTAGCTTAAGTGCAATTGTAGAATTCAAAAATATATTTGATACCTACTACAGTGAGCACACCAGTATCGCAAGCATCCCAGAAGCAGGCCGCAACGGAATGCTTACGCTAAAATACCATTATTAGATAGAGAGTGTTTTGTGATAAAGATTTGATTTGCTAGCTGTCACAAGCGCGACGCTTGCGACAGGGTTTGAGATTGAGGCATTTATTACAAACGAGATGTTTGTGATAAGAAAACTCAACTCCAGAGGAGCCTGCCCGCGGCATAGGCAGGCCTACCTATGCCGCAGGCAGGTTGAATATTAATAGCCCCGAGATTCATCTCGGGGTAAAAAGATTAAATATAGACATCGGTGGGTAGGATTGTTTTAGAAAAGATGTGTACGAATCCACCGAAATTATGGCAAGATTCATGTTAAGAGCTCGTCTTCGGAATCTGTTTGCTGCCTATAGCTTCTACACACACACTTTTTGGGATAGCCCCTGGTTTTCAAAAATCATAAACAAATAGTGCGCCAAGAGTCCTCTCTCTGAAATTAATCCCGATGCTTCGGGATAATTTCTGTCTCTCGCCCAGGAAAGACACTTTTGCAACAGATTCAGCAAATAGCTAGGTAGCCAAATCTTCTTCCACTAATCCTTAAAGTCATTCTATCCCATCATAAATTAAAACAACAACCTAGATCATGTCCCTCCTTGGGGAGGGACAGATTTCATGCTTGCGTGAAATCAGGGAGAGGACGGTATGGAAGATACTTCGAAGCGCCTAGCTAAGCACTCATTCCCGAATCAATTCCAAATAAAGCGCCAAGCACCCTATTTCTTTTGCGTTGCTAAATAATATAGCTGCATCACACGAAGCTCATCATAACCAATGGTTTTGTTCAAGTCGTCATAAACAGGGCGCAGCATCAATGGACCGTTCTTTTTAAACGATTCCATCACAGCATCCTGTTGGCGTTGAGAAAGCGTTGTAAACTCCAACAAGCCATCTACACGAAGTTCATTTCCTTCATCTAAATAAGATTTAAGATGTGCTAGAATAGTCACTTCTTTTACGCCATGTTCTTCAGCGAGTAAGGGGATAGAAACGTCATCATTAAATGACTGGCCAACCTGATGATATTTTTTATTACCGGCTGACTTTTTAATTATTTTTGCTAGAGATTTTTTCTTTTCCTCTAAACCATGCTCTTGAGTATAATTCTTAATTATGCCTATAAAAGCACTTCCGAATTTCTCTTTTTTAACAGCACCAATACCATATAAATGCTCTAAACTATCTTTGCTTTGAGGGAAATAGTAAGCCATTTCTATCAAAGTGGTATCTGGGAAGATAGCGTAAGGAGGAACGTCGAGATTGTCTGCTAATTCCTTTCGTTTAATTCTTAAAAGCTCGAAAAGCTTAACATCATATTTGTTTTCAATTTCTGATGATGTTCTCACAACTGCTTCACCATCTACCGATGTGCTTGTACGGTCGAGCATCCCAAATACATTTTCATCGCCACTTAAAACAGCAAGAGCCGACTTCTGTAATTTGAGACCACCATATTCACCTTTAGTAATATAACCTTGCCTAATTAAAGATCTAGAAAGCTGTGTCCACTGGTCCTTATTCCATTCTAAGCCAATACCGTAAGTAGGAAGCTTTTCGTGTTCATATTCGAGCACTTTCTTGGCTTTAGATCCTCTTAGAATATCGATAATATGACTGGCACCAAACTGTTCGCCACTGCGTATTATACACGATAAGAATTTCTGTGCTGGAATGGTTAAGTCCTCCACATCCGCATCTACCGAGAGGCAGTTATCACACATACCGCATTCTTCTTTGGTATATTTTTCGCCAAAATATTTCATTAATGGCTTACGGCGGCATTCGGTTGATTCTAAATATTTAAGCAGGTCGCTAAGATGCTTTTCAGCAACTTCCTTCTCGTTACCTTCTTTCTGATTAATGAAATATTTAATCTTCTGTGTATCTGAATAACCAAATAAAAGTAAGCAATCAGAGCGCAATCCATCACGGCCAGCACGCCCAATTTGCTGATAATAAGACTCGATGTTTTGTGGCATATCATAATGCACCACATAACGCACGTTTGGTTTATTAATACCCATTCCAAAAGCAATGGTAGCTACAATAATGGAGATATCATCTCGAATAAAACCACGTTGATTAAATGCTCGTTGTGCATCATTCAAACCTGCATGGTATGGTTTAACGGAATAGCCTTCTTCTTCTAGCATGGCCGCCGTTTCATCTACTTGCCGGCGTGAGAAGCAGTAGATTATACCAGATTGCTTTTTACGTGTGTAAAGAAAATCGAGGAGCTGATTATCAGGATCCTTCTTATCAGCAATTTTGAGAAATAAATTTTTTCTATCGAAGCTAGAAATAAAAGCTTCAGAATCTTTAAGCGAAAGAATGCTTTTAATATCATCTTGTACGCGCGGTGTTGCTGTAGCAGTTAATGCAATACAAACAGCACTAGGGAAATCCTTCTCTCGTAGAATTGCCATTTGGCGGTACTCAGGCCTAAAATCATGCCCCCATTCCGAAATACAGTGAGCCTCATCAATGGTAAAACAATCTACTTTTAATGTACTTAAAAGCTGGCGAGTTTTGTCCATCATTAATGTTTCGGGAGCTAAATATAGCAACTTAACTTCGCCATTTTGTATGCGGCGTACATTAAAGGCGTAGGCTTCTGGCGTTAATGAACTGTTTAAATAAACAGCGTTAACATCATATTCACGAAGTTGCTCAACTTGATCTTTCATTAACGAAATAAGTGGAGAAACAACAATGGTAAGTCCGTCAAAAATAAGTGCGGGAATTTGATAACAAAGTGATTTACCCCCACCAGTAGGCATTATAACTAATGCGTCTTTTTTGGAAAGAACTTGAGTAATTACTTTTTCTTGTTGAAGCCTAAAGCTTTCATAGCCAAAAACCTCTTTTAAAATATTTTTTGCTTGATTAATCACGAATTCTCTTTACTACGTTTATATAAATACATCAAATACAAGGAGTATGACTTGTTGAAGCCATACTCCTTACAAATTTTTAGGAAAATGAGTTTCCTAGCCTGCTAAAATGCCTATGTTTACTTGGTTAAATATAGGTTTTTAAACTCGAACGGTTTCTTAAACCTTTCATCATTAAAATCTTTGGCAAAGTAGATAGATTCGCCCGTAGATTTCATTTCAGGTCCCAATTCTTTTTTAACTCCAGGGAATTTATCAAACGGGAATACTGGCTCTTTTATAGCCCAGCAATCTAGTTTAGAAGTTAAATCAAATTCGCTCAATTTAGCACCTAGCATAACCTTTACACCAATTGCGGCTTCGGGACGTTGAGTTGCTTTTGCTAAAAACGGAATTGTTCGTGTTGATCTTGGGTTTGCTTCAAGAATATAAACAACCTCATTTTTAACAGCATATTGAACGTTTAAAAAGCCCACAATATTCATGGCTTTAGCAATACGCTCTTGATACTCTTCTATATCCTTAATCACTTTATCGCTTAGCGAATACGGTGGAATTACAGCGGTTGAGTCGCCCGAGTGCACCCCAGCTGGCTCAATGTGTTGCATAATTCCTGCAATATGAAGCTGCTCGCCATCAAACACAGAATCCACATCCACCTCAATAGCTTGCTCTAAATATTTATCTATCAAGAATGCATTTTCGGGATGTGTTTTGATGATACGCTCAACATAGCGCTTTAATTCTTCTTCTTTTACGGCAATACGCATGCCTTGGCCACCAAGCACATAACTTGGGCGCACAAGTACCGGATAGCCAATTCGTCTTGCTTCAGACAAAGCCCCTTCAACATCGGTAGCTAAGCCAAATTCTGGGAATGGAATTTTTAGATCTAGAAGTAACTCAGAGAAATTACCTCTGTCTTCGGCAAGGTTTATCATTTCAAAGGTGGTACCAAAAATATGTATACCTTCTTCAACAAAGCGTTTACCGAGCTTAAGAGCGGTTTGCCCACCAACTTGTAATATCACACCTTCTGGTTTTTCGTGCTCTATAATGTCTAGAACACGTTCCCAATACACAGGCTCGAAATATAACTTGTCGGCAATATCGAAATCGGTTGAAACTGTTTCAGGATTACAGTTTACCATAATGGTCTCGTAACCCATTTCTTTGGCTGCAAGCACGGCGTGTACACAAGAATAATCGAACTCAATACCTTGTCCAATTCTATTCGGACCACTTCCTAAAATAAGCACTTTTTTCTTGTCGGTTACAACGCTCTCATTTTCTAAGCCTTCGTACGAAGAATAATAGTAAGGTGTTTTTGCATGAAACTCGCCTGCGCAAGTATCAACTAGTTTAAATACAGGCTCTAAACCAAGATTTTTTCTATATGCACGAACTTCATTTTCGGTAACAGTGTCACCGCTTTTACTAAGTAACCATGCAATTTGGAAATCTGAAAATCCAGCTTGTTTCAGCTCATATAAATCATCTTTACTAATCTCGTCGAGGTCTTGGCCTTCTGTTCTGTTTTCGAGAGAAACCATATAGCGGATTTGTTGTAAATACCAAGGATCCACTTTTGTGATATCAGCAATTTCCTCAACCGAAGTGCCTAATTTGAAAGCATTTCGAATTTGAAGGGAGCGATCCCAGTATGGTTTCATCAAGCGGGTGCGTACTTCTTCGCGATCCAGCTCTTCATAGCCATCGGCACCTAGACCATGGCGGCCAACCTCGAGAGACTGCCACGCCTTATTTAGAGCTTCTGGGAAGTTTCTTCCAATACTCATTACTTCACCAACCGCTTTCATCTGAGTAGAAAGTTCTTCGTCTACATCAGGGAATTTATCGAAGTTGAAACGTGGAATTTTAACTACTACATAATCTATAGAGGGCTCAAAGCATGCAGATGTGGTGCCAGTGATTTCGTTTTTCAGTTCGTCCAAGTTGTAGCCAACCGCTAATTTTGTAGCAATTTTTGCAATCGGATATCCTGTTGCCTTCGAAGCGAGCGCTGATGAACGACTTACACGAGGGTTAATTTCAATTGCAACAAAACGATCTGTTCCTGGCTCCATTGCAAACTGCACATTACAGCCACCTGCAAAAGTACCAATAGAACGCATCATTTTAATGGCAGCATTACGCAATATTTGAAGTTGCTTATCGCTCAGGGTTTGAGTGGGAGCTACGGTAACTGAATCGCCCGTATGCACCCCCATCGGATCCATGTTTTCGATAGAACAAATGATAATAACGTTATCGTTAGAATCGCGTAAAAGCTCAAGTTCGTATTCTTTCCAACCAAAAATTGATTCTTCAATAAGTACTTGGTGAGTTGGGCTCATTTCTAACCCGTGTAATACTTTCTTTTCAAAATCCTCTTCGTGCCACACAATGCCACCGCCTGTACCACCTAAAGTAAAGGAAGGGCGAATCACTAGGGGAAGTCCACCAAGTTCCTCTTTAATTTCTTTAGCATCTAATATAGAAGAGGCAGTTCTACTTTTACACTGCTCAATCCCAATTTCCTCCATCAAATCGCGGAATTGTTGGCGGTCTTCTGTAATATCTACAGCAGCCATATCCACCCCAATAATCTGGATGTTATTTGCCTTCCAAAAACCTTCAATCTCTAAATCGCGAGCAAGGTTAAGCCCTGTTTGCCCACCCATAGTTGGGAGTACAGCATCGGGTTTTTCTTTAGCTACAATTTCTTTGATAGAATCGGTGGTCATGGGAAGCATATAAATAGCGTCGGCCATGATAGGATCGGTCATGATGGTAGCTGGATTCGAGTTGATAAGTACAATCTCGTATCCTTCTTCTTGAAGTGAACGGCAGGCTTGGGTGCCTGAGTAATCAAATTCGCAAGCTTGGCCAATTACAATAGGACCTGAGCCAATAATTAGAATCTTGTGTATATCGTCGCGTCTGGGCATTTATCTTGTTGTTATTTTGAAGGCTTTAGCTCTTCAGGGGTTTAAAAATGGTTGTGTTTCAAATGGGATTATCCGCTCTTATTAACGTAAAGAGCTATTTAGCAACAGAAGTTTTCCGCTCTTTCATCATGCCAATAAATTGATCGAAAAGATACGCAGAGTCGTGTGGACCTGGCGAAGCTTCTGGGTGATATTGCACCGAAAATCCGTTAAAATTCTTAAACTTTAGCCCTTCAACGGTGCCATCGTTTAGATTTATATGAGTTGGTTCAGCCGTTTCCTTTTTAATACTACCCTCAGTAACTCCAAAACCATGATTTTGAGTAGTAATTTCTACTAAACCAGTAGCTAAGTTTTTAACGGGCTGGTTTGCGCCTCTATGGCCAACAAACATTTTTGATACTTCAATGCCTTCGCTAATTGCCATAAGTTGATGGCCTAAGCAAATTCCAAACATTGGTTTATTGGTAGATTTTGCATACCCCACAACATCAAGAGCATACTCAGCAGTTGCATTAGGATCCCCAGGTCCATTCGAGAAGAAAAAGCCGTCAGCATCCCATTCCTTTACTTCCTCAACGCCTACATTAGCTGGGAAAATACGGAGCGTACAGCCACGTGCTTGAAAATTATTTATGATATTTTGCTTGATACCGAAGTCGACTGCAGCCACTTTATAAGTGTTAGCTCCATTTATAGTTTGTGCTTCGGTACGGCTTACTTTAGTTGCTAGCTCAAGGCCAGTCATATCCTGCCAATCTTTAGCCATTTGCACAAGCTTGGCTTCGTCTAACTCAGTTGAGGATATAACTGCATTCATCACACCCTTTTCACGAATGTGATGCACAAGAGCCCTTGTATCTACACCAGATATACCTACAATTTCGTGGTCTACAAGATAGTCTTGCAGGCTACGATCTGCCATTGGGTTGCTATAATCCCAGCTAAAAGCCCGAGTTACCAATCCTGCAATCATAACTTTTCTATGTTCATCATCTCGTGAGACAGTTCCAATATTCCCAATATGTGGGTAGGTCATCATCATAAGTTGGCCATAATAACTTGGATCGGTTAAAACTTCTTGGTAGCCAGTCATACTAGTGTTGAAACAGAGTTCGCCACCAGTAATTCCTGTGTGGCCTACTGCCCAACCGTGCACAATGGTTCCGTCGCTAAGGGCGAGTATGGCTTTTTTTCTTGGGTACAAAGACATGATTAAATTTGAGTTTGAGTGAGTTGGAGGTCAAAAAAAATCCGACTACGATTACCGTGTCGGATTTTTAAAAATATTGATAAAATCAGAAATGGCATCAGTATAGCACCTTATGTATTGGGCTACGCCGTGCAGCAGAATCAAAGCAGTAATGTAGTGTTAACTTGTAAATAGGTCGAGTTGCTTTGTTTAAAGTTTTAAGAATATACGCAGGCGCAAGATTGGATTCAATGCAGAATGATGGAAACTCTTGTAAAAAAGTTAGAGGGGGGAGGAGGAGTATTTAGTAGCTAGTATTTAGTAATTTGTATTGAGATGTAAGTGCCCTCAAGAAAGTTCTTTTAAGTTTATAACTTAAAAGCTCTAGCAGAGGAAGTCTTTGACATCCATTCGCCCATGCATCTGGAATCAATTCCGTCACGAAGCTCTAGCTTCCTGCTTGATTGAAAAATGAACAGTAACAATGAGCAGCTATCAAAACTCCTCATAGCTCATAGCTCACACCTCATAGCTATATAAATCTATTTCCTTTCAGAAACTTCTATACTTGTAAGAACTTCGGAGCTTAAAGTGAAATCATTATCTAACAATGCTTGGCGGACAGTCTCCATTACAACCGAGCGCATTTCAGATAAATTGGCATGCTCTGAGTAAATATTAATCCAGAAGAAACATTCCAATTCCATATAATTAGCACTGAACTCTGCTATTTGAACACTAGTTTTTGGAATTTCAAGCACACCTTCTATACCCTGGATAGTTGTAAATATAAGTTCTCTAGCTTTTTTAGGGTCATTTTTATAATCGATGCCAATTATAAACCTACCGCGACGAATGCCATCTCTAGTAAAGTTGTGAAGTTGGTTTTTGTAGATCATGGCGCTCGGTACAAAAGAATCAACGCCATCGGCAGTACGGATGTGAACATCACGGATGTTGATTTTTTTAACTACCCCACGCGTCCCATTACTTTCAATTAAATCGCCCACATCAAAAATTGGGCTAAACGACATAAATAAACCGGCAAGTAAGTTCTCGCCAATTTCGCGAAAAGCAAAACCTAGCACTACCGTTAATATTCCCCCAGCGGCAAGAATGCTTCTGGCTGCATCTGTTAAACCCATAATATTTAAGGCAACCGTAAAGCCAAAGCCATAAAATGACCAGCGAATTAAACGCAGTATGATTTTGCGCTTTCTACCTGTTTGCTCGTTTAGGCTAAGCATTTTCTTTGTGGCGCGAGTAAAAAAGCGACCTAGAAATATGAAAAAGACAATTACAAAAATGCCAGCTGTTAATTGTGGTGCTGATGTTAACAACCGTGCGAAAAAATCTTGAAAACTTTGAGAAACTTGATCCATAATTTAGAATAGTTAAAACTGATGACTACAAGATACGGGTTCTAGCTACTTACTTCGATAGTATTAATAGAATAGATTACTTTTTTATAAAACTAAGTGATTATATAAACAACTGCATATCTAGTTTTATGAGCATTAAGCAAGGTACGCTAGATAATTAGAATTGATATTGGCACGTATTATCAATAACTTACTAGGGTAAATTAAAAGTTAGGTATCGGCATATCTTCAGTACAGTTTTGTTTCCCTTCTCTAGTTTATATAACTAAATTTTTAAGTTCACAGCCGATTTTAGAATTCGACTCGCATTTAAAAGCGATAATCATTGTACTTGTGAACAACACATAATAATATATTTTTTAACATGGAATACGGTAAAGTAAAGTGGTTTGATGAACAAAAAGGTTTTGGATTCATCACTCCAGAAAGCGGTAACAAAGATGTTTTTGTTCACCGAAATAATATTGAAAACCTCGGATTTGACGAAGGCATTAAAGATGGCGAAGATGTTGAGTTTAAAATCAGCGAAACTGATAAAGGCTTAAGCGCTGTGGATGTTTACGTTCTTGAATAATTAAGAGCTCATCCTTTAAAAATCTTAAAAAGTCATGCGTGCTATTGTGCGCATGACTTTTTTTATATCTACCAATTAAGGGGATAGTTTGATGTTTACAAAAGTTAGATTATGAGCAAAAAAAAGCTCTTCTGGTTTTCAGCCAAGAAGAGCATAGGGATACATTTAATAAAGTTATTATAAATAATCTATGGTAGTGGTAAATTCGCCCGAATACTTGCCCCTAATTGGCTTAATGGCGCTAACTTTAATAAATAAATTGTATATTTGGCTGTGAAAACTTAAACCCAAAACCCCTATATACGATGAAGTCAAATCGCTCGTTAGCCATAAGCACCACCATTCAAAGCTTACCGTCGG
>Ga0265293_10000115_pt1 | contig 186699 bp, 163 predicted proteins | sample Munlanlewell138R_FD_192505 | JGI IMG/M metagenome (GOLD analysis project Ga0265293, IMG submission 192505) | Leachate microbial communities from a municipal landfill in Southern Ontario, Canada - Leachate well 138R | ecosystem: Engineered > Solid waste > Landfill > Unclassified | place... | reverse complement strand
TCTCTCTCATTGTTAATCTCTCTGCCTCCATTGCCTACCTCCCGTAATTATTAGGAAGGTAGTTTCGTATAGATTCCTATTTGACGCAACGATTCCTTTTCGTATAGATTTATTATGACGCAATGCGTGATCTTGATTTTCAGAGTAAAATACAGTACAGTAACAAAACTCCCATATCCTTTTTAGGAAGGAAGGGAATCATAAAAAACAAAACATTTACAGGGAGAGATAATGTCAAAAAAAAGATTTTATTTTTTTCTTTTTGCCATCATTTCCATACTTTCTTTTACAGCTATCGCACAGGCAGCGGATGGTTTTCTGTATGTATCAAGTTCGCCGTCTAAAGCATCTATCGCAATTAATGGAAAAACTGCAGGTAAAACTCCTTACACAGCCATTCTTTCCCCTGGTACCTATACAATAGTTGTTTCTCTTCCTTCCTATAATAGCGCAACCGCAACCGTTACAATCGCAGAAGGAGAAGTAGCTAGGGTTGAACTCGCACTTACCAAAGGGGCTACGCTCCGAGAAAAATGGCAGGCTATTTTCTCTAATCAAGGCGCTGTTGCTATTACAACCGATATTCCTCAAGCGATTATTTATTTAGATTCTCTGAAGCGAAAAGAAAAAACTCCCGCCACTATCCGAAATCTCTCTGAAGGAGAGCATACGCTTGTGCTTCTCAGCGGAGAATATGCGATTACTCGTTCTTTCACGATAAAAAGAGGAGGAACAACCACTATTGCGGAAAGTTTTGCTTCTCTCGCAAGCGCGGCGGCAAAGCCCACTGCCGAAGAACTTCAAAAAAAGCGAGAAGCCTTGCCTGCAAAACTCATTATTCGATTACAACAGCCTCCTGTTACTCCGGCAAGTTCTACAGTATGGGGAAGTAATGATACCGCAGTTTTACAGTTTCACTATAAAAAAGAGGGTTCTACAGAAACAACTATAAAAGAATTATCTTTTGATGCTCCAGAAACAACCGTTGAAATAGAAAAAGGAAGTTATGATATTACCTCTGTGGGAACCCGTTATCGAAGCACAACCGGATGGATTACTATTATTGCAGGATCCGCTAAACAAAAACTCGCAGAGGTTTCTTCCTCATTTTCAAAGACTTTTGCTCCAGATACTGAATATATATATATCTTTTCCTATGACGAAAAAGGAAATCTTACACATACGGTTGAAGAAAAGCCTCTTAACACGCCTATACAGTAATGATCGTATTATATAACCTCTTCTTTCTCTACAGAGAAATATAAGGGAAGGGGAGGTCGGAAAAAGTGTTAAAACAGTTTCAAAAGGATCTTATTGAATTGGCAGATAAGGCTTCTTAAGATTATATACCGCCACGCTTGGTAAAAAAAGAGAACATTACCTTAAACACAGAGGAACTATAAGATAGAAAAAGGGAGTAATATCCTAAGAAAATAGCGGCGGGAAATTGTTTAGAACCAGACTATCTGTTTTTTTGCTTCCATTTAGATCATAACCCGCCTAAAAGGAGGATAGGTATGCGTCTGTTTCTATTTTGGAGTATTACATGTATTCTTCTGGCAGGATGTTCTCTTCCACAACCCTTTTTTTCCACTGATATAAAAGGAGAAAGAACCTCTTTTCTTCCCCGTTTTTTTGCCTGCAACGGATGGGAAGATAAAAATCAGGACGGAATAGAAGATCCTGAAGAATGGCAAGGAATAAAAGATGTTTTTTGGTATTCAGAAACAGTTACTTTTGTTGGAACCATTACAAAACCTCAGGATACCCAGTGCACTGCAATTCTCAAATCTCCTAAAGGAAAAAATGTTCATACAGAAGAATTTCTCTGTATGGATCCCTCTGGAATTATGAAGGTTTTTGCTTTTTCTGTCGCGGCACTTGTCAAAGAAAATGAAGAGGGTTTTTGGAAAATGGAATGGTATGCGGGAACTACCCTTCTTAATGTTACTACTGTAAAACTTCTGGGACAATAGCAGGATTTGAAGGTTTCGTTGACAAGATAATCACATCTATTTCACCCTCTTTCTTCCTCCATGCCTTTCCATATATGGCCGTAAAATTCATCGTAAAAAAAAGTATTTTCAGCGAGCGCCAGGAGAATAAGAATCGTTTTTATGGAGGGAACTTTTTTCGTTCCTTTACGAAAGTACCTTTGCCTTGTTGTCTTACAAGGATGTTTTCGCTGGTCAGTTCTCCCCAGCTCTTTTTGTGGTTATCTGGCTGACTTTATACAACCTGCATAGTTCCTTTTCTGTGGGAATATTTCCGCTTTTTGTAAACGTCCTGCTCTCTATCTTTCTTAAGAGGTTTTTCTTTACCTTTAAATATAGATAATCGTTTATTGTGTATACTTAATATACTTTTTTTTGCCGCACAAAACAATTATTTTGTGTCAAGAGGTAATCCTCAGGCAAGGTGCGCTTTTCCTTTGCCGTCGGCATCAACCTTGATATTCCAGAGTTTGCCGCCCCACGGCAATTCTCTGATTTCTGCATTGATGCCCATCATTGGTTTGAGTCCTGCCGAAGGACCGGACTCTAAGTCCACTCCCATGACATATCGAACAACCAGGTCGATATAGGTTGAGTGGAGATAATCAGGACAGCCACTCTGTTTGCCATTTAGGCCATCCCAGCTTTCGCGTATCATGGGATGTCCATTTTCCCAATGTCCCTGCGTGAACAGCGTAAAGAAATTCCTCAGATGTTCTCGGCTTATTGCGCATGGAACGCCGCTTCGCAGAGCTTCTGCAAGAACTGTGATTATCAGGCTGTTAATGTAGGGCCATGTGGGTCCGCTCCATGTACATCCGGCATTTTTCTTTTGGTCGCCCCACATTTGCTGATGAGGTGAATATGACGGCACATCCTTGGAACATGAAGCGAGAGGATAAGGATTCCAGAAAAAACAGTCGCTGACAAGATAATCAAATATATCCGCATATGGCTTGGAAAACGGTGCCAGTCCGAATATAAACGCAAGAAATCCGTTGGCCTCCTTGCATCGAGCTTTTAAACCATCCGATTCTCTGATTGCATAAAAAAAACGGTCATCAGAATCCCAGCATGCCTTCAAAGAACGTTCTCTGACTTTTTCAGCCAGTTCAATAAGCTCTGATACACGGCTGTCTCCATATATCTGCATCAAGCGGGCTATACCGATGATGTTGCCGTAGAAAAACGCCTGATATTCAATTCGTTCCAGTTCTGTATAGTCGTACCAATCCCTGTAATTGTGGAAATACGTGAAGGCGGGAGAATGTTCCTGCGTCATATGATGGCCGCCTGGATTCAATAAAAGATTGGCATTTTTGTCTTTTTCTTTTAGTAGTCCATAAATATTGCGATACCCTGTTTCTATTACTGAGCGAGCCATTTTGTCGTCAGGATGGACAAGCAGGAAATCTGCCATCGCCCGGCTTATCCATTCTTCGTAACCGGGCCATGAGAGATCTCTTACATTGTTTATCCAAATGTCGCGGAAAATTCCGTGCTCGGGTAGGTTTTCTATGCAGTTGTGCATTTGTCCGTAGCCATACTCAGGTTTTTTCCACCAGCGTACCTCGTCAAGGGCTATACAAGCACTGGCTGTTATAAGCCTGGAATATCCTGCCTGCTTTCCTTCGTAAAACACGTAATGTTTCAGGTTTCCTGTGTTTGGATGGGCAAGGTTGCGGCGTAATACATAATTGCGGTAATAATAATTTCGTTCTATCCATATATCTTCGCACAGAAATTCGGGAACCGTGCTTTGATAGAAAGTGCGTTCATTTTTAATAATCTGTTTTATACTACCCGGTTTCAGGGCTTTACGCAAAGCTCCGAAAGCTTTTTGTTTGTCCCTGTGAATAGCAATAGCTCCAACTACCGTAAGCTGTTGACCGGGCGCAAGAACTACCGGTTTTTCAGGAAAGACTGCGCGTGTAAAATACATCTTTTGCCCAAAGATATCAAAGGCGCCTTCTTTGTTTCCAGAGATTCGCGGGTGTATCCGTTCTTCACGGATTCCTCTGTTATAAAAAACGATTTCACAAACAGCCGCATCGTTTCTTGAAATGGTCTTCAGTTCGGTATAATCCACATAGTGCGCCTTTGCGGTTCTCTTGATATGAGAAGGCTGCCATGAATATTCAAGGACAATTTCATCCCTGCTGTCGGTAAAACATTCGATTGGAAGCAGTTTGTTTAGGATGTCCAGATGCAATCCCGAACAATCGTGAAAGAGATGGAATGTTCCGGTGAAACCCATTCGGTTTTCTATATATTGTGCAAATAGTATATCCCCTGCAAATCCAGTTGTTCCTTCTCTATAATCATTCGAAAGTTTAAGAATATTATCAAGATTTTTCATCGTAGTTTTCCTGTCGTTGTAAAAAAAGCGTGATGCGGTTCACATCGGAACTAATAAAAGAAAAAACTATTGCCAATGGATAAGATTTTTACTTCGCAATATAAAACTTTTTATATTCAAAATCAGTACTATCCAATAAAAGTTCTTTGACAATTTGAGGTTTTGAAGCCGACCTTCAGTAGGGTACAATTGTTTTAGCAAAAACAGTTAAAACCCCAACAAATGAGGTCAGAGGTCAGCATGAAATATCATAACACAATTTTCAATCAGCTGTTAAATATGCTGTCTAGGTATTAGTTTGAATAGGATACAAGATAAAATAGAATTCCAAAACTTCATTTTTAATTCTCCATGTTTTCGGTCTGCCGGCAATACCTGCCTTTAATCAAGAAATTTTTGTTTCAATGATTATCATCAGACTTTTTGGCACTTTCTATCAACAAAGAGGGGAAAAGATGTATAAAAGGTGTTCTTGAAAAATTGTTCTACGCAGGGTATACTGTAAATTCATTCTGGGCCACGTAGCCAAGCGGTAAGGCAGCGGTCTGCAAAACCGCGATGCGGCGGTTCAAATCCGCCCGTGGCCTCTTTTCTTTTAGAAGAATCGTTCTTTGATAAAACCCAAACACTCTACTAATGATGTAAAAATCTTTTCGGGACGCGATAATGTGATTTCTTCAAGAGAAGAAGATCCTGTAGGAAGGAGAAAAGTTCTAACTCCCGCGTTGTTTCCGGTCTCTCCATCTATCGGCATATCTCCGATAAAAAGGGTTTCTTCTTTTTTGCATTGAAAAAAACGGATAAGTTCAAGGATTATTTCAGGGTTAGGTTTGGGATGAGTGATTTGATCGCCAAAAAGTGTCTTCTGAAAGAAAGAATGTATTGTAAGAAGTTCAAGGATACGAAGACCACTTTTTGATGGTCTGTTAGAAGCAACTGCAAGAAAAAGGCCTTTTTGTTTTAAAAACAGAAGAAGTTCCATGGCTCCGGGCTGTAATACCACAGAAGAAAGAGCCTTCAAATGATGTGTAGTATAGATCTCCGCGGCTTTTTCCCATTCGTCGGAGCCAATTAAAGTCTGCATATACGCTTTGATTCCCTTTCCGACCGAACGACGCGCGGTATCATAATCTATCTCTTCTTTATCAAATGTCCTTAATATGTGGTTGCTACTTTCGTGAATTGCCTGATATGCATCCACAAGGGTTCCATCAAGATCAAATAGTACAAGTCGGGGTGTCATCGCGCCTTTCGCCTTTCTTAAAAATGTATATTATAGGATGGTTCCATGATTTCTACAACTTTCTATAAAGGGACTGGTCTTTCCAAAAGAACTAAACCACTACTACTGTTATATCCGTCTAATAAGTGTTAAAGAAAAATATGAAGTAACCATGCGCAATAGAATAGAGTATATTGCTAAAAAAAAGGAGGAACCGATGAAAGTTATTCTTCTTCCCGCGGTGCTTTTGTTTCTTGGAACTGCCGCTATTCCCTTGTATGCGGATCCTTCTCCGGAAATAGAGAAATCACGTATACAAGTGGCGGGACAACTTCGGGAAGCAATGACAATCAGGCGTCAAATGCGCACTATAGAAGAACAAACCGTAAAAAATGATCCTGAACTAAAAAAAATATCCGACGATCTTCAGGAACAGTTTAAGGCATTCCGAAAACAGGTGGACATAAAACTTCAGGCAAATAGCGAATATCAGGACTTAAAAACTAGGATAGAAAAAATGCGTGAGGATCTTTCTCAAAAAAGAGAAAGATGGCCTAAAAGAGAACCGCCTCCCCCAAGACGCTGATTCTCTTCCTTTAGTCTTTTCTTGTAGAAGAAATCTCATCGGTGTACAATACCTTTATGTTCACTGGAATTGATTTCATTGTTGGTCTTATTTTTTTTGCGACCATTGGAGGAGGAGCGGCGCGAGGATTTCTTGGGACCCTAATTGATTTAACTGGAATCGTTATAGGGCTTACGTTAAGTTCTGTGGTATATATGGCGCCAGTTCATCTCTTCGCACGTTTCAATATCTCTGGTATAGGCGCGGAACTCTTTCTTTATCTAACCTCCTGCCTTTTACTTACCCTTGCTTTCATCCTTTTCTTTGAGGTCCTTCGCAAACGTGTGGAACTTAAAGCATGGATTGACCGTTTTTTCGGCGCGTTATTAGGAAGTATTAATGGACTTTTTCTCGCAAGCGCTCTTCTTATTGTTTTCAGTGCCTCTATTGAGGGTGGAAACGATGTGGGCCGAAGTATGCTGGCAAAGAGAATTCAACCCTTTATTCCTAAAGCCTACCAAGCATACGAGCGAAAGGGGTTTACTCTTCCTAAAATGATACTTCTTCCGAAACAGTATGAAGGAGAGTTTTCTACAGAACAACAACGCGTGCAATTTATTAAATTGAACTTTACAAAATTAGAAGGTTCTACTTGTACTAATTGTGGAGGGAAGGTTCATTTTTCAGGATATTTTACCAAACGCGGAGCAGCTCTTGTTCCTAAGTTTACCTGTCCGAAGTGTGGAAGAACTTCTGACGGATGCCAGACATATGAGGTTTTTCACGCTCTCTATGGCTACTGTCCTGTGGATATTGCCCGGAAGGGGAAACAATACGACTGTGGCAATTGGCCCAACAGAGAATGGATTACTCCAAAAGGGCCCTGCCCTGTGGATGGAAAAGAACTTGATATTTTTCTCTGGAAACATCCGGTGCGGTATTAACCCGACAAGACCGCTTGTCTCTTTTTAGTCTTTCCTTAAAAGGGAAAAATCTGATATAATACCTTTATGGCTCACCGTATAAATAATCTATCCGATGCATCAGAAAAAGCCCTCATTGCGGCAGCAAAAGCAGGGGATCATACTGCTTTTGAAGAACTGGTTGTTAGGAATGAACGAAAGATCTATAACCTTGGATTAAAACTTTTAAAAAACAAGGAAGATGCGGCGGATCTTCTTCAGGATACGATTCTGAAAGCATATGATTCTCTCTCTCAATTTAAGGAAAAAGCCGCTTTTTCCACATGGCTTTACAGAATTGCCACAAATTTTGCGTTTATGCGTTTTCGCAAGAAAAAATTGCCTGTGATTCCTGATACAAGCGAAGAAAACCCCGAACTCTCCTTTCTTCAGAACGTTCCCGACCCAAGAGAATCCAATAATCCTATAGGACATCTAAAGAATCAGGAATTAAAGATACGACTTGAGAATGCAATTGGAGAGCTTCCCGATCTGTATAAAACGGTCTTTATTCTCCATGACATTGAAGGATACAGCGCGGGAGAGATTACTCAAATGTTAGACCTTTCTCTTTCTGCGGTAAAGTCGCGTATTCACAGAAGCAGGGCTTTTCTCAGAGAAAAGGTTTCTGAAACATTGCCACCAGGGGTACAGTAATGGATTGTAAAAAGATGATTGCTATCATCTCGGACTTTCTTGATAATGAACTGAGTGATATTGAAAAAAACTCCCTTCAGGCACATATAGAAGAATGTGAAGATTGTCTTGCGCTTTATAGATCAATGGAGGCGTTACTTCTTCTCTTAAAGCATTGTTACTGCGAAGAATCTGTACCTGTGCCTAAACAGGTTTCCAGACGTATTTTTTATCAACTAAGAATTCATTACAAAAAGTAGGCTATGATTTCTCCTGTTTCTCGTAATGTTGAACGTTTTTCTATTAAAGGATGGGTGCGGGACTCTTTTTCCGACTGGGATGGAAAGATCTCAACTGTACTCTTCCTTCCCGGCTGTAATTTCCGATGTCCTTTTTGTCAAAATTGGAATCTTGCCACTGCTCCTTCCTCCCTTTCAGATTGCAGTTGGAGCGATATTCATGCCTATCTTTCCGAACATAAGGGGTTTCACGATGGGGTTGTTATTACCGGTGGAGAACCGCTTATATCAGATACAGTAATTGACCTTTTTCAGGAACTCAAAAAACTTGACCTTGCAATAAAACTGGATACAAATGGATCATTTCCAGCGAGGCTTGAAAAAGTCTTGAGGCAGAATATGGTTGATTTTGTTTCTATGGATATCAAACATCAGCTTACTCCTGAGATGTACTCAAAAGCGGCAGGTATCCCTATCAATGAAAAGATACTTGCTTCCATTTGGGAGTCTATACAACTTCTTAGGAATTCAGGGGTTCCCTATGAATTTCGGACTACTGTTGTTCCAGAAATTCATACTCCGGAAGATATCCAAAAGATTGCACAATCCCTTAAAGGGAGCAACCGATACGTTCTTCAATATTTTAGAACACTTGGTGTACAGCAATCCTGGCAAAACAGGCCTCTCTGGAAAAAAGGAACGCTTGAAGAGATCTGCGAAACCATTTCTTCTTCTTTCTCTTCTTGCAAAGTGAGGGGACATGGATCCGACGACTGATCTTGCTATCACTGCATGGATGAGTTTTGGCGCAGGTTTTCTTTCTTTCTTTTCTCCCTGTATCCTGCCGTTGATCCCTGTCTATTTTTCCTTTCTTGCAGGGACCTCAGCCACCACTTCTCCCACAGAAAAAAAACTCTTACTCTGGGAAGTCCTCCTCTTTGTTCTGGGGTTTTCTACAATCTTTATTCTTCTTGGTGCTTCTGCAACTACAATAGGATCGTTTCTTTTCTCAAATGCTCGGCTTTTTCTTCTCCTTAGTCAAAATTTGATCCTTATTCTTGCGCTTCATTTTCTTGGTGTACTCAAAATTCCAGCTCTTGAAAGAAACCTTAGAACACAAGCTATGCCTCGGGTACCTGTTATCGGATCTTATCTCTTTGGCGCCGCATTTGCTTTTTCTTGGACACCTTGCGTAGGTCCGATTCTCGGATCCATTCTTTCGTTTGCGGCAACACAAGAGACAGTGGGAAAAGGAATCCTTCTTCTCTCTCTTTACTCTGCGGGGCTTGCGCTTCCTTTTTTTCTTACAGGGCTTTTCTTTTCACAGTTTCGCGTGATTCAAAGATTTATTGCCAGAAGATACTTTGCCATACAGATTGCAACCGGCGCTATCCTTCTCGGATTCGCGGTATATCTTATGAAAGGACTTATCAATGTATGATTTGATTATTATTGGTGCGGGCCCTGCGGGATTAACCGCCGCAATTTATGCGGCCCGGGCTAAAATGCGTTTTCTTCTTCTTGAACAGCGTTTTCCCGGCGGTAAGCTTTCATGGATTGAACTTCTTGAAAACATTCCGGGTTTTCCCAAGGCCGTATCAGGTCCTCATTTTGCGGAACTGCTTTTTCAACAGGTTTCAGAGCTTGGATGTGAGATAAGGTTTGAACAGGCAACGAATATACAGCAAACCGAAACAGGATTTATTGTTCATTCTCCCACCAATACCTTTGAGACCAAGGCTGTTCTTGCCGCATCTGGTTCAGAACCCAGAAAACTCGGGGTTCCGGGAGAGGTAGAATTATTGGGAAAAGGAGTTTCATACTGTGCGTTGTGCGATGGGTTTTTCTTTAAAAACAAGATTGTTGCCGTGGTTGGAGAAGGGAAAACCGCTGATGCCGAAGCAGAATATCTTAAAAAATTGGCAACTGTTATCAGGATCAAAAAAGACGGGCTCGCTTCTCGTGAAGGAGAAGTTCGTGGAACCCTTCTATCTATTCATGGAAGCGAGAAGGTGGAGCAGATCTCTATTGAAAGTTCATCGGGGCAGGAAATGATTAAGGTTGATGGCGTCTTTATTTTTGCAGGGTTTACTACCTCGGTTGCATTTCTTCCTTCTGAAATTCAGAGAACTTCCGCAAAATTTCTCCCCACAGATTCCTCTTTTCAAACAACAGTGCCGGGAATTTATGCCTGCGGAGATGTACGCGCCGGATCAATGAAACAGGTGATAGTGGCTTGTGCGGAAGCCGCGCAGGCTGTTGAACATATTCGTAAGAATGTTTCGCAAAGATCGTAATATGAAGATCACGACCCTTTCTCGGCTTCTTGAATCCTATAAAAACGATCATCTTTCTCTTGAAGAACTTCTTGAGAAATTGAAAACACTTCCTTTTGAAGATCTTGGAGCCGCCTGCGTGGATCATCACAGAAACCTTAGGACAGGATTTCCAGAAGTTATCTTTGGCGAAGGAAAGAAGTTTGAGCACCTTGTATCTATTATTGAACGGTTTTCTGCGGTTTACAACGAATTTATTGCGACCCGTATTTCTCCAGAGATTGCTGAAAAACTCCTTGCTCGTTTTCCTTCCTTAACCTATGCAAAAGATGCACGGATTATTGCTAAACCCTGGAAACCTCCCTTATCTCCAAAAGTGGCAGTTATCTGCGCGGGAACCGCTGATTATCCGGTTGCAGAGGAAGCATGCGTTACCCTGGATATTCTTGGTTCTGGAGCAATGCGCGTATATGATGTGGGAGTTAGTGGTATCCATAGAATAGTTCCCTGGCTGAAAAAATTACATCAGTCTCATTTTCTCATTGTTGTTGCGGGAATGGAGGGAGCGCTTCCCGGCGTAATGGCGGGAATGACAGGAAAACCAGTTGTAGGGGTTCCTACCTCGGTGGGTTACGGCGCTTCTTTCCATGGACTTTCCGCACTTCTTACCATGTTGAATAGTTGCGCCCCTAATGTTGTTGTAGTCAATATTGATAATGGGTTTGGAGCAGGGTTCTATTGTCATCTTGCGATTCAACAATCTCAACTGTCTGGTGTTTCAACTCGGAAAAAACAGACGAAACCTGTTTCTTCCTCATAGGAGAATCGGGACGCAACAATTTATTTCTCTTTAAGGAGTTTGTATATGGTTATGCCTGACAAATGGATTCGGGAAGAAGCACATAAAGGAATGATCCGTCCCTTCTTTGAAGGAAACATTCGGCCTCACACAATGAGTTACGGTCTTTCTTCCTATGGATACGATTTTACGCTTGCGGAAGAGTTTCGGATATTTAAGGGAACTGAACCCCTTGATCCCAAAGATACGCGGCCATCAGATTTTGAAGATTATTCCGGCACAGAGTGTACCATTGCTCCCCATGGTTTTATACTTGGGCGAACAATTGAGGTTTTTTCCATTCCTCGTGATATCCTTGCGATCTGTTTTGGAAAATCAAGTTATGCGCGTTCGGGAATAGTTCTTCACATACCTCCCCTGGAACCAGAATGGAGAGGTCATATTACTCTTATGATCGCCAATCTTGCTCCTGTACCGGCCATTGTATACAGTGGCGAGGGTATTGGACAGGCGATCTTTCTCTCAACAGATTCGCCATGCGAAATATCTTACGCGGACAAAAAGGGAAAATATCAGGATTCCTCGGGCATCGTCCATACAAAATAGCCGGCATAGGCACAGATATTGCTGAATTTTCACGGATTGCCATGGTATTGCGGCGGAATGAAAAGAGATTTTTGGAAAGAATTTATACGGAACGGGAATATAGTTCTTTTCCACCTTCTCGAATCGTACGCTATTGTACTCTTAACTTTTCATTTAAGGAATCTGTCTGGAAAGCTCTTGCGCCCTCGCTTCAGAAGCATACCAGACTGAAAGATATAGAGATTATTTGGAAAAAGAGAAGGCCGGAACTATTTCTTTACGGAAAACCTCTTATCGCTGAATATGGATGGTATTGCGCCAAAACATTCTGTGTAACGACAATTATTCTTCCCTTTACCTCTTCATAAGGGAATCTCTTTCCCACAACTATTTGTATCAATAGATTCTTTAAATCCTGGTTTCCCGCTATATTTTTGGCGAACTTTTTTTGTCTGTGCAAAAATGCTTCGGAATACCTCTTCCATTTCAGGAGTAAGGGTTCTGTTTCTTCTTTCCATCGCAATACGTGCGGTAGAAATCATTGCTTCTAACCCAAATCCCTTCATAAACTTTTCTTTCGCATACCATGTAAAGGCCGGAAAAAATTTCGGAAGTATGGTATTTGCCGTAATATTGCACATAATTCCCACAGAAGTTCCAGTATTCAGCAGTGTTCCTATGCCAGTTTTGGTATGGTCTCCTATGAAAACACCTATCTTCATTTCTTTGGTATCAACAAACTGGCCATTTACAAGAACAGAAACTGTCGTATAATCATTTTTCAGGTCGCTGTTGGTAGAAAGTGCACCAAGATTTACAAATTCTCCAAGATAACTATGTCCAATAAATCCATCATGACATTTATTGACATAGGGATGAAAAATACTCCTTTCAATTTCTCCTCCGATACGGCATTCCTTTCCTATACTGTTTCCTCTTCTGATATTGGATCCTGGCATTACTGTTACTTTCTCTCCCAAGAAACATGGCCCTTCAATACGGGAACCTGAAAAGATCTCTGCGTTCTTCTCTACATATACAGGGCCGGTATTGCTATCAATCACTACAAAAGGATGGATTTTTGCTTCGGGAGCTATATACACATGATCATAAGATCCCTCAATTACTGCTTGAGGAGATAAAAAACCTTCTATACCTTTACATCCTGAAGAAAGAAAATCCTCTTCAAGCGCATGGACATTTTCACGTACCAGATCCCAGGGATATGAGATAAGCGCTTCGTTGACTGTTTTCCGCGGTACTTGCTCTGGAAGAAGGGCAAGTATTTCAAAAAAATCCTTTCCTGCCAGGTTCTGTGCGGTCTTTTTCTTTAAGAAAGCATATACCACGGTAGTACCGCACATTGCCACACATTCTTCTTCTGCGAGCTTCTTCTTTTGCTCTTTTATCAACCATCTTCCGTTGAGCAATAAAAGGTCTTCTTGAAAAAAAGAAGGATCATTTACAGGAAGTTGGTATTCTGTACTGGTAAGATCTTTCAAATATTCCCTTACCCAAAACCCATCTGCCGAAGAAGAAATCATCTTTTCTATTCTTTTTAGAAGAGGAGAGAAGCCGCATATCAATTCAAAAACAGGTCTGATATCTGCAATCGGAGTCATATTCACACAGAGCGAATCTTCAAACACCACTTTTTTCATGGTTGTCCTTTTCCTTCTTTGCGATTCTATTGTATGACAAAGAAAAAATCCTATTGCATGCGAGTATCTTTCATTACAGAAAAAGAAAAGAGATGCCCGCGTTTCTAAAGTTTTTTCAAATTACAACACTATCTTTTATATGGTGCGGGACAGGCATTGTACGGAAAAGAGAAAGGTACGAAAAACTTTCTTGTTTTCCGTAGTTTTGGTATTGAACAGCTCTTGAGGAAGATCTTTTATTGTGCACAAAAAATTGAAAGAACGAAGACTAAAAAAGTTCTCTGCCAAGATTTTGTTCTGATTCTTCCGCAAAATGGTAGTACCTTTTTCGGGTAAGCGCAGATGCGGCAGTTTCGTCAAGAAAGAGCGTAACCCGTGGATGTAACTGAAGCGCGGAGGCGGGAATCATTGAAGAAAGGGGGCCTTCAATTGCGGCGGCGACAACTTCTGCCTTGCTTTCACCGCTTGCTAATAGTATTAATTCCTTTGCTTCAAGGATCGTGCCGATTCCCATGGTAATTGCGGATAAAGGCACATCTTCCTTTCTTTCAAAAAAACGCGCATTATCAGAAACCGTCTGTGCGTCAAGTGCAACAAGCCGAGTCCGTGAAGAAAAGGAAGAGCCAGGTTCATTAAACCCAATATGACCATCGCTACCGATACCAAGCAACTGGAGATCGATTCCTCCCATTCCTCTAATCTGTTCTTCATACCATGCGGAAAACTCTTCGGGATCTTTTGTGCGTCCATCTGGAATATGAGTGTTTGCTTTATCTATATCAATATGATCAAAAAAGCGGGTATTCATAAAGCAACGGTAACTTTGCGGATGGTCTGAGGAAAGACCGTAATATTCATCAAGATTAAAGCTTTTAACAAAAACAAACCGAAGTTTTTCCTCTTGATACATCCGTATTAATTCCTGATAGAGCTTTACCGGAGTTGACCCTGTGGCAAGTCCTAAAATTAATTCAGGTTTCTTCTTAATCCGAGCTTTTACAAGATTTGCCGCGGCAAGGCTTATCTCTTCATACGTTTTTCTGATTATTACCCTCACTCATCTTCCTCCTGAGAGGTCTCTTCTTCTACCTCCACGTCATCCAATTCTTTTAAATCTCCGCCCATCTGCTTTAATCCGAGAGAAATCTTCTTATTATCAGGATCTATATCCAATACCAACAATTCAAGTTTCTGGCCTTTTCTTAGCACATCGCTCGGATGTTTTACCGATGTATTGCTGATATTAGAAATATGCAGTAGCCCATCAATACCTTTTTCTATCTCAATAAACGCGCCAAAATCGGTAATATGATAGACCTTTCCTTGAACAATGCTTCCAATCGGGTATTGTTTTGCAATCTCCGGCCAAGGATTGGTTTCAAGCTGACGAAGACTGAAAGAAATCTTCTGTTCTTCTTTTCTGATATCAATAACCTTAAGTTTGAAGGTATCTCCCATCGCGATCATTTCTGAAGGATGTCTGATTCTTCCTGTCCAGGAGAATTCACTGATATGCAACAAGCCTTCAATTCCATCTTCCAATTTTACAAATGCGCCGTAATCCGTGATATTCACCACTTTGCCTTCAACAATTGCTCCTACAGGATACTTTTCTTCAACTTCTTCCCAAGGGTTTCGAGTCTTTTGTTTTAACCCAAAGGAAACAATCTGTTTTTCAAGGTTCACATCCAGAACAACGGTCTCTACCTCTTCGCCAATAGCAAGCATTTGAGAAGGATGTGTAATTCTTCCCCATGTCATATCATTCAGATGAAGAAGACCCACCAGACCATTGTCTATCTCAATAAATGCGCCATAGTCTACCAAATTCTTTACATGTCCCTGTACCACCTCTCCTCGTTGAAGCTCTGAAAGATAGGCGCGTCGTTTTTCTTCCTTTTCTTCCTCAAGAAACTTGCGTCTTGAAACCACCACATTCTTGCGTTGATGGTCTATCTTGATAATCTTAAAAGAACTGGCTAGATCGATAAATTGGGTGGGATTTGTTACAGGACGGATATCGGTTTGAGAACCGGGAAGGAAAGCGAGAATTCCGATATCCACCTTGAATCCGCCTTTTACGCGTTGAAGAATTGTTCCTTCAATAGGAAGATCCTCTTCATAATGGCGTTCAATTTTTTCCCAATTCAGCAATACATCTGCTTTTTCCTTTGAAAGGAGAATCAGACCGTTTGCGTCGGGATCAAGCGATTCTACAATAAGGTTTACTTCCATTCCTTCCGCAATATCTCCAGAATCCTTCTTAAACTCTTCTCGGGGCACAAATCCCTCAGTTTTGTACCCAAAATCAACAATAACTTCCCTTTCTCCCGCGCGAATAACATTTCCTTTGATAAGGGACCCAGGTTTAAACGAAAGAATTTTCTGCTCTAATATTCTCCCTATATCAATGTGTTCCATTGTTCCGTACCTCCTCCTCTTCTTATTTTTTTATAATGTGGCATCCCTCTGCAACAAAACGGCTAAGGATTTGTTGGATGAATCGTATATCGGTGGATGCCCCAGAGATTATACCAAATCTATGAAATTTTTCAATCTGAATACGTGCAAGATCTGATAATTGTTCTACAAGAAAGGTTGCAGGGTTGCTTCTCTTCCCAATTACCACGAGTTTTTCTGTATTTGAACTTTTTTTTCCACCAACCACAATCAGCGCGTCTACGGTATTTGCAAGCCTTTGCGCTTCTTGTTGCCGTTCAATACTTACAGGACAAATGGTATTAAAAGTCCTGATCTCCCGCCATGCGGTTTTCTGAAAGATTATATGTATTGCCTGAAGAAACATTTCTTTTGAAATTGTGGTCTGCGCGACAATTGCCGCTTTTTGAAGAATGTCGGAACTATTCAATAAGATCATATCGTTTTTTACAGGATCCACCACGCATGAATTGTTTCCGGCAAGTTCCTTTAAAACCTGTATTTCGGGATGAAGCGGATCGCCTACAAGAAAGATCATATATTTTCCACGAAGAGAACCTACCATGCGTTGAACCTTTGTTACAAACGGACAGGTGGCGTCATGTATTGTACCAGCATGTTTTTTTACTTCGGCAAGAAGGGTTGGCTGAATGCCGTGGGATCGTATAATAAAGGGAGAACCTTTTATTTCCGAGGGATCTGTCAGTACCTGCAACCCGCGTGAAACAAGATCCTCCATTACTAATGGATTATGTACAATATCTCCAATAGTGGCGAGAGAACCTGTTTTGCTAAGGATTGTCCTTGCTTTTTCAACTGCCCTGGTTACTCCGAAACAAAAACCAACACACCGCGAAACTTCAATAGTCTTTTGCTCTTTTTGTTTCATGCTCCTCCAAAGAATCCAGTGTCATCATTACTGTATCCGCAACCTTTTGATGACCGCCCCCATGATCAAAAATCGGATCTCCAATTCGTACCTTGATTTGATAAGGCTTCGGAAATCGATGTCCCACGCCTAATGCTCTTTCAGTGCCGGTAATACGGACAGGAATTACCGGTAATAGTGAACGCTTCATAAGAATTCCTATACCGGCTTTTCCTTCTAACAATTCTCCGGTACTGCTTCGTGTTCCTTCTGGAAAAAGCATAAGCACACGTCGCGCGCGAAGAATTTTTAATCCTTTTCTTATGGCGTTTCCTCCTCCTGAACCCCGAGTAATAGGCATGGCGCCAAGACGTCGCATAAGCCATCGAAAGAAGGGACTTCGAAACATCTCTTCTTTTGAGAAATAATGCATTGGTGCAGGAGAAAGAAAACCAAGAATAATCGCATCTAAATAACTGGTATGGTTTGCGGCTACAAGCGCAGGGCCCCGATTAGGAAGTCGTTCCACTCCTTGAACCGAAAGCCGAAAATAAAGTTTTAAGGGAATAAAGGCCACTATTTTAGCTAAATAAACAAGAGTCTTATTCGGTTTCGGCGGCAAACCTGCGAAGCTGAATGTAAAATTGCTCATACCTTCTGTCCTCTCGAAGATTCCTTAGATCAGGGTCTTGACGGATTGTAACAAAATCGCGAAATCCAAAAACCACTGAGGTAAACAGCGCACTATAGGCATTTTCAATCATACCCAACGCAGAAAAATCACATGAAAGATTGTAATACCCTATAGGTTCATGGGGATTCAGTTGCACAATCTTTGAATCAATTTCAAGACTTGCTTGATAATCCCCTGTTTCAACATAAGCATCGGCAAGCGCAAGAAGAACTTCTATACAATCTGGACGCTTTTTAAGAATCTCGCGAAGAATGGTAATTTCTTTCTGTACTATAATGCATTCTTCCTTATTTAAAACGGTTTTCTTTGTCATGGCGCTATTCAATAAGAATGTCGTCAAGAAGTGAAATTGAAACAATACGTCTTTTCATTACTCGCAGAGAACGGCGGTTTGACACAATGCCATCTCGTTTTACTTTCATAAGGTATTCATGCCGGGTAAGTGTTGTTTCGCTTGTATTAAAGGCATCTGCTTCATCCAAAACCACCATGGTTTCATTGGACGCTCTATTAAAAGTACCGATATAAACCCAAGAACTGTCAGTATCCAATACCACTACACAACCTTCGTAATCAATCATTTTCAATCCATTTCAATTAAAATGGTAACTGGTCCGTCGTTACATAGTTCTACCTTCATTTCGCTTCCAAATGTTCCGCATACCAATGGACCGGTATAGGTACGTTTGAAAAGGGCGATTATTTCTTCGTAGAGTTGTTTTGCAGGCAATGGCGCCAATGCTTCGGTAAAATCAGGACGGTTGCCGCGAACAACTTTGCCATATAGGGTAAACTGTGAAATAAGCATTATTCCAGCGTTAATATCCGCAACAGACCTTCCCATTTTTCCCGTAGAATCAGAAAAAATCCTTAGATTGATAATCTTTGAAACCATACGTTCAAGGAGGTTTGCGGTATCTTTTGCGCCAAATCCAATAAGAGCCACTAGCCCGTGTTCAATACGGCCGGTCTCTTTTTCTTCTACAAAAAGCCGTGCAGATTCCACTCGTTGAATAATCGCTTTCATTCTTCTTTTTTTCTCTCAAAACTCACAAATTAGCCTGTTTCAATCTATATTCTCTATCATAGGATACCATACTCTTTGATAAAATGGATTTACCTTAAAAAGAAAGAAAAAAAACTCAATGTGATAGAAGAAATAATTTGACATATTCTTTGGTGTCAACGTACACTATGGCTATGAATTTTCTTAAAATTACCGGTTCAGGGAATGATTTTGTCCTTTGTGATAATCGGAATGTAACCATTAGAAAAAGAGCTGATATGGCAAAAACCCTCTGTCGGCAAAAATTTGGTGTGGGTGCGGATGGATTAATTCTTTTAGAAAAAAGTCGAGTTGCCGATTTTCGTATGAGAATTTTTAATCCTGATGGATCTGAAGCAGAAATGTGTGGAAATGGACTTAGATGTTTTATCCGCTTTATTCGGGAAATGAGGATTTCAAAAAAGAATAGGTTTCGTATTGAAACACTTGCGGGAATATATGAAACATCTATTAGAGGTCGGGCTGTTTCTATTAAAATGAAGCTCTTTTCTCCTCCTCAGCTTAATCTGTTATTGCGGGTACACAACCAGAATCTTACTGTGCACTTTCTTAATTCTGGTGTTCCTCATGCTGTAATTCTTTCAGAAAATATCCATGAAGAAGAGGTAGAGCATATAGGCAGAGCAATCAGATATCATTCGCACTTTGCGCCTAAGGGAACCAATGTAGATTGGTTGCAGGTAGTGTCTCCTCATCAGGCGTATGTTAGGACTTATGAACGCGGAGTAGAAGGAGAAACCTTGGCATGCGGTACAGGAATTGTTGCAAGCGCCGCTTGCGGCGCACTTCTCGAACTTCTTACAAGTCCGGTAGAAATTATTGCGCGTAGCGGCGAATCTCTTTCAGTACAATTTTCTTCCAATCTTGAGGAGATCTTCTTTGAAGGGAATACCCTGGTTGCGTTCCAAGGTTCCTGGATTGGAAAATAAGCATAATATCCCTCCCTCATACCTTCTTCTTGGAGTCTGCCTGACAGGCATTGTTTTAGCAAGTTTCTTTCCTGTTCCCTCTGCATATTGCGCGACTATCATTGCTTTCGCCGCGGTAATAATCGCATTAATAACTCTTTTTATGCGAAAACCCCTTCTTTTTTTTCTTCTTCCCTTTGTTTTTACTCTTTCCTATTGCAGACAATCCATCCACTCTCCGCAGAAACTTTTCTTACCTCTTCCGGGTGATTCTGTTGCTATTACAGGAAGTGTGGTTCGAGTAATGGAATCGCACCACACAATCGCTGTTACCATAAAAAATAGTGTATGGACACCTTTATTTCTTTCAAACTCTACTATTGCGCAGATACGGTTTCCTAAAAATTTAGAAATTCAGGAAGGAGATACTCTTACTGTACAGGGTTCTGTACATAAAATATTAGGTATAACTCCTATTATAACAGGAAACACATGGACTATTACACCTTCTGACAGTCCTTTTATCCAATGGAAGCTCATCCTTCTTCGTCATGCCAAAAACCATATTCAGAAAGGTTTTGTTCGCGCTCCACAACTTGCCGCTATTCTTGAAATGATGCTTCTCGGAGAAAAGCGGGAATCTGGATATATCCGTGACATTTTTATCAAAACCGGGGTGTACCATATCCTTATTGTTTCCGGACTTCATCTTGCTTATGTTGCGCTCTTCTTAAAACTTCTTCTCTTTCCGTTTAGAGCGATCATTACCGCGCGATTTAGATTTTTTAATCTTGCCCTTATCGCTATTCTCTTTTGTTATGCGTGGATGACAGGCTTTAATACTCCTGTAGTACGCGCATGGATTATGTGTGCAACATTTCTCTTCTGCGAAATGATGCTTCGGCCTGTTCAAGGCTTTGAAAGCCTTGTATTTTCTGCGCTTCTTATTCTTCTCGTAGCTCCCCTTGAACTTACAAAAACAGGATTTCTTCTCTCATTCAGCGCTACAATCGGTATTCTTCTTTTTCTTCGCAGACTTCCTCGTATTTCTTTTCTTCCCCGATGGTTTGATCTTCTCTTAAAAACCAGTTTTGGTGCGCAAACCGCGGTTCTTCCGGTAATAACAGGATCATTCGGCCTTTTTTATCCTATAAGCTTTATTGCGAATCTTGTGCTTGTTCCTCTTGGAGGTATTGTTCTGCTTCTTGGCCTTATTTTTCTTCTTACAGGACCCTTATCCCTTCTTGTCCTTCCCTTTCTTAATGCCAGTCTTTCGCTTTTCTGGTTTGCTACCAAAACTTGTTCGGAATATTCTAAGCCACTATATTTACATACAGGTCCTCTATTTGTTCTTCTTTTTTACCTTATTTTTCTTACAATCACCGCAGGCAAAAAATGGAAGACCATGTTGAAATTCACCTCTTTTTTTGCAGGGGCTATCCTTGTAATAATGCCCTTTCAGTCTCAGCCGCTACCTGTCTCTGGTTATCTTACCGCACAAGAAGAAAGCCCTGGAATTATACTTTTTCCCTCTTCAAAATTGGCATTCTCCCTTGAACAAAGCGCTGTCCGTACTATCCTTTGCGGAACCTCATGGCCAGATGACTCAATGCTTGAGATTCTTTCGTATTCATGGAAACCTTTCACTGTTCTATTTCCACGTACCACCCATGATCTTATCGGTATTGCAGATCTCTTTTCACAAAATCAACGTCTTTCTGCGGTATATGATTCTCTTGAAACACGGCGACATCCTGCATTTTGGTATAGGAAACTCTATTTTCTTGATCCTCGTGGAATCCAACAAAAATATCTTGAACCTTTCTCATCGCCCCGGGAGATAGAAATTCTTTTTTCAAGTAGTAGCAATCTTGTTGTTAGATCTTTTCACAGGGGCAAATCTCTTCTTCTTGCGGAACATATTAATGCAAAACTTCTTGAAACACTTAATCTTTCCGATCAAGGAACTCTTCTTATTGCACTGCGGGTATCTCCCTCAAAGAAATTGGCAAAAATGCTTGAAGAAAAAAACATCTCTCTTATCGCAAGAAATGTTGGAACAATCAAAGCAAAAAACCCTTATTTGTTCACCTGGACTTCTCTTGGAAAAGAGGCAGTAAAGATCCATTGGTATCAAGGAGAGTGGAAGGTAGATCCATGGAATAAGCAATAGCAAAGAGAAGGAGAAGATGGTATAATATAATATGATACAAAAAAATCTTGAAAAAATTCATGCGGCGGAAGAATCTGCCGCACTGCGGGTAAAAAATGCGGAAGCCAAAAGAACAGAACTTCTTAACTCTTTAGAGACCGCAATAAAAAAATTGGAAGATACGCGTATTGCAGAAATCGATAAAAAAATCGCAGAAGAACATGCCAAACTTCTTCAACAACTCTCCGAAGAATTTAAAACCATTAAAGAACAGGAAAGAGAGCTTCTTACCCGTATGAAAATTGATCTTGACCATAAAAAAGAAGAAGCACATAACAGGTTACTCCATCATTTCCATTCTTTTTTTTCAGATCATAACGATTCCTCTTCTAAAAAGTAACTCTTTCTTATTACTCTTTTTTTCCTCTGCAATATCACTTATTCTCAAGGGAAGGTTGGCTTCTTTTTTTAAGGTGCCGCATAAAGGGGGCGACACATATAACGCAGGTCTCTGAAGGAAGGCATTTCATTTTTAGGCGAGGAGAGGAGGAGTTGTTCTTCTGCTATTTTGCTATACCCAATAGGATGGACGAGTTATTCTTTTCTTCACTAAGAATGATAGAAAGAGAGTTATTATGACTGACAGGATGGATGAGCGAGGGTAACGCGGTTTCTTCCCTCTCTTTTTGATGCATACAATGCTTCATCCGCCCTATGAATAAGGACTTCTGAAACATTGACAATATTTTTTTGTTCTTCGCTTGATAAGGAGGCTACTCCAAAACTTGCAGTGAGGGTTCCTCCTGGTTGAAGGTGTTCATCGGGGAAAAAGGTCTCCTCAATATTTTTTCTTAATTGTTCACAGACTCGCATCGCATTTTCGCTTTCAGTTGCTGGAAAGATAATTACATATTCTTCACCGCCAAAGCGTGCTACAACATCTGTCCCTTTCACATGCTTTTTCAACAGTCCTCCCACTTCTTTAATAATCTTGTCGCCTGCGAGATGTCCATTTCGGTCGTTATAAAGCTTAAAGTGATCAATATCAACAATAGAAAGGCTTACCGTAGTCTTTGTTTCTTGCGAAGAGTAGAGAATTCTATCCAAAAGATTTTGAAAATGACGACGGTTATACAGCTGGGTTAATGAATCTGTAATAGAAAGGATTTTTGTTTTCTCAATAAGTTCTGCATTCTCCACAATCAGAGAGACTGGTGCAGAAATCATATTAAGAAGAGAAAGGTCTCTTTGAGTAAACGCGCGCGATTGTTCAGAAAAAACACCTATCAGCCCGATTGTTTGTTCCTTTTTCCTAAATGGTGAGATAAGAAACGAGGTAATGGAATCTTGCGGAAAAGAGTATTTCTCGTAAGTTTGGGTATTATTTACAAGAAGAGGATAACCTTTCAAGACAACCTCTTCAAAAAAATCAAGAGGAAGGTCTACATTCCCACCCTGAATGGTTCTAAAAAAACGGTCATGAAAAATCTGGACACAGACAATCTCTTGTTGAAAAAGCATCTTAACCGCACCTGCCACTTTTTCAAGGGTTTCTTCTAAGGTAAGTTCCTCGCCAAAAGTCTCAATAAGAGCAACAAGAGCTCGAAAAATTGAGGATTCTATAGAAGCGTTAACAAGCGCGAATCGGAGCTTTGCTATCTCTTTTTGTCGTACTTTTATATGGCTGTCAGCAACAACCTGAGAAACTACCTCTATAACAATAAGAACCGCAAGGATAAGATCAAGAAAGACGAGGTAAATATATTGAGGATAGTAGTTCTCTGTAAAAAGAGCAAGATTTAGGTAGATTAAAAAGCCAGCAACCAGAATGTATGCGATATTTTTAAGAAGTCGCACTGTGGTTGTTCACACTCTCCTTGACTTGTTGTGCAATCTGAGAAAAATGGTCTGGCATATTGAATGCGATCTCAGAAAGCATTTTTCTGTTCAGGTTGATCTCTAAACGTTTTAAGCCCGCGATAAATTTACTGTATGAAATTCCATTTGCCTCGCATGCGGCAGAGATTCGCGCATTCCAAAGACGCCGAAAATCGCGTTTTCTCTGTTTTCTGCCTGCAAAGGCATAGGAAAGTCCTTTTTCACTAAATTCCCGCGCTCTCTTGTAAAGTTTCGATCTTCCCTGTCGGTAGCCTTTCGCCTGTTTCAAGACTCCTTTTCTTCTTTGGCGGGATGCTGGTTTATTAGTCGCACGCGGCATAATACAAACTCCTTTTATCCGTAAGGAAGTAATTTCTTAATCATCTTTGCCTGGCCGTCTCTAAGGATTTTTGCTTTCGCAAGCCTTCTCTTTCTTTTTGCACTTTTCTTTGTAAGAATATGGCTTTTCCCACTGCGAAAACAGAGAACCTTTCCCGTACCAGTAATCTTGACCCTTTTTGCGACTGCTTTGCGGGTTTTCAATTTCGGCATTGCGTGTTCTCCTTGCGATTTCCGTTTATAGCGGAATTAAAGTAATAAATAGATTTCTTCCTTCTTCCTTCGGAGTGCGGTCAACTTTCGCAATCGAAGAGAAAGTTGCAACAATTTTTTCAAGAAGTTTATATCCAATATCTTTATGAAGGTTCTCCCGGCCTCTAAAGCGTACACTTACCTTTACTCGATGTCCTTTTTTTAAAAACTCTTCAATATGGCTGCATTTTACTTCAAAATCATGCTCGCTGATACCAGGCCCGAACCGAATTTCTTTTTGCTGATCCGCTTTCTGTTTTTTCTTAAAATCCTTTGACTTTTTTTTCTGTTCGTAAAGAAACTTTTTAAAATCAAGAATTCTACAAACTGGCGGATTTGTGTTAGGATCAATTTCAACCAAATCCATTAATTTTTCTTTTGCCATTCTGATTGCGTGATCCCGGGGAAATACGCCAAGCTGTTCTCCGTTATCGCCAATCAATCGTACCTGTGTGCCAGGTATTCTGAAATTCATATTATATCGTCGTGATTCGATAAGAAAACCTCCTTTTTTTCTTAAGTTTGGCTAAAGTATAGTATATCCTCTTTTTTTAAGAACTGCAAATTCATTCTTCTTTTGGATTAAAATCTTTCTTTGAAACAGATGCTATGCGAAGTTTTGAACAAAATTCTTCTAAAGGAAAAACACCCATCATTCCCTTGCCATGTTTGCGTACCGCAACAGTTTTTGCTTCTTCTTCTTTGCCTCCTACAACCACAATAAAAGGGATTTTTTCACTCTCCGCATTCTTGATACGTTTATTTAAGGATTCTGAAGTTGTATCAAGCTCTGTTCGTAATCCCGAGGCAGAAAAATGTGCAACGACCTGTTGCGCATAAGAAAGGAAACGGTCGGAGATAGAAAGAACTTTTATCTGTACCGGCGCGAGCCATAAGGGAAATGCGCCTCCGTAATGTTCAATAAGAATGCCAAAAAACCGTTCAAGAGATCCCATCACTGCACGGTGAATCATAATCGGTTGTTCAAATGTGTTCTGTTCATTCACAAAAGACATTTCAAAACGTTCTGGAATATTAAAATCTACCTGAATCGTAGAACACTGCCAGGTTCTTTTTAGAGAGTCCTTTATCTTTAGATCAATTTTAGGACCATAAAAAACACCTTCACCAGAATCAACGCTATACGGAAGACCCTTCTTTTGTAATGCTCTTTCAAGAGCAGAAGTCGCTTTTTTCCAATGCTCCAAAGATCCCACATATTTTGCCGGTCTAGTTGAAAGAAAAAGTTCATATTCTGAAAATCCAAATGCCGAAAGATAAAAAAGCACAAAATCAAGAATAGATATGACCTCTTCTTCTATCTGACCGATCCTGCAAAAAATGTGGGCATCGTCCTGTGTAAATCCGCGTACTCTTAATAATCCATGCAAAACTCCATCCTTCTCAAATCGATAGACTGTTCCAAGCTCTGCCCAGCGGAGAGGAAGTTCCCGGTAACTTCTTAACCTATTTTTATATACCAGAATATGGAATGGACAGTTCATTGGTTTTAACTGGTATTCAATATGATTCTCAAAGACTATTGGAGGGTACATATTCTGACGGTAAAAATCAGTATGTCCAGAAGTATCCCAAAGCCCTAACGCTGCAATGTGCGGAGTATATAGTAACTGGTATCCATGTGAAAGATGGAGATCTCGCCAAAAATCTTCAATAATCTTTCTAACCATTGCTCCCTTGGGATGCCAATACACAAGCCCCGCTCCAAACTCTGGATGAAGAGAGAACAGATCAAGTTTGGTGCCAAGGGTTCGATGGTCTCGTCCTTTTGCTTCCTCCCGAAGCATTAAAAATGAATCCAAATCAGATTTTTCAAAAAAAGAAATTCCATAAATTCGTTGCATACTTTCCCGAGATTCATCCGCTCGCCAATAGGAGGAAGAAAGAGAAAGGAGCTTAAAATGTTTTGCTTCGCCTGTTGTAGCAATGTGAGGACCAGAACAGAGATCGGAAAAATCTCCCTGACGATAAAACGAGACCAACGCATTTTCAATTTCCGAGAGGATCTCTTGCTTAAAAGGTTCCTCGGAAAGCATCTGTTTCGCTTCTTCTTTTGAAACTTCTATCCGTTGAAAAGGGAGATTTTCCTTACAGATTTTTTTCATCTCTTCTGCAATTTTTTCAAGGTCCGCAGGAGTAAAAGGCGTATTCCGGAAAAAATCATAATAAAACCCTTCTTCAATAGCCGGGCCAGTGCCAAGCTTTGTTTCAGGGTATAATCTCTTTACCGCATGCGCAAGGATATGCGATGTACTATGCCACAATGCATGCAATGTTTCCTGCGAATTCATTATTCCTCCCAATACAGATTAAAAAAATGCTATGAAAAGATCTGTACAACCGACCTTCTATTTTATTCTATTTTTTTCGCATCTTTTATTCGTAGAAAGAGATATAGAATACGTCAAATAATAGCATATCTGAAACGAGCCTTCAACGAAGATAGATTTTTTTTTATGGTTTCAATTGAAGGTATCTTTCCAACATATACCATATAAGGAAGAGATGTAGAAAAAAAGCGAAGAATTCAATAAAAGTTATAATTCTGCAGAGTACGATCTTTCAGCTTTGAATCCCATGGTTCTCAACCCATAATGTTCTTACTGGCACATAGTTTACACTTTATTTTTAGGACATAGTTTAATCAAGAATTGTAAAGCCAAACAGATCTTCGCATGGCGTAAATCTGTCACTTTCTTCAACAAAAAAGCCCAGAGTATAACTCATCAACCCTTGCTTCTTGCCACCTATCTTGTTGCATCTTTTTATTACTTATAATCAATCTTGCTTAGATTTTATCTTTTTTACCTTTCTCTCAATCTTTTTCAAGCTTTCCAGATAATCTTTTTCTGCGCCACTTAGTGTTTCACTCTGATATTTTCTGTATTCTGCTCCCTTCTATTTGAACTGTCCGGAAATTCCGAACAGTTGACTGTGGGGTTAATTCGCCTTCCAAAAAAATGTTTTTGATATGTTCGCTAACATTGGATTTACTGGACTGAAAAAGTTCTACCATCTGAGCTTGTGACAGCCAGACAGTTTCACTTTCGATGCGTACTTCTATCTTGGGCTGACCTGCCGATCCAGCATAAATAATAATTTGATTTTTTTCTTTATTCATAATCAATCTTGCTTAGATTGTGGAAAATCCTCTTGTTCAACTCTTCTTCTTTTAACTATTCTTCAAATTCAGATTTCAGACTGGTAAACCTTTCGACAAAATCAAAATCGTTTTCTTCTTCGGGCAGCCCTGTTCTTACTGGCACATAGTTTACACTTTATTCTTAGGACGTAGTTTACACTTTTATTCATAGTTTAATCAAGAATTGTAAAGCCAAACAGATCATCGCATGGCGTAAATCTGTCACTTTCTTCATCAAAAAAGCCCAGAGTATGACCAAAATCAGCTGGGGGCCCCAAAGAAAAGGCATGCTATAAATTATATTGGTTCATCCATAACACTTGCCTCCTTCCATGGCATATTCCCCTTCTTTTCAAGAGGGAGTATACCAGGAAGTGTAAACCATGTGCCCGGAATATTGTGTTAAGGATGTGCTCGGAATATATCCAAAAAGCGGGGCCGACGGGTTGGTGCTATAAAACTTTTGCGCCGCCTCAACCCGATCTTTCGGCTTCGAATCCCATGGTTCTCAACCCACGAAAAAGCGGGGCCGACGGGTTGGCGCTATAAAACTTTGCGCCGCCTCAACCCGATCTTTCGGCTTCGAATCCCATGGTTCTCAACCCGTCAAATTCCAACATTTTCTATCAACCGTTGAAAATCTTGAAATTCTTTTTCTATCAAAAAAAAGCGGGGCCGACGGGTTTCGAACCCGCGACCTCCGGATCGACAGTCCGGCGTTCTGATCCACTGAACTACGGCCCCATAATGACAAGTAGTATACTCGAAAACCTGTGCTACTGTCAATCTTCCTTAGAACCCTAACTGTTCTAGTTTCTTTATCCGTTCTTCAAGAGGAGGATGGGTAGAAAAGATATTCGCAAAACTTCGTCCTGAAAATGGGTTGACAATATATAATGGGCTTATGGATGGGTTCGCATTCTGCATAGGAATCGCTGTAACACCTTTGGCTAATTTTCGAAGCGCTCCTGAAAGAAAAAGAGGATTGCCGCAGATACGGGCACCGCTTTCATCCGCAAGGTACTCCCGACTGCGAGAAAGAGCTAATTGGAGAAGTGTCGCCGCTAAAGGAGCAAGAATTACCATTGCCATTACTCCAGCAAGGGACAGGATGTTTCCTCCCCGACCTTCGGAATCACGGCCTCCTCCGAAAATTGCCGCCCACTGGATCATTCTCGCAAGCATTGTAACTGCGCTTGCAATAGTTGCCGCAATGGTCGCAAGAAGAATATCGCGGTTTTTTACATGAGACAACTCGTGCGCAAGCACTCCTTTCAGTTCTTGTTCATTAAGGAGGTTCATAATTCCTTCTGTTACCGCAACTGAAGCATGTCGGGGATCTCGGCCGGTCGCAAAGGCGTTTGGACTCGGCGAGGGAATAATATAGAGCCGGGGAACAGGAATTCCCGCAGACATTGAAAGTTCCTGAAGCATAGAAGTTAAACGGGAATATTCTCCTGGTTTTACTTCTCGCGCCCGACTTGTTGCCAATACAACTTTATCTCCAAAAAAGTAGGCGATCCAGTTCATTCCTAATGCAATGACAAATGCTATCACCGCACCTTGTTTTCCAAAAAAACTTCCTACTAGAACCAGAAGTATGCTTAATAAGAAAAGTAGTATCATACTTTTTATCCGTGAACCCATTGGTTTCCTCCTGAATAAATGGTTTTTCGTCAAAAAATCCCTTCATAGGGTACAATATAGTATATCATGTTTTTCTTCTTTTTTAGATGCGCTTATGATGAAAAAAGATACTATTTGTGCCATTTCCACACCGCCTGGCATTAGCGGTATAGGGATTATAAGGATTAGCGGAACAGGAACCCGCACAATCCTTGGGAAGATCTTTCTTCCTAAAAATCCTATGCCGGTTATGCAATGGCCTTCTCATTCGGTGCGTTATGGACATATTGTCAAAGGTACTGAAATCATTGATGAAACTCTTGTAACCTTTATGAAAAAATCTCGTACCTATACCCGAGAAGATATGGCGGAAATTGGTTGTCACGGAGGGTTTGCTTCCCTTAAAAAGGTACTTTCACTCTGTATTGAATCCGGATGCCGGCTCGCACAACCAGGAGAATTTACCAAACGGGCCTTTCTTAATGGAAGAATAGATCTTCCACAAGCAGAAAGTGTTCTTAGCATTATTCTCGCACAAACAGAAAAATCTCTTGAGATCTCTCTTCATCAGTTATCGGGATCTTTCTCAACACGAATAAACCTTCTTCGTAGCGATCTTCTTTCTCTCTCTTCAGATATTGAAGGAATGATTGATTTTTCAGAAGTGCATGGGCTAGAAGATTCTCTTCCTAAAATGTATCAGAGAATAGACCGCCTTCTTCACGATACTACCTTTCTTCTCAATACAGGAAAAGAAGGAAAGATCTTTATTGAAGGTATCCGACTTGCTATCGTGGGAAAGCCCAATGTGGGGAAATCCAGTTTGCTCAACCTTCTTTGTGAAGAAGAAAAAGCTTTAGTTTCAGAAATTCCGGGAACTACCCGTGATGCGATTGAAACAATGATTGCAGTTCAGGGAATACCTCTTCGTATTGTGGATACCGCTGGAATCAGAAAACCTCGTGAATCTTTGGAATCCCTTGGTATAGAACGGGCGAAACAATGGATGCAACGGGCGGAAATTGTTCTTCTTCTACTTGATGGAAGTCTTCCACTTGATTCTGAAGATGATGAACTTCTGAACGAAATAGGAGACAAACCAGCTATTCTTATCAAAAACAAAAGCGATCTTCCAGAAGCGTGGAATATTGGAGACCTTCCAAAAAAATTTTCTGCCCGCGATTTTGTTACGATCTCCTGTATAGAAAAAACAGGTATAGATATGCTTGAATCCCGTATTTCCCAGATTATTGAACAGGGAATGATTACAGGGGGAGATCCTGATTTTTATCTTAACCTGAGGCAGGAGGCTCTTCTTAAAGCAATACAAAAGCACCTTTCCCATGCTTGGTCCGGTTATGCGCAAAAAGTCCCCCTTGACATGGTTGCGGAAGATATTCGGTCTGCTTTGTCTGCGGCAAACGAGATTACGGGAAGAGGTGCTAGCGAAGAACTTCTTGATACAATTTTTGGAGTGTTTTGTATAGGAAAGTAGTATAATGTATGAGAAAGATTGCCTTTTCTTTCTGAAAATAACCTTTAAGTATATGGGGAAAAGAATGAAAAAAGAGATATGGAGTATAATGCTCGTTCTTCTTATAGCTCTTTCTGGATGTGCAACCTACTATAATCCGGTTACAGGAAAGCAGGAAAAAACGCTCTATTCAGAACAAGAGGAAAAAGATCTTGGAAAAGCAGCGAATGAAAAAATTCTGCGGGAATATAAGGTTCTTTCCAATCCAGATGCCTATTATCCCGGCTTTACTCGCCTCTGTGCCGCTATTGCCGCTCAGTCAGGCAGACCGACCCTTTCTTATTCTTTTGGTATTATTGAAAAAAACGAAATCAATGCTTTTTCTCTTCCGGGCGGTTATATTTATGTATATACAGGACTTCTTGCAAAAATAAAAAATGAAGATGAGTTGGCAGGAGTAATCGGGCATGAACTTTCTCATATTGAAGCACGAGATGCCTTAAAAAAAATGGAAGCTGTTACTCTTTATACCATCCCTGCCCAGATTCTTTTTGGTTCAGGAAGACAACAGGCAATACAAAAAGTGGTTGATACCTCTTTTAATCTTTCACTCCTTAGATATAGCAGACAGGATGAACTTCGCGCAGATGCGGATGGAGCGCGCTATGCGTTTCAGGCAGGGTACGATCCTTTAGGAATGATCTCGTTCTTTCAAACTCTTGAAAAGATAGAAAAAGAAAGTGGCGTTGCAGGTATTCCAGTTTTTTTGATGGATCATCCCGATACTCAAGCACGGATTAGGAATTTAGAAAAAGTAATCGCATCGTTTTCACGCACTTACTCTCCTGCATGGAAGGTAGAGACTTTGCGTTGATAGATCCTTTGAAAAAAAGAAATTACATAGAAGTAAAAGAATCTTTTATCTCTTGTACAAGGAGTTCAAACTCTTCGTCACTGTCTGGAGAAAAGTAATGCATCCCCGCAATTTTTTCACGAACCTCCAGTGAAAAAATCTTTTCAAGAGACCAACCCTCAGTCAGCGCTGAAAGCGCTAATTGATGAAATAAAAGGATAGCGCCGAGCATTTTGTGTTGTCTTGACAGAGTAGTATAGGCATCTCTCTGGTCAAATGCGCTTTGGTGAAGAAAATCTTCTCTGATACTTTTTGCGGTCGCAAGCAATAATCTATCTTCCTGCGAAAGTGTTTCCATTCCTATAAGACGTACAATCTCATTGAGTTCGGATTCTCGTTCAAGAAGCATAAGGGCCTCTTTCCTCTGTAAAGAAGCGCCAGTACCAAGATTTTCTTCAAGGAAAGGCCGTATATTGTCTTGATAAAGAGAATAACTGGTTAACCAGTTGATTGCGGGAAAATGGCGTTGAAACGCAAGTTGATCGTCAAGACCCCAGAAAACTTTTACAACGCGTAAGGTCATTTGGACAACCGGATCTGTAAGATCTCCTCCCGGTGGAGAGACCGCACCAATAATAGAAAGCGCTCCTTCGGTTTTGCCATCTAAACATTCTATCCGACCCGCGCGTTCATAAAAGGCGGCGAGTCGTGTTCCAAGATAAGCAGGATATCCTTCTTCACCCGGCATTTCTTCCATTCTTCCAGAAATTTCTCGCAAGGCTTCTGCCCATCGACTGGTTGAATCAGCCATTAGCGCAACTGAAAATCCCATATCACGAAAATATTCCGCGATGGTAATGCCAGTATAAATTGAAGCCTCCCTCGCCGCCACAGGCATATTTGAGGTATTTGCAACTAACGTGGTCCGTTCCATTAGAGGTCTGCCGCTTTCAGGATCTTGCAGAGAAGGAAATTCAATAAGAACATCTGCCATCTCATTTCCACGTTCTCCGCACCCGACATATATAACAATTTTGCTATCTGTCCATTTTGCTATCTGTTGTAGAACAACGGTTTTTCCACTACCAAACGGACCGGGAATACATGCTGTTCCGCCTTTCATAATGGGGAAAAGAGTGTCAATAACGCGTTGTCCTGTTACCAGCGGAACATTGGGCACAAGTTTTCGTTTGTATGGGCGCGGTTGTCGCACCGGCCATGTATGAAACATCCGTAAATCCACAGGTTCCTGCTCTTGGGAAATCTGTGCAATGGGTTCAGCCACACTATATTTCCCTTTCCGTATATCAGAAAGAGTACCGGAAATTCCTGGGGGAACCATAATACGATGCAGTACCAAAGGGGTCTCTTCCACTACTCCGATAAGGTCTCCAGGTTCTAAAGAATCTCCAACTTTTGCTACAGGTTCAAAATCCCAGAGTATTTCGCGATCAAGCGAAGGAAGAGAAACGTTTCTTGCGATAAAATTGTCCTCCATACGCAAAAGAGGTACTTGTATTCCGTCAAAAATCGCACCGAGAAGGCCAGGACCCAATTCTACGGTCATAGGTCCGCCGGTGCGGATTACCGGATCTCCTACCTTTAATCCTCGGGTCTCTTTATATACCTGAATTGAAAGAATGCCTTCTCTAATACGTACTACTTCTCCTAAAAGGTTTTCTTCTCCGACCTTTACCACCTCAAACATTCGGACAGAAGGCAGTCCGGATGCCTCAACAAGGGGTCCGGAAATCTTTTCAATCTTTCCTTTCTCATACCTCATCTTTTAATTCCTGTCTCCTTTGCCACGAGTTCATCCAACAAGCGGGAAGAACGTCCTGTCCGGGACGGTGATGTGGAAATCATAACTACTTCTTCACGATATTTTACAAAGTCTTCAAGAAAAGGAGTTTTTACAAGATCTTCAAGAAGAAAGATTGCCGCGTATTGCGAAAGGTCCAATGTCGCAATAAGTGATTCTGTCGCTTTAGGATCTCGTACATCAAAAAGATCTGCTCCAAGTAATTGAAATGTCCCAAAATATTCTTGAAATCCTAAAAATGCTATCTTCATGAAAATTGTCCTAATTTTCGTAATACTCTTGTTGGCTTTAATCCTGCATAGAGAATAGAGAGGATTTCTGCGGCAAGAGATATCTCAAGTTTACGGGCAAGGAAATATCCAAAAAGAGGATCTATTCCAAACGAAGTCAGTCTGATCTTTGCAAAACAAGACATTTGCCATGCACAAGCAACCTCTCCGATTTCCGCGGTGGTTTCAGGAAATGGAAGACCACGATATCCTTTTTCCCAGGCGCGGCGCAAACGACCCTGATGCGAAAAAAAAGATTGAGGAAGAAACCCTCCTTCAAGAAATTCCCGAGTATCGCACGAAACTTTCTGTTCAAGACATTCTGTTCGGAAGAAAAGGTTAAAAAGATCTGTTTCCGCACGTAAAAAGAGTGTAATGGCAGGAGATCGAAACGGAGAGAGAAGAGTGCGGGCGGCAAGAAGGTATTCGCGATCAAGAATCTGGTGATATTCATCGCTTGTACGTAAAAAAAGGTTTGTAACCGCAGGTTTAAGGTAATCTGGAATACCAAAAACCTGTCCCTCGTGACATGCTAAAAAAAGAAGTTCAGGAGCTATGCTTCCGAATGAATGAAGGGGGATATTTCTTCCGTAACATAGAGCGCGCATATTATCAAAATCATGTTCAAGCGTAAGAAAACGATATAATGGGTCTGGCGCAAGAGTTTTTGCTTCTTCAAAAAGGCGTGTTCTTTCATTATCTGCCCAAAGCAAAAGGTCGGAAATAGAGTCTGAATAGGCTGTGATATCAGGAAATTTCTGATGAAAAAGCGCAAGCGCTCCAGAAAAGGCGGGAGCTGTTGCAGCTTGTTCAAGAAGGGAAACTCCAAAAAGTTTTTTCTCTTTTGCCTTTACCGTACCATTTTCAGCGAGGTAAAGGTTTCTCATAACAGATACTCCTCAAGGAAAGGAGAGAGAATTTCCTTAAGAAGATTCTCTTGAGAATCCAAAAATGTCTCCCAATTTAAGATAAATGTCGTTCCCGTCCCTTTAAGGAAAATTCCTTGTGTTTTAGAGTTACGGTTCACTTCAAGAAAAATTCCCTCTTTTGCAAGCAATTCTATTATTTGTCTCATTTCTAAATCTTTAGGCGGCGCTTCCGAGGCAAGGGTAAGAGTCCATTTGCCTGGTCCTCCTTCCCTTGATAGCCGGGTAATAAGTTCTCCCGCTTTTTCAGTACAGTATTGATCCCATTCTCTATGAAGGGCCTCTATTCTTTCAGAGATCCATATATTTTTTTCTTTTAATATTCGTTCTCTTGCCACACCGCGATATTCCGCAAGATCGGCCGCATATTCAACCAGCAAAGCAGCGTAACGGCCTTCATATTCAGCAGTAAATTCTTTCTCTATTTCGTTTTTTTTCTTTTCAAATCGGGTGTTAAACTCTTGTGACGCCTTAGCAAGAATCGTTTCTTCTTCAACCTTTGCGGCTTCTTCAATATGGGCGATCATTTTTGCTAAATCCATTACAGTTTCACCCCAAATAAAAGAATAACCGAAGTAATAAGTCCAAGTACCGCGTAGGTTTCAATCATAGCGGCAAAAATAAGCGCTTTCATTACTGCTTCAGGGTGTTTTGCCACAACTCCAATGCCAGAAGAACATACTTGTCCCTCATAAATACCGGTAAAAAATCCGGTAATAGCAATAGGAAGACAGGCAACCAGTATCTGAAATCCTTGCTGTACTGTTGGAAGTAACATTGTGCCTGTAAAAACCCCTAACCTCATCATTGCAAGGAACCCGGTAAGAAAACCATAAATTCCCTGAGTACTGAGAAAGGCAACTAAAAGAAGCGCGGTACCAAACTTTTCCGGTTCTTCTGCAAGAAGGCCGTTTGCGGCAGTTCCTACCATGCCGATTCCCAGGGAGGAGCCAACCCCTGCTCCTACAATTGCGACAACGGCTCCGAAAAGCGCTATTACCAATCCTGTAAGTTCCATGTGGTTTCCCCCTTGTATACCGTTACTTCGTTTTCTGCTCGAGTTTCCTTATCAATAGAGGGAGTACCTCGAAAAGGTCGCCTACGATCCCAAGATTGGCAACCTTGAATATCGGAGCCTCAGGATCTTTATTGATGGCGATAATGTAATCAGAGGTCTGCATCCCTGCAAGATGTTGGATCGCGCCTGAAATTCCGCACGCAATATAAATTTTGGGTTTTACTGTTGTACCAGTTTGTCCCACCTGATGAGGGTAGGGGATCCAACCGGAATCTACAGCAGCCCGCGAAGCGCCTACGGTGCCTCCGAGTAATCCCGCAAGAGTGCGGATCATCTCAAAATTTTTTCCTTCTCCTATGCCTCTTCCTCCAGATACGATAATCTCTGCTTCTTGAAGGTCTACTGTCTGTTCTGCCATTGTTTGGGAAAGAAGTTCTACTCTGCAAAAAGGCGCAAAAGAGGCAAAATCTTCCCGAATGATCTCTCCCTTTGGATTCTGTATCGGTTTTGCTTCATCCATTACCTTTGGTCGTACAGTTGCCATTTGAGGCCTGTGATGTTCACACATAATCATTGCCATAAGGTTTCCACCATACGTGGGCCGTATCTGATGTAAGAGTTTTGTTTTCGGATCTATACGAAGATCTGTACAATCCGCAGTAAGACCGGTTCTTATCCGAGCCGCTACCTGTGGAACAAAACTTCTTCCCGCCATTGTCGCGGAGGCAATAAAAATATTGGGACGATGCGAAAGGATAAGGTTGCTAAGAAGACATACATAGGTATCTTGATGAAAATCATTAAGAGAAGGATCCTCCACAAGATAGACTTTTTCGCAACCCCGTGCAATAAGATCATAGGCCATTGTTTCACCGTCTGCGGCAAAAAGTACTGCGCTGGTCTCTTCGTTTAATTCCTTTGCAAGATTTAATGCGGCAGACAGAAGTTCATACGATACCGAAGCAAGTTTTCCTCTTCTGGTCTCTGCAAAAAACCATACTCCTGAAGAAGAAACCGCTTTTTTTGGTTCTTTCTTCCGTTCTCCTTTTATTTCAATGGCTTGTTCAGGACAGACCTTGACACATACAGTACAAAAAGTGCAGTTTTCGGTAATACGAGCCTTTTCATTTTCCATTTCAATGGCGCCAAATGCACATTTATCATAGCAAATACGGCACCCTGTACATTTCTCTGTAATAACCCGGATTTCCATTAGGCAACCCCTAAATGTTTCAATTCACTATATAACACATCCACAAGTTCCTCATTGCTTCCAGTCGCTACCTTTCCTTCCTTCTTTAATTCAGGCCTCCAAATTTCCACAACTTTCGTAGGAGAACCCTCTTGTCCAAAAGAATCGTCATCTCCTCCGATATCTTCTTTTGTCCACACTGGAATCTCTTCCTTTTTTGATTTCATAATACCACGAAGAGAAGGAAGTCTTGGTTCATTGATTTCTTTAATCACCGTAAGAATCGCGGGAAGCGGTGTTTTTACTGTTTCATAATGATCTTCCATTAATCGGTCGCACTCAAGAAAAGAGTCGTCTAAAGAATGAATTTTACTTACATAAGCAACAATAGGAACCTCAAGAAACTCTGCCAGTTCAGGTCCTACTTGTCCAGTGCTTCCATCCAGTGCTTCTCTCCCGCAAAAGATAAGTGTGGCATCTCCTATCTTACTAATTGCGCGTGACAATGTATAAGCGGTCGCCCATGTATCGCTTCCGCCAAACGCCCTGTCGCTTACCAAGATTGCTTCATCTACTCCAAGGGCTATTGCTTCACGTAAGGCGGTTTCTGCTTGAGGGGGGCCCATTGTAATAGCGCAGACACTTCCTCCAAAGCGTTCTTTCAGGCGGATTGCCTCTTCAATAGCATACATATCATAAGGATTGATAATACTGGGAACGCCTTCACGGATAATTCTTTTGGTAACCGGATCTACCTTTACTTCCATTGTATCCGGAACTTGTTTTATACAGACGACATATTTCATTTCAGCTCCCTTTTCATTTCTCTTTCTTCAGGTTATGGAGAAAAATCTTGTGTATGGGATGCTTTTGGTTATTTACACAAGAAATAATTATGGCTATAAAAATGAATAAAGTTCTGTTCCATCATAGAAGAAATTCATTTACCTTTGCAAGAAAACCTTCTTTAATATGGTTAAGTGCCTCTTCACTATTTCCTTCTATTCTGAGAACAAGAGCGGGTTGTGTATTAGATGCGCGAACCAACGCCCATCCATCGGGAAAATATACCTTTACTCCATCTATTTCAGAGACGGGAAATTTTCCGCGGTACCATTGTTGCAACGCACTGACGATTTCAAACTTTCTATTGTCGGCGGCTTCAATACGTATTTCAGGGCTTGCATAATAGCGTGGCACATCTGCAAGAAGTTCGCTAAGTCGGCTATCGGTACGATCCATAAGTAGAATTAAACGAAGCGATGAATAGAGCGCATCGTCGTATCCAAAATATTCGTCCGCAAAATAGATATGTCCTGAAAGTTCTCCAGCAAGAAGTGCGCCGGTTTCGTGAAGTTTGTCTTCAATCAGAGAATGTCCGGTCTTCCACATCAGAGGTTTCCCTCCTGCTTTAGTAATAGATTCTTCAAGAGCCCGAGAACATTTGACATCAAAAATCACCGTGGCGCCGGGATGTTTTGAAAGAAGATCCCTGCTGAAAAGGATCATTAACTGATCGCCCCAAAGAATGGATCCATCTTCTGCAATGGCGCCGATTCTATCGCCATCTCCATCAAAACCGATTCCCGCATCAAGAGATTGTGTGGTTACTATATTCTGGAGGTCCTTAAGGTTTGCGGGAACAATTGGATCCGGAAGATGGGCGGGAAAGGTGTTATCACTTTCAAGATGTATTCCCTCAAACGTTATTCCTAACGCATGGTAAAGACGCGTAAGAAAGGGGCCTACTGTACCATTGCCGGTATCAACACCTATGCGTAATGGTTTAGTAAAAAGAAATTTTTCTTTCATCAGAGAAATATATGCATCAGAAAAATCTCGCGCGTCTCTTGTACCCGAAGCGCGATAAAATTCTCCTTTTTCCGCAATATCCGCTACCTCCTGAATACGGGAGCCATATAGACACGCTTTTCCCGCAACAAGCTTAAATCCATTAAATTCAGGAGGGTTATGGCTTGCTGTTACCATTACTCCTGCGTCATACGGTCCTGTGCGTTGCGCAAAGTAAAGAATTGGAGTCGGCACCTCTCCGATATCACAGACATTTCGGCCTGTTTCATATAATCCTTGAATCAGTGATTCGCGAAGTTTTGGAGTTGTTTCTCGGTTATCTCCTCCTACTGCCACAGACTTCATTCCATTCTGTTCAAGCCAAGTTCCATATGCTTTCCCAAGTGTATTGGCAAACTCTGGGGTAAGTTGGGTCGCGACAAGACCACGAATATCATATTCGCGAAAAACAATACGTGGAATTTGCATAGAGGGCCTCCAAAAAAAAATAAGTATAGCAGATTTTTTCTCTGTTGACAACCTTAAGAACTCTTTAAAAAGTGCTCTATCCGTATGAAACATTTCATACCAATATAATGAAGGAGACAGTTACTATAGAAAAGAAAAAGATTTAAAAGAAAGGATCTTTTTGAAGTTGCGATTATGTTCTTTGGAGAAAGGAAGAAACAAAAGCAGAAGAAATATCCTCTGCGTCAAACCAGAGTTTTTCAAGACTGTACAGAGATCTTACCCCTGGAAGAAAAAGATGAAGCAGGATATCTCCATAATCAAATAAAACCCACTGAGCAGAGCCTTCTCCTTCTATTGCATGAGGTCTAAGACGCTTTTCTTCAATAGTTAGTGCCTCCACAACCGCCTTTGCCTGCGTTATAGTGTCAACAGAAGCGATCACAAAAAGATCTGTAACCCAGGTAAGTTTTCGCACATCAAGAATTTTTATATCAAAGGCTTGTTTTTCAACAAGAGTTTTCAGGATTACTTTTAGTTGTTCGTTAGGATATTCTTTTTCCATACGGTTATTGCGATCCCTTAATATGCTTCTCTTGTGTACCTATTCGTTCTATTTTTTGTTTTGCGTGTTTAAGATTTTCTTGAAGCTGGCGGAAGGTTTGTATTACTCCGTCAAGAGAAACAATAGTCTTGTCAAGATCTTTTGAGGCTGTTTGCATTGCATCAATCTGTGATTCAAGCTGGTGAAGCCGAACATCTTTCTGTGCCATGCGTTCTTTACAAACAATGGTTTGTACTCCAAACGCAACCCATCCTGAAAGGCACAAAACCAATGGAATATAGAACTTTACCAGCGGACCATAGAATCTTTTTTTTGAAACAGCCTGCGTCATGCTCCCTCTGGTTCCATGGCAATCGCATCTTTAGGACACTCATGCGCACAGATACCGCACCCCTTGCAAAAATCATAATCAAAATGAGAAAACTTTCCTTCTTTAACTTTTACCGCTCCATCCGGACAATAGGCCCAACAAAATAAACAGTGAATACATTTTTCCATATTATGTACAGGTCTCATATTTCGCCAGTTGCCGGTCTTAAATGCTAACGATGTTCCGCCTTCAAGAATATCGCCTTCCGCAAGTTCTTTCCATGTTTCTTTTTTTTTGCTCATATTATTCTTTCACCTCATGGTATGCCCGTTCCACTGCATTGATATTTCCTGTAACAACCTCTGGTCTGTTCTTGAACTTTATCTCAAGCTTTTTTCTGATATCTTCAAGAACTTCCGCAATATCAAGAAGGGGAGTAACCTTTACAAGAGCTCCGATCATAGGAGTGTTCGGTATATTCCTTCCAATGGTTTCCATTGAAATTTTTGCGGCATCTACTGTATAAATTTTTCCTGAGAATCCGAGAAGATCCCGAAATTCCGCGCCGCTCTTTGTGGTATTGATAATAAGGATTCCTTTCTCTTTATCAAGACCCGCTGTAACATCTACTTGATCAGTGAGAGAAACATCAAGAACAACTACTACATCTGGATTTTCAACAGGTCCATGAGTTCTGATGGGATTTGGACTAATCCTGTTAAAAGAGACTACTGGCGCTCCCATCCGTTCAGGTCCATACTCTGGAAAAGCTTGAAGATACTTTCCTGTAGAACAGGCAGCGTCTCCTAACAAAAGTGCCGCGGTTTTTGCGCCTTGCCCGCCACGGCCATGCCACCGGATTTCATACATTTCTTTCATACGCGCTCTCCGTTGTCAAAGTAAAAGATGCACAGACTTGCCACAAACCCTATTTCTCCTATACCAAGGGCAATAGCCTTCGCAATTTCAAGAAAGGGGTTTGAGATAGTATATACCCAACCGAACAAATTCACAAATACCATAAGAATACCAAAAAGACCTCCTATTACCACAAGTTCAGAAAAATGTTCTCTGGTAAACAAAACGCTTTTTCGTAAGGCTTTCCGAACAGAAATTTCTTTTTCAAGAAAAATCAGAAGCGGCGCAAAGAGCAGAAAAAGAAGACAATAGCAAGGAAAGGCAAGCCAGCAGAGATAAAGAAATGTCAAGACTCCCGAAAAGAGCGGAGGAAGTGATGCAAAACTGAACGCTACTACTGCCGCAAGCCCGATAATGGCAAGAAGACAGAGCAATAAAATCATTTTAACAGCAAGAAACGGAATAAAAACTCTTCCTCCAGATTGCAAGAAACGTTTTGGAGTTACTGTTTCGTTGCGAAATCTCTGCACAATAGAAGAATATACCGAGGCAGTGATCCAGTTTTCAGCGAGAATCGCAAGAAAAAAGAAGAAGATAAAATCTTCTTGAGAAAGGTGTTTGACAAGAAAATGTGTTGCCAGAACCCAAAGGGTTACAATGCCGACAAGATACCAATGAATACGATGAAATGAAAAGCCTTTTCGTAGGGCTTGATATGCGTTCATACACTCGCGTTGCGCGTCGTGTCGCGCAAAAAAAGTTCAAGCCCTTCAAGAGGAATATCTTGGGCGTTGGACTTATTTCGCATCTTAATTTCTACTTTTCCTTCAGATAGTTTTTTTCCAAAAACTATCCGTATAGGAATTCCGAGAAGGTCCGCATCTGCAAATTTTACTCCCGCACTTTCTTTCCTGTCGTCAAGAAGGAGGTTCCATCCTGTTTGTACCAGGCTGTCGTGAAGATTCATTGCAGCCTCCATCATGGCTGAATTGGCTGTATTAATAGGAATAAGCGTTGCTTGCCAAGGAGCGAGAGAGAATGGCCAGATAATACCCGCTTTATCATAATTTCCTTCAATGACCGCTGAAAGTATTCTGCTTACTCCAATGCCGTAACATCCCATTACCACAGGTTTTAGGGTACCATCACTGTCAGTAAAAAGAACTTTCATTTTCTTACTATATTCTGTTCCAAGCTTGAAAATATGGCCTACCTCTAGTTCTGCGCATTCGCCCGAAGCCACAAACTCTTCAGAAAACTTCCCTCCAATAACGCCAGAATCCGCAGTCTGCACTTCTACAGATAATCCGCATTCAGAAAATATCTTGATATAGGCGTCTCGCATTGTTTGATATGATGATTCTGAGTCTTTGTCGGTCATATCAAAACTATAGGCGTCTTTCATTAAAAACTCTCGTGCCCGTATAATTCCGAACCGCGGCCGTATTTCATCGCGAAACTTGGTTTGAATCTGATACAGAATAACCGGAAGATGTTTTCCGCTTTTTACATATTTTCTTACCAAATCTGAAACGACTTCTTCGTGAGTCGGACCTAACAATAACCTTCGTTCGTGACGGTCTTTAAAGGTTATCATATCTTGTCCCATCTTTCCCCATCGGCCGGATTCTTCCCACAAACTTGCCGGCTGAAGGGCCGGCATTAGGATTTCCTGACATCCGCAAGCATTAAGATGTTTCCGGATAATAGCGCTGATTTTCTGGAGAACCGCGAGTCCGGATGGCAAAAACGTATAAATTCCAGAAGCTACTTTATCAATCATTCCCGCCTGATGCATTAAGCGTTGGCTTACTGTTTCCGCATCTTTTGGCGCTTCTTTTAATGTAAATATAAATGATTCACTCCACCTCATTTGTTTCCCCTGTTATATCGTAATACTCTACTCCTTCATTTCTGTTTCGTCAAAAGCGCGAATTGCCTCATTAAAAATCTATACGAAAATATTGTATATCTTACATCTCTTTTTTCTATTGCGGTACTGAATATCCAGAATGGGATCGTGTATATTAATACCTACCTGAAAAAGTATGTGTAGAAATAGGAAGTAAAGAAAGGATCCTGTTTTCAGATAATTGTCTTTTTTTTAAGGAAAAGTTTATTATAAAAGAGAGATTTACTCCGACGAGGAAAAAAAACATATTGCCTGAATATTCAGGGCTTTAAAAGAAAGAGAGAGGAATACTCTTGTTGCCCGGAAAGGAGGTTGTATGAAATGCCCCTTGCGTATGCGGCATCAGAAACGCCCTCTCGGAGAATCAGCTTCTGGCGCTCCTGAATACACCCAGGATTTTGATGTATGCCTTGAAGATGGATGCGCCTGGTGGTCTGAGAAGGCACAGAAATGTGTTGTGGCATCTATGTTCCGCACTTTATTAGAGGACCGGCAACCGGATTGATGGGGATGAAGTTAGGATAGGGCTTTTTCCGGAGAAAGCAGAGAAAGAAGGTAGCCGGCGGTAAGACAGACCGCGGGTTCTATAATCATAGCAGAGATCCGTGCGTTGAACGGTGTAGGTGTAATAGGTCCCTTATATCCACAGTGTTGAAGCCCCTTAAAGAAGCTTTTAAAATCTATGATTCCGGTCTCTCCGGGCAATGCCCGTTGGTTGTCGGGATGCTCTTCCCGAGAAAAGTCCGCAAGACAATCACTTACCTGAACATAAACAAACAACTCTTTTGAAGAGTGGGAAATATCTGTCTCGGTACCGAGAGACATATGCCAGTGAAAGGAGTCTAAAAGGATTCCCGCGTTGTGTCCGATTGTTTCTGAAAGTTCTTGCATCTCTGAAAGTGTAGAGATGAATGGGAAGGAGAATGTTTTTTTTGAGGAGGGTGTTCCCACAAACCCAAGTCCGAGACGACATCCATGTGCGGCAAGAATTTCTGCGATGGGAGATAGTTTCTTAAGATGAAACGAGAAATTTTCAGAGAATGTGTATTCGTTTGAACCCGGACGAACAAGGGTATAACATCTGTTTGCTCCTACTGCAGAGGCAATCGACGCATACTGTTCAAGCATGCTTTTTTGTTCGGAGATATCTTCCTGATACCAGTTGAAAGGAAGTTCCCAGCCTCCTGCTTTTAGGCCTTCTGTGGCAAGAATACTTTGAATATAAGAGGAGCCATTGTTGAGGAGGTGGTCGTCCCATGTAATATCTATTCCTTCAAATTTTCCAAGCCGTGCGAGTCTTGCTGATTCCCGAAACGATACTTTTATATCAAGTGCAAGGGGTGAAAAAGTACTGAACATAGTGCCTCCAAAGTTGACAAAGCCAAAAATCTATTTTACATTCAAACGATGAGAGAATTCAAATTTACTTGCGCTCCGAAACTTCTGTTCGGGGAAGGATCACTGCAGCAACTCCCTTCTGTAGTATCAGAATGTAAGGGAAAAAGACCTTTTGTGGTAGTGGATTTCAATCTTGTGGCAACAGGGATTACATCCCGTGTTTCTACGCTTCTTGAAAATGCGGGTTTTATACCTTTTCTCTTTGATGGCGTGGATGGAGAGCCTTCTACCGCGCTTGGAGATGAATGCGGCCGACTTGCACGGGAGCACAGAGCTGATGTTGTGATTGGAATTGGTGGCGGAAGCGCATTGGATACTGCGAAAATAGTAAGTGTTCTTGTAACAAACGAAGGAACCGTTGCGCAGTATCAGGGGCTCCATAAGATTCCGCATCCCGGTATCCCCAAAATTATGATTCCTACAACGGCAGGGACCGGAAGCGAGGTAACGTGGACAGCGGTCTTTATCCGAAAAGAAGAAAAGGCAAAAGCAGGCGCAAACAGTCCCTATCTTTATCCTGATATTGCTCTGTTAGATCCTGAACTAACAGTTTCTCTTCCTCCGGGACCGACGGCTTCAACAGGAATGGATGCTTTTTGTCATGCAATAGAAAGTTTTCTTTCTAATAAGAGCAACTTTTTTACTGAAGCGATCTCTGAAAAATCACTTGCGCTTATTTGGAAAAATCTTCCTATAGCCTATAAAAATCCCGGTGATATTGGCGCTCGCAGTGCGATGTTGTATGGAAGTTTCCTCGCAGGACTTTCCCTTGCGAACGCTGGAGTTACTGCGGTTCATTCTCTTTCTTATCCTCTTGGGGGTATGTTTGGCACTCCCCATGGGATTGGAAATGCGACACTTCTCCCTTATGTATTGGAAGATGTGATTCCGCAGGCAGGAGAAAAACTTGAATCACTCGCTTTTTTTCTTACAGGAGAACATCTCACTGCTCATGCTTTTGTAGAGCGTATTAAACAATTGGAACAGGATATGAATCTTCCTACTTCTTTGCGGCAACTTAAGGTTTCTAAAGATGTTTTTGAAGAGATCGCGGAGGGCGCAATGAAGATAGCGGTTCCCCTTCAGAATCATCCTCGTCTTCTTTCTCGAGAAGAAATTATCGCAATTTATCATGCAGCCTATTAAATGTATACAATAAGGAGTGTACGATGCCGGGAAGAGAAGTTTTTGGAGAAGAAGAACGCGCCCAGATAGCGGAAGTAATGGAGCAAGGGGTCCTTTTTCGTTATGGATTTGATGCCCAGAGGGCGGGTGTTTTTAAGGTAGCGGAATTTGAAAAGAAATTTGCTTCCTACTTAGGTTGTTCCTATGCGCTTGGAGTAAGTTCTGGAAGTGCCGCGTTAAAGGTTGCTCTTGAAAGTAGCGATCTTCCGAAAGGAAGTGCTATTTTAACCTCTAGTTTTACCTTTGTGGCAAGCATAGAGGCGATTGAAGAATCAGGGTATGTTCCGGTCTTGTGCGAAGCGGACGCAAGTTATAATATTTCTGTAGAAGATATGGAGCGACAATATTCTCCGCAGGTTTCAGCAGTGCTTCCAGTTCATATGATGGGCTCGTCCTGCGATATGGAAGGGATTCTTCAGTTTGCTCAATTGAAAAACCTTGTTGTAATTGAAGATGCTTGTCAGGCAACCGGCGCCACATACAAGGGAAAATATCTCGGATCATTGGGTGCTTTCGGATGTTTTAGTTTTGATTATGCAAAGATTTTGACCACCGGAGAAGGCGGTATGGTTGTAACATCGGATCAGTCTCTTTATTTGAAGTCGGATCGATACCATGATCATGGTCATTCCCATAGGACCGATCTTGCTCGCGGATTTGAACCCCGCGAAGGAAAAGGTTTTAATTACCGGATGAGTGAACTTCAAGGTGCTTTGGGAATTGCACAGCTTGCAAAACTTCCATCCATTATTTCTGGTCAAAAAAAGAATAAAAAAATTCTGAAAGATATTCTTGCGGCCTATCCTTTTATTACAATAAGGAAACAGTATGACGAAGAGGGAGAGATAGCAACGTTTCTTGTCTTCTCTCTTCCGGATATGAAGACTGCGGAGACATTTAAAGCACGGCTGAAGGATAATAATGTGCCTACAGGGGTGATGAACTATTGGCATTTTATTGCCAATAAGGAGAGTGTGGGAAAACCAGAAGAATTTCTTGCTACAAAGGATCTTCTTGATAGAACTGTCTTTATAGAGATTCTCCTGAAGATGGATATTGTATCCATTGCCGCAGGGTTGAAAAAGGTTTGTGATTCTTTTTAAATGAATGAAATCCCTTATTTTTTCTGGGGTATGGGATGAACTATATCCTTGTAACAGTAACGTTTCCTGATAGAAAGCTCGCGGAAGAAGTTGCAAAGGATCTTATAAGAAAGAGGTATGCCGCGTGTTGTCAGATTTTTCCGAGAATTACAAGCATATACGCATGGAAAGGGAAGATTGAAAATACCGAAGAAACGCTCTGTTTTATAAAAACCCGGATGGATCTGTTTCATACGATTGAAAAGGTTATTTACGCATTTCATCCTTACGAAGTTCCGGAAATCGTAGCAATACCATTGTGTGCATTAAGTCCTTCCTATAGAAGATGGCTTGAGGAAAGTGTTGCGGAAGAAGAGAAAAATTCTTGATAGTGTCAGTACACACTATATCGGAATAGATTGAAGAAAAAAGGGTCCTTACGATCTATACTTATTTGTAATAGGCATTCTTCGGTCGTGTCCGAATGATTTGGGTGTAATTTTTATTCCGGGCGGCGCCTGTCTTCTTTTATACTCGCTTCTCTCTACCATGATAAGTACTTTTCTTACGATCGTTGTATCAAATCCGCGGGCGGTGATTTCTTCAAACCCTCGGTCTTCTTCTACATAGAGTTTCAAAATAGCATCCAGTACCTCATAGGGCGGAAGCGTATCTTGATCTTTTTGGTTATAATTTAGTTCTGCGGTCGGCGCTTTTACTAACATGCGTTCCGGTACAACTTTGCCAAGAGAATTTCGGTAGCGAACAAGGTCGTAGACAAGAATTTTTGGTACATCCTTGATAACCGCAAATCCGCCGGCCATATCTCCATAGAGTGTGGTATACCCTGTACTCATTTCTGATTTGTTCCCAGAGGTGAGAACGAGCCACCCGAATTTGTTGGAGAAGGCCATTAAAAAAATTCCCCTAATTCGTGCCTGAAGATTCTCTTCGGTGGTATCCTGTTTTGTATGGGAAAAGCTAGGCGCGAGTGTTGTAAGAAAGGTTGAGAAGGGATCTTCAATGGAGAGAGTTTTCAGGTCAATCCGTAAGAGTTCTGCAAGACCGTGGGCATCTTCGCAAGATTCCTTTGAGGTAAACCGTGAGGGCATAAACAAACCATGTACTTTGTCGGAGCCAAGACTGTCACAGGCTATTGCCGCGACAAGCGCGGAATCAATTCCTCCTGAAATGCCAATCGCCACTCCGGGAAAACTGTTTTTTTCCACATAATCTTTTACTCCGAGGCAAAGGGCGCGGTAGACCTCTTCTATTTCGCTGGGTTGGGCAGGACGGTGCGGCTGGATAGAGGGTTTTTCTTTCTTCTGGAAAGAAGGGGGTTGGGTATGCGAGGAAGGAAGAAGAATATCAGCACAGAGAAGGTCTTCCTCAAAGGCCTTTGCTCTAGCGATTATGGTTCCATTGGTGTCGGCAAGAAAACTCTGGCCATCAAAGACCAGTTCATCTTGTCCTCCGACGAGATTGGCATAAAGGATGTGAACATGGTTAGATTTAGCTTTTTCACAGATTGTTTCTTCGCGTTCTCGTACTTTTCCCCGGTGATACGGTGAGGCGTTGATATTAATGATAAGACCTGCACCCTGGTTAACGAGTGTTGCAACAGGGTTGTTGGGGTGGCAAAGATCCCTGCATATTGTTATTCCGAAAGAGGGGTTGCCGGGCATGGTTTCCATTGAAAAAAGAGGAGTGTCTGTTCCCGGAGAAAAGTATCGGCTTTCATTGAAGATACCATAATTGGAGAGAACAGTTTTACAGTAGATGCTTTGTATGCTTTTGTTATGAATAATTGCGGCTGCATTAAAGAGACCCTCTTCTTTTCGCAGGGGGAACCCTATGATGACAATAGTATCTGATATATGTTGAGCGAGTGATTGAAGCGCTTTGAAAATCGCGGTAATAAAGGAATCTTTTAAGAGAAGATCTTCAGGCGGATACCCACAGATTGTAAGTTCCGGAAAGCAGAGAATATCTGCGCGTTTTGCATGGGTTTTATCTAAATAGGCAAGAATTTTCTTGCAGTTTCCTTCAATATCGCCCACAGTGCTATTTATTTGAGCGCATGCAACTCTAATCGGGATACCTTGTGTATTCATGGATTGTCCATTCAGGATGAAAGGAATTATACTCTCCTTTCCTGTGTTGTACAAACTTTTCTGAACAGGAAGATCGTAGAAAAAAGTTCTGTTAAGATCTTTTTATCTCTTTTCGTATCATAAATGATTGTTTTCCGAACAATGCGGAGAAAATTTGAACAATGTGCTATTCCTGGATGTGTCTTTTGGGTTGACGATACTGGATATAGCCATTTTTCATTGCGGTGTAAGGATCAAGAGAAGCTTTCTTAAAGGATTCATACTCTCCTGGAGTTAACGATACTTCATTTGTTTTTTCGTATGTTTTGACTCCTACTATAGCTCTTTCAGAGTTAAGTAAGGATATTGGATGAAGAAAAAAATCTCCTGCTGTTCCTACGGCGGATCTAACTGTTGAGGGACCGAGGATCGGAAGGTTTAGGAAGATTCCCTCTTTGATTCCATAAGTTCCGAGGGTATCTCCAAAATCAGTATGTTGTTTGGGAAGGTTTATATCAGGACGAGAAGATAGATCTATGAGTCCTGCAAATCCAAAGAAGGTGTTGACTGTAAATCGTCCTAATTCTATCGCGGCGCCATGAAGGTTTGCCTGAAAGAGATTGTTGATGAAACGGACAGGAAAGGCGATATTGTGAAAGAAATTTTTTGTGCTTTTTCTGGCAGGTTTTGGAACAATAAAGGCATATCCTTTTGAAATTGGCCGAAGAAGATAGAGGTAAAGTTTGTCATTGAAACAGAAAACAGCCCGATTAAGGGGTTCTAAAGGATCGGATATTGTAAGGGATGAATCTTTTTCTTCTTCTGGTTCCTCTATATCTCCGAATTCATCAATCTCGTCTATTGGATGAATCATTGTTTCGGTATTGTTCGTGGCAGAAAGGTCGGATTGTGGAAAGAGAGGGTTTTGAAAGAGAAGAAGCATACACCCGCAGAAAAAAAGGGGAAGAGTCCGTTTGTTTATCCAGAGAGAACGCATCTATTATTTTACCTTATTTTTAAGAATTTTCAGCATCTGTGAAGGAGAGTTTTTTACAAGGATTTCATTGAACTGGCTTCGGTAATTTTGAATAAGGCTTATATTTTCTACGATAATATCATAGACTTTCCATGATCCTTTTTTTTGGATTACTCGATAAAAGACAAAAACTGTCTGTGATGAAGAAACAATCCTTGTACGTACTTCCGCGATTGTTGGGGAGAGAGAGATTTCTTTGTCAAATAGAACTTTTTCATTAGAATAGGCGAGAAGTTTATCAAGGTATGCCTGTTCAAGGAGCCGACGAAAGAGCGGAACAAACTCTTTTCGTTCTTCCCGAGAAAGAGTGTTCCAGTGTCGGCCCAAGGCGCGTTTTGAGAGTTCTACCTCATCAAACATCTCCTGATATACTCTTTGGATCTTTTTTTGTTCCACACCCTTTGCAAGTTCAGCTTTCAATGCGGGATCCCGCAATATGGTAAGAACTTTTTCAACATGGGTGCGGACAGATTCCATGGGTTCTCCGCCATACGCTGGCGCATTGAAGAGTGTATATGCGAGAAGTAAGAAGAAAATCCCTTTCTTATTCATACTTTTCCTCCTGAAGAGATATTTGAGTATACATTATGCTGGACAGATTGAAAATTTTTCTTATTTTAAGTATGGATCGTGTTGTTGCGGGAGTTCGCTGTTAGCGGAGTGTAACAGAAGAATAAGACTGTTTATTTAATCTTCTATACTCTTCCTGTTTTACCATTGAAAGAAAATAGATATGGGAATGTTACGGATTTTCTTCCTGGATGCTTCCAAAGGCATAGCGTGAAATAATATCCGCGATTTCTACAGGAGGATGTGTTTCAGTAATGGTTTCTCCGGGATGAAGAAGGTCTCCTCCGCCCCCAGGGTCAAGGATAAGAGATTTATCTCCAATAAGACCCTCTGTTTTGATGGAAGCGATGGCATCATCATATACCTTGATACCTTTTTTCATCCTGAGTTCCACGATGACCCGTTGCGATTCTTGATCCATGGTAAGTTTTCCAGTTTTTCCAACTTCAAGACCCATGATATAAACAGGGCTTCCTTCCCGTAATCCGGTAACTGAAGTGAATGCCGCAAAGAGCGGATAGGATCCGTCTCCCGGAAGAGAGATATCTCCTAACTTTACTGTAAGATATCCCAGGGCAAGGATTCCAAGAAAAATAAAAAAACCAACCGTGGTTTCTATGGTATGTTTTTGCATTCTGGTCCTCCTGTACGCTGTAGTTCCTGTTTTAGAGAGCGTTGACTCTGCAATATTTCATCCTGAAAAGGATGGGCAAATGTTTGAAGTTTTTGCGGTGTTCCTTCAAATACCACTCTTCGGTTATAAAGCACGATGATTCGATTGGAGACGCAGTAAATATCTGGAATTTCATGACTTACCAGCACAGCTGTAAATCCAAACTCTCGTTTATATTGCAGGATCATCTCTAAGATTGCATTTTTTCTGACAGGATCCTGTCCTGATGTGGGTTCGTCAAAGAGTACAATGTTCGGATCTGTTACCAACGCACGCGCCAAAGCAGTCCGTTTCTGCATTCCTCCTGAAAGTTCAGAAGGATATTTCTGTGCGGAATCTGTAAGCTCCATCTGTTGCATGCGCGCAACCACCTTTTGATGGATCTGAGTTTTTGAAAGAGAACTTTTTTCTTTCAGGGGGAGTGCAATATTTTCATATACGTTGAGAGAATCAAAAAGGGCATTGTGCTGAAACATATAACTGATACGTGCGAAATGGGAAGAGAGCTCTTTTTTACTCATAGACGAGAGCGCTCTTCCCTGAAAAAGGATTTCTCCTTCATCAGGAGTCAAAAGTCCAATAATATGCATAAGGAGGATAGTTTTTCCCGCGCCGCTGAGCCCGATAATAGCTGTGATTTCTCCTTCAAAGATCTGAAGGTTGACGCGGTCAAGAATCACTTTTTCTCCAAATTGTTTTGTAACTTTCTTAAACTCTATTAGGGGCGATCTATTCATATTTAGATAAGAAGTGAGGTAAGGATGTAGTCGCTAATGAGAATGAGCACGCAGGATATTACTACCGCAGAGGTGGTGGCGAGACCTACTGACCGCGCTCCATGGCTGTCTGTGCGTTGATGAGAAAAATATCCCTGATAACAACAGACCACTGAAACAATAATGGCGAATACCACGGCTTTCAAGAGTCCATCGGTGATATCTTTCATTCCTGTGCTTGATTGAACACGATAAAGATAGGATGCGGAGTTTCCTCCAAGGAAAAGGACTCCGGATAGATATCCTCCGAAGATTCCTATGAGATTAAAGAATGAAGTAAGGAGAGGAAAGCTGATAATTGAGGCGGCAATTCTTGGGCTTATAAGGTAGCGGACCGGATCAATTTGCATTGTGGTAAGTGCGGAAATCTGTTCGGTAGCGCGTTGCATACCTATTTCCGCAGTCATGGCAGATCCGGCTCGCGCTGTGATCATAATCGCGGTAAGAACTGGTCCTAACTCTCTAAGCAGGGAGAGCGCGACAAGCGCGCCAAGGGTTCCCTCCGCTCCTACAAAGGAGAGCGCGTGATAGAGTTGGAGTCCGAGTACCATTCCGGTAAAGAGGCCTACAAGAAGAACAATGGGCGAGGATCTTGCGCCAATGAAGTAAATATGCTGAAGAATTCTCATATATTGTCCGCGGCCGACAATTTTTATCATTGCCTGAACTGTAAAGATTGCGCCAAATCCGAGCTGTTTCATCCATTGAAGAACTTTTGTGCCAAGCAGAGAAAAGAATTGTAGCGCGAAAGTTTTTCCTCTTGTTCGCGGAGAAGATTTTTTCCTTTTAAGATCTCTTTTCATTGATTTTTACTGTGTTGGCTCATAGTGCCAGCAAAGCGGAGATGTTGAGGAATTGTTCGCGCGATGCGGCTCTTTTCAGATATTTTACGATTTTTTTATCCATCTCCCTCCTTTTATTCCTCTACCTGTAGAGAGTGGCGCATACATAAGGTATGGAGAGCGGTTCAAACGTTTCATGGTAGCACATTTATAGAAAAAAAACAGGAAACAGGTACTATGATAGAGAAGGTTGACTTATGTATTATAGAACAAGAAGCCGTGTTTCGGGGAATATTGTTGACAAAAAAAAACCTTCCCGCTATTGTTTCTCTGTATGATACTCTTTTATCACAATGGAGAGAGCTATGAGATCCTTTAAGTTGAATGGAAAGAGTGCTTTGGTAACTGGCGCGGGACAAGGGCTTGGGAAAGAGTTTGCTCTTACACTTGCGCGGGCAGGCGCTGATATAGCTGTAGTTGATATTGTTGCTTCTCGCGCAGAAGAGGTTGCTTCTGAAATTCGCGCTCTTGGTCGTAAATCTTTAGCTATTACAGCAGATCTTTCTTGTAGAGACGATGCGTTTCGGATGGTGGCTGAAACAGTTGCTTTTTTAGGAACTCTTACTGTGGCGGTGAATAATGTGGGAGTTGCTATTCCGATTAAAGGAGCAGAAAAAGTTACAGAACAGGAGTGGGATATAGTGATGAATACCAATCTTAAGGGGACATTTTTCTGTTGTCAGGCAGAAGCTAATGCCATGATACCCGAAGGATATGGAAAAATTATCAATATTGCTTCTATGTGCGGACATATTGTATGGCCGGAACCGCAGGCGTTGTACAGTATTTCCAAAGCAGGAATTATTCATCTAAGCCGTTGTCTTGCCGTAGAATGGATTTCTTGTGGTATCCGTGTGAACAGTATTAGTCCGGGAGTTACGCGTACACCAGACCTTTTTCCTGAGGTGGTTCCGGTTTTTTTACAGAGAGCGCCGATAGATCATATTGCGGAAGTAAAGGATATGCAAGGCGCATTGCTATATCTTGCTTCTCCTCTCTCTGATTTTATGGTGGGACAGGAAATAATAGTTGATGGCGGATATACCCTTATGTAGGGAAATTCCTGCGTTGTTTTCGCAAGAAAAGCGCCTTACCTTTTTTCCGAAAGAGGCGGAATAGAATGTTCTTTTAATGTAATCAGATGGTTTTTTAATTCTTCCGCGAGCGGATGTGCGCATTCTTGTAGATGAAAGAGCCCCCATGCTATTGATTGGTTGAATACCTCTTTGTTATAGGGGTTATATGCCCTTTGACAGGCAAGAAGGCCTGCGGTAAATAATGCGATAGTATTTGCTTTTTCTTTCATTTCTTTCTGATTAGAGGATGCAAAAGCCCTTCTGGCAAAAGATCGGCACTGTTGCAGGAGAAGACGAGCAGGAAATTCTTTCCGAGTAAAAAGGTCTTGCAGTGTATTTTTTTGGATGGCGTCGGAACTTTCAAGAAGGGCTATGTGGGAAATTGCTCGGTTTAGCCAGAGAGAGGGGTTGGAATTTTGAGGAAGACTTTTTTTCGCAAGTACAGGATAGAGAAGTTCTGTAAGGGTCTCTGCAAAAACCTGATTTCCTTCAGAGGTAAGATGTATACCGTCATTCAGAATAAGCCGTGTATTGATTGAGGGATCTTTTTCTTTAAGTGTGTGGAAGGTTGCAAACCTATCATGGAGAAGAAGACCCTCTTTTTTTGCGATGCCCCTAATATAAGAATGGGTGAATTTTTCAAGATATTTTTCTAATCCTCCATATAAGAGCGCCTGAGGACTTTGTCGCTGGCTATGGAGGTTTTCATCAAGGGTGGGCTGGGTTTCTAAAACAAGGATAGCATTGGTTTCTTGCTGTATCTTTTCTACGATTTTTTGATAATTTCGGATACACTGGTCTCGGTTGAGGCCAGAGAAGGCATCATTAGAGCCAAGGCCTATTACTACCGCATCAGGGTTATACGCAATACAATCGCGATCAATGCGCGCAAGCGCCAGTTCTGCGGTATCTCCTCCATCGCCACAGGCCGCAACGTCAACGAAATGTGTTTTTCCGAACCGTGATTGTAATCCTGATTCAATGTAATCTACATACCGTTTGCCATACGGGTTGCGGTGAGACCAGGTGGTGGACGAACCAAACACCACTACCTCCAGAAATGGTGTTGCCATAAAAAACTCCTATGTAATAGGTCATAGTGATAATGGTATGGTTATACCATATTTTAGAAAAAATTTCTTTCTGTCCAGAAGATTTTTATAGATACTACGATATATAAGATGGATGGTCTGTTTTATGGATTTTGTAGGAAAAAAAATCGCATCGCGGTTGATTTTTAAAAAGGAGAAAATGACGGATTTGTTGCAGGTATGATGGCGATGGCCTCTATTTCAACAAGCCATCCCGGTCGGCATACGCGCGAGAGTACTGTAATGATTGGAGTTTTTGGAAAGAGCGCATGCATTTTTTTTTCTACTGTGGAAGAATCTTCTTGATTGCGAATATATACAATAAAGAGGAGAACATTGGCCAGAGCGCCATTTTTTTCTCGCAGAAGGGCATTAATGTTGGTAAGTGTACGGGAAAGTTGGCGCGCTACGTTTCCTGGATAAAGAATTTTTCCTTTCTTATTGATACTGGCTGTTCCAGAAATGATAAGGTGCATACGGTCTTGGTACGATATGGAAACAGCCCGTTCAAATGTAACGCCATACAGGTGTGTTGGACTGAGGTAAGCCGGCGCATGAAGAAAAGAGATCTGGTTGTTGAGAAGTCCGGATATTGAGTATGCGTCCATGGTTACCTGTGTGGAGGGTAGAATGTGAGAGCCTTCTATACCGGTACTTGCGATAAAATGGCTCTTTTCTGTTAATCCCTCTTCGCAGAAGAAAATTTTTCTCGCGCGTACAAAATCTTGGTACTGCTGATCAATATTTTGGATAAAAAACCATGTGCGGATTGTATTGTCCCGTAATCGCATATGATGTCGTGTGAGAAAAGAGCGGTATTCTTCTAAAATGGTACGTGTTTGATCGCCAGTGTTTCCTTTTGAACCGATAACTCCAACACTCCAGTAATGGGTGGTACTGTTTCGCGTAAGGATAAGAGAAGATGCTTCATTTTTCTTTTTAAGAGAGGACGAAGGATCTTTTATATGATATGCCCAGAGCGCTATTTGTCCTCCTGTGCATAGTGGTTGTTCAATCCACGATATCGCACAGGGAGTATCTGGCGCATAGGGGTTGGAAAAATTTTTGGTGAGTAAATAGGGTGCGTTACGGTAAAGCTTGGCGCAAAAGAAACGGCGAAAAATCGCACTATGCGGAAGAAGGTTAAGCGAGGAAAGCGCCTTTTTATAGGCGGTTTCAACAATTTCTAATTGAGAAGAGAACTTTTCCTGACTGCGGGGAGTAATTGTACAGTGATATTCCTCTGTTCCTTCAGTGCCGTAAAAACAGGAGATACGGGTAGAAACAGAAGGGGTTGTATCTTCAAAAAAGAAAGGTCCCATATAATTTATTGATCCATTACAAGGAAAGAAATTGCGGGAAGAAAGCCAAGAGATATACGCGCTCTCTTTCTTTGGCTTTCCTGAGAAGAGGAATCTCTTATTTCAAATGCCTCTAAAATCAAGGTATCGCGGAATCCTGAAGGAAGAGAAGGGTCTGCATGGATTAAGAATGTAAGTTCATTATTTTCAATGATGGGAGACGATACCGAGATACCTTTCATGGGTTCATGAACCATAAGAGAAAGGGCAGTAATCTTAGACTTCGCGGGAATAGCGGCACGAACACGTTGCGACCCTCCTGGCGGTATCTGTATAGGCAGGGAATCTGTTATTGTGGGCGCAGGCATGCGAGGTCTTCTTTTTAGGGTTGAAATAACGAATGATTGCTTTGGAACAAGGTGCCGGTAATCAAAGGCTTGCATCATATCTTCCGCAGGAATAACCGGTCGGCGGATCTTTCCGGCAATGGTATCCGCATCTCCTTCCAGAGAGAGGGTTGCGCTGGATCCTATAAGATTCTGTGGCACTGTAAGTGTTGTGCGAACGGAATTTTTTCCCGCGGGAATAAGAGCTCCGGCGCCGAGTGTAAATCCCAAGGAAGGTTCTTTTAATGAAAGTGCGATCTTTCCTGAAAAACCATTCTTTCGAAGAGCCTGGATTGTCATTGGAACCACTGTTCCCGGAAGCGCGTTTATAGTGGAAGGAACTATCCTTAGATCAAAATCTGGCGTGGCTGGCCCGAAAAAGAGAGTATAGGCATAAGAGTCTCCTCCATGGTGTTGACTGTCGCTTACCTCTATAAAATAATGGCTGTTTTGAGGAGGAGTGAAGAGGAGAAAAGAGTCTGCATGGTGGGTAATAAGACCCGAGCTTTTATCTTCATAATCATCGTTCCACGTAATGACATTGCCAGATTTATCTATAATTTTGAGAAGAGCGTCAAGGGGAGAGCCAAGTCGGCGGGCATAAATTTCTGCGCGATATACTGTTTCTGCCTGACATTCTACAAGAAAAGTATCTTTATCGCCGGGAAGAGAAATTTTTCCATTGATGAGTATAGGATGATCGGTTCGGATTGCCTGTGCAAGAGAATCATTCGGTTCGGATTCTGTTATGGTACGGAGATTCTCTACTCTATAGAGCATGGTATTAGAGGGGATTTCATCACGGACAACAGAAATAGAGCGAATAGGTTCTTCAGAGGCGGAGGTGTCAAGAAGAAGGGTTTGGGAAGGGAGGTTCCATCCAGATATTGTGGCGCGGGTTGAGGTGTCGGTTCTTCCTGTCAAAGGGAAAAGATGGGTAATGAAAGGTATTTCTCCCACAGTAAGCCGATAGACAAAATCTTCTCGGCCGCGAAAGAGCGCGTCCCGGATTTCTATGGTATATAGGCCATCATTGGGTATGTGAAAAAAGAGAACAGGGTCGGGATTTCCCCTCCAGTCGTCTGCGTAGGCAAGTTCTTTTCCCTTTTCGTCATAGAGTGCAATAACAGCCTGTATCCATCCTGGAACCGCGTCGGGAAGGTAGGGAATAAGAGATCTTGCTTCCGCGACAATGACGAGTTTATCATCTTTTTTGGCACGAAACTGAAACCGATCAATATCTCCAGGAGAGATTTGTCCATTGAATAATACAGGGAGATCGCAGACAGGAAGAGGTTCTTCAAAAAAGGTGTCGGGAATCCGTTCATAGCGTTCTGGAATGGCGCCGACCTGAAAAGTAAGGGGGTTAGAGAGTCCTGCCGGAGTTTGAAGGCGAAGATCGCGGTTTCCCAAAATAGCGTCGGATGAGATTGCTATTTCTATAAAAACAAGTTCTTGGATGGACCGTTTTACCGGTTGTTTGGGATTAAAAGAAAGAAAGAACTCTGAGATAAAACGTAATTCCGCGGGGCTTCTTGTTTCAAGATTACGAAGAAAAGGATGATCAGGAAGCTCTGCGAGTTTCTCTTCGGAAGGGATTTTAATGCCTGTTTCTGCGGTAGTGGTGTCAGAGGTTGATTTGCCTTGTTTTGCGCGTTGTTCCGCACTTCTTGCTGTTCGTATTTCTTTCAATCTTCTTTGTAGTTCCTGTCGTTGTTTTCCATTGAGAAGAGGGCCATAGTGTAGAGAAACAGCACTTACTCCCTCACCGGTTACATCTATTTGAGAAGCTCCCCGAAGGTTTTGTCCTCCTGCTACCATTAAGAAGGAAGACCCTCTTTCTCCTCCTGCCGGGTATAGGTAGCCTATGGAGGGTTCCCGTGAAACAGATTGTCCTGCGGCGATTACTGCAATTGATAAGAAGATGCCGACAAGCAACCCTTCTCTTACTCTTTTCATGGCATAATCTCCAGAAGGATATTTCGGGGACTGGTTTTTGTAGGAGGAGGAAGAACGCGTAGGTCGCGGTTTTGGGGCGTTGGAAGGATGGCGTCGGGATTTATGCCGAGACGAAGATAGATGCTCGCAAGGAGATCCTGGGGATATACAGGTCGTTGTTGTACATTTTCTCCAGTTGCATCTGAAGCACCGACAACAATCCCTCCTTTGAACCCACCGCCTGCTATCAGAACCGAGAAGCATTTTCCATAGTGACCGCGTCCGCCGTTCCATGGTTTTTCCCAATCTATTTTCGGTGTTCTTCCAAACTCGCCTCCTACGAGAAGAATGGTACGGTCAAGAAGGTTTCTGTCAGAGAGATCTTGAAGAAGCGCCGATACTCCATTATCTAATTCAGGCAGTTTTTTACGCATGCTTTCAAAATGTTGGCCGTGGGTGTCCCATCCGCTGTAATTGATGGTTACATACCGTACTCCATCTTCAATGAGACGGCGCGCCATTAGACAGCATTGTCCGAATTTATTTTTTCCGTAGCGGTTCCGAAGAAGATCTGTCTCCTGAGAAAGATCAAAGATTTTTGCGGTATCTCCAAAAAGGATACTGTACGCCTGTTGTCGGCTTTTATCAAAACGGATAAATTCTTGATTTGAAGAGAGTGCTTTCCCGAATGTTTCAAGTGATTCCAGTAAATTTTTTCTAGCAAGAGTTCGTTCTTCCGACAATCCTTCCACAGTAATTCCTTCCACAGAAAATCGTGCTTGGTTTGGATCGCCGCCAGTCACAAACGGTTTATATTTTGATGCAAGAAATCCTACCTCGGAGAATCTTCCCTGGGGAGTAGTCAAGATTACATAAGGAGGAATGGTTCCTGTATACCCATGGTCATATCCCTTAAAAAGAGAGACCACCGCTCCAATGCCGGGATAGACGGCCTCTTCTGAGGAACTGTGTCCGGTTTGCATAAGGTAGGCGGCGGTTTCATGGCCATTGATACCGTGTGTCATACTTCTAATAAGAGAATATTTATCTGCTTGTTTCGCAAGATTAGGAAGGAGCTCATTGATCCATATTCCAGGAACATTGGTTTCAATAGGTTTTGTAAATGGTCCGCAGAAATCACTGCCAGCCTCGGGTTTAGGGTCAAAGGTATCAAGGTGCGAAGGCCCTCCCCAGAGCCAAATTTGAATTACCGCGCTAGCATGTGAAGGATCTGTAGCAGACTTTTCTTGCGCATGGATAGGAGAAAGAGCGAAAAGAAGGAGAGACCCTCCCACAGCGGCTTGTTGTAATATTTTTGTGGTACGGATCATTCCACAACGTGGTTGTGTCCGCATGAATGTGGGTTGTTTCTGTTTTTTGTCTCTTCTCTCTTTCTGATTGAGTATAGACATAGGAATATCTTCCTTAATGTCGGTAGAGAAACTCTTTACTGTTGATAAGAACCCATGCAAGGTCGTCGGCGGCCTCTTTTATACGCAATTTCGGTTTCTGGAAGTATTGCGCGGCAATAAGGGCTTCTTCTTCTGTAGGATAGCGGGAGAGGATGAAGAGATAGTAGTTGCGGATAATCTCATCTCTTCTGTTTCTTGCAGTTCGGATGATTCTCTGAAGAAGAGGACTTCGTGTAATAATTCTCTGAATATCAGTAGAGGCAAGCATATACCTTTCCTGGGAGTCGGAAATAGTATTGTTGCGTTCTGATTCAAGGCCAGTATCTCGGGGAGGCCGTCCAAAGAGTTCAAGAAACGGACTGGTAATGCTCCCATCCGCCAGAAGAACATTTTTCTGTTCTTCTGGAACAAATGTATATGGTTCGGGGATAGGGCTCATATATTCTTCGCCTCTTTTTCCTATTGTGAAGAGCGCGTCCCGAAGGACTTCTGCTTCAACTCTTCGTACTGGGTAGTATGCAAAGAGCGATCTTGCTTTCGGGTGACTGCTTTGAGGAATAGAAGATTGTTGCCAAGTGCGGGAGGTAAGGATAAGCCGATATAGATGGCGAAGGTTATATCCAGAAGAGACCAATTCTTTTTCAAGAAATGCAAGGAGTTCAGGGTTAGAGGGAGGGTTGTCGGGTCTGATATCATCTATTCCTTCAATAATAGGGCTTCCCATGAGCCAGAACCAGACCCGGTTTACGATATTCTTTGCAAACCAGGGGTTTTGTGGAGAAATAAGCCAATCTGCAAAGATTATTCGCGGATCTTGATCAGCTGGAATAGTAATACTTTTTCCATCCGGCAGTATGGCATTAGTTGAAGTTGCGGGAGCAGGATTGCACAGAACGATCTCTTCCTTCCATTCTGCACTTTTCTTATAGGAGATACGAGAAAAAAAGAGGGCGCATCCTGTTTGTTTCTTTTCTTCCCACTGTTTCATACGGCTTCCCATAAAAGTTAGGGCCGCGGCAGATGCGAGAGAAGAGGGTGTTCGTGTTTGAACTGCTCTATAAAAGTTTACCTCTGGAACGCGAAAATTGCTTCCGTTTGAGGTAAGAAGGGCTCTGACAAATTGGTCGTAAGGCATATTGTTTCGGATTGCATCTCTGACCCAGCGATGGTATGCCTGTACTGCGTTTGGCCAGAGATTTATAGGAAATTCAGCCTTCATCCGAAGAATGTCCGCCCATTTGAGAGACCAATAATCTGCAAATTCTTCTCGCGATAAGAGTGTATCGATTAAAGAGATTCTCTTGTCTTCTGATTGATTAGCGAGGAATGCCAATGTTTCAGCGGGTGACGGAAGGGTTCCGATTATATCAAGGTACGCGCGCCGTATAAAGATCTCGTCAGAGGAAGGAAGACTAGGTTCTATTCCATGGCTTTGAAGAAGAGGGAATACCAAGAGGTCAATAGAATTTTCAGGAATTGTCCAGGATCTTGTTTCAAAGGGATGCAGTGGAGATGGAACGCTATTCTCCGCAGAGAATACGCAAGGTATCGTAAGGAGAAGCCCTATCCCGGCACCGCATAATATTTGTATGAAACGCATAGATGCTTTTTCTCTGCGTTACTTTCTGATTTCTGTATAAAGCATACCATATTTTTTTCTCTTTCAACAGGATATTCAGTTCTGGTATCTGCATAGAGCGTTATCTTATATAAATAGAGATATTCAGGAAAAAAAGGATCGGAAGATTGTTTGCTAAGAGAGACTCTTTGTGCTACAAAAAGAGAGTATCCATTCAGATAATCTCATGCTTTGATTTTGCGATAGAATGGAGGCACAATGCTTCTTTATAATGCAAATGGAAGGCATGGAAGACTCTCGGCAGGCGATACAGAACTTCTTTTTATGGAAGATTGTTTTAGGTGTATGGATTGGTTTGGTATTATATGGTCTTTAATATGGAATAGAAAATCTTGCCACGATAATCTTTTTGCGACGAATTATTATACGTTTGAAGTTATTTCCATAGGTTCGTATATCCGAGGTTGGCCCTTTCCTTCTTCTTTCTCTTTCAGAGCGATCTTCTATCACAATAAGGAAATAGACCTTTCTCTTGATCAAATAGGAAAGGATGCGCGTGCTTTTTGTGTAGCGTGAATAAAAAATCAGAGTAGAGAAATTTCTTCTTTTCCATGGAAGAAGAGTTGAAGAAGGGAATTCCTTAGTGTTCATTCTATTAGAATCGTGGTAATGATATGACCGAGGAGGGAATATGTCTAAAGCTATGCTTGCTGTTAATGGTGGAAAACGGATGGTACCTGAGGGCGTAATGAAACCTTGGCCTCCGATTGGTGCAAAAGATCGGGAACTGGTACTTGCTTCGCTGGAAGGCGGAATACATACCTTTGGTCCCAACTGCCGTGCTTTTGCGGAAGAGTTTGCGGCATGGAACGGAAATAAATATGCGATTACCGCCAATAGTGGTACCGCGGCATTGCATATGTGCGTATATGCGTGCGGTTGTGGAAGCGGAGATGAAGTGATTGTGCCCGCATACTCGTGGTCATCAAGCGCTACCTGTGTTCTTCATCATAATGCGATTCCGGTTTTTGTAGATATTGATTACAACACGATGAATATTGATGCAAAGAAGATTGAAGAGGCTATTACAGAAAAAACCAAGGCAATCATTGTAGTGCATCTGCATGGGCTTATGGCTGATATGGATGCTATCCTGTCTATTGCAAAAGCATATAACCTTAAGATTATAGAAGATTGCTGTCAAGCGCATGGCGCTGCGTTTCAGGGAAAAAAGGCGGGAACAGAGGGTGATTGCGCGGCATTCAGTTTTAATCAGAACAAATGTCTCTGTGCAGGAGAAGGAGGAATGTTTGTAACCAATAGCGAAGAAATGAAAAATTCTGCTTCAATGCTCTGGTCGTTTGGTGAAACAAGAACTCCTATGGAGTCTCGCGATTATCATGCGTACGCATTGGGATGGATGTACCGGAATAATGATCTTTCCGCTGCGTTTGGACGTGCCCAGCTGCAGAAATTAGATCACTATCTTGAGACGCAAAGAGAGAATGCGCAGGCTCTTTTAGAGGAGGTGAACGGTATTCCCGGTCTTTACCCGCCTTTTGAACCAGAGGGATATACCCATAACTGGTATAATTTTACTAACCGTGTAGATGCCTCTTTCTATGGGTATGGAGACCAACAGGTTCCATTTAGAGATGCGGTTTTAGAGGCATTGAAGGCTGAGGGAGTTCCCGTGGGGATATGGCAGAGTTTTATTTTACCGGCGATGACGGTATTTCAGGCACAAAACGGATATGGTCATGGCTGTCCTTGGATCTGTCCAAATGCACGGAGGGTTTCTTATCCTCTTGATGGTTATCCCGCGGCGACAAAACATTGCGAAAGTCATTTTGGGATGACAACACCTCTTCGCGCTCCGAATGATACAAAGACCGCTCAATTAGTAGGGAAAGCGATAAGAAAAGTCTTTGAGAACACGAAAGAATTAACAGTAGGATAATTTACCGCAGTATGATTGGTAATTGCGAAGAGTTTTTGATCTTATTGTGGTAGATGAGTGTAATGTATGAGGAGAAAAAAATGCTTGCATTGTATTGGACCTTGTGCCCTATTTTAGGCTCAGTTTAGATGATAAAAGAGTAAAAAACTTCATATTTTTTTCTTTTGCGGTACACTATCCTTATGCATTTTCAAAGAGTTTTCGTGACTTTGGCATGCGCGGGTTTTGTTCTTCTTCCTCCTGGCGCGGGAAAGGAATCGCCTGGCTTTTGCAGAAAAGTGATTGAGTTTTTGCATGCGGAGAAGAATCTTCAGGAGATAGAGATTCCAAAGGAGATAGAGGGGGTTGCTTCTGTACCTCTCTTTGTAACATTACGAAAAGGAATTCGTACCCGCGGGTGCGCAGGTTCTTTTCAACCCTTCTCTTCTTCTCTTTCAAAAGAATTAACTCGTTTTGCGGTTGCGGCCGCGGTTCAGGATAGAAGGTTTCGGCCTGTTACCGCTAAGGAGTTGAAAGATCTTTCTATCACGGTGGCATTTTTAGGCGACCTTATTTCTGTTTCTTCATTATCGCATTTTAACCCTTTGGTGCATGGACTTCTTCTGAGGAAAGGCGGCGCAGAAGGAGTTGTTCTTCCCGGAGAAGCGAAGACAGTTTCGTATGCGGTGCGTCTTGCATGTGCCAATGCGGGAGTTAGCGATGCTTCGGGAGCATCTTTTTTTCTTTTTCCTTGTATTCTTTTTTCCGATACGCCTTCTTCTGAATAGTAATGTTTAGGCGAGAAATGCTATACAGATGCTTAAAAGTGTTGCGGAAATCATAGATGAATATGGAAAAATGAAAAAAATAGCGATAGTATGACAATACTGGATATATTCGGAGGACAGGTATGATAGGGAAGAATGTGAAATATGCAATGATGGTGGGATGCATCCTTGCGACATCCGGATTTTGCGACACTATTTCCGGCTTTGTAAAGAGTTCTTCCGGCCTGGCTGTGCAGGGTGCCGAGGTGCGCATATCTATGATTCCTGAAACCGGAAAACCCAAGACCGTAATAACTACAAAATCAGGAGCATTTTCTCTTTCAGGTCTTGAAACCGGGTATTACTCAATTACAGCGCGAAAGAAGCCCTTTTTAGAAGAGACCCTTCATCGTATTGAGGTAAATGAAGCTAAATATGGAAAAAAAACTTTTTCCATTACGCTTCTTCGTCCCGGTTCTGTAAGCGGGTATGTGTATGACCCTGAGGGCGCGGTGATTAGAAATGCGAAGGTAAATGAAACGCGGAGCAATGTAAAGGGTTTTTACCGTCTTACCGGTCTTCGTCCCGGAGAGCATTCTCTTTCTGCGGAAGCAAGCGGATATGCGCAGGGAAGAAAACATAATATCCGTATCATGGAGGAAAAAGAGACCGGAGGTATTGATTTTACCCTTATGCGTGCCGGAGAGGTTGCGGGAAAGATAGAGGACTCTGTAACCCGTAAACCGATTGCAGATGCCTATCTTTATCTCCAAGGAATAGGAAATGCTTCGTTTGGAAATGCAACAACCCGAAAAGACGGAACCTTTTTAGTAACAGGACTTCTTCCAGGAAGATATACTCTCTTTGTATGGCGTCAAGGGTATGAGGAAGGAAAGAAAGAGGAAATCCTTGTAGAAGAGAGAAAAAGAAGCGATATTCCTACCTTTACCCTTCAACTCAGACCGAAATATTTTTCTCTATTTACAAGGAATTGGACCTTCCTTCCTCAGGAAAAGACGATGGCGGTATGGAATGCCTTTCGTGTTCCTCAGGTCTCTTTTGAACTGTACAGGATAGATCTTGCGGATATCCTTTCACGGTTTGCGGCTTCTCCGAAAAAAGGAATAGATGACCTTTTTCAGGAGATTGAAATAAACGAGGCAAAACCAGTGATAAAAAAAGAGGTAAAAATCTCCTATCCAAAACCTTTAACCGAGATTTATAACAGACGCATCTTCTTTGATCCTCTGCCTGAAGGACTCTATCTTGTTAGGGCAACTGCAGATATGGTGCCGGAACAGCGCCATTTTTTCCTAGTAACAGATCTCTCCATTATTCTTAAACAGGAAGAGAAAAAGACTATTCTTTTTCTTTCTTCTCTCGCAACAGGACGGCCGTGGGATGGCGCGACCGTAGAATGTTTTGACGCACAATGGAAAAAAATAGCCCAGTTGACAAGTGGTCCCGCTGGGATTGTAACTCTTCCTGAAGGGAGTGTGAATGGTATTGCCAGAAAGGGCACATCCATAGCCTTTTTTCAGAAAAACGAGCATTTTTATCGTTTGGAGGAAGCCGCGCAGAAAAAGCTTGCTTATGTAGTAACCGATAGACCTGCGTATCGCCCGGGACAGGAGGTTTTTTTCAAGGGGATTGTGCGAGAATCCGATGGAGCAGACTATTCTCTGGTTCACGATAGAGATCTTTTCGTGCAGGTGTTTGATGCGGAAGGTACGCTCTTTTCTTCTTTGGAACCATCTTTCTTCTCTTCGTCATGCGAAGGTTCTTTTCTTCTTCCCGAAGAACCTTCTCTCGGTCATTGGCGGATAGAAATGAAAGATAAAACAGGCACTATGCTTGGTAGCGCCACATTTTTTACTCTTGAATACCGAAAACCAGAATTTTTTATTGAATTGACTCCTGAAAAAAATCTTTATCTTCCAAATGAAACTGTTCGGGTTCATTGTAATGCGCGGTACTATTTTGGTGCTCCGGTGAAAGAGAGAAGATTTTCGTGGGCTCTTTATAGAAGCGCCTACTGGGACGAAGAATGGAGCGGAGAAGAAGGAGGTATGCCATGGGGTTACGGAGAACTCTTTCTTTCCGGAGAAGGAGAAACCGATGCAGAGGGGAATGCAGAGATTCTTTTTCCTTCTGGACCTTCTTTTGACAGGAATGGTCGTTTTGTCGTTGAAGTGCGAATGAGCGACTCCAGTATGAAAGAGGTACGGGCTGTCTGTTCTATGAAGGCGATGCAGGGAGCTTTTACCTTAGGGCTTTCTACAAACAAATATCTCTATGAACCAGCGGAAGAGATTACTCTTTCTATACAGGCAATGGATCATAATGGTCTTCCCGAAGAGAACCTTTCTGTGCGTGTGGAAGTTGCGAAAGAGCGGTATGATGCAAAGAAAAAAAGATATTATTATGAAAAGATCTCCACTTACCGCGTACGTACAGATAAAGAGGGGAAGAGTTCTTGCTCTCTATTGGCACCAGATTCAGGGTTTGTGAGAATCTTTTGCCAGGCACCAGACCGTTTTCATAATCTTGTTACAAGAGAAGAGTATCTATGGGTAGCAGGAAAAGGATATACCTCTTCTTGGTATGGCAGGAAAGAGTTGGAGATTGTATCAGATAAAAAATCGTATCATTCGGGAGAGACAGCAAAACTCCTTATAAATACTGCTAAGGCAGACAGTTCCCTTCTTTTTACAGTGGAGGGGAATGCTCTTTTCCTCGCAAAACATATTCCGATAAAGGGACATAGTGTTCTTGTAGAGATTCCTCTTCCCGAAGAGTATGTGCCGGCGGTCTATATTTCTGTCTGTGCGGTTTCTTCAAAAACATTTTCAGAGGCAGTAACAGTTCTTCCTGTTTCTGCGAAGGAGAAGATTCTTTCTGTTGAGGTCTCTGCGCAGAAGGATAGATTTCTTCCCGGAGAATCCATAGAGTACACCATTCAAACAAAGGATCAGAAAGGAAGAGCTATTTCCGCGGAATGTTCTATTGGAGTTGTAGATGAGGCGATTTATGCTATCGCACCAGAACAGGGTCCTGCAGTTGAGGATTTTTTCTATGGAAGAAAACCGAATCGGGTATCTACTACTTACTCTTTTTATGAATGGGCATATGGCGGGGCTTCAAAGGATAGAGGAGATGAAGGATTGCGAAAAAATTTCAAAGATACCGCGTACTGGAACCCTCGTATTATAACAGGTGCGGAGGGAACAGCAAAGGTTTCTTTTATGTTACCCGATAACCTTACTACATGGCGGGCAACTGTGCGGGCAGTAACTCCTGAAACTCTTGTCGGTACCGGAAAAAATTATGTTATTGCGTCAAAACCTCTTTTGGTTCGGTCTCTTTCTCCACGCTTTTTTGTAGAAGACGATCGCCTTATCATAGGAGGTCTTGTACATAATTATTCTGAATCGTCCCGTCGGGTGAAGGTACAGCTTGAAGCCGAAGGATTGGAGCTTTTAGAATCAGGCTATCGGGAAGCTGATATTATGCCGGGCGGATTGAAACGGTTTGATTGGAATGTGAAGGTGCCTGGATCAGAACGTGCGATAGTAAAGATTCAAGCAGGCGACGGTATATTGCGCGATGCAATGGAGACGATAGTTCCGGTGGTTCCTTATGGAAGAAAGGTGGTTGAAGTTCGGGCGGGCGAACTCTCGCGGCCAGTACAGGATGATTTTTTGATTCCTTCTACAGCAGTAGAACGTACGCTTCGGTTGTCTACCATTCTTTCTTCTTCTCTTTCTGCAACGATTTTGGATGGGATTGAACACCTTGCAACCTATCCTTATGGATGTGTGGAACAGATGGTAAGTAGGTTTGCGCCTCTTTTGTATGCGGATAAAACTCTCTCTCTTCTCGCTGTAAAGGGTTCTAATTCCCGATCAGATGAAGAGAAAAAGATCCGTGATATGAAGGACAATCTTCCTGATTTGGTAAAGAAAAGTCTTTCCCGGCTCTATGCGTTACAGAGAGATGACGGTGGTTGGGGATGGTGGGATCGGGACAACAGCAGTTTGTGGGTAAGTTCTTATGTTCTTTTTGGATTAGAAATTGCCTATAAGTCAGGTTTTGTTTTAGAGAAAGCTCGGCTTGAGAAGGGAAAGAAATTTCTTCTTCAGGAAATGGTCCGTACCACTGATTTGAACAGCCGGGCATTTGCGGCCTATGTCTTGGCATTGGCAGGGGAAAAACCTTCTCTTGAAGATCTATGGAAAAATCGCGATTCTCTTATGCCCTATGGAAAAGCGCTTCTTTCCCTCGCGTTGCGAGAAAAGGGCGATGCTAGAGCTGTTGCGGCGCTTGAGAATCTGTATCAATATAGGGTTTCGGCCTCTCCCTTTGTTTCTTATTGGAAAGGAAAGAGGGATGGATATTATAGTTGGATGGATAGCGATTTTGAAGCGACAGCATGGGCTTTACGGGCAACCGTGGCGATTGATCCGTCACGGAAAGAGATTCCCGGGATTGTACGTTACCTCTTAACGAACCGGAAGGGAATCGTATGGAACTCTACCAAGGATACCGCGGCAATTCTTTTTGCAATGATTGATTGGGCGAAGGTTTCAGGAGAGGTTGATTCTGATTGTGTGGTTTCTTTGCGGGTAGATGGCCATGAAACCGAAAAGCGTTATTTTTCACGATCCCTTTCAACCCTTTCTTCTACAGAGATCCAGTTCCGTCCGTCTCTGCCTGATTCTGGAAGAATTGTTTTAGATCTTGAAAAGAGCGGTTCTGGCCCTCTTTATTACAGCCATCTCTTTTCATATATGGATCGTGCGATTTCTTTTGTTCCTCAAAATCACGGCTTTGCGGTCGGGAAGAGTTACCAGCGGCAGAGGATGAGGCAGGACGGCTCTTTTGTCTGGGAAGATCTTTCCGGTCCTGTAGCTGCCGGAGATTTGATTCGCGTTACAATCTCTCTTTCCGGAAAAGAAGGATACGAATATGTTATGATTGAGGATCCTCTTCCTTCAGGGTGTGAAGTGGTTTCTGAAAGAAACGATGGAGACGAATGGGGTTGGTGGTATGGAAGGCGGGAGGTGCATGATGAAAAGATTCTCTTCTTTGCATCAGGGTTTGGCGCGTCTCAGAGAAGACTTTCTTACTATATACGTCCAGAGTTTTCCGGTATGTTTCATATTCTTCCTTGTAGGGCGGCTATGATCTATTTCCCTGAAATATGGGGGAGTTCCGAAGGATTTCTTTTAAGGGTGGAAAAGCCGTGAAACGATCTCTTGTATTCCTTCTTTTTCTATTGTGGGGTCAGAGCGGTTTCGCAGAAGAGCGCCTGTATCTATGGGCAGAATGTTCAACTTCTTTCCAGAAAGGTATTGATGGCAGAGAAGTAAATATTGTCGCGGCCGCAGAAAAACTTAATGGATTTTTTTTTCGTTCCGGCGAAGAGTTCTCATTTAATGAACGGATATCTTCTTCTTTTTCAGAGGGAGATCTTGCTTTTGCCTCTACGATTTCCGGAGGAAAAAGGGTTCAGGCAGAGGGCGGAGGGTTGTGTCAGGTTTCTTCAACGCTCTATTGCGCCGCATTGCGCGCGGGTTTTTCAATACGAGAGAGAAGAGCCCATTCTTCGTCTGTTACTTACCTTGGACCGGGTCTTGACGCAACCGTAAGTATAGATGAGGGAATAGATTTAAAATTTCTTAATCCTTATGGACCAACGGTTTTTGTGAGAAGCCGCGTTGTGAACGGAGTTCTTTCTATTGCGCTTGTCAGTAGAGCTCCTGCTCCAAGGAAGATAAGTGTTTTGGTTGAAGGTCCGTATCGTTGCGGAGAATCATTTTTTACCACTACATCGCGTATTATTTGCGACCGTATCACAGGGAAGGAGTTGTTTAGGGAGGTTGTTTCGCGGGATACCTATCAGAAGATCTTCTGATTATGAAAGAAAGAGAGCTTTAGGAGGGCTTCTTCCTTCTAAAAGGATCATACGGTACTATTACAACTTTTTTTTCGCATGGAGGAGTTATGGAAATCAAGATAGGCTTTGGAGAAACAGATATTACGCCCGTGGAGCCGGCATTGCTGTCAGGGTATTACTATGATAGGCGATCCACAGGAGTGCATGACAGACTTTTTTCTAGAACCATGGCAGTATCGGATGGAAAGGAAACAGTGTTGTTGTGTATTGTGGATCTGATTTCGGTTTCAGTAAAACTTGTGGCAGAAGTACGGAGTATCGTAGAAAAAAGAAGTGGGATTCGTCCGGAAAATGTAATGATTGCCGCAATTCATACCCATACGGCGCCCTATCTTGAAAAGGAAGAGAAGTATGCACAGGGGCTTCCGGAAAAACTTTTTCTTTCTATAGAGGAGGCTCTTGCAACCCTTGCTCCGTCTCAGATGCAGGCAGGTAGGATTGATTGGCCAGGAGTGCAATTTATACGGCGGTATCGTATGAAGGATGGAAGTGTACGAACAAACCCCGGCATTGGTAACCCTGATGTTCTTGAACCTATTGGAACAGTGGATCCAGAGATATTGCTTTTAACCGTGGAACAGAATAATATCCCTCGTGGTGCGGTGGCGCATTTTGCTCTTCACAGCGATACAGTGGGAGGAACTGAAATTTCTGCGGATTGGTCCTATTTTTTACGCGAAACAGTGCGAAGAGCCAAAGGAAAGGATCTTGCAGTGTTGACGCCGATAGGACCTTCTGGAGATGTAAATCATTGGAACGTTTTTAAGGATGTTGCCTTGAGGGGATTTGAAGAAACAGCAAGGATCGGCAATCGTATTGGAGAGGGAGTAATAAAGGCATGGGAAACACGCGTTCCTGTGAAGTTTGGTCCATTGCGTGCGGCAAAACAGGCCTTTAAGGCGCCTTTACGGTTTCCTTCAGAGAAGGAATTAGAAGAGGCTCGTCTTCTTATGGAACAACCGGCACCGCAAGGAGTGGATTTTACCATGGACCGCGTGGAAGCGCGTCGACGGATCAAGGTGGCGGGTATTGGTAAGGATCTTGATATTGAAGTGGGAGCATTAGCATTCGGAAATGTAGCCTTTGTATCAAGTCCCTGTGAATATTTTTCTGAATTAGGAAGGCGGATTAAGCGGGCTTCGCCGTTTGAGTATACTTTTGTATGCACTCATGCGGGAGGACAATGCGGATATATTGGAGAGAAGAGGAATTATGATGAGGGTGGATACGAGACAACTTCCTCTATTTTTCTTCCAGGCGCCGGAGAAATGATTGCAGATACCGCGATAGACCTTCTTTGTTCCCTTGCGTAAGAAGGCAGAAATTAGAACCAACTTTTGAGTATCGGAAGTTCCTGCGAGATGATCTGTATTGGGTTAAGGTTGGGGCGTGAGCCTGTTTCAAGGGCTACCCAACCATTATACCCGCGGGCCGAGAGTTTTTGGGCAACTTTTTCATTGTGAATCTCGCCGGTTTCCAATGCACATCCTTGAGGACGATTTGTTACAGGATCTCGGACGAAATCTTTGAAATGGCAATGGCAGATATGATCTGCGATATCGTCAAAGACCTCGTCTGCCTTTTCTCCGACAGCGATAAAATTGCCGGTATCAAAGACAAAGCATACCTCTTTTTGTGAGAGGTGAATGATCTCAAGACAATCTTTGACAGAACAGACTAACGTTGGCGAGGGACTATAATTTTCTATGGCAAGAACAAGGCCATATTCTTTTGCGGTAGCATTCGCCCATAGAAGTTCTTCTGCGATCATTTCTCGTCCTTTTTTCGGAGAAATTCCTTCCGCGAGTTTATGTCCCGCCACATGGGCGATTTCACTGTTAAGAGATCGGCAGATTTCAAGACCGCGGCACAATTCATCGCGATGGCGTTGTTGTTCTTCTTTATTGGTATATACAAGGTTGCATATTACATCCACTACCGGAACCTGAAGCCCTGTGGCACGCATAACGCTTTGATAGCGATTAATAAAATCAGAGTTTTGTAGAAAATCCCGATGAAATGGTTCTACTCCCTGAGCGCCTGCCTTTACAAGTCCTTCAAGAAATTCTTCTATAGAGATCTTTCCTTCCTGCCACCAAGATGCAAACATAAAGTTCATTACCGCAAATTTTGGCATTCCTTTTTTTTGCATGGATTCTCCCTTGTCGTCAGTAATCCGTATGCTTCTTTCTGTATATTGGCATTCTTCCGGAAGAGTTCTCTAGGATGTATGAAGGATCTTATTGTATCCCTCTTTGTTTTAGATATTCTCCTACCGCTGCACTATGATTTTTTTTCTGTAGCAATACTTTAAATGGCTTCTTTTCTTCTATTTCAAACCATAGTCTTTCGGAGAAATTAGGCGGTAACGATCTTTTTTGATCGCGTGGTTCCATATACATTGCGGGTATCTATGATTAAAGGGCTCTCTTTAAGGATTTTTTGGTAATCCAACGAGGTATGATCTGTTACAATAATAACAGCATCAGAAGATTGTAGCACTTTCGCGGTAAGTGGTACAGAATAGAGCGGTTTGTGAATTTGCCGGCTTTTTAGAATTTGAGGAACATAAGGGTCATAGTAGTTGGGTCGCGCTCCACGGTTTTCAAGAATACGCATAATGCGGAGTCCTGGTGATTCCCTGATATCGTCCACATCTTTTTTGTAGGCAACGCCTATGATAAGGATTTTACTGTTGTATAAAGGCTTTTTCTGTTTAGAGAGCGCCTCTGAAAGTCGCTCTACAACATAGTAGGGCATTCTGGTATTAATTTCTCCCGCTAATTCAATGAATCTAGTATTAAAATCAAATTCTCGCGCTTTCCAAGTAAGGTAAAACGGATCAATGGGGATACAGTGCCCTCCAAGTCCTGGACCTGGATAAAATGGCATATACCCGAATGGTTTTGTTGTAGCGGCATGAATAATTTCCCAAATACTGATTCCCATTTTTTCAAAAAGAACCTTCATTTCATTTACTAACGCAATATTAACTGATCTGAAGATATTTTCAAGGAGTTTGGTGGCTTCTGCGACCTCTACTGAAGAGACGGGAATAACCTTGGTAACAATAGATTCATAGAGAGCGATTCCCACGTTTTGACATTGTGTCGTGATTCCACCCACAACTTTGGGAATGGAGGCAGTGTGATGTTTTGAGTTTCCGGGATCTTCGCGTTCAGGTGAATAGACAATAAAGATATCTTTACCTGGTTTCAGATGAGATTGTGTCAGAAGAGGAAGGATAACTTCTCTTGTGGTTCCGGGATAGGTGGTGGATTCAAGAGAAACAAGCTGTCCTTTTCTAATATAAGTGCTTATTTCCTGTGCGGTTTTTCGTACAAAGGTAAGGTCGGGTTCGCGGTGGGGAGAAAGCGGAGTCGGCACGCAGATAATAAGGGCATCTGGTTTTTTCAAAAGAGACATATCCGTGGTTGGAATAAGCCGATCTGCTATTGCAGAGAGTGTTGAAGAAGGGATATGAGAGATATAGGACTGTTTCTTTCGGAGATTCTTTATTTTTTCAGGATCTGTATCAAACCCATATACTGTGAACCCTTCCTCTGCAAATCTAACCACAAGGGGAAGTCCTACATAGCCGAGTCCAATAATACCGATGGTGGCCTTTTTCTTTTTGAAACGAAGAGTAATTTCTTTAGCGGCAGACATAGATCCCCCGAAATGTTCTTAAAAGAAGAGTCCCGCAGAATCTTTGATATCAAGCTGGCTGAGTAATGCGACATGGGGTGAAAATTCGCCTGTTTCCGCAAGACAGTGTGCGTCGGTTCCGAGCGAAATCTTTATTCCGAGTTCAAGGCATATCTGAAAAAAAGCAGGATCCGGCGTATTAGTGTGGAAATTAATTTCAGCCGCCACTCCATATGATTTTAGCATCTCCGCAAGAACAGGGTAGAGATGAGTCGGAACCGGAAGATGATTCCTTCGGAACCACCGCCATGGATGGGCAAGAATATCAACGCGGTTTCTACAAAGTGTCTCACAAAGAGAGAGGAATCGGTTTTCTATCTCACGGGAAGGGGCGGTTTTATCTATTCCAAGAAAATGGACGGCGCCTGTAATCACATCTACGATCTTTCGGTCCTCTTCCCGAAGGGTAATTTTTCCTGTGAGTGTAGGGTCAACCTCAAGCCCCGCCCTTATAAACGCGCCACGATATCGACCTACAGCCGTAAGGTATGAGGACATTCTGTCATATTCAGTATGGCGATATTTTTCAATAATTTGAGGGTCCTTTAAGAATTCTGCCTGGCCAAACGATTTTTGTGGGAGATAGAGCTGAGCGGCATGTTCGGTAAAACAGAGTTTTCTAACACCGAGAGCGTCAGAGCGTTCCATGGCACCTGCAATGGTAATATTGGTTCCGCAATAGGCGAATTCAGTGTGGCAGTGATAGTCGTCAAGTCCTATATTGTCCATAAGAGATCGTTTTTCGCAATAAGGGGTTCCTTGGTTAAACTGTATAAGTCCATACTGAAAGGGTTTTTCGCAGAGTGCGGGAGCAGTAAACCAGGTGAGAGAATGAGAGGAAAAAGGAGCAAGGCCCGCATGATAGTGGCCGCTTACCGAGAGCGTAACACCCTGTTCTTCATATAGTTTCGCGATGTTCATAAAATCGGTGAGATTGTAGGGATAGGCTCGTTTGATTTTAGGAAAGATTGGATTGTGTTGAAATACAACGAATGTTGTATCAGGATAAGAAGCCCGGGTTTTTAAAAATTTGTTCCATTCTTCATCGGGACGGACGCAGTTGTCTCCCTCTTCCCATTCATCATAAAAGGCAAAAAAGAGATAGCCGTTTTTTACCAAGGTCCGATTGTTTCCTGTAATTTCTAAGAAACGCGGAAGAGGAATATCATGGTTTCCTCTAACGAAAATCGCTGGAACCTCTGTTTCCTGTATAAGTTGAACAATCTGTTTTAGATCTGATTCAGCGGCAATTGGGTCGGGATTATCCGTAATATCTCCCATAAGAACAATAAGATCAGCTTGGTTTTTGTGGCGAAGCAGAACCCTTCGCAGGAATTCCTTTCCAAATCGGTTTTTCCGATTTTTGCAGGCGCTAAAATGTTCTGGATCAGAAACATAGTGGAGATCCGCAATAACAAGTATAGTACAAGATTTCATAATGGTTATCCAGAGATTTTGAAGGTGATTTCAATGGATCGTTCAAAGGCCGGAACTTCAAGAAAATGGATAGAAGGACCAGCGGATTCTTCATTTACAAGGGAAAGAAGCTGGGTCTGGTTAGAAGATCCCTGAAGGGTTATGCGGAGAGTGTCTCCTTTATGGTCAATATGGAGAATTGTGGAACGAAGACGATTCTTTGCATAGAGAAGAATGGTATCGTACGAAGCCTGGATATGAGGAACGTTTCGTAGTTGGGAGTGAATTTCACAGACTGTTTCTTCCCATTCTGATCGGGTAAGGTGATGAACACGTTGTTCATGGAACATCATGCACCCAAAGGAAAGGTTCTCAAGTCCGCGAAGAATTTGAAATACTCCGCGGGAGACTGCCAAAGGTATTTGGTTTGAAGAAGATTCCTTCCAAAAAGGGGTGCATCCATGGAGAAAATCAAAATCTACCCGAGTAGAAGAGATTTCGCCCGGATGAGAGACTCCATTAAAAATCTCAGGATCTTCTTCAAAAAAATCAAGGCAGAAATTATTTTTCCCGAATGGTTTTGGTCTCCATTGAAAGGCTTTAGGATCGGCAAAAGCTTTTCCCGGTCTGATGCAGGACATCGAAAAAAACTGGTTTCGTGCTTTGAGGAAAGGAAAAGCGTTTAGTCCCATATGAAAGAAATGGGCATTAACAGTGCGGCTGGGTTTTATTCCCCAGGTTGCAAAAGAATGATCTATTTCTGCAAAGTGGGCTTCAAGACGGTCATGAGAAAATTCTTTTCCTTCCTTATCTAAATAGATAGGGAAGGCGTCGGTATTGTCCGGATCAGAGAAGGCATGGGGCGAAAAGTCAGCGCTTCCGTTGAAGAAGCTTTTTTTTATGACAGGAATATCTTCTTTCTGTATATCTCTGGTGAAGAGTCCTACAGAAGGAATAAACCCATAGTCGTTGAGGATTGTGAGATAACGAAAGCCTTCTCCTGTTTCTTGTTGCGATTTAAATATACTTCCAGAACCAGACGCGTCATCAATTCTGCAGGTAACATAGGGCGCCATACCCTTAAATACAAATGGTTTTTTTGCTGTTATCAGCATAGTGTTTCGAAAGAGTCCGTCAAGACCTTCGCCGTGACCAAGATAATTTTGATGCCACAATTGGGCGGAGAGTCCGATAAGCGCGAGTTTTCCTTTTCCATAGGTTCTCCACATTCCGCATACAGCCTTATCGGGTGTGCGGAGAAGAGGATTCCATTCAGCTGGAAGATTGTGTAGACTACTGCAGAGAACCGGAAGAAGAAACGAGACTGTTTGTGTTGCGCAATGCCGGCCTGGCCAGGATTCTTTTTCAATTTCAATTGCTTCGCAAGGATGTTGTGTAAAGGGACCTGCACCAGACAGCGAGGAGAAGAGAGGATCAAATGCATTGGGCATGCCGTCAAAGATAGCCAGCCCCATTCCTGCGGATACATTTTTGAAAAGTAGAGAAAAATCAAGGTTACTTAGACTTTTTCCAAGTCCTTCCTGAGCGATAATACAGAGCGAGACGTTCTCTAATTCTATTGAATCAAGAAGGGTTCTGGAAATATCAATGGTTTCATACCAGAACTGATAAAAATCAAGAATATTTAGAAGGGATGTTTCAAGGCGCGCATAGCTTACACGGTCGGAAGTGTTTACAAGAACAAGGGTTTTCATCCGGTTTATTCCCAGTTGGCATGGTTTCGTTCCATTGCGTTAAAACTAATGCGACGCATGGAGCGATACCGTTCTATACACGTTTCAAGAGTAAGCAAAAGGCATTGTTCAAAGAGGGATCCGCCAAATTGTTTTGAGGAAGGAAGCGTAACCGGAAGCGGTACATGGACTCGTTTCAGAAGCGGAGTGTCAGGAGAAGATATTCCAACAATACGCATTTTTTCTCTTTTGGCAACAGCTACGGGTTGCATAAGCATTTTTTTCTTGCCAGTCTTTGAAAATACAAAGAGGAGATCATTCTTTGCAAAAGGTGGACAGATAGGTTCGTCTACAAACCAAGATTCAATACCGAGGTGTCGCAACCTCATTGCAAACATCTTTCCTATCATACCGCTTCTTCCAATTCCCCATACAAAGACTCTCTTTGCTCTAAAAAGTTCCGCACAGATTGTATCGGGAATAGTTCTTGGAATCTTTTTTAGTGCGGCCGCCACTTCTTTTGTAACTACGCTTTCCATAAAACGAGTATATCTGTTTTTCGAAAAAAAGGCAAGTTTTCGTTGACGTGAAGGACGATTTCCTTTACAATTCTTTATGATACGCTTCGTGTGTTGTTTTCTTAATTTTCTATAGGAAGTGTACACTCGCGCCTCTTTTTTCATATATAGGAGGCGGAAAGAGAGCGAACCTTTTTTCCCTGTTTAATACAAAGTTTTTTTGCGGACAAAAAGGGCATACAAGGAGTAGGTGAATTGATAGGAGTGTGTATAAAAAGCATTGCGTATGATGGTTGTTTGTATGCTATGAAAAAAGTTTTTTTCACAGAATGGATACTATTCAGGCGATGAACTGTGCCGCGAAGAAGGAAAGACGTTTCATCGCAATTGTTGCCTATAAAGGAACGAATTTTTGGGGTTGGCAGCGCCAGATGAATCAAGAATCAGTTCAGGGATTTTTTGAAAAGGCGCTTGAAGATCTCTTTAGAACTCCTGTAACGGTATCTGCCAGCGGAAGAACTGATCGCGGAGTTCATGGCCTTGGTCAGGTAGTGGTATTTAATGCGTATACCTCTCTTTCTCCGGAAGAGATACGCATGGCGTTGAATAGCAGATTACGTCCCGATATCTATCTTCGGAATGTTGCTTGGACAGAAGATGATTTTCATCCCAGATTTCTTGCCATAAAGAAGACCTACCGATATTTGATATCAGAACAGCCCTCTCCTTTTCTGGAAGGATTTGCATGGATGATAGGGAAACGCTTGAACCTTGCCGCAATGAAAAAAGCCGGCCAGTACATCGTTGGAGTACATGATTTTTCAAGTTTTCAGGGCGCTTTGCGGAAGGCAAAAGATCCGGTGCGTGAAGTGTATGCGGTAAGCGTGAAAAGAGAAAGTTTTACCCTTGACCCATTGGTTCAGATTATAGCGATAGAGGTTACAGGATCGGGCTTTTTGTACAAGATGATGAGAACGATCGCCGGTACCCTTGTAGATGTGGGCAGAGGAAAGTTTCCTCCAGAAACAATGGCAGAAATTATTGAGGGTAGAGATCGTTCCTGCGCCTCTTCCACTGCGCCGGGACATGCGCTTTACTTAAAAAAGGTTTTCTATGAAACAGCCCTTGATACAGATTAAACTAGAAGGCTTCTTTTCTGGTAAGGTAGTATATGATCTTTCTGCGAAAGAGATTACAACTTTTAAGACAGGCGGTTGTATAAGTTGCGTGGCGCATCCTGCCAAAGAGGAAGATCTTTATGCGTTATATAGGTTAAAAAGAGTTGGAATACCAGTGAAGTTCGTAGGAGCCGGATCAAATCTTTTAGTAAGCGATAAGGGCTTTCAAGGGGTTATTGTTGTTACCTCTGATATGAATATTGTTCGAGATACTGGTTCTGCGGTAGAATGCGAACCAGGGCTTTCAGTAAGAGGCCTTTTACGGTTTGCGCTTGAGAAAGATCTAACGGGATTTGAATTTCTCGCGGGTATTCCCGGTACCATTGGCGGAGCGGTATGGATGAATGCAGGAACCAGAGATATGGGCATCGCATCGGTTCTTGAGGAACTCACTTTTGTTGATATGCAGGGAGTTCTTCGGAAGGCACGAAGAGAAGAGATTCCTTTTGAATACCGAAGGTCTGGACTTGAAGGAAAGGCTTTTTGTATAACCCGGATTTTTTTACAGCGAATCCTAGGAGATAGCCGAAAGTCGCGAGCAATGATTGCCTCTTTTATGGAGCGAAGATACAAGACTCAGCCTTTGAACGTTTCTTCCGCAGGCTCGGTTTTCAAAAATCCTTCTGGAAATTTTGCGGGAGAATTGATAGATTCTCTCGGATTCAAGGGAATGCGTGCTGGCGGAGCGGAGATTTCAAAAAAACATGCGAACTTTATTGTGAATACCGGGAATGCTTCTTCAAAAGATATCTATGCGCTCATTACTCTTATACAAAGGAAAGTAAAGGAGGCGTATGGAATAGATTTAGAGTTGGAAATTGAACTTATAGGAGATTTTGAATGAAGATTGCAATTCTTATGGGAGGAGACGGACCAGAGCGGGAGGTTTCATTTAAGTCTGGCAGGGAAGTACAGCGAGCGCTTGAAAAATATCACACCATCATTCTTTTTGATCCGGCAAAAAAGAATTTTTGTCGGAAAATCCTTAAAGCAAAGCCGGATTTTGTTTTTATTGCGCTTCATGGAGGTATGGGAGAAAGCGGTATTATACAGGGATTTCTTGAAACAGCAGGTATTCCTTATTCAGGATCAGGAGTTTTTTCAAGCGCCCTTTGTATGGATAAGATAGCAACGAAAAGAATCTTATTAAGCCATGGAATCACCACTCCTCCTTTTCTTGCACTCAATACTCCTGTGGCTTCTGCGAAGATTCCTTTTCGGTTCCCAGTGGTGGTAAAGCCCGCGGGATTGGGTTCCACTATTGGTATTTCTATTGTGGAAGACCCCGCAGATATGGAAGATGCCCTACAGAAAGCCTTTTCTTTTGATAGATCTGTTCTTATAGAGAAATTTGTGAAGGGAACCGAGATAACCGCTGGACTTCTCGGTAATGAATCTCCAAGAGTTCTTCCGCTTATTGAGATACGGACAGAGCGAGAATTGTATGATTATACCGCAAAATATGTGAAGGGACAGAGTATTCATATCATCCCTCCGCAACTTGACCGTCGAACACTTTCTCGCGTAGAAAAGATTGCTTTGGCTTCTTACCAGATACTCAAATGCCGGGGATTCGGAAGAATGGAGATGATCGTGGATCGCAAGGGTATTCCATGGGTTCTTGAGGTAAATACAATTCCAGGTTTTACTTCGGTAAGTTTATTGCCGGATGCGGCAGCTCATGCAGGGATTGATTTTGAGACACTTTGTAATGAAATTGTTAAACTTGGATGCGAAAAATGAGGATAAAACTCCGCGAACAGCGGCACAGACGTGTAATGAGAGGAATAAGGGTTGTTACCCTGATACTTCTTCTGATTTTAGCTATTGTCGCCAGATTTTATGTTCCGAAGGTAGTGGCCGGATTTCCTGTATTTAGGATTCAGAAGATTATGGTGGAGCCATCCGGATATGAAACATTTATACGGCAGTTGCTTTCTCTTCCTTTGGATGAAAGCCTTCTTTCTCTTGATATGAAGAAGGTATATAGCTCGATTTGTGATATCTATTTTATTGAAGATTGTATCATCCGAAAAGATCTTCCTTCTACCCTTCGTATTGTGCTGACGATAAGAAAGCCATGGGTTACTCTGCGTAGTGGCACCCGAACAATGCTAATGGATAGAAAGGGAAGTTTTCTTCCCTTTGAAGGAGTTTCTACTTCATGGACCGTAGAGGGCATTCCTATTGGCGATGTGGGAAAAGATAAGGCGGATAGCGAGGCGGTCGCTGTTTTATCGGAGATTGAAAAATGGTATAATTACTATAGAATTGCAACCTTGTTTCCGGTGCGTCTTCTTTCTTTAGCTGACAGTGATTCTATTGAACTGCGCGGAGAAGAGGGAGTTGTTTATTTGTATCCCGAGGAACTCAATCATAAGTTTTCTCAGTTGAAGGCTGTTCTTACAGCCTGCCAAGAAGAATCTCTTTCTTGGGAATATATAGATATGCGGTTTTCTCAACCTTATGTGAAAAAGAAAGGAAGCAATGGCAGAACCACTATCGGCGATCATTGATTTTGGAACCAGTAAACTCTTTGGAGTGGTAGGTATTCGTAAAGATGACAGGATAGAGATTATTGGAAGTGAGGAACGGTTGGTAGAATCGGATCAGGTGATCAACCATGGAAAGGTTGTGGATTTACAGGGGTTAACGCAGAATATTACAGAACTTCTTGGAGAATTAGAGACACAGGTTAATCGGCCCCTTCCTTTTGTACATATTCTTATAGGAGGAGGGTTTATTGAAGGGAATCTCTATAGTGCAGAACATACCATTGAACCACCAAAGCGCGAAATTAATCGTTCAGATACAGAGCTCTTCCTAAAAAGTATTGAGCGTGAGATTCATGAAAGCGAAACAATGTCAAAGAAAGGATCCATTGATTATAGGATTTTGCATTTAGTCCCGCAGGAGTATGTTATTGATGGAGAGTCTCATGTAAGAAAAAATCCTGAAGGAATGTATGGCAATACTGTCAAGGCAAAGATACATTGCTTGGTGTCGCTTACCAACCCTCTTCAGAATTTTATACAGTGTGTAAAGAATGCCAGATCTTCCGTAGAGATTACGCTTCCACATTCATGGGGATGCGGAGAGCTTCTCTTGTCGGAGGAAGAGAAGAATCTTGGCTGTCTTTTGGTGGATTTTGGGAAAGGTACCACAGATTATCTTCTGTATATTGATGGATTACTTGTAAAAACCGGATCTATTCCCATAAGCGGTTTTCATATTGATAACGATCTTTCGCGTTTTTTGAATACTCCGATCTCGTATGCGGAAGAGTTGAAAAAAAAGTATGGTTGGTGCAATGTAGATTTATTGGGTGAAGATAAGCAGGAGGAAATGGCGCAACAGGTATCGCTTCTTTCTGTCTCATGGAAACCGCAGAAGGAAGGAGTTACAGTGGGAAGGATTTCTCAAATCGTTGCTGAAAGAACACGAGAACTTTTTGATGATGTCATCCGTGAAAAGTTAGAGAGAGAACTTTCTCTTTCGCGATACTTGGGGGCTGGGGTGGTTATTACCGGTGGTTCCGCGCTTTTGAAGGGATTGAACAGCATGGTGGAAGATGTCTTTGAAGTTCCTGTTCGTACCGGACTTCCCATGCGTATGAACTCTGGCGGAAAATTTTGGGATATTCCTAAACGGTTTCAACATCCCGCATACAGCGCGGCTCTCGGCGGACTTCTTCTTACCCTTAAAGATACCAGTGATCCATCTCCGAAATCTTCATGGAGAGGATTGAACAAACTTAAACAGTGGGTTCGAGAGGTATATTCAAAATGGTAAAAGTAACGCCTGTATTTGGTGAATCTGAAATTTCGGCTATTAAGATTAAGGTGGTAGGTGTGGGAGGAGGCGGTGGAAAGATTATCAGCCGGCTCTTGAAAAAAACTACCTTTGCCGGAGTGGATTTTATTGGGATTGATACTGATGTACAGGCATTAAAGGCATGCGGAGAAGCTTGTGGTATGGGTATGAGGAAAGTGCAGATTGGCGCAAAGATTACTCAAGGTATCGGCGGTGCGGGATGTGATCCAGAAAAAGGAAAGTTTGCCGCCAATGAAGATAAGGGAAAGATTGCCGAAGTTTTCAAGGATACCCATATCGTCTTTCTTGTGGCAGGGTTAGGAGGCGGTACCGGAACAGGAGCGGCTCCGGTGGTGGGGAAAAGCGCTAGAGATCTTGGAGCGCTTGTTATAGGTATTGTTACTACTCCTTTTCCATGGGAAAAGCGAGAGGACCAGGCTGCTACAGGGCTTAAGAATTTGGCGGCTGCGGTAGATACCCTTATCTGTATTCCCAATGAACGGTTACAGGAAATTGTTGCTCGCGACACTCCTTTTATGAAAGCATTTGAACAGGTGGACGATGTGGTTGGTAACAGCATTGCGGCAATTTCGGATCTTATCAATAAACCGGCACATATTATGGATCTTGATTTTGCCGATATAAAACGGGTTGTTGAAAATGGCGGAAAAGGTATTGTAGGTATTGGTACGGAGCAGGGAGAAAAAAAGACGGTAAGGGCAATTAAGGCTGCGCTTTCTGATCCTCTTCTTGGCGAGCATGGAATTAGTCAGACGCAGAGGGTGTTGGTAAGTATTATAGGAAGCCAAGACCTTACCCTTCAGGATGTGAATGAAGCAATGGAAACGGTTCAGAGGGTTTCAGACAAGGTAGTGTTTGGATTGAGCATTGACGAAAAGAGAGAGGATGAGGTAAAAGTAACCCTTATTGCTACAGGGATAGAATCTACCGGCGAAGAAAAGAAAGAAACAACATCTATTCGGGAGAGAGAGAAAGAAGAACTTCTTTTTGACAGCGATGAAGAAAACTATGACCTTCCTCCCGCGTTAAGGAGAAAATCTAGTGTCTCAGAACCACATAAAACTGGGGATTTGTAACGAGATTTTTAAGGGATGGGAGATAGAGGAGGTTTTCCGTTTTATTGCGGAACTTGGGTATGATGGGCTAGAGATAGCTCCCTATACATTGGCGGATTCGGTACTTGATATTTCTTCTGAAGAAAGAAAGGCTATTGTTACCTCTGCGGCAAAGTTTGGAGTAGAGGTAATTGGCACGCACTGGCTTCTTGTAACACCGCCGGGGCTTTCTCTTTCTACGCCGGATGGCGCGGTACGAAAGAAAAGCTCGCGATACCTTTCATCGCTTGTTGAGTTTACCGGAGATATTGGCGGATCTCTTATGGTTCTTGGCTCTCCAAAACAGCGCTCCATAGGCAAGGACCAAGACCGTGATTCAGTGGAACAATATATGCGGGAAGTTCTTGAAGAACCCCTTTCTATCGCAGAAGAACGAGGGGTTTTTATCTGTTTGGAACCTCTTTCAAGAGCAGAGACCAATTTTATCAATACAGCGGAGGAGGCCTGCGCCTTTATTGCGCGTGTATCTCATCCTTATTTGCGGCTTATTCTTGATGTGAAAGCAATGAGCGATGAATCCCTTCCTATCCCTGAAATTTTTCGAAACTCTCGCGACTATCTTCTCCATGTACATGCCAATGACAAGAATTTGCGGGGACCTGGTTCGGGGTCTGTTGATTTTCAGCCCATTATTTCTGTTCTACGAGAAATTAATTATTCCGGATACCTTTCTGTTGAAGTCTTTGATTTTGAGGAAGGACCGGAAGCAATCGCCCGTAATGCAAGAAACTATCTGAAACAGGTATATAGATAATAACCATGGTGTGGGGATCCCAACAATGCGATCCCTTTTTTTTGAAAAAGGAGAGACCTATGGATCGAATGGTCGTTCACTATGTCAGCGGGCGTAAGTTTAACACTTCTATCCGAAATCATCCTTTGGAAGTAGACCTTCCCTTGGATCAGAAAGGGGGTGATACTGCACCGACTCCCACAGAACTTTTTGTTGCCAGCCTTGCTTCTTGTATGGGATATTACGTACTTTTTTACTGTGAAAGGACGAATCTTGACCCTTCGGGAATGGAGGTTGAAGCAGAATTTGAGAAGCTTCCTGACAGAGTAAAAAAGATTGTAATCAAAATTACTCTACCTTCTGCAACCACCGTAGCGCAAAAAGAGGAGGCTTCTGTCTGGGCGCATAAATGTTTTATCCATAAAACACTTCTTAATACGCCCGAGATGTCTGTGGAAATTTTGTAGGCGGAAGACGGAATATCCGTGGTATAGAAACTACAACAAATCCCTGATTTTTTCAGATAGGCGTATTGTGTCATGCTGGATATTTTAGAGAGGGCAGGTGATACTTTGCCTGAAGAGACCTTTTTTATCAAAAGATCAGTGAGATAGCTTTCTCCTATTGCCTTTATTTTTTTTTGTTCTTCGTTGATTTTTCCTCCCCTTCCCTTCTCCATTTTATTTGCTTTTCTCTCATTTTTCTCTTTTTTTTGTTCCTATAGTTAAGTAATATTCCTCTTAACAAAACCAAGAAGTTCGTATTCTTATTTCTCACTGTTTTTGCAGGTATCTGTTTTTTTCTTTTGCGTCTCTGTTCCTTTTGCTCTCAGGTATGACATACAGGATGAAATGGATTTTTTCAGAGATTTTACATAGTACTTGACAACCTTCCACTCTGTTGTGTACAATTATTATAACAGGTTATAATATATGAAGTACAAGGGAGAAGAATGGTTCAAAAAGTAGATAAGAAAAGCGCGGTCCCAGCCTATCAGCAATTGAAGCGAGTTCTACTGGAACAAATCAAAAGCGGTATTTTTAAGCCAGGAGAACAGATCCCTTCGGAAAGTCAGATGTGCCAGCATTATAGTGTTAGCCGTATTACTGTCCGACAGGCGATTAATTCCTTGGTTAACGACGGTCTGCTCTTTTCAGCGCCAGGCAAAGGCACCTTCCTTAAAGGAATCATACAGGAAGAAGAACTGGAATATATTGAGAGCTTCCAATCTGAGGCGAGGAAAAAAGGTTTTTCAGCGCAGGTGAAGGTTTTGGAAGAAGCCGTGGAACCGGCAGACAAGACGATTTCCGAGCATCTGCGCATTAAAGAAGGAGAAAAGATTATACGCATTAAACGGGTGAAGATCGCTGATAATGTTCCTCTTTGTATAGAACTGCGATTTATTCCGCATAAGTTCTGTCCAGACCTTGTGGAAGAAGGTTTGTCTGGAGAATCTCTGACTGAACTTGTTAAAACCAGGTATTGTTTGAATATACGTTTGCGAGAAATAACCGTGCTTCCCATTACTCTTACCTCTGAGTCTGTTATGTTACTGAAGACAAAAGAAGGCGCGCCTGGCCTTTTGGTAACAGAGGCTCTTCTGTTTGGCGACAGCACGCCTTTTAAGTGGGAACAGAGAATCCACAAGTCTGGGTTGCACTTCACCAACCGAGCGATGATCAAATAACAGGGAGGTGGTTATGAAGATGCAAAGAAGAGAGAAAAGGAAGAGCATTGTATTGCTGTTAAAGTCTCAACGAGCCTTTACGCTGATTGAATTGCTTGTCGTGATTGCCATTATCGCTATTCTTGCGGCAATGCTTCTGCCAGCGCTCTCAAAAGCCCGAGAGAAGGCCCGCCAGGCGGTCTGTATGAATAACCTGAAACAGATATATCTGGGGATTACAATGTATGCAGATGATTACGATGGATACGCACCGCGTATACAGGAACTATCCGGTAGAATCAAAGATGCTTCAACTCAGTACTTGCGGGCAGCAGCGATATGGGACTGGGTGGGACTCGGAAAACTCTATGTGCTGAACTATATAAAGAACGGTCGTGTTTTTTACTGTCCTTCGGCTTCCACTAAATATGGTAGTGCTAATGCTCTTCCAACGATCTCCACTAACATTGTATCTAGCTATCTTTACAGGGATAACTGTGAATATAATTATTGCAAACCTTATAGATTGGAGAAAAAGGCACACTGGGGATGGCTGTTGGCTACAGATACTTTCATCTGGGGAACTATTGCTCATCAATCTGGAATTAATATCCTTTATGCTGATGGACATGTGTATTACTGGAAAGACGGAGAGAAGTGGCCAGAATTAACATACCCAACATATTATGCCAGGCTGGATTACTTCTGTAGAACCTTTGATCGGGACCATAACACGGGTAAGATATCTACTGGTAGTTCATATTATGGTCCCTGAGTGAAGCAGATTCTGGACTAAAGGAGGGTAATGTGGATATAAAAACAGTAATATGTAAAGGATTGTTGGTTTGGGCAATCGCTATTATTTCTTCTTTTTCATTTGTCGGAATAGGAGAATGCGAAGACCATATTAATATTATTCCCACTCCTAAAGAGATAAAAGTGCTTCCAGGAAAGGTTGCCATTTCTGAGAAAAACATGCTTTTGGTTACAGGAAATAATAGGGATTCCCTCTCTTTCTTGGGTACTGAAGAGATAAACAAGAAGATAAAGGAGTTGGGAGAGGTTGAACTATTGATTAGAAAAGAAGGCGAGTTGAGTGAAGGAGAATTGAACGAAAAAAACCTGATTCTTCTTGGTACTCCTGAAGAACATATTCTTCTTAAAAGTTATCTTGCCAAGCACAATATGACCTTAGAAGGTCTGAAGCCATCAGGTTATCTTATTATTTCTGTTGAGGAGAGAGGCCGAACCATTTATCTTTTAGCTGGGAAAGATCCACAGGGAGTATTGTATGCAGCTGTAAGTTTTAGACATCTTATTCGAAAGAATGAAGATGGCTTTTATGCCCTGAAGGTGAATATAAAAGATTGGCCTGATTGTAAATACCGATCTATATTCATTAGCCCGTCCTCTAAAGAGTCGTATGCCAAAACCCTTCCTTATCTTGATTGGTGCCTTTATCATAAGGTTAACCATGTTCATATAAGCCTTTGGGGATTTACCAATGGCTCTTTTACTATACCAGACAAAAAAGGAGAAGAATGGTTTGCCAATATAAATGATTATGCTCATCATAGGGGAATAGATGTTTGCGGTCATTGTTTCTATACTGTAGTGGGAAGTATTATAGAAGATAAAGATAATCCTGAGTTTGCGGATGTCTGGCAACGTGGTCGTGGTTATTGGTCATGGGATAATGATACCTTAATTAAGAGGCGCGCAGAGAAAACTGCTCGGTTTATCAAAAATGCACATTGTAGAAGTATTCTCTTTCATTTTCCTGATGGTTCACCCACTGCCCTCTGGAGTGACGTGCGTTCAAAACGCTGGGGAGCCAATCGGGCTGGAGCTGATGCCAATTATATTAATATTATGTACAAGGCAATACGAAGGGAATCTCCCGGAACCAGACTTATTTTTGTGGTGGAACCTTATTATGGCAACCTGGATATTCCAGAGAATAAGTCGTACCAAGACTATTTTCAAAAACTTACTAATCTTATTCCTGAAGATGTTTATTTAGTGAATGCTGCCTGGGATAGGGAATCGCAAGATTCATGGAAGAAGGTAGTACGGCAACCTGTCTATCAATGGAGAAACATATTGATGGATCCGTATCATGCTGGAAGGGATTTTTCCAGTCAGCCGGCTCTATCCATAAAATCCGGATATTATCCAGAGAGTAATGATATAGCTTTTCCGAATGTTCATATTGGTTATTCGGATCCAGGCGAAGCATTTGTTCTATTAGCAATAGAGTGTATGTGGAATGTGGATACTCCGGGAACAATGATGCTTCGCTCTGATACGACCGTTGAACCATACCGATCCATAGAAGATTTGTATGCATTGCCTATGCAGAAAATAGATGGCTTGCCATACGAAGATTGGCTCTGGTTCAAATCTACGAGCGAGCCAAGGGAAATTATAGAGGATTTATTGCCCAGGCTGTGTGAGGAGGCGTATGGTAAGGATGCTGCTATGATGATGACAGAGATTCTGAAAATGGGCATTGCCAGGAAAGCCTTGCTTATGTCGTGTAATGTTTCACAATGCCGCGGAGTAGCTATTATCAAAGATCAGTATGTGAAGGCAGAAAAGGCGGTTTCAATGCTGGAGGAGTTTAAGGCGAAGGGAAAAGACTTTAAACCCGGAGCAGGTGGATTCAGCTTTTTCAATCAGATTGTTACTAACTTAGATATAGCAAAAAGAGGCGGTAAATCTCATTATTATCTTCTGTTGGCTGAAGAGCTTGCCAAAGAAAAGAAATTTCAGGAGGCAGAAGAAAATCTAATGATAGCAGAGGATACCCTTAAAAAAGCAAAAAAAGAGCTTGCTTCCTGGAGGTACACGCAATTAGTAAAGGTGGAAAAGGCTGTTGAATCATTCAAATTCAGGTTATCTCTTCTGAAACTTTCAGAGACAAAAACGGAAAAATCCATCAAGGTAGCCATATACAACCCTAAAGAAAGAGAGGGAAGAGTTTACGGTGAATTAGCTATTTACTCTACTCTTCTGCAGGCGGAAGAGATCTCGCCTGTCTTTATTCCCTCGCTAGAGCATCTGTTCCAGTACGATGTTGTTATTATTCCAGACTGTAAAAAATTCGGACAGGATGACACTGGCACCTTTCTTATCATAGAAAAAGAGGTCTGGAAAGCAGAGGATATCTTAAGGAAATATGTTATTGAGGAAGGCGGAGGTCTTCTTATGTATCATGATTCTGTGGGATATAACCGATTTCCGCCGGGAAGGAGTTTTTTTCCTGAATTTTGCATTGGGACCAAGCGGGTGGAAGGGACCGGGATGACAGTGGCTGTAGAGCATCCAGTGGTACAAGGGTATGGAGTGGGAGAGACGCAGGAATATATGTACTATGACCATATTAGTATGACGAAAGGAAAGACAGGCCAGATAATTCTTATTGATACGAATAACGAGGCCGTGGTTATTGCCGGAGAAATGGGAAAGGGCCGGGTTGTTCTGAATGGTTCAATTATATACCTTCGGACAGGTGAGCCGAAAGTTGCGCAAGGCATAGATAAGGATCTATTGATTAACTCGGTCTTTTGGCTGGCTGGCACAAATAAGAGGAGGTAAAATGTCCCTTAAAACAAAGGTATTTTGGGTATTCAGTCTTCTGTTATTGTCAGGATGGCTGTTTGGCGCCCTTCTCTATTCAGAAGAGAGTAGGATAGATCCGGTTCTATCCACATTCCGGTTCAGTTCTACCTCAGCAGAAGATATTCGGGGTGTTTTCGGAGAAACTCTGGCTGGTTGGATAACCTTTAAGGATGCGGATGGAAATCCACTGGCTGGAATTGATGGAAAAAACGTTCAGCTTATATCTACTGAAGAAGGCGGAATGATTCTTAAAACCTTGAGCGGAAAAAGTTCTGCAAAAGGTATTCTTCATGCTACTTTTTCTCCTAAAAATCCCAAGTCTGAAGAAATAATAAAACTTGCTATTAGGGCAGAGGGTGTGGTGTTAGAAAAGGTTGTTGAAGTTAAGTTTCATCCTGCCGCGGAACTGGTTGATCAATGCCAGCCTTTGTGGACTGGACCGTACCAACTTTATGGGCAGAGAACCATAGGCCAGACCTTTGTTACAGGAAATATAGATATGATCTCTAAAATTACGGTTTCCACAGCACCTAAGGGTGATGCTCCTCCTATGGTTCCTGTTTTAAATCTCTATCTTTGGGATACAGATTATCAAACCACTATCTCCAAAGCACCGGTTGCGGCAAGCACTACTCCGGAAATGTGTAACAGTCCCTATTGGAAACGTCTTCTCGCTACCTATAAAATTAATGCTTCGGTAAAGAAGAATACAAAGTATTACTTTGAATTACATATTCCCGACAAATCCGGCGATGCAGAGAATTATTTTTATGTCTGGCGAACCTGGGGCGAACCTGATTTTTATCCTGCTGGAACCGGATACTGCTTGGGTCGGGAGGAACCAAAGATAAACTTACGATTTTTCGTTTTTTATCCGGCGCAGTAAAATGATAACTCTTATTCCGAAACCCAAACAGATAAGGATGCGGCGAGGGGCATTTTTGTTCACGTCTGATATGTGTATCTTCGCATCAAAAAATGTTCTGCCGATTGCTGAGATGTTGCGGAAAGAGCTACGCGCGATGATTGGATTGGACCTGAAATGCAAGGAAATGAAGGGAGTTGAGGAGTCTCTTCAAATTGGTCTGAATAAGGAACCGAGAATTTTGGTAAAACCGCTGACAACGATCGGTAATGAGGGATATTTTCTTACAATCAGGAAAGAAGAAATTACTGTTTCTGGGATTACTCCAGCCAGTATCTTCTATGGCACCCGAACACTTCTTCAATTGATGGGAAAAGATCTCCTGATACCTTGTGTAGAGATCCAAGACTGGCCTTCCATGGAGATGCGCGGAGTGCATTTGATGCCGCGGAATCAAATGCCGACATTTGATTATTTTCTCTCCTTTATTAAAAGATTGAGCGGATATAAGATTAATACAATCCTGTTTGAATACGAAGATAAATTCCCTTATGAAAAACATCCGGTAATACGACATCCACTTGCATTGACCCGATCGCAGATAGCGCGATTTCTTGCTGTTGCAAAGGAACATTATATTGAGGTGGTTCCTTTGCTTCAATATTTCGCCCATGTGGAATATATTCTTTGCCATAAAGAATATGAACATTTGCGGGAACGGAGCGGAGATCCCTATCAGTATTGTGTCTCTCGCCCGGAATCATTAGCCCTGTTTCAGGATTTAGCCAGAGAGATTCTTGATCTTCATCGGGAAAGCCGATATTTCCATATTGGAGGCGACGAAACCTACTATATGGGCGAGTGTCCGGCCTGCCGGAAGGAATGTGATCAAACCGGCAAATCAAAATTCTTTATCAATCATATCAGGAAGGCCGCTGGATATATTAGTGCCGCAGGAAAGATACCGATTATATGGGATGATCAGCTCGCCTGGTATCCAGAGGATATTGACTCTCTTCCCAGGGATATAAGAATTATGTACTGGGATTATACCACCAGTGATGCGAAAGAAGTTCCTTATGTGAAGTGGGACAATAGAATTTGGTTCGGAGAGGAGATCTTTGAGCGGGTCCCTGCGGATATCATCAAATTGTTTAGAAAATATTGGGATGGCGGTCGTTTTCCTGAATCAAATAAATCTTTTCCATATCTTCGGTTTTATCAAGATCATGGATTTAAGGTGATTGGTGCACCAGCTTCAAGATGCGGTGGTACCGGAGCCATTAATCCTAACAATCAGATGCACATCCCGAATATTCGCGGATTTGCCGGAAGGATCGCGGAGAACAAAGCCACTGGTATTGTGGCCACTTCCTGGTCGGAATGCGGCGGTCCTCTTGAGTCTACTTGGTACGGTTTAGTTGCTGCCGGAGCTTTTTCCTGGAATCCGACTCAATCGCGTACCGAGTTTGATCAGGCCTTTCCAGAATCTTTTTTTGGGAATAAAGATCCATCCCTGACCAAAGCTATCTATCTTATGGGTGGTGATATTACATTTTTGAATGCTTCTAAGATGCGGAGACAGACGAGTCAGGCCCTTGATCTTTTTGAAAAACTCCGACCAAGGATTAAAACCAACCATCTAACATTGGATTATTTCATTCTCCAGTGTTGTATGAGACTCCATTTCATCCGCAGTCTTGAGACATTCAGGGAAATAGAAGAAAAGATAGTTAGGTATCTTGACTATACCCGCTGGAAGAAAGAAAAACAGACTGGGAATCAGGGTTCACTATCCTATCTTTGTCCTGAGGAAGAACAGGAGAATTTTTCCCGGGATAGCCTTCGGCGTATGGTCGGGAACCTACGGAACCTGCGGGTTGAATTGCCAGCCTTAAAAAAGGAGGTCCGCGATCTTTTCTCCCTTACTGTGAAAAAGGATGATGTTGATCGGATGGTTGCCTCTTTTTATGCAGAGGAAGAGAAGAAGATTAACTCTTTTCTGTCTGAGTTGAACTATCTTCTTGCTTGCCATGAATTGGAGGCCTATAGGGATCGTGGAATTTCTGATGAACCGGTCTCTAAAAAGAAGAAAGATCCTGGTGAAAAGAACCATTGCAGATAGCTAGGTAATTATAAAAAAATAGCGGTAAAGTTTTACACATACTGTTGTTCGCAGTTTATTGAACAAAAAGAGTCCTGTAGCAGTTTCTTTCAGAGAAAAGATTTGACTAAAGGAACAGGAGACGATTTAATATTACCATCGCTAAAAAAAGTCAATGACTTAAAATACTTTTTACACCTATAAAACTGTTTTTTTTGCCGAGATCCCATACAGAGGTGTACGCGCATGTTCACGATACGTTCCATTATTATTGGAATCATTCTTTCCATTCTCGTGTGCGTAGGGGATGTGTACAATCTTATGTTAGTCAAGGGTTCGTATATGACCCTGGATTTTACCACTCCGGCCGCAATCTTTATCCTCTTTCTCCTTGTGGTTCTTAACCTTCCTCTTAAAAAGTATCTTCCTCGGGCCGCGCTTTCTGTGCCGGAATTAGTGCTTATTACCATTATGCTGATGGTGTCTGCCTCTATTCCGACAATGGGGCTGACAATGTACTTGATTCCTCTTATTAGCGGAGCAACATACTATGCCAACCCTCAGAACGAGTGGGGCACGCTTCTTATTCCTCATATTAAACCATGGCTTATTGTACAGGATGCAACAGCGGTAAAATGGTTTTATGAGGGGCTTCCTGTTGGCGGACGGATTCCCTGGGCCGCGTGGGCACGTCCCCTTGCGGTCTGGATTCCGCTTATTGTGGCGATCTATTTAGTTATGACCTTTCTTATGGTTATCTTGCGTAAACAATGGGTAGACAGAGAGAAGTTAACCTATCCTATGACTCGGGCTCCTCTTGAACTGATTCATTCCACGACCAATCGGCTCTTCCGTAACCGTCTTTTTTGGTTCGGTTTTTTGATTCCTGTTGTGATCGGCTGTATCAACGGACTACATTACTATGCGCCGCTGATTCCAGGGGTGAAACTGTCGCAGGGAATCTCTATCTTCCGACGGACTTTAGGACTTAGTTTTCGGATTAGTTTTCCCATGATTGGATTTACTTGGTTTGTTAATAGGCAATTAGCACTTAGTTTGTGGTTTTTCTGCCTCTGCACGACTGTGGTACAGGGGATTTTCAATATCACAGGTTTTGAACAACAGGCTTTTCTTCCCTACAACTCTGATCGTCCTACCCTTGGATGGCTTGCATTCGGCGCGCTCGTGTACCTTGTTCTTTACGGCTTGTGGATGTCGCGTGGACATCTGAAATCTATGTGGAGATCTGCCCTTGCCCGACGAGACGATCCAGACGAGATTGTTTCTCCGGCGATCGCATTCTGGGGAACTGCGGTTGGTCTTCTCTTTATCTGCGGTTGGTTGATTGCCGCGGGGCTTTCTCCTACTGCCGCGCTTATTATGGTCTTTCTGCTTTTTATCATCTTTATTGGTATTACCCGTGCTGTGGCAGAAGGGGGTCTTGCGGCGACCCGGGCGCCGGTTATTGCGCCGGTAGTTACAACTTCGCTGTTAGGATCTGCGCAGATTGGTCCAGTCGGGCTCTCCGCGCTCGGGATGAGTTTTGTGTATAATTCCGATGTGCGTACCTTTGTTATGGCCGCGGTTGCGAATGGATTGAAGATGCTTGATGGAATCGCGCAGAACAAGCGGCGTATATTTTGGGCGATTTTAATTGCGGTTATTGTGTCGTTGGCCTCGTCGATCTGGGCGGTTTTAGCGATTGGATATAAAAACGGTGCGATTAATGCCGATGGTTGGTTCTTTGTTTCAGGACCTCAATATCCTCTTAGGTATTATGCGGAAAAAATACGTCATCCCGGAGGACCTGACTGGATGTATATGGGATTTGCCGCGGGCGGCGCTCTGTTTGGATGGCTGTTGCAGTTTTTGCGGATGCGTTTTCTTTGGTTTCCATTTCATCCGCTTGGATTTGCCTTCTCAACTGTGATGATGACCAATTCACTTTGGTTCTCTATTTTTCTCGCGTGGCTTATTAAGACAATGGTGCTTAAGTATGGCGGCGCAAAAATGTATGAGGAGGGAAAGGTCTTTTTCATTGCATTGATTGTCGGTCAGTTCGTTGTTAATGGGTTCTGGCTTATTCTTGATATAATCACTCGCCACACCGGGAATGTGCTCTACTGGGCATGATACGGATTCTCCCTCTCCTGCGGATTTGCTTTTCTCTCTTTTTTTGTCCCTATGGTTAAGCAACATTCCTCTCAACAAAACCAAGATGATCTTTAGATAGATTTTTCTATGAGACCTGTTCCTTTTTTTTTGACATCTCACTTGATTTGAAGTATACTTCTCGCTCAATAGAGACCTTATATTTACTGTACATTTGTATATTGAGGAGAAGAAGCATGACGGAGAATCTGTATATTGCGGTAGGCCGCAGAAAATCCGCGCGGGCAATCGTGAAGATGAGAGAAGGAAAGGGAGATTTTACAGTGAATGGACGTCCTGTAGAAACCTATTTTCCTCTCTTTTTTATGCGGGACGAAATAGAACAGCCCCTCACGGTTACCAATTTTCTTGGAAAGTTTAATCTTGAGGTTAAGGCAGAAGGCGGGGGAATAAATGGTCAGATTGATGCTATTAAACTTGGCATTGCCCGTGCCCTTGTAAAGTTTGATCCGGAGCTGACCTCAAAATTGCGCGAATTTTCTCTTTTGACCAGAGATCCGCGTATGAAAGAACGAAAAAAATATGGACAGAAAGGCGCGAGAAAACGTTTCCAGTGGACGAAACGTTAACAGCTCTTTTTCTGTAAAGAATTTTTATGGTACGTGTCGCGGTGTTTGGTGTGTCCGGTTACAGCGGACAGAAACTTATTGAGATCCTTCTTGCACATTCTGGAGTGAAGGATATCCTTGCTTTTGTTTCTGAGGATAAACCTCCGGAATCAGTGGCTTCAATAAATCCTCGTGTGCGAAAGATCGCCAATTTTATCTGTAGCAATAGTCGGGATTGGGATGAAATTGCCGGTTCTGTTGATTGCGCATTTTTTGCCCTTCCCCATATTGTTACGATGAAGTATGTTCCGGAACTTTTTCATCGGGGAGTAAAGATTATAGATCTCAGCGCTGATTATCGTTTTTCCGATTCCGAACTATACGAGAAATGGTATGCTCCTCATACGTCGCCAGAACTTCTTTTAGAGGCGGTCTACGGTCTTCCTGAATGGTATCGGGAAAAGATCTGTTCATCTCGCCTTATTGCCAATCCAGGATGTTATCCTACCTCTGCGCTTCTTCCTCTTCTTCCATTTGCGGAGAAGGGGCTTTTGTGCCGCGAGACGATAGTAAATTCTCTTTCGGGTTTTTCAGGGGCGGGAAAGAAGCCGGATTCTGCGATGATGTTTGCGGAAGGAAATGAAAGCAGTCGTGCGTACAAGATCGGCGAACATCGCCATCAGCCAGAGATAGAACATATCCTTGAGAAAATCGGGGCAAATGTTTCAGTAACTTTTGTTCCTCATCTGATTCCAATAACATCAGGAATGCTTACCACGCTCTATTTTTCTTTTTCTTCAGATATTTCAGAGACAGAAGCTCAAGATTTGCTTGCGACGAGGTATGAAAATGAACCTTTTGTACGGGTGTTAGAGTATGGAACCTCGCCGGCAGTAAAGAATGTTACTGGAACTAATTTTTGCGACATAGGTATTAAAAAGGTCGGATCTGGAAAATTTGTGGCTGTATCTGCTTTAGACAATCTTTACAAGGGTGCTTCTGGACAGGCGGTGCAGAATATGAATATTATGTATGGTCTTTCAGAATCACTCCCTTTTTACCGATGAAGCCGATTTTTCTTGATAGAGATGGAGTGGTTTCTACCTTTACTCCGAACGATTACATCAAATCTTGGAAGGAGTTTTCTTTTATTCCGGGTGCGAAAGAAGGGATTGCGCGATTGTGCGCGGCAGGGTTTACACTCTTTTTTATCTCAAATCAGGGAGGGATTAATAAGGGGCTTTTTTCTTTAGAAGATCTTGAGGAGATCACGTTGCGTATGCGGGAAGAGATATGCCGCGCGGGCGGAGATTTTCAGAAAGCTTATTATTGTCCGCATACCGCTGAAGAGAATTGTTCCTGCAGAAAACCAAAGACATCTCTTTTTTTGCAGGCCGCGAGAGAATATGGTCCCATAGATTTTTCCAAGACATTTTTTGTGGGAGATAGCGATATAGATGTAGAGGCGGGAAGAGCAATTGGATGTAGAACAATTCTTGTGCTGAGCGGAAAAACAAGATCCAAAGAAGAAACGCTTTCCTGGAAGAAGTCGCCGGAATTTATTTTTTCAGATCTTGATGCCGCGGCCTCTTTTATTGTGAATTTCAGAGAATAGAACTCCAAAGGATTTCACCTCATTCAGAGGATTTTCTTTATTGCATACAGAATGAAATGATACTTGTTTATCGCAGGACTCTATGAAAAAAAAGAGCCCATTTGTTTACTACGGGGGATGAATGGAACGATTTGATGCGGTAGTGATTGGAGGAGGCCCTGGTGGTTATCCATGCGCTATACGCGCAAGTCAAAATGGTTTAAAAGTAGCGCTTGTTGAAAAGGAACATCTTGGAGGGACATGTCTTAACAGGGGATGTATTCCTACGAAAACTCTTTTTCATATTGCAGAAAAACTTTTTCCCGCACAGTTTGACGGAGTGAAATCTGAAACAGTCTGGGAATGGAGTGGTATCCGGCAGTGGGTTCAGAACCAGGTGGTTAGAAAACTTCGGTCTGGTGTGGGAATGTTGCTGAAAGCCAATGGTGTTACCTTTTTTCAAGGAGAAGGGATATTACAGGAACCAGGTCTTGTTAGAGTGGATGGAAAGGAACTTTCTGCTGATAAGATTATTCTTGCAACAGGGTCCCGCGCTATTGTTCCCCGTTACTTTGCGCAGGATCCGCGAATGCTTACCAGTGATACGATATGGGGTATGGAATCATTGCCGAAAAGTATAGCGATTGTAGGCGGAGGACTGATAGGGTGCGAGTTTGCCTCCATACTGCATGCATTTGGAGTAAGGGTTTCGTTGTATGAAATGTCTGATCATCTTCTGCCGGGAAAGGATTTAGAGGTTTCCGAAGGATTAAGAAAGATCTTTATGAAAAGGGGAATAAAAGTAGTATGCGGAGAGAAGATTTCTTCGCTTGATGAGTTAGAAGCAGAGAAAGTTCTTTGGGCGGCAGGAAGAGTTCCTTCATTGGAAGAGTTTGAGCGATTTCATATAACAGTAACCCCTTTAGGCATTGCAGTTTCAGAGAGGTGCGAAACAAACCTTCCCGGAATATATGCTATTGGAGATCTGAATGGAGTATGGTCTTTGGCGTATGTGGCAACCCGTGAAGGAATTGTGGTGGGCGACCTTTGTGCCGGGAAGGATCGTGTTATGACATACCGCAATGTTCCAGAAGCGATTTTTACTGTTCCTGAAGTCGGAGTATGCGGTTATTCCGAAGAGGAAGCGCGGAAAGAAGGTTTTGATGTTGAGGTGGGTCGTTTTCCTTTTGCGGGTCTTGGGAAGGCGTATGCCGCGGGAAGTATAGAGGGTTTTGTTAAGGTAGTAACTGACCGTTCTACGGATAAAATTCTTGGGTTTCATATGTTGGGTCAGGCGGCAACAGAGTTGGTGACTGTGGGAGCTATGGCTATTGCCAATGAATGTACCGTAGAAGATCTTCTACAATCGTGGTATTGTCACCCATCCTTTGCGGAATCTATTATGGAAGCATTGCTTGAAGGCAGAGGAACGCCAATCCATGTTCCTCGGAAAAGAGGATAAACAGAATAGTTTTGTGCAGAGAGATGGTTATGTTTCAAAGTTGAATGATTGTGATAAAGATCTCGTTTTTGTCGTATACTATTTACAAAACCGAATGCATTAAATTCTAAAGAATGTTGTTATAGAGAAGAACGGAGAGTTTGTAAAAGATTTTGGAGGTCCTACTGTGTGGAAGAAGAGAGGGATTCCCCGGATTTTCTTCTTTATTTTTATGGGTGCGTTCTCTTTTTTTCCTGCGCATGCCGCGGAAAAACTGGTGATTATCAGTCCGCATTGGGAAGGAGTGAGAACCGAGATAGGAAGCGCTTTTATCCGTTATTATGCCCGGACAACCGGAAAAACCGTTGAGATTGAATGGATTGACCAGGGGGGCACCTCTGATGATATCAAGTATGTAGAATCTTTGTTTCAAAAGAGTCCCTCGGGAATAGGTATAGACCTTTTTTTTGGAGGAGGTCTTGATCCTTACCTTAGACTTAAGGAAAAAGGGCTTCTTCTTCCCTATCGTTTGCCAACGCGCACTCTTGCTAATCTTCCGAAATTTTGTCAAGGTATCCCCAATTATGACCCGGAAGGATACTGGTATGGCATTGTTCTTGCGGGGTTTGGTATTTTGTATAATAAAAAAGTATTGGATTTTATTGATGCACCTGCTCCTGTTCATTGGCGTCAGCTTGCAGATGGGCGATATCGCGGATGGATTGGCGCTTCTGATCCCCGCCATAGCGGAAGTATGCATATGATGTTTGAGATTATCCTTCAGACAGAAGGATGGAACAGGGGATGGAAGACTATTATGGGAATCGCGGGAAATACCCGCAATTTCCCAACCAGCGCCTCGCAGAGCGCGCGGGATACCTCCCTTGGAGAAGTTGCTGCCACGCTTGCTATTGATTCGTACGCCTTGTCTCAGATAGAAATAAACGGAGCTGAGAATATGGGATTTGTGCTTCCAGAGGGAGCTACTGTAATTAACCCTGATGCCGTAGGAATTTTGAAAGGTGCGCCTCATCTTGAAATTGCGCGAGAGTTTCTTCTATTTTTACTTTCTGAACAATGTCAGTTGATATGGATGCTTCCGAGGGGTTCCAAGGGAGGTCCTAAGGAATTTTCTCTTAACCGTTTGAGTATTCTTCCCTCTGTATATCAGAAAAAGGGTATATCTTTTCCAGTAAACCCTTATGCAATGAAAACCACGCTTCAGTTTGATTTTGAACGAGCTTCCCAGCGATGGGCATTAGTAAATGATTTGATGGGAGCTTGTGTCATTGATTGTGCGGATTTTTTGCGGATCGCCTATTCTTATGTTCTGTCCGGAACATGCGATGCAGACTTGTTCTATACTTTTCCTGTAGGAGAAGAGGCGGCACAGAAATTTGCATTAAGATGGAAGGATCAGGTCTTTCGAAATCAGAAGATTAATGAGTTTCTTCGGTTTTCTCTTCACAAATTCAAGGTTTGTGCGCAAGCAGGACGACGTTGAAGATTTTGGCGAGAACTCTGTTCTATACAGAAGAGAGAATCGTATGAAAGAGAAGAGGAACCCCTTACCTTTTAAGAGAGGAAAGATATGAAAATAAGTGTGTATTCGCTTTCAGTATCTGACAAAACAGTGGATCAGGTGATTGAATCTTCTCAGTTGTGCGGATGCGATGGTATTGAATGGTGGTGTAGAGAGAATGGCCATATAGATGCTTCTTGTGTGGAAAAGTCTGCTACTGAGGTGAGTAAAAAAATGCATGATTCCTCTCTTGCAGTGGCAGGGCTTGCGCCCTACTTTTCTTATACAGAAAGGAAGGATGCGCTAAAGCCGGTTTTTCATGCCGCCCGGATACTCGGCACTCACAATATCCGTTGCCATAGTCATCGTTTTGATGGAGAGAGCTCTTACTCAGATCTTTTTTCTGCTCAGAGACGATGGATGGAAGAGGAGGTTTTTCCTGTGGCCGAAGAGTTTGACGTATATCTGAATATAGAACAGCACCATAACCAAATTTGCTGTACGCCTCAGGCTTGTGTTGATATGGTGAAGGGATTTCCAAAAGATAGGTTTGGTATTATCTACGATCCTGGAAATTCTCAGTTTGAAGGGTATACAAGAGCTTCGTATGCGGTAAGTGTTATGGGAAGGTTTTTAGTTCATGTACATGTGAAGTCCTGCGGTCCTTCCTCTTTGGAAGAAGGTGTGGTACCTCCAGGAAGGATCTATCCGCAACGGTTCTGGAGCCTTGAGACCGGAGACCTTAACTGGCGCGAGATTATAGAACAACTGCACAAGGCAGGATATACCGGCTACCTTTCTCTTGAAGCGCTTGATAAACGATCCTCTGACCAGAAGCTTCAGGAAGATATTCCGTTTTTGAAGAAGATTCTTTCTTCGGTTCTTTCTGTATAGAGGGAAGAAGAGAAAGTCATATAAAGATATGGTTGGATGAAAAAAATGTATAGATTTGCGTGGTTCAGAAAGAAGCTTTTTTTATTACTGGGAGGAGACGATGTCTGACTGTTTCTTTCATACAGGAAGACCTTCTGTGGCAAGATGCAGACAGTGCGGAAGACCTCTGTGTCAAGAGTGCCGTATTGTTACTTCAACCGGGATTTATTGCAGTGAAAAATGTGAGAAGACAGGAGCAGTTTTTGAAGAACGTGCGAAGAAACTTGAAGAACAGCGCGCGCGCCGAAAATCGTCGGCTCCTAAGGTTGTAAGGACCATAGTAATTGTGGCGATTCTTGTGATCCTTGCGATTATAGTAAAAAGAGTTATGTAGAATCTTTGGTATCATTTTTATTGCCCAGCCGGCTATTGACGAAAAAAAGAGCTATGGCGGCGCCAACTATTCCAAAGAAAGAACTTATCAGAATCGTTGCATAGACTTTTTGAGAAGGAAAGAGGTACAATAGAACGAATGCGGCCACTGCAAAAAACATGATAGCTCCAGTAGCGGCCGCTTCAAGAAGTATATCGGTGTGGGTTCTTCCTGCTTTGTTTTTTTCTTTTTCTGTATCCATATTTTTTGATACTCCTTTTGCTTGTTTGTTGGTACAAAAGATTTATTGCGAGTCAAGGTATGTTCTGTAGAAGAGCAATCCCACAATATTTTTTTCTATTTTTCGTACTTGTTCTTTTTCTGTATCTACTGAGAAGAGTATGTATATTAAGGTTATGATGAAGTAAGAGTTGTAAGTGTTTCAGATCCCGCAAGAAGCAAAATTTTCATTATGTCTTTAAGTTCTGCGAACTCGTTTATGGAGTAGTTGTAAGTACGCAAAGTCCGAACCTGTCAATAGAGGTATTAAGAGTCAGAAGAGTCCTTTTCTCTTTCTTTTGAAGGGTGAAGGAATGGTTGATAGGTTTTTGAAGAGGTTGAAGGATGGTGCAAGAGAGAGGGGTCTTCTTGTTTAGAAGGTGAATCTGAAGATCATGGCTGGGATCTCCTCCTAAGTTGAAGATTGCAATGATAGAGGAGTTGTTATCATCTTTCATTGCAATGGGATAAAGCCATGGATCTCCGGTAACCGAGAGAGGAATATCATGTGTGGCAAGAGCGCGGATAAGAGATTGCATTAAGGTTCTTCGGCCCCAACTCATATTCCAGGGAGCGATGGGTACCGGCATATCTATCATAAACCTGTCAAGATCACAGGCGCTTATGGCAATGCGTCCTCCAAGAGAGTTATGGAAGAGGGTAAGGCCCGCGCCTATCCGTTTTTCAAAAGGGTCGCAGATTTCTGTCCATTCTTTGCTTTTTTCGTCTGGAACTAACGCTATAATAGAAGGGGCAAGATTTACGCTGAAGGGAAAGTTTTTTCTGAGAAGAGTTTTTTTTGAGACTACCTTTTCTATAGCATAGAGGGAAAGGTCGCGGAAAAGACGTTTTTTGGGGGTTGCTCCGAGAAATCTATTAAATCCTCGTTGTGTAAGGATTTCAGCGGCGCCTGCATCTAGAAAAAGTCCTTTGGAAAGAAGCGAGTATATCTGATTATCCGTGAAACTCCATGCATGGCGTCCAAAAAGAAGATTAACAGAGTCTGATTCTTTACTTGTAAAGGCAATGCCGCAGGCACCGAGAAGATTGGCCGGAGCACTGGTTGATACGACTAAATCTCCATACGAAGCATTGGGCATAAGGTGTACTCTGGAAGATGATTCTGGAATGAAAGGAATGCCCGCACCAGTTGTGGTAAGTTTTTTTGAAAATTTTTTTGCAAGAAAATCAATAGCGGGCCAGGCACAATCCAGCATTTTCCCCATACCGGGCTCTTCTTCTGTTTTTTTCCCTCCGAATGAAAAGAGATCAAAAAGCAATCCTTCTGATCCAAAGATTTGGGCAATAGCCATTTGTGCCCATGTATTGGTTGCTGATTTGCTAAAAAGTCCAAAGGGATAATTCTCTATCTCTGGATAGGAAGAGACCCCCGAGGGCCGAAGTTTTTTCTGAAGATCAAGAAGATATCCGGATGAAATAAGAGAGAGGGGGAGCGTTTCTCGATATGGAGCAAAATGCGGACGGTGAAAGGCTTTACCATTGATAGAGATGGCGTGAAAAAGTCTGGTCCAGTCTCTTCCTTCCGCATTATGGGTATCTGGAGAACTGCTCATCAATCCGATTTTGATTTTAGGGTTGGCTGTTTGTACTGCATCGCGAAGCGCCATACTGTTGGCTTCGGAAATGTCCCGCCAGGTTTCTAACCATACTTTTCTCCAGGGATGCGGTCTTCCGGGTTTAAGGATATTCTTGAGGAGATCTTCACGGGTAACGTGTTTGCCAATTTTGTGTGAAAAGTGTTTAAGCATCTGGGGGCTGAAATCTCCGCCCCAGTCGAGCGGGCCGTGGTTGTGGAATCTCCAGTCATCTTCTATCCAGATGATATCAAATCCGCAGGAAGCAAAGCGCGCATACATATCGCATAGATATTTTCGCCATTGAGAAGATGCGGGAGAGGCGCACAGGGTGGAGGTTTTTCCCGAGGGCGAGACCATAGGGAGAAAATCTTGTCCTTGCCGAAGGCTTCTACCCCGGTCGGTATGACCGAGAGTGGTCCAGGGATTTACACTTACCCGTATACCGGCTTTTTTGAAGAGGGGCACGAGTTTTTGGAAAAGTTCGCAAAAATCATTGATTTCTTCTTCTGTTAAATGGCCGCGGTTATTTTCTTCTCCATAGGTAAAAAATGTTACTCCTCCAATATGGTGGCGTTGGCAAAAATCAAGAAAATCGTTCCCATACGCACGCGCATTTTTGCCAGGAAGAATTGAATACCTTATATCGTATTGGTAGCGAACCTTCTTTTCTTTTTTCATCTTCTTTTTCTCTTCGGCATAGAGAGAATAGCACCTTCTACTTTTTCTTTCAACTGCTTTGTGATGAAAAAAATAGATGAAATCCAGAAAGGTTCTTCTGTTGACAAGAAGAGAGGGCGCTGATTAAATGAACTTACGCTTTACAAGAGGAGAAAGGTTTCTTATACAGGGAGGTGAATATGAGGGGAGCTGTAGTTGTTGCAATGGCATTGTTTTGTATGGCCGGTGCAGTAGTGTCGCCGGGAGCCGAAGAATTACAGGTGCCCTCCTCTGGACTTTTTTTCAATGTAAAAGATTTTGGCGCACAGGGAGATGGGGTTACCGATGATACTGGATCGGTACAGAAGGCTATTGATACAGTTGGCAAAAGCGGAGGAACACTTTTATTTCCTCCCGGCACCTACCAAATTACCTCTGTAGGCTTGATTCCGGGAGTACGGTACCTTGGATATGGAGCCACGATTCGGCGACCCGCAAAGCAGGGAAAATGGGTGCGTACTTTTGATGCCTCAAAACGCGGATATGCGTATAGAGGCGAGGTAGATTCTCTTCCTCTGGTGATTGAAGGATTTATCTTTGATGGAAACAGAACAGAACAGGATGAATATCAAAAATACCAGCTTGAACAGGCCCATTTGATCTTTCTCAGCGCGGGTAGAGATTTGCCGGGACGGCTTCGGGCCCGCGTTCAGAACTGTGATTTCAAAGATTGCGTTGCGGATGCGATCTCTGTCTATTCCAATGTAGACGCACAGATTGCCAATTGTACGGCAACTGATTGTTTTCGTGGAGGTGTGGTAATTACCGGAGGGAATACCCGGGTACAGCTGACAAATTTTACTGCGGGCGGTAAGGTACATGCCACAGGTATTGATGTGGAGGTGGATGGTTCGGGGTACAATGGGAGTAAAAGCATAGAGTTCTATATTAACGGACTTTCCCTTCCTGATGGAGATTTTGATGTTGGTATCGCAGACCATTCCGTGGTTGTAGGGAGCAATATTATAACAAAGGCGCCATTCTATATTTATGGGGGAGGAGAAACCTCTGAAATGCGTTTTTCCAACTGTCTGTTCGGAGTAGGAGAATATTCCAGTTATGCTAATCGGATTGTAAGTCCGGGAAACCTTACTTTTGATAATTGCCGATTTATGATTGATGGAACCTCTTCCGAGGAGAAGCAGAAATCATGGGCCGCGATACATGTTTACTGGAGAAAGCCAGGCGAGAAACAGATGATTAAACTGGTAAATTGTGATTTTTCTGTAGGCCCGGGTATTGCGGATACTGATAAAACCTATGCGGTTTATTGTGAGGCATATAATAAAGATAGTACTGGCGACGATACCTTGATTGTAGAGGGAGGAACCATCTCTTCCGCATTTACTGAAGGAATCCGTTTGAATCAGGGAGGAAAAGCTATTATCCGTAAGACCCATATTGGTGCGGAAACAGCCTTATTGCTTTCTTCAGGCGCGGCCTATTATCTTGATGTAGTGGTTGATAGTGTGGATGTTCGCGGGTCCAAGGTTTTTGCAAATATTCCAGCACAAAGCATTAATAACAGGATTGAATTTCGGAATGTGTTCCTTGATGAATCGGAAAATGTGCTTCAAACACGGTATGGACTTGCGAATAATACCTATGTGGGAAGCCGTACGATCTTTGGGGAAGAGGCGCCTTCCGCGAAAATGTCTGGGATTGTCAATGATAGGTACCGGCTAAAAAAACCTCTTCCAGGTGGAGTGTATGAATGGATTTGTATGGTCTCCAACCCCGGTGGAAAAACAGTCTGGAAGCCGCTTTCCACTATTGCGGAATAGATCTCTCATATAGAAGGAGTTTAGGGAGTAAGTTTTTGATACTCTTTTGTTGGGGTTCTATTGGAATATTATTGTGTGTTCTCTCTTTTTATAAGATAGTGTAATGGCTTGACTGTGAAGAGATGATAGTGTATAGTGAAAAAAGTGGCGCTTCACCATAGATGTATAGTGTTCTTATCGTATAACTATTAGGAGTAGACTGTGGATAAATGGAGATGCACTGTATGCGGGTATATCTACGATCCTGCGTTGGGAGATCCGGATAATGGCGTGGTTCCTGGAACCGCGTTTGAAGATATTCCCGATGACTGGGTATGTCCGGAATGCGGAGTGCCCAAAGATCAATTTGAAAAAATTTGAGGAATGATGGAATGTAACCTTGTGATTGCCGGAGAAGCTGGGCAGGGGATTAACGTATCTGCGTTGAACCTTGCTAAACTCTTTACCCGTGCGGGTTTGCACACTTTTCTTCTTACCGAAAACCCCAACTCTATTAAACTTGAACCTGCTTGGTGTAGCCTTAAGATTGCAGATAAACCCATTACAGCTCCGTCATGTAAGGCCGATGTGCTTATTGCACTGAATGCCGATGCATACCTGCGACATAGAGATCGCGTGAAGGAGAATGGATTTATTCTTTGTGAATCGCAGGAATCCCTTATAGATCCCCGCTGTATTGAAGTTCCGTTCGGAGCCCTTATAAAGAAAATTTCCGCACCAGACCTTCTCCGCAATACTGTGGCACTTGGCGCTTTTCTTACCTTGTACGATGTAGGTATTGAAGGGATGAAAGCGCTTTTTTCCGAAACATTCGGCGCCAAGGGTGCAAAGATTGTAACGCAGAATATTTCAGCCCTTGAGATGGGTTCTCATACTATTGTGGAAACGTACGGAGCGAAAATTAAGAAAGTTTTTCCGAAAGAAAAGGGATCCCCTCACTATCTTCTTACCGGAAACGATGCGGTTTCGCTTGGCGCGTTGAAGGCAGGGTGTCAATTCTTTTCTGCTTATCCTATGACGCCTTCTTCTCCTGTGTTTCATTTTCTTTCTGCGAAAGAACGGGAGTATTCACTGGTGGTAAAGCAGGCGGAAGATGAAATTGCGGCGATGCATATGGCTCTTGGAGCGTCGTATGCAGGGGTTCGTTCTATGGTGGCGACCTCTGGCGGCGGGTTTTGTCTGATGGTAGAGGCTTTGGGGCTTTCTGGTCAGAGCGAGACGCCGGTGGTAGTTTTGCTTGGTCAGAGGCCTGGTCCTAGTACCGGACAACCGACACGTACTGATCAGGCGGATTTACGGTTTGCGCTTCATGCCTCGCATGGAGAGTTTCCTCGTGTGGTCTTGGCTCCTGGAGATGCGCGGGAAGCATTTGAAGAAACTTTTCGTGCCTTTAACCTTGCAGAACATTATCAGGTTCCTGTGATAGTGATAACCGACAAATATCTCGCAGAAAGTTATTCTTCATGGGAAGAATGGAACCTTAACAATATGTATATAGATCGCGGCAAGGTATGGGACGGAGGTTCAGAGGAAGCGTATTTGCGGTATCGGGTTACTTTGGATGGAATCTCTTCGCGGGCATTCCCTGGTATGGCAGGCACAATACATTGTGCCACAAGTTATGAACATAATGAGGAAGGATTTTATGAAGAGAGCCCTGAGAATGTGAAAAAGATGCGGGATAAACGGAGCGCAAAAATTCCCTTTCTTTTAAAGGATATTCCTCCACCACGGCTTTATGGTGCTAAAGATGCTGATATGACACTAGTATGTTGGGGTTCTGCCAAAGGCCCTATATTGGAAGTCTTAAGACTACTGGCACAGGAAGGGAAAAAGGTGAATATGCTCCATTTGGTTGGGCTTTCTCCTTTTCCTGCCGCTAAGGTGGAAGAATATTTACGGTCAGCAAAACAGACAATGGTGATTGAAGGAAATGAAACAGGACAATGCCGAAGCTTGATACGGGAAGAGACCGGAATTCTTTCTGATTTTGCTTATTGTCAATATGATGGAGAACCTTTATATCCGGAGATTGTTGTGGAAGAGGTGAAACGCGTATGGTAACCAAACCTCTTGATTTTAAGGGAAATCATAACCCCACTTGGTGTCTTGGATGTGGTAATTATGGTATCTTGAATGTTTTGAGGGCTTCTATGAGTGATGCGGGTCTTTCTCCAGAACGTACGGTTATTGTTTCTGGTATCGGATGTTCAGGGAAAGTTCCCCATTTTATCAATGCATACGGTTTTGAAGTTCTTCATGGAAGAACGCTCCCGGTTGCGACCGGAATACGTCTTGCGAACAGTACACTTAAAGTCATTGCCTGTTCTGGAGATGGAGATGGGTATGGTATAGGCGGCAATCATTTCCTTCATGCCATCCGGCGCAATATTGGAATTACTTGGATTGTTCATAACAATGGCGTATATGGTCTTACCACAGGTCAGACTTCTCCTACAAGCGAAGAGGGATTTAGAAGTAAGACTACGCCATTCGGTTCTATTGAAGAACCGGTGAATCCTCTTGCATTGGCTATTGCCGGAGGCGCGGGATTTGTTTCTCGGGCTTTTGTGGGAGAGTCTCTCCATTTTCGTAAGGTTCTTACCGAAGCATTGAACTATCCTGGGTTTGCGCTTGTTGATGTGTTGCAACCCTGTGTAACTTTTAATAAAAGCCATTCTTATGCATGGTATGCAGAGCGCGTTTATAAGGTAGAAAGTACGGAAGGGTACGATCCTTTTGATAGAAGCAAGGCTTTTGCGTTTGCTTTTGAATTGGAAAAACTTCCTCTTGGAATTCTCTATCGTAGAAGCATTCCTTCCTATGAAGAAAAGATCCCCCAGATTGCAGAGAATCCTTTGTTTTCACGGGATATTTCTTCCATTGATATTTCAAACACACTTAAGGAATTTCTTTGAATATAGAGTTTTTTGAGGAATATCTTTTCTCTCATTGTATTTCTTCAAGAATAGAGACAGAATATACTGTCGCATTACTTTAAAGAATGTGTGAAGAGAGGAATGATATCTTCTCTATAAACAGATGAAGAAGAAAAAAAAATAGCGGTAATGCAGTTATAAAGGAAATTGAAGAGTTGTAAGAAAGTTCCGATGTTCAAGGTACCACGCAACAGTACGTTGAATCCCTTCCCGAAAGCAAACATGAGGTTTCCACCCAAGGAGATTTTCCGCTTTTCCAATATCAGCCCATGTTGCGTTGATATCTGTGGGTAGCATGGGTTTATGGACGATGGTTGCTTTTTTACCGAGAAATTCTTCAATCAATGCTATGGCATAATTGAGAGTATGGGGTTGATTACCGCCAAGATTGATAATTTCAAATCCAGTATGTGTTAGTGTTGCTAAACGGGTTCCTTCCGCTATATCTGAGATATAGGTGAAATCTCGGCTTTGTTCGCCGTCTGAATAAACTGTAAGGGTTTCTCCTTTGTCAATCATCTTGATAAATTTAAAAATTGAAAGATCGGGCCGGCCTGCAGGGCCGTATACAGTAAAATATCTAAGCACGGTAATATCAATATGAAAGAGTGAATGATAGGTATAACAGGTGGCTTCTGCTCCCTTTTTTGAGGCGGCATAGGGAGAAATAGGGCGATTGACCGGAAGAGATTCGGAAAAAGGCATTTTTTCTCCTGCATAGAGGGAAGAGGTAGAGGCGAGGAGATATTTTTGAATATGATGATGCCGACATAACTCAAGGAGATGAAGATTTCCTAAAACATTCGTTTCAAAGTAAATACTTGGATTTGCTATGCTTGCATGAACTCCGGCGCGCGCGGCAAGATTCACGACCGCATCGGGACAAGTATCCGAGAAGACCTTTTTAAGAAAGTCGCGGTCGCGGATATCTCCTTTTTTGAATGTAAAAGATGAACAGGACGTTAGGCGGTCAAGGCGCCATTTTTTTAGTCGGGTATCATAGTAATCGTTGAGATCGTCAATGCCAACGACTTCATGGCCAGTATCCAAAAAAGAGAGCGCGGTATTCCACCCGATAAATCCCGCGCAACCTGTTAAGAGAATTTTCATAGAAATTTTTCCGTGTGGCGGTATTCGGCAATTTTTGGAGAAAAGCCAAGGGTGCCGAGATGTTCTTTGAATGATTCAAGTGCTCTGTTTTCTCCATGTATCAAGTGGATTTTTTGTGGCGGAGACGCAAAGGAAGAGATCCATTGGGTAAGTTCGTCTCTATCTGCATGTGCAGAGAAGCCATTGATACTTCTAATGCGCGCTTTGACATGGTAATGGGATCCAAAGATACGTACCTTTTTCGCACCCTCTACGATCTCCCTTCCAAGGGTTCCGTGCGCCTGGTATCCTACAAACAGAAGGGTGCTTTCGGAGCGTTCAATATTGGTCACAAGATGATGTTTAACCCTTCCTCCATTGCACATTCCCGATCCTGCGATAATGATGACAGATCCCTTGAGATGGTTGATTCCTTTTGATTCTTCAACGCTTTGGATAAGGTGGAGAAGAGGAAAATCAAAGGCGGAAGATCCCAAGCGTGCGAGTGGTTCCCGAAGATACTCAGGACTTTTACGGAAAATATCGGTTACTTTTGCCGCCATTGGACTGTCTACGAATGTAAGGAGATGAGGAATTCTATCTTGTGCAAGAAGTTTTTTAAGACAATAAATAATTTCTTGAGTTCGTTCTATGGCAAAACTCGGAATAATAATATTTCCCTGGTTTTTATGGGTTTCTGTAATAAAGTGTGCGAGAAGTTCATCGTTTTCTTCATAGTTTTCATGGTTTCTGTCGCCATACGTTGATTCAATAAAAAGCATATCTGCTTTTTCGTATGAATAGGGATCTGGAAGAAGGGGTTTGTTCCATCTGCCGAGATCTCCGCTGAAGACAGCAGATTTTTGGGTTAGCGTATCAGTGAGTTGGATACTGGCTGATCCAAGAATATGTCCCGCATTATGGAATGTTGCGGAGAGATTTTCGTCAATGAGAACAGGTTCATCATACTCTACTTTTTGAAATAGAGGGATAACAGCCTGGGCATCGCTTGCTGTGTAAAGGGGTTCATAAGGATATTTTGATACTCGGCCTTCCTTGGTATGGCGTAGTTCTTTCTTTTTAATATCTTCCTGATAAATTTTTGCGGCATCTTCAAATGCAATTTTTGCAATATCAATGGTGGGAGTCGTGGCATAGATTGTTCCCCGAAACCCTTCTTTTACAAGGCGGGGAAGGTATCCGGAATGATCAAGATGTGCATGGGTTAAGAGAACAAAGGAGAGCTCTTCCGGAGGCGTCGGAAATGGTTCCCAGTTTCGAGAAAGAAAATCCCGTTCTTGATATAGTCCGCAATCTACCAGTCCTTTTTTCTTTCCGGTAGTAAGAAGAAATCGAGATCCGGTTACATTACGGCAGGCGCCAAGAAATTGTATTGTACGCATGGGGTAAAGGATATTCCGTATGCAAAGAGAATCCCTTAGGAGGTGGGATTACTCCCGGAGGAAGTTGATGAGGAGCAAAGACCTGAACTTGTTGGACAAAGAAGATGAAAAAGAAAATAATTCCAAGGATGCCAAAGACTTTTATTGCAAGATTTTTAGGGATTCCATGTACTTGTTCCGAAGCAAGAACAACCAGCCATACTGTATAGGCAAGCGCGACAATCCATCCTAAAACAGGAATAAGGCTTAGTACCATGGTAAGCACGGTGACAGACCCAATATAGGCAAGGGATCGGTAGGCGGTTTCATACGATTCTTTTGATCCCATCCAAAGCCAGATAACATAAAGAATAGCTGCATTGATAAAGGTTCCCGCAATGATTTGAATCGGAATAAAGATAAAAGGAGCATAGGAAATGCCCGCAGGCGGAACTCCATATAATCCTCGGAGCGGAGAGAGCGCAGAAAGGGTGAAATGTTCAAATATAGTAAAGAGTGCGGCAGTAAGAAGCGAGATAAGGATTGTATAAACCAATGGTTCGGTATAGCCCCCGGATTTGGGCATAGAAGCAAAGAAGCGTTTAGGATCTGTTACGATCTGCACAAAAATTTTCGGACTCTTTTTTATGGTATCCTGAATAATTTTTTCCATTGTGGGCTCCCTTTGAGTTCAGTTATGACTTCCACTATCTTCTCGAGGAGAGATTCTTTTGTTAGTTTATGCGCCAAACTTTTGCAGTTTTCGTGCATGCGCAAGAAGAAGGTACATTGCATGGGTTGCGGGAAATGTGGAGAAAAGTCCTTTGCCGCATGATCGTTCGGTAAAAGATTCTACATCATCTGGTATTCCAGAGGGAGAATAGAGGGCAAAGGGAACAGGGTGCCATGAATGTCCTTTCATCACTGCGGGAGTAGAATGGTCTCCGGTAAGGGCAACCGCATCAAATCCGAGAGATGCGATCTGTGGAAATTTACTGTTGAACTCCTCTATAGCGGCAACTTTTTTCTGAAAATCGCCATCTTCTCCGGAACTGTCGGTTTTTTTGTAATGAAGGTAGAAAAAATCAAATTGGTCATAGTGTTTCGCGAGCCAGGTTATTTCATCGTCAATTGTTTCAAGACCTTGCGCAATTTCCATCCCTACAAGGGATGCAAGTCCTTTGTACATTGGATAACTTGCAATACAGGCAGCATTAAGTTTATATTTTTCTTGAAACGTGGCAATGGTGGGAAGTTTTGCAAATCCACGAAGAAGGATGGTTTTTGCCTTCCCCTCTATAGATGCGAGGATCTCTTGCACACGCGTGAGAAACTCTGTCAGAACTTGCGCGGTAAAGACTGCCTGATCAGAGAGCGGTGATATTGCATTGATTGCGAGCCCTTCTTTTTGTGGATCGTTTTCTGTTACTTCCGGAGAGAGTCCAGGCCCTTTTAGGACAATGGCGCATCGATGTTCTTTTACTGTACGAAGCGAAATTTCAATTCCCTCTATTTTTCCAATCTTTTGGGAGATGATTTTTATCAGGGCTGCATTTTCTTCTGTGGGGATACGTCCTGCTCTTCTATCAATAACAATGCCTTTCTCGTCTATGGTGGCAAAATTTCCGCGGATAGCTAAATCATCTTTTCCAAGGGGCATGCCAATACCAAGGACTTCAAGGACTCCTCTTCCTATTTTATGTTCAACCGGGTCATATCCAAAGAGGGCGAGATGGGCAGGACCGCTTCCAGGGGTTACACCAGGGAATATGGGAATGGTAAGCCCGCAGGTTGAGCGGTGTGCGAACGCATCAAGGTTTGGAGCGTTAGCAGTTTCAAGTTCGGTTTTTCCAGTGGATGGATCCGGAGCTCCGCCAAGTCCATCCATTACCAGAAGCAGAATTTTTGCAGAATTTCTGATGATAATTTCTGGAAGAATAGTTTCAATAATCATGGTGCTCCTTATGGAGAATTCCCTTGTGCGTCTTGTCTCTTTTTTTCTGAAAAAAAGTGGAAGAATCTGTATAGTTAAGGTATACTGTAAAGGAGAAAAAGTCAAACTATGCTCTATGTTGTAGCAACGCCAATAGGGAATCTCGACGATATTACCGTAAGGGCTCTTTCCGTGCTCCGGGAAGTTGATATTGTGGCGTCTGAAGATACCCGGGAAACAAGGAAACTTCTTACGCATTATGGTATCCATAAGCCTCTGGTAAGTTATTATCGGGAATGTGAAGAATCTAGAAGCGTATATCTTGTGGGATTAATGAAAGAGGGAAAAAGCGTAGCATTGGTAAGTGATAGGGGCACTCCGGGTATTTCCGACCCTGCACATGCATTGGTTCGCCGCGCCAGAGAAGAGGGTATAATGGTTGTGCCTGTTCCAGGACCTTCCGCGCTTACTGCCGCGCTTTCAGTCTCTGGTTTTCCTGTGAGGTCCTTTGGGTTTTATGGTTTTCCGCCACGAAAAATCAGTCAGGCCCGAAGATTTTTTGAGGATCTTTTACATAAGGAAGAGACTACTGTTTTTTTTGAATCTGTGCATCGTTTTCATAAAACTTGTCGGATATTGAAAGAACTGGCGCCTGATAGAAGAATAGTGGTTTGTCGGGAATTAACAAAAAAATTTGAAGAAACAGCCGTTGGAACAGCCGCAGAACTCTGCGACCGATTTGAGGGAAAAAAAATCAAGGGTGAGTTTGTTATTATTATGGAGGGAAAAGAATGAAGATATTCCGGTTTTTTCGTAAGAGGAAGAATTTTCGTATTATTATGGTAGTAACAGCGATTTTTGTCATTCCTGGTTTTGTAATTTGGGGAGTGAGTCTTGCGGGAAGCGATACAAGTGGGTTGGCGGCGCGGGTAAACCGTCAGCCTATTACACAGCAGGATTTTTATAAAGCTCTTGAAAAAGCAGAACAGCAGTATCGGGAGGTTTTAGGCGATAGTTACGATCAGATTGCACAAAATGTTGAAATTGATAAAATGATTCTTGATAATCTTGTACAGGAAAAACTCCTTGCCCAGCAGTATAAAAAACGTCGTATCAGGGTTTCATCACGGGAAATTCTTGATGCCATTAAAGAAGATCCCGCATTTAAGGATGAAAAAGGCTCCTTTAGTGAACAGAAATTTTCTGAGATTATGAGTCGTATTCCTCCTGATAAGATTAAAGAGATAGAGACCGATGTGCAACAGCGTATTCAGTATCAGAAGCTTCGCCAAGATGTGGCAAGCGAAACAAGGCTGATGGTTTCAGATGAAGAGATGCAACATTATGTTACGGAAGATTCCAAACCCGAGGAGAAGGAAGAGGTAAGAAAATTTATTTTAAGTCAGAAAGAGGACCGTTTCTTTCAAGATTGGCTCGCTAAAAAGAAAAAAGAGTCAAAGATAGAGGTCTTTGTAACATTCAGAAAACATGATTAATGCTGAAAAGAGGGTGCGAGACGATAATTATCGGCTCTATCTGTTACATACGGTATGTCTCGCGCTTCAGGAAACTTTTGAGATAGAAAAAATTCATCATATTGTACTTACCGCACTTACAGCGGGAGGTGCGCTGGGTTTTAGCAGGGCGGCGCTCTTCTTTCTTGATAAGGAATCCGCAATACTTAACCGTGCGCAGGGAGTAGGTCCTGCAGATGAACAGGAAGCCATTTCTATTTGGGATAAGTTTTCATCATCTCCGATTTCGCTTGTTGAACTCTTTGAAAACGGCGAGAGAAAAGCGATTGAACAGCAACATTTTCCCCGCTTGGTTCAGAAAACAGAGATTCATCTTCATAGTCTTTCTGCCGATAACCCTGTTGCCATCTGTCTTCGCGAAAAGAGACCTTTTATTCTAAAAGAGGGGCTTTCTTCCCGGCTTCCTTCTGGAATGGAATATTTTGCGAAGGAAGGGAATGAAGTGGTTTTCTTGCCCCTTCTTGATAGAAACGAGGTCATTGGGTTGGCTGTGGTAGACAATGCCTTTCATTTAAGACCTATAGATGAATCTCTTCTTGATTTCCTCTTGCTTCTTCTTATTCAGGCGGGTCGTTCTCTTGAGAACGCACACGCATATCTTCAGATCCGAAGAAGTTACGAACAAGTAGAGGTTCTGAATAAAAAATTAAAGGATGTGCAAGATTCGTTGGTAAGTTGTGAACGGTTTGCGGCTATTGGAAGAATCTCCGCTTATCTTGCCCATGAAATTCGCAATCCCCTTGTTGCAATAGGCGGGTTTGCACAGCAGATTCTTTCTACAGACGATTTTGAAAGAATGCGCAGAAATGCCTATATTATTGCGACAGAGGTACAACGGCTTGAATTAGTCTTTAACAATCTCTTTCGATTTACCTCGGGAAACCCTGTGAAAAAAGAGGTAACAACGATTGGAACGATCTTTGAGAAATTACGCCCGATTCTTACTCCTCAGTTTGAAAATCGCGGAGCCACCCTTCTTTCAAAGGAAGGAATGGATATTTCCGTGTATGGAGATCCAATCCAGTTAGGAGAAGTTTTGTTTAATCTTATTGTTAATGCGCTGGATAGTATCCGTCCCGAAGGAACGGTTTCTCTGCGGGCAATGCGCGAGGGAAGTTCGGTTGCGATTGAAGTGTCAGATGACGGATCGGGTATTGATGAAAAAGAAATTGAAAAAATATTTGATCCCTTTTATACGACAAAATCCTATGGCATGGGTTTAGGACTTTCGGTAGTACGGACAATTATTGAAGAAAACCATCATGGTTCGCTGTATGTCGCATCAAAGAAGGGGAAGGGTACTATAGTAACAATCCGCATTCCTATAAGGAGGGAGCATGCTCAACAAGATCCTTCTGATTGAGGACGAAGAGAGTCTCAGGACGCTTTATTGCGAAGAATTGGCAAAGGAAGGGTATGAAATCTTCTCTGCATCTGATGGGATGGAAGGACTTTCTATTCTTGAAGAGAACGAGGTGGATCTTGTAGTTCTTGATATCAAGATGCCGAATATGGATGGGCTTGAGATGCTTCGTACCATTCTTGGGAAAAGAAAGAATGTAAAGTCTATTATCTATACATCTTATCCCCACTATAAAACAGATTTTATGAGTTGGGCTGCGGATGCGTATCTTGTAAAAAGCTCAAACCTTATAGAGTTGAAGAGTACGATACGGGAATTGTTGAATGGATAATATCGTTGCTCTTGTGCTTGCGGGTGGAAAGGGCGAACGACTTTATCCTCTTACAAAAGATCGGGCAAAGCCAGCGGTTCCTTTTGGAGGGATTTATCGGATCATAGATTTTACCCTGAGCAATGCCATTAATTCCAATCTCCGCAAGATCTATGTTCTGGTGCAGTATAAATCCTATTCGCTTCAGCGCCATATCCGGGAGGGATGGAACATTTTTAGCAGGGAATTAGGAGAATTTATAGATGTAGTGCCTGCTCAGATGCGTATTGGAGGAGAATGGTACCTTGGAACCGCGGATTCAGTATTTCAAAACATCTATTTTTTAAATCAGGACCGTCCCGAGCATGTTCTGATTCTTTCCGGTGACCATGTCTATAAGATGGATTACCGATTGATGATGGATGCTCATCGGGAAAAGAAGGCAGATGTTACAATCGCAGTGCTTGAAGCGCCACTTGAAGATGCAAAGCGTTTTGGTGTATTAAAGGTTGACGCGGATATGACGGTAACTGATTTTCAGGAAAAGCCCCTTTCTCCGGATCCATCGCCTCAGAATCCTTCTAAAGCGTTGGTTTCAATGGGGATCTATATTTTTCAGACAGAAACCCTTATTAAACGGCTTTTTTTAGATGCGAAAAATCTTGATAGTACCCATGATTTTGGAAAAGACTTGATTCCTGCGATGATCGGTCAAAAGAAGGTCTATGCTTTTCCTTTTACGGATGCCAACAGAAAAGAGATGCAATACTGGCGTGATATTGGAACGCTGGATGCCTATTACGAGGCTAATATGGATCTTGTGAATGTTGATCCGATCTTAAATCTTTACGATAGAAACTGGCCGGTACGAACTTATCAGGAGCAGCTTCCGCCCGCAAAAACAGTCTTTGCCTCGGAAGACCGCGCGGGTATTCCCTTTGATTCCATTCTTTCGCATGGATGTATTATCAGTGGAGCAAAGGTAACGCGTAGTGTGCTTTCTCCATGGGTTTATCTTCATAGTTATGCGGAGGTAACCGACTCTATTTTGCTGAATGATGTTAGGGTGGGAAGAGATGTAAAGATAAAGCGAGCTATTATTGACAAGGGTGTTTCTCTTCCGGCAGGGGTTCGTATTGGTTTTGATCCCGCGGAAGACAAAAAACGATTTACGATTACAGAAAGCGGGATAGTTGTTATTCCAAAAGAATATATTTGGTAGCGAGATATTTTTTTTTCTGTATCTGATGGAGAGAATGAGTATGCCACAATTACGGAAAGATCCTGTAGTGGGAAGATGGGTTATTATTGCTTCTGATAGAAAGTTTAGGCCCAGCAGTTTTATTGTGGAAGAGTCTCTGGAACCCGAGGGGCAGTTCTGTCCTTTTTGTCCGGGGAATGAAGAAAAAACTCCTCCGGAAATTTATGCCGTGAGACCGGATATGTCTCCTTCCAATAGTCCGGGCTGGACGGTGCGGGTTGTTCCGAATAAATATCCGGCACTGAAAATTGAAGGAACTCTTGATAAGAAGGGACAGGGAATGTACGATCTCATGAATGGTATTGGCGCGCATGAGGTGGTTATTGAAAGTCCTGAACATTCCTTGCAAATGGAGGATTTTTCTTTAGATCATCTTGGAACGATTATTCGGGTATATCGCGATCGGTGCATTGATCTGAAGAGAGATCAACGATTGCGGTACCTGATGCTTTTCAAGAACTTTGGGAAAGAAGCCGGCGCTTCTCTTGTACATTCCCACACTCAGATTATCGCTACTCCTGTTACGCCAAAACGGGTAAAGGAAGAGCTTGCGGGCGCAAAGAGGTATTATGAATATAAAGACAGGTGTGTTTTTTGCGATATGTTAGATCAGGAGATTGAAAAGAAAGAACGTGTGGTAGCGGTGAATCAAGGTTTTATTGCGATGGCGCCTTTTGCATCGCGATTTCCTTTTGAAACATGGATAATGCCGATACGTCATAGCCCTGATTTTGAAGCGCTTAGTGAATCTGAAGAGAAGCAGTTTGCAGAGATCATCCATATTGTATTGAAAAAATTAAGCTTGGCATTAACAAAACCTCCATACAATTTTGTATTACATTCCTCTCCTAACCGATATTTTAGGCCAGGGCACTGGGAAACAATAGAAAAAGATTACCATTGGCATCTTGAAGTTATTCCCCGTCTTACCAATGCGGGCGGATTTGAATGGGGAACAGGCTTTTATATCAATCCTACTTCTCCTGAAGAGGCCGCGGAATTTTTGCGGAGTGTTACGATAGAGTAAGCTGTGGTATTTTGTGTGGAAGGAATAAGTAGCATGAGAAGTGGTGTGTATGAAGAGGAGGGAAGATGAAACAGAAAAAGAAAACAGTGGTCTTTGTGGCATGCGAGAGCGAACCGTTTGTAAAAGTTGGGGGACTTGCGGATGTGGTGGGCAGTCTTGTCAGAAAGGTAAAAACATTTCATAATGTTGCACTTTTTCTTCCCGGGTTTTCAACGGTTACAAAGAATGTTCATGCCCGTAAAGTGGCAGAATACGATATTTCTTTTGGAGAAACGCGTAAGGAGCACGCCATTATTTTGAAGGTGAAAGAATCGTTTGGCGATCTCTATCTTGTTGTGCATCCGGAATATTTTGATCGTCCCGGCATTTATGGAGAACAGGGTGTTGATTATCCTGATAATCTTGAACGATTTTCTTTCTTTTCAAAGGCGGTTCTTGAAGCTTGCGTGCGCCTTGATCTTTCACCTTCTGTCTTTCATTGTCATGACTGGCAAAGTGCGCTTCTTCCGCTTTACCGAAAGGTATGGTATGACAATCTCCTTTCCGCGGGAACGGTCTTTACCATTCATAACCTTGCCTATCAGGGAATTTTTGAACCGGAATTTTTTTCTTCTCTTGGTATTGGTAAGGAATTTTACAGGATGGAATCATTAGAGTTTTTTGAAAAAGTAAATATTATGAAGGCGGGCATTCTCTATGCTGATTTTATTACTACCGTAAGCCCCACCTATGCGAAAGAAATTCTTACTCCAGAATATGGATACAGGCTTGATGGGCTTCTGACGATGAAAAAGGATACTCTTTTTGGGATACTCAATGGCATAGATTATCGGCTTTGGAACCCAATGTTTGACGATGCGCTGGAAAAGAAATATCGGTCGCGGAAAGGAAAATTGATGAATAAAACCGCTTTGCAGCGTCGGCTTGGGCTTGAGCTTGATCCAGACATACCTCTTTTTGGGTTTGTGGGACGTCTTGTGGAGCAGAAGGGTATTGATCTTCTCTGTTCTGTACTGCAATCATTCAAACTCGGAAAAAAACAGATAGCGATTTTAGGAAACGGAGACCTTACTTACGAAGCGCTTCTGGCAAATTTAGCGGGTGAATGGCCGGATGAGATTGCTTTTATGGCAGGGTTTGACGATTCCCTTGCAAGAAATATTTATGCAGGAAGCGATTTTTTTCTCATGCCTTCACGTTTTGAACCATGCGGTCTTGGACAGTTAATCGCCTTGAAGTATGGTTCTGTGCCTGTTTGCCGAAAGACCGGAGGTCTCGCTGATACCATTGAAGAGATAGACAGGCAGAATAAGGAGGGGTGGGGATTTCTCTTTGATGAGGCTCGTCCAGAAAAACTTGCGGAAAAAATGCAGGAAGCAATTACTTTGTATGAAGATGATTCTTCCATGGAGGCGCTCTTTTCCCGTGCGGTTGCTCGCCAATATTCATGGGATCTTTCGGTTTCGAAATATTTAGAACTGTATGAACGGTCTTGGATTCGGGCATGATACATCTTGCGCTTCTTTGGCATCTTCATCAGCCATGGTATCCCGCGTCGGGAACTGACAGGCTTGATTCATCGGTTATTACATTTCGCCTTCTATATAATTACCTTCCCATGGCAATGCTTGCAGAGTCGCATCCAGGGGTACGGCTTACTTTTAATCTTACCGCACCACTGTGCCTTCAAGTATTAAAGATTGCAGAAGGCTCTCTTATTGATGGGTTTAGAGAGTTTCTTGTGAAAGATTCTTCCGATGATAGAGAAAAGGCACTTGGTTTCTGGAACGAACTTCCTTTGAGTGTTCGTAAGAAAAGTCCAATTGCCCGCCGTTTTGCTGAGGATTGCGCTAGAGGAACGGTTCGGAAAGAAGATCTGACAGATTTTAAGGTATGGCTACATCTTCTCTGTTTCCATCCGATTCTTTTAAAGAAGGAGGAAGAGGTTTCTGCTCTTTTTTATAAGGCCGTTGGTTTTTCCGATGCGGACCGTCATACTCTTTTCAAGCGAGAAAAAGATCTCTCTTTTCTTGTTGCGGAGAAGTACCGGTTTCTTCAGGACCATGAATTAGTGGAATTAAGTACAAGTCCTTTCTATCACCCTATCCTTCCGCTTCTTGCAGATAGTGCGATAAGCCATCATACAGAAACATCTCTTCCTTTACCGGAAGAACGCTTTCGGAGACCAGAAGATGTTATTGCACATATTCAAAGAGCCAAAGAGCTTTACCAACATCTTTTTGGAAGAATCTGTTCGGGTATGTGGCCTTCTGAAGGTTCTCTAAGCGAGGAGGTTCTTGATCTCTTTGTTGCAGAAGATATCCGCTGGGTCGGAGCAGACAACTATCTTCTTTCTAAAAGTACTGGTACGAGTGATTTTTCGTTTCGGTATAGATGGAAAGAATCCCTTACTCTTCTTTTTAGAGATAGACAGATTTCCGATAAGATTGGTTTTGTCTTTCAGAAGATGGATGAAGAAGCGGCGGCACGTGAATTATATAAGGAACTTGAATCTCTTGCCTTGGGAAAAGATCTTCTTGTTCCGGTTATTCTTGATGGAGAAAACCCTTGGGACTGGTATCCCGAGGCCGGAGGAGTTTTTCTTGATACGTTTTACTCTTTGCTTGAGGAAAAAGGCGGTGTTCGGACCATTACTTGTTCTGAGGCGTGCGACCTTTCTTTTCCCGATCGGGCTCTTACCTCGTTTTTTCCCGGTTCATGGATGGGAGGACATTTTGATAATTGGATTGGAATGCCTGCCGCGAATAAGGCATGGAAACTTCTTGTTGCCGCGGGTGATCTTTGGGAAGAAAGGAAAGATGATGCAGATCCTGAGGCATACCATGCATTGCTTCTTGCAGAATCAAGCGACTGGTTTTGGTGGATGTCTCTTCCTGCGGATGCGGCCACGAAAAGAAAGTTTTATGGCCTTTTTCTCGCGGCATTGAGGGACTTTTTCCGTCGGCTTGATCATCCTGTTCCAGAAGAAGAGTTTGCGGCATTCTTTGAAGAGATTCCTTCTGATATTCTTCTGCACCAGCCATTAGGATCCATTACTCCAAAGATTGACGGACGGGACAGCACATTTTATGAATGGAAAGGAAGCGTAGAAATTGAGACAGTAAAACTCTGGCATACTGTACAGCCCACATTTCTTCCTGTTACAAAGATTTACTATGGATATGATACAGACTATTTTTATCTGCGGTTAGATTTTTCATCTTCTTTTGAAGGAGCGGTCTCTCTCTCCTTTGAGGAGGGATCTGAGCATCGGGTTGTACTGAACGGAAAGCCATTTACACTTCAGGATACTGCTTTTTCCGAGATTTTTGAGTGGAGAATTGCAAAGTTTTTCTCTGAAGATAGCCGAGAAATAGCTTTTCAGGTATCTCTTCTTCATTCTAATGGAACCGAGATGTTTCGTTTTCCGCCAGATGGTTCTTTTACTTTTGTATGGAAGGAGTTTGAAGAGGATTGGAGTGCATAGCAGACCCTTAATACCTTTTCGTTTGTTAGGATCCCGAGTATATAAGAAAGATCTTCATATAGAGAGTCTGATATGGAACCATTGAAGCATTGATTATGGTGTTTTTCCTTTCACTTTTCCCACAATAGATCCATTGGACTCTTTATCGTTCGTTTTTTTTACAATGTTTCAATAGGGTTTGTCTTACTATTTGCGCTGATTTCAAGGAGTCGCAAAGAAGATTTTTCTATAGGCAAGGACAGGGTGAATAAAGGGTGCATTTTTGATACTATTGATTACAGTGTATGATGATAGTGGAACACTTTTCTGTTACCGAGGAGAAAAGGTATGAGGAAAAAAGTATTGATTATAGGAGGCACAAGATTTCTTGGCAGAGAGATTGCCGAGCTTTTCCTTGCGCATGGATATGAAGTAAGTACAATGACCCGGGGAGTTTTGAGTGCGTCAAAGGGTTCAATAGAAAGAATTCTGTGCGATAAAAATAAGCGTGAAGAGTTTAGGAAGGCTCTTCTCGCAAAAGAATGGGATGTAATCATTGATACAATTCTTAATGCAGAGGATCTTCAATTTGTCGTAGAAACCGTGGGGAACAATATAGGACATTTTATCCATACTGGTTCTGTGGGTGTCTATGGAGATGCGGTTCGGATTCCCGCGGAAGAAACGATACCCAGGGGAGAGTACAGTGGCGAAGATATTCTCTTTCATCATAAACTTCAGCAGGATCAGGTGCTTATGCATGCGTTTCATACCCAAAATTTTCCCGCGACCTCGCTTCGTATGAGCAATATCTATGGAGCAGGCGATATTCCCCTTGATGGATGGGGAGGAAGGGCGAAAGAATTTTTTAAGATGGTCTATGAAGAAAAAGAGATATGGATGGCAGAAGATGGCAGAGCTCTTTTACATCCCGGTCATGTGAAGGATCTTGCCCGTTCCTTTCTTTGTGCCGCAGAAAACTCTATTTCTTTGGGAGAGATATACAATATCGCGGGATCTTATGCCCTGATGTTAAAAGATTATGTGGCGCTTATTGCGGAAGCGATGGGAAAGAAGCCCTCCTATTTCTTTACCTCACAGGAAGAGGTTCTTTCCCGTTATGCTGGATATACTAGTGCGCGAGGGCTGAAATTTGTCAGTCAACATATGTGCGCATCTATTGCAAAAGCAGGTCGGGATCTTTCCTGGCGGCCAGTTATTTCTCTTGAGTTGGGGATGCGTGACAATATAGAATGGATGCAAAAAGAGAAGATGATATGAGGTTATAATGCAACGATATCCTTTCTTCCTTCATCAAAAGAATAGAGAACCGCGAGAAAGAAGGAGGGCGTATGGAAGAAAAAGGAAGACCGTACGGAAAAGCAACGCTTCATCTGCAGGTAGGTGAAAAAACCTATCGTCTTCACAACAGGCTTATCTATCAGGATACGAAAGGTGAGCTTTACATAGAATTGCAAGAGGGCGCTTTGATAAGAAGGATCTACTTCCCCCAGAAGGAAAAAGAATATCTTCTTGCGGAAACAGGAGCGATCAAACGGTTGCATTAACTGTTTTTCACAGAACATAAGTTGAGGGACGGTTGATCTGATCACGTTCTGGAATGGTCGCGATACTAACATCTAATCAACGATCCTATTGCCGGCATTACAGAGAGCAGGAGTTATTTGTTGTGATAACATTTTTACTATTGAGGTGAATGTGCGGCCTTCTTCGTTTGAGGATGACCTTTCTTTACGGATAAGAGAGATCATTCCTGAAATGCTTTTTATTGGTTCTACTGTGCAGGATTTTCAACAGTGGCAGGCTCTGTTCAGAAAGACATTTGTCGCTCTTCTTGGAAACATTCCAATACGAACACCATTGAAACCGATGGTTTTGGAGCGAACCGTATGTGACGGATACGTGATGCACAGGATTCAATACTGTTCGGAAGCAGATGTTGCGGTTCCCGCATACCTTCTTATTCCTGATGAAGCAAAGAAAGAGCCCTGTCCGGGTCTGCTTTGTCTTCATGGGCATCATGATTCCGGGAAGGAATCCATTGTGGGAAGAGGAGGCGGTTCTTCGTCTGATAGCGAATCTTCAGAATATGCCAGCGCGTTTGCAAAAGATTTTGTTCTTCGTGGATATGTGGTCTTGGCTCCGGACCTGCGGGGGTTTGGAGAGAGATGCGGAAGGTACCAGAACGTTTCTTTAAATGGATGTAATGATACATTTTTCCGTGCGCTCCTTCTTGGAACAACTGTAACAGCCTTTCAATTATGCGATCTTTTTGCGGGTATTGATATGCTTTCTTCTTTAGATCTTTTAAAGAAAGGTTCCATTGGATGCGTGGGCTTTGAATATGGCGCTTTTTTAACAGTTCTTCTTTCGGCGCTTGATCCTCGTATTCGTGTAGCGGCAGTTTCAGAATGTATGGTACTCTTTAAGGAATATTTTTATCATTCTCGTTGGTGTCCGTCGCCATTGATTCCCGGATTGATACAATTCGGCGATATGCCGGAACTTTTTTCTCTTATTGCTCCGCGTCCTCTTGTGGTGGAGTATAATGCTTCTGCTCCGGACTTTTCTCCAGAATCCGTAGAAGAAATCTCCAGAAGAGTGAAACATGCCTATGGTACCGCTGGAAAAGAAGAGCATTTTTTTATTGATCTTTTTGAAGGAAAAGATAGATTTTCCGGAGATCTTATTCAAGAAGTCTGTTCCAGATTTTTAAAAACTTCATAAATCATGATACCCTGTTTTGTAGAAGAGGTTTGGCCGTTATGAACTTAAATATCTTGACATTTTCTGTTGGAAAAAGAGTTTTTCTTCTCTATGTGATCTATTCCTTATGAATGCTTCATTAAAACGGCTTCTGCATTCTGAACATTCCAATCCTTTTGAAATTCTTTCCTGGCAGGCATCTGGAAAGAAATGGCTTCTTCGTCTCTATCTTCCTTCTGCAGAGAATGTTTCTGTGGTAAATGAGGAAGACCATAGCTCGGTTCCTCTCTCGTTGAAGGATCCTTCTGGAATTTTTGAGGCTTATTTTTCTGCTCCGTTTCTTTATCGCGTGGTTGCTCTTTTTTCTCAAGGAGGGTCTCAAGAGTTTTACGATCCCTACTACTTTTCAGAATCTTTCTTTGGAGAGCAGGACCTCTATTTTTTTAGCGAAGGGACCCATCTTGATAGTTACCGAAAACTCGGGGCTATTCAGAGGGAGATAGATGGTATTTATGGGTACAACTTCGCGGTATGGGCTCCTAATGCGCTTAGAGTAAGTGTGGTGGGAGACTTTAACCATTGGGATGGCCGCATTCATCAGATGCGTTCTCTTGGATCGTCGGGAATTTGGGAACTCTTTATTCCTGAATTTTCTAATGGTTCTCTTTATAAATTTGAAATTAAGACACAAACAAGAAACACTCTGCTGAAAAGCGATCCATACGGAAGATTTTTTGAACTTCGTCCCGCAACAGCCTCAATTACGCTTCCAGAACCCTCTGTTCCTCCTGAAGAGAGCGGGTTCCGACATTCTGAAGATTTGGTGCGTCGGCCTGTAAGTATTTATGAGGTTCATTCCTCTTCTTGGAAGAGACCAGAAGGAATGTTTCCTTCATGGGAATTTCTTTCAGAGCATCTTGTTTCATACGTGAAAGACCTTGGGTTTACGCATATTGAACTTCTTCCGATAAGTGAACATCCTTTGGATTCGTCATGGGGATACCAAAGCACCGGATTTTACGCTCCCACTTCACGGCATGGCTCTCCGGACTCCTTTCAGCGCTTTATAGATTCCTGCCATAGGGAAGGAATAGGGGTTATTCTTGATTGGACTCCGGCCCACTTTCCAAAGGATGCTTTTGCGCTTTATTGTTTTGATGGAACCCATCTCTATGAGCACGAGGATCCACGTCTCGGTGAACATCCAGATTGGCACAGCGCGATCTTTAATTATGGAAGAAAGGAGGTGGCTGGATTTCTTTTGGGTAGTGCCCTTCAATGGTTTGACAGATATGGCATAGATGGGTTACGGGTAGATGCGGTTGCATCTATGCTGTACCGGGATTATTCAAGGGAACCGGGGCAATGGTTTCCTAATAGATATGGAGGAAAGGAAAATCTTGAAGCTATTGAATTGTTGAAACGTCTTAATACCGCGGTGTACGGAAGATTTCCGCATGCTTTTACTGTTGCGGAAGAATCTACCTCTTTTCCCGGAGTAACCTCTCCTGTTCATTCTGGCGGCCTTGGATTTGGATTTAAATGGAATATGGGATGGATGCACGATTCTCTTTTTTATATGAAAAAAAATCCTGTTTATAGAAAATTTCATCATCAGAGCCTTACGTTCTCTCTTCTTTATGCCTTTTCAGAGAATTTTATTCTTCCGCTCTCTCATGATGAGGTGGTTCACGGAAAAGGTTCTCTTCTTTCAAAGATGCCGGGAGACAGATGGCAGAAGTTTGCGAATCTCCGCCTTCTTTTTTGCTGGCAGTTTTTGCATCCTGGTAAGAAACTTCTCTTTATGGGAGGAGAACTTGGCCAATGGGAAGAATGGGATAGTGCGGGCTCTTTGTCATGGAACCTTTTAAATGATCAAGACCATCGGGGAATTCATTCCCTTGTAAGGGATCTTAATCGCCTTTATTCCGAAGAAAACGCGCTTTTTTCCCTTGATACCAACTGGAAAGGATTTGAGTGGATAGATTTTTCCGATATTGACAATAGTATTATTTCTTTTGTTCGGTGGGATTCCGCGAAGAATGAGCCGATCTTTTGTATCTTTAATTTCACCCCTCAGCCAAGAAACAATTATCGGATAGGTCTTTTTGATCAAAGACCCCTTGTAGAAATTTTTAATAGCGACAGTAGACATTATGCGGGAACCGATTGCGGAAATGGTGGAGTTGTATATCCAGAAAAAATCGCATTCCATGGAAAAGATTGGTCGGTTTCTCTTATGGTTCCTCCTTTGGCCGCGCTTGTTTTAAAGCCTGTTTCCTAAAACCGCACTCTACGAAACCAAATAATTCCCTATGAAACTATGGAATGGAGTTAGTATCGGGTATAATATCTCCGCATACTTACATAGAGATACAGGTATCTGATATTCATACTTTAGGAGGTTGTAATGCCGCGTATTCTTCCTTTTCAAGCTCTTCGTTACTCTTTAGAAAGGGCTGGTCCTTTAGAAAGATTGGTGGCGCCGCCCTATGATGTTGTGAATGAAGAGGAACGTCGGCGATTACTGCGGCAATCACCGCACAATATTGTTCGTCTTACTCTTGCGGAACCCGGTGAACCCGATTTTTACGGTCGCGTTGGAGCGACATTACGGTCATGGCAGAAAGAGGGTGTTTTACAGAAAGATTCCCATCCCTCTTTTTACCTTCTTCAGCAGAAATTCCCGTGGAAAGGAAGAACCATAACCAGAAATGGTTTTTTTGCACTTATTGACCTAAGAGATGAAAAGGATGTGGTAAGGCATGAAATAACTTTTGACAAGTACCGTGGAGAACGAACCCGTCTTCTTTCAGAGACTTTTGCCAACCTTGAACCAGTCTTCTTTCTTTATGAGGATTCACAGATGCTTCTTGAAGAAGCTTTGAAATCGGCGACACCGCTTCATACGATCTCCTTTTACGAGGAAGAGGTCTCTCTTTTTGCGGTTTCTCCTGAGAGTCCCCTTGGCATTCTTTGCAAATCTTTAGCGAAAGAGAAGGTTTTTGTAGCAGATGGTCATCATCGATTCGGCGCGTCATGCGATTTTTTTCATAAAAATCCAAGTATGGCGCCACATTTTGCAATGGTATACTTTGCCAATATGGCAGATCCCAACCTTCTTATTTTACCTACTCATCGTTTTGTGGAGGCTTCCTTTTCATTAGGAGCGCTTCTTCAAAAGGCAGAGCCCTATTTTTCTTTCTATGCCTGCGACGACCCCCTGCAATTACTTTCTATGCTTGAATCGTCAGATCGTTGCGCGTTTGGCTTTTTTGCCGAAGGAAAAGCATTTCTTATGAAGCTTCGGGATTTTTTAAAAGTCTCTCATTTTATTCCTGAAAATAGATGTGAAAGTTGGCGGACGTTAGATGTAGTTATTCTTCACTATGTGGTGATGAAACTCTTTTTTGATCTTAATCCAGACGCAAACTTTTTTTATGATCATCAGCCCTCTATCCTTCTGAAAAGAATGGAAGATAAAGGTCATGGAGCTATCTTTTTCCTTCGCTCCACAGAGATTTCCGCACTTCGGGATATTTCTCTCGCTTCTGAAGTGATGCCTCCGAAATCCACATTTTTTTATCCAAAAATTCCTTCAGGACTTCTTATTTCATCTTATGATTCTTCCATATCCTGATTAAAACAAAAGATTGTTTCCTATTTAACTCTGATCATTATGGCTTATAGTATGGAGAGAAAAGAATACGAAGTAATTGTAGCGGGAGCTGGGCATGCGGGTATTGAAGCCGCGCTTGCTTCTGCGCGAATGGGACGCCGAACGTTATTAATTACCGGTAATCTTGATACTATTGGTTATATGAGCTGTAACCCTGCAATTGGCGGAGTTGGCAAAGGACAGTTGGTAAAAGAAATAGATGCCATTGGCGGTGAAATGGGGCGTGCTATTGACGCGGCTGGAATCAACTTTAAGATGCTTAATATGAGTAAGGGTCAGGCAGTATGGAGTCCGCGGGCTCAGGCAGATAAGAGAGAGTATGCCTCATATATGAAGAATGCGGTAGAGTCTCAGCCAGGGCTGGATCTTCTTCAGGGCTGGGTAGAGAAGATTATTCTTTCCGCAGAACAGGTAAAAGGAGTTTGTCTTGATAGTGGATTGAAGATTTTTTGCCGGTCTTTTGTGGTATGTCCCGGTACTTTTATGAATGGAATGATCTATTCAGGGAACCGTTCTTTTTCAGCGGGAAGGATGGGAGAATTCTCTTCTAAAGCCCTACCCTCTTCATTGGCACAACTGGGATTTGAATGTAAACGATTGATGACCGGCACTCCTCCGAGGATTCACCTTCATTCCATAGATTTTTCTTGTATAGAGAGACAGCCCGGAGATGAAGTTTCTCTTCCTTTTTCATTTAGAACCCTACACCTTGATCGTCCTCGCATTGATTGTTGGCTTACCTGGACTGTTCCGGAAACCATGGCTATTATCCGCGAAAATCTTGATAAGACCGCCTCGTTTACAGGAAAAATCCAGGCTTCAGGACCACGGTACTGTCCCTCTATTGAAGCAAAAGCAGACCGTTTTCCTGAACGTCAAAAACATCAGATTTTTCTTGAACCTGAAGGGATTCATACTTGCGAGACTTATATGAACGGATTTTCTACCAGTGCGCCGGTTGAGGTTCAGGAGAAGGCGCTCCGGACGATTCCCGGCTTGAAAGAGGTAGTGATTCTTCGTTATGGGTATGAAATTGAATATGATTTCATATCTCCTCACCAGATAGGTCCCAGCCTTGAATCAAAAGATATTGTCGGTCTTTTTTTTGCGGGACAGATTAATGGTACAAGCGGATATGAGGAGGCGGCCGCGCAAGGATTGATTGCGGGAATCAATGCCGCTCGTTCTGTTCGTGAGGAAGAACCGTTTCTATTATCCAGAAGCGATTCGTATATTGGGGTTATGCTTGATGATCTTACTACAAAAGAGATCACGGAACCATATCGGATGTTTACCAGCCGATGTGAATACCGCCTTCTTCTTCGGCAGGGAAACGCTCATTTTCGGCTTATGGAGAAAGGGAAAGATCTCGGGCTTATTTCTGGAGATCTTTTTGCAAGGATGGATCGGGATCGAGAAAAGGTAAGAAGAACCAGAGAAGATTTAGAAAAGATGCGAATTTCTGGAACAAACGAGACATATGCCTCTTTTTTACGAAAGCCCGAGAGAGATATTTCCGATCTTTTTAAGTTTCAGCCTTCCTTGGCTCTCTTGTCGCGTGCGGTTCTGAATGAGATAGAGACAGAGATTAAATATGAAGGATATATCGCGCGAGGATTTGAACAGATTTCAGCCTGCGATAGCCTTGAAAAAGCCGCGCTTCCGCCGGATCTTAAGTATGAATCGTTTCCAGAACTTTCAAAAGAGGCGATAGAGAAACTTAAAAAGGTACGTCCTTCTTCTCTTGGACAGGCGCAGAGGCTTGATGGCGTAACACCAACCGATATTACAGTGTTGGCGATATACCTTAAAAAAAAGGAGAAATCCCGTATGAAAAAGAGTTGAATCTCCTCTTTTTCAGGGTATAATGCAGAGAAAGAGAGAAAGTTTGAAAAAACAGCTTTAGCAAGGGGTATGCGATGGAGATTGATAGGGAAGGAAAACCGATTGATTTTGTAAGAGAACAGATTATCGCTGACAATAAGAGCGGAAAATATGGAGCGCGGGTACATACCCGTTTTCCTCCTGAACCGAATGGATATTTGCATATTGGGCATGCGAAGGCAATATGTCTTAACTTTTCTATTGCCAAAGAATTTGGGGGAATGTGCAACCTTAGGTTTGATGATACCAACCCTGTCAAGGAAGAGAGTGAATATGTGAACTCTATTATTGAGGATGTTCAATGGCTTGGGTTTGATTGGGAAGACCGGCTCTTTTACGCCTCGGACTATTTTGAACAGATGTATCGGTGGGCAAAGGAACTTATCAAGAAGGGGCTTGCTTATATATGCGATTTAAGTGCGGATGAGATACGCCAATATCGTGGTACCTTAACGCGTCCCGGAAAAGAGAGTCCTTATAGAAACAGAAGCATAGAAGAGAATATTGATCTTTTTTCTCGGATGAGAAAAGGCGAGTTTGAAGAAGGAATGCGGGTATTACGGGCAAAGATTTCTATGGATTCTCCCAACCTTAATTTGCGGGATCCTGTGATGTATCGGATTATGCATAAATCTCACCATAGAACAGGCGATACTTGGTGTCTTTATCCAACCTATGACTGGGCGCATGGCCTTGAAGATTCTATAGAAGGAATTACCCACTCTATCTGTACCCTTGAATTTGAAAACCACAGACCTCTTTATGACTGGTTTCTTGAATCCCTGGGTATTCATCATCCTCGTCAGATTGAGTTTGCTCGTTTGAATATGACTCATACTGTAATGAGTAAACGGCTTTTGCTTTCTTTGGTAGAGAAAAAGATTGTCCAAGGATGGGATGATCCGAGGATGCCTACATTGTCTGGTATGCGCCGCGCAGGATATCCGCCTTCTGCGATTAAACGTTTTTGCGACCATATAGGTGTTGCAAAGACAGAGAGTACCATTGCTTTTTCTCTTCTTGAGCATTTTATCAGGGATGACCTGAACAAAAGTGCTCCTCGCGTTATGTCGGTTCTTAGGCCTCTTCGGGTAGTTATAGAGAATTATCCTGAAGAGACCACAGAGTTTTTGGATGCGATTAATAATCCCGAAGATGCCTCTGCTGGATCAAGAAAAATACCCTTTTCTCGCGAAATTTATATTGAACAAGAAGATTTTATGGAAGATCCTCCCCCTAAATTTTATCGTCTTGCGCCTGGACGCGAAGTTCGGCTTCGGTATGGCTATTTTATTACCTGTACAGGAGTAAAGAAAGACCCTGTTACTGGCGAGGTTGTGGAACTTTCCTGTACCTATGATCCTGCAACGCGAGGAGGGGCCGCTCCCGATGGAAGGAGGGTTAAATCAACACTTCACTGGGTTTCCGCAAAGGAATCTATTCCCGCGGAGGTACGGTTATATGGGAAACTTTTTGCGCAAGAAAACCCAATGGAAATTCCTGAAGGGAAAGATTTTACAGAGACCGCGGACCCTTCTTCTCTTGAAATTCTAACCGAATGTCGGGTTGAACCCTCTCTTGCGAGCGCACGTCCCGGAGATTCCTTTCAGTTTGAGCGTCTTGGCTATTTCTGTTGCGACCCAGACACTTGCGGAACCTCTCTTGTTTTTAACAGAACGGTTTCGTTAAGAGATGAGTGGCGGAAAATACAGAAAACGCAATGAAATAAAGAGAAATTTTTTTCTGAATGTGTCAGAGAAAAAATGTTTGACATTCGGATAACTAATAGTAAAATAGTAATAGTTCTTGGGAGATTGCGTGTGAAACTCTTAACGAGGGAAACAGATTATGCGGTACGGGCCTTGCTTCTTCTTGCCGGCGAAGGAGAACGTTTTGTCTCTTCTCGTGAGATTGCGAGCGCACGGGATATTCCTCTTTCATATCTTCGGAGTGTACTGCAACGGTTACGAAGTGAAAAGATGATTGAGTGTCGCGAAGGCGCCCGGGGAGGAGCTCGTCTTCTCTCTTCTCCCGCGGCTATTACACTTTTACAGTTGATAGAGATTTTTCAGGGCGGTCTTGTAATGACAGGTTGTCTTTTTTCAAAGAAACTTTGTAAAGACAGAGAAGTCTGCCCTTTACGGAAACGCTTACTGCGGATAGAAAAGAAGGTTGCGAAAGAATTAGAGGAAATCACACTTGCGGATTTAATGTAGAGAACTTTACTGTTGAGGGAGGAACCATGGAGATGTTTTGCAGACAATGCGAACAAACAGCGCAGGGCAGAGGATGCACCACGCGAGGAGTATGCGGTAAGTCAGCGGAAGCCGCGGTCTTGATGGATCTTCTCATTTATAACCTTGAAGCTATTGCCGCAACCTGTAAAAAAGCAGGAGAAGAATATCGAGATCCTGAGGTAACAAAAACCTTCCAGGAAGGTCTTTTTAGCACAATTACCAATGTTGACTTTGATGAAGACCGGCTTGAATCTTTAGTACGAAATTCTTATTCTGTTCTTGAGAAGGTAGAGAGAGAGAGAGGCATACAGGAATCATTATTGCCTGTTGCGGAGAGGCCTTCCGACCGCGCAGGAATGTTTTTGAAAGGCGCAACGGTCGGTTTAAAGCCCAGTGCGGATATACCGGAAGATATCTCCAGTCTTCGCGAGATACTTCTTCACGGAATGAAAGGGATGGCCGCCTATGCGGATCATGCCTCTATTCTTGGAAAACATGATGATACGGTAGACAGCTTCTTTTATAAAGGTCTTGCCGCGTTGTGGGATATCTCCTCTTCTTCAGAGACTCTTTTCGGTCTTGTGCTGGAATGCGGAACTGTTAATTTGCAGTGTATGAAGATTCTTGATGCGGGGCATACAGAACGCTTTGGACATCCTGTTCCGGTAAAGGTCTCCTGCGGCGCAAAAAAAGGGCCTGCTATTGCAGTGTCTGGCCATGATTTAGATGATCTTCATCAGCTTCTTGAACAGACAGCGGGAAAAGGGATAAATATTTATACCCATGGAGAAATGCTTCCTGCCCACGGATACCCTGAACTGAAAAAATATCCCCATTTTGTAGGGCATTACGGTACTGCATGGCAGAACCAACAGCGGGAGTTTGATCTTTTTCCGGGTGCGGTTTTGATGACAACCAACTGTATTCAGAAACCCCGGGAATCGTATGCGAAAAATATCTTTACTACCGGGCTTGTGGCATATCCTGATACTGTACATATTACTGCTGGTAAGGATGGAAAAAAAGATTTTTCTCAGGTTATTGAACAGGCTATTGCTTTGGGAGGATACCCTGAGGATCTGCCGGGAAAAGAGATGTTTACCGGATGCGGTCACAATGCGGTTCTTTCTCTTGCGGGAAAGGTGGTGGAACTGGTAAAAGCAGGGAAGATACGCCATTTTTTCCTTCTTGGAGGATGTGATGGCGCAAAGCCTGGAAGAAATTACTATACTGAATTTTCACAGAAGGTTCCTTCCGACTCTATTATTATCACGCTTGCCTGTGGAAAGTTTAGGTTCAATACCTTGGATTTTGGCGAAATAGAGGGTATTCCGCGTTTATTGGATTGCGGGCAGTGCAATGATTCCTATTCAGCGATCTTAGTGGCATCCGCACTTGCGGAAGCCTTTCAATGCACGGTTAATGATCTTCCGCTTTCGTTGGTGCTTTCTTGGTATGAACAGAAAGCGGTTGCAATTCTTTTAACCCTCTTTTCTCTTGGAATACGGAATATCCGTATTGGTCCTACTCTTCCCGCCTTTGTATCTCCGGGAGTATTAAAGGTTCTCGCGGAGAAATTTTCAATACAGCCTATTACCACTCCCGATGAAGATATAGCCGCAATTCTCGGATAGGAATTGATTGAAGAGAGATCTTGTAGATAGGGGGAGAAGAGATTTTTCTCTCTTCTCTTTCGGTGCGGCCAGAATAAGATTTTTTACCGAGAAATGTGGTACAATAGGATCTATGAGGCGCTTGTGAAACGATTCTATCGTATCTCTGAAGGCAGGAAACTGGCTGGGGTTTGTACTGGACTAGGAGACTATTTTAATCTTGATCCTGTTCTTTTCAGAATCGCCTTTATTATCGCCGCGGTTGCGTATGGAACAGGCTTTCTTCTTTATTTTGTGATTTGGATTATTGTTCCTAGAAAGAAATAATTTTTCAGACCCTTTTTTCTCTCCTTTTTATCTTTTTCATCCCGCGATTATTATGAAGATTCCATTTTTTGCGTTCTCTTTCTTCTTGCTATGCTTCCACGGGAATCTGAGAGGTACAGAAAGGACATCTGCTTGCGTTGAGAGGTATTGTTGAGACACAATAAGGGCATGGTTTTGTTGTGGGAGCTTCTGTGGGAGGCGCTTTTTTCATACGGTTAAGATTTTTGATAAGGATAAATACCGCAATCGCAACAATGAGAAACGAAATAATTTGATTGATGAAGAGTCCATAATTAAGGGTTACGGCTCCTGCGGCTTTTGCCGCATCAAGAGAGGAGTAAGGAGCAGAAATTGTTCCTTGTTTAAGAACAATAAAAAGATTTGAAAAATCCACTTTGCCGAGTAGAAGTCCTATAGGCGGCATAAGGATATCTGCAACAAGCGAAGTAACAATGGCTCCGAACGCCGCTCCGATAATAATTCCGATTGCCATATCTACAACAGGACCTTTCATGGCAAATTCACGAAATTCTTTCAGCATATATCCTCCTCCTTCCGAGAAAAAGGATTCCCTCTTTTTATTCTTCTCGTCCTTATGTTTCGTAGCTTCGCAACCTTCTTGCATTTTTGCCAAAAAGGCAAAGTTCTCTTCTATATAGTGTTAGGAGAAGAGTGTCCGCAGGGTGCCGGAAAAATCTTTTTTCAGGGACTCTAACAAGCTATCCCAGTCGGCAGCATGCTGGTAGAGAGTCATGGAAGCAAGTTTTTTTGTGATAAGCGCGTTTCTATAGGCGCGAAGATCTTTTGCATTAAAAGAGGCAAGAATTTTTTTAATACCGAGAAGTTCGGTAAGTGCGTCTGGAACATAGGCTGCTACTGTTGCTTCAACCAGATCTTTATCTTGAAGGATCTGATCAATCCGTTCATTAAGCATATCTTGAAGCGAAAAGAGTTGTTCGCTGGTAGCGCTTGAAAGGGTATGAAGAGGTATGCCGGTTTTTGTATGGAGCGCGAGGAGCATCTCTGTCTCTGAAATTCCATTGTTTCTGATTAGATCAAAGACTGCCCGAATAAATGAAGTTCTGGTTTTGGGGTTGTCCACAAGGGTTTCTTCATACCTTTCTCCCAGAAGGAATGCAGTGAGGACTTCAGCGATTGAACTACTTGTAACCCCTCCTTTATTGGCGCTGGAATCTCTTAGTTGGAGAATAGATGTTTTTCGGGCGATGATTTCGCGCGAAGAAGCGTCAAAGAAGACATTGGCGCCTTCCACGATAATATTGAGTTCTTTAAAGTTTTGAATGAATGCATCCACGTTTCCCGCATTAATGGTATCTTTAAATCCTCCGCAAGGAACAAATACCGTAATCTTCGCTTCCTCAATATAGGGACGGATAAGAGGATTTGTTAAAAAGGTGCGATGAAAGAGCGCACCGTTCTCAATGGTATGACCATTAGGAAAGGTAAAAGGTTCTGGTGTTCGCAAGATTTGAAATCCCCGGGGACCCAGTGCTTTTTTTGGATAGGAAGAGGTATTAAGACGTGGTTTTGTATGACGCGCAAAGGCAAGTTTCATCAACTCTTTCTTATTAAGTCCGTCAGGATCGTATAGTACGGATCCTCCATCTACAATCAGAGAGATTTTTCCTTTGAACGACTGGATTTGATTTGCTCCAAGGTCGCCGTCAGGACCTCCGGTCATCATTAGATTTACCTTTTCTTCCTGTATACCCGCGTGAGCTAACATTACTCTAAGGCAGGAGAGTACTCCCATGGTGGTCATTCCGCTGGTATCAATCTCTTCTCCAATAGATTCAAAAATTTTAGAGGTATCAGAGGAGGTAAAAACTTTTTTTCCTTCTATCTGGAGCGTGGTACCGGAAGGACCCTCGTCAATAAGTCCAAATACGCGCCTGTCTTTCAGCATTCCATAGGTATCATGAGGAATTCCACTGCTTTTTCCGGTAGTGATGCTTCTCCAGTGGGGATATTTTCGGTCACGTGCTCGAAGCGCAACTGCATCCATGAACGGTCCTGTGCCTTCATCTGGTCCAAAGAAGATCATTTCTGGAAGTCCTAAATAGTCCACAACCTCCTTTGATTGCAGGATAAGATCAAAGACCCCTTCTGTAAAATCAAAGAGCGCGTTAAGTCCTTCTACGGCATATTCCGGATAGGGAACTACCACGCCTTTGGCTCCGCTTTCAGCGATATCTTTATGTTTAAGTCGTTGCGCAACAGGGCCGAGCGCATAATTAAGAAGAAGCATGGCATCTAACTCATTCTCATAATTTGCCGGTGTAATCCTTATAAGGCGGAGTCCTCCGCGAGATATATCCTCTGCGCGCATCTGGCTTGCGATAGAATAGAATCCTGTTACAAAAAAGGTTCCATAGACCTTTTCAGAAAAGACGATAGGGTCAAGCGCTGAAGAATCAAGACGAAAAGCGAGGGACCGTTTCTCTTTTTTATAAAAATTGGTTTTAAGCACGCTGGTAACGAGATAGGTCATAAAAGAAAAAATATCAAATCCTGTGCTATTGTCCGCAAAAGGAATTTCAAGTGTTTTTCGGAATGCTTGTATCTCTTTTTCAATACTCTTTTTTGTTGCAACTTTCTTTGCGGGATTAAATTTTTTATCAAAAATTTTATAGAGATCTTTGATCATATCCGGATGATTCCGGATGGTTTCAATAACTGTGTTTCTAGTATATTCGCTTCTGTCAGATTCAAAGATACGTTTTGCGAAGACTTCGCGCATCTCTTTTTTTGAAAGACACTGAATAATTGTGTGGTCTGTTGAAAGATCTTTATGAATAAAACTATGGACAAAGAGCGCCGCTGAGGTTGCGAAAAGAAATTCGTTCAGAGTAAGCGCGTTAGAAATATAGAGAGAGTCAAAATTTCCGGTTTTTATGGTGAAAATAGCGCGAATAGCGTTCGTAACCTGTTCAAGTGCGGTTTTAGAAGGAATTCCATCTATATAGATGGAACAGATTGATTCAATCCGTCCTGTTTTTCCGCGGTATGTTTCCCAGTATGCGCGATGAAGAATAAGTCCTGCATCCAGAAGAATTTTTCGTACTATCGGAAGGATAGAATGGGAAGAATCATCTCTAAACATTATACGGGTTTCATGCTCTGGTTTTGCAGAGGAAACTTCTACCAGCGGAGTTACCTTTGTTTCGGTTTTTGCAAGAAACTGTTCGTACCGGGTACGGGTTGCTTCCGGGATTTTTGATCCTCCGGAAAGAGTGGAAAAGGTGAATCTTGAATCCTTTTTTCCTATAGTATCAAGTGGAGGGCACTTCTCGGATCGGATAAGGTAGGTATAATAATGATTCTTCATTCCATAGTAATATTCAACCCGGTTTCCTGCCATGATGGGTGAAAGCATCTGTTCCATTCTGTCGCGGTTTTCGCGGGTGGCAATGCGTACTTGCACGCCTTCGTCTACATTAAGGCGTACTTCCGAAACAGCGCTTTTTAGAACATATTGGTTTTCTATTATTGTAAGGTTTCCCGCAATTTCGCGAAGAACCCGTTTGAGAGAATCTTTGGAGATGGTTTGGAAGAAATAGTTGGGGAGACCGAGTTCGGTAAGAAGGATATGCGCCGCCGCGTTTAGACAGGTTGCCGTAAAAAATCCTTCATTGGATATCTCTATAATTGAATCATATAATAAACTTATATCAAGCCCGCAGATATGTGCCTGTTCAATAATTGTTACGCCTGGTTGAATAGAGGTTCTTTTCATCACAATGCTCCTTTTTCATGTCGGGGGTGATAAGAAACATTACCTATAAAGCGTTTTTTTGAGATCTTAGACCTTATTGTATAGTATTGAATAAAGAAGTATCCAAGTGTAGCATGAAAGAAAGGAAGAGTAAATCATTTTAATACGATGTTAGATAAAATAGTATACAAGAAATCCGATAACGATATGGCTGTTACGGTATACAAGCAGTGTAGTAGATTATTGGAACAATTTTTTCTGTTTCAGACTCAAAACTGTTTTAGGCTCATTATTTAATTAGAAAAGACTTTATCAATATTACTTAATTGGGCTATCCATTCCATGCATAAATAGAGATTGTGCAGAAGCGTTTGAACCCTATTGATTGATAAAGATGATATGCCATCTCCGAGGAATGAAGAATAGCGATGGAGAATCCCTCTCTTTTTGCATCCGATAGCATGGTTTGCATGAGTGCGGTTCCAACGCCCTGACGCCGTGCTTCCGAAGCGGTTTGTACATTGTAAATGCCTATAACTCCATCTGCGGCCATAGTTGTTGCCCACGAGACCGGTATATTGTTAAGAAGGCCAAGATAATGTGTTAAAGGTTTTTCCGGCATCTCTTCTGCTTTGGTAAAGGCCTGAACGAAGAAATCTAATACTTTTGCCTGAAACCCTGCTTTTGAAAAAAGATCTCTCCATATAGTAAATGAATCGCATCCTTTTATGCGATGAACAGAGATATGGGAAGGTGGTTCGGTTTCGGGAACTGCCGTGATATCTATTGCCATCCCGGAAGCTTCTTCTCCCTGGAAAAATCCTTTGTTGTTAAGAAGTTTTCCGAGATTTTTTGGTGTGGTTGTTGGACCGATCCACCAAAGCGCCGGCACCTCTTTTTTTCTGAAGATATTGACTGTAGCTTCAATGGACTCTTCTACCTCGTGGGGAAGAAAATGTGTTCTAAAGATGTTGTTGCAGATAGGAGACTTGATTCCGGAAATAATTCGCAGCATATCCTTGCCATCGTAGATTCCGTCAGGCAAGGATTTTCCTAAAACAGACCAGAGGGAAAAGAAGTTTTGTTCAATCGCTGTGACGATCTCTTCCTGGTTGGATATATCGTGCAGTAAGGAATCCATACCATACCTCCTCTTTTTGTTAAGGAAAAAGCTGTAAAACTTTTTTTGCCGTATCTCGCGCAAGATCCATATCTGGCAGAAGGAGGTTCGGAAGTCTGGAAAAGGGGATCATTTCTGCAGTAAGAGGTCCGGTATAATTGATTTTTTTAAGAGCTTTTTTTACTGCATTCCAGTTTACATCGCCTGTCATTAAATCGTCTCCAAATCCGTGGAGTACACCTCCGCTATCGGTTCTGGAAAAATTTTTTAGATGGATCGCTTTGATTCTTTTTCCCAATATCTCTATCCAATCTTCCGGATAGCCGTTAATGAGGCAGTTACCTGTATCAAAATAGACACCGATACGGCTAGAGTTAAACTGGTCTACAAATGTTTTCATTGCGATAGGGTCTGCAAGAAACCAGTTCCACACATTTTCAAGCGCGATATTGATTCGGACTTTTTTCGCAAAGGGCAGAAGAGATCGGAGGGAAGAGGTGGCAAGTTTCCAGACCTCTTGATAAGGAATCACTGGTTGGGATGGATCCCATGGAACTGCCACTGCCCCTGGAATGACGAGGATTGTTTTTGCTCCGACCCATTGCGCGACCTGAAGATATTCTTTAGTAAATGCAATTGCTTTTTTTCGTATTGTTTCGCGAGGAGAGGCGAGAGAAAGCCCCCAATATACACCTGTTGCGAGAGTTTCTATGGTGATTCCCATTTCTTTTGCGACGCGCCGAATTTCTTTACACCGAGTTTCACTGATTCCTCTGCCAAATTCTCCGGCGTCAAAGCCGAGTTCAATACCGTCTAATCCCATCTCTTTTACCTCTAAAATGGCTTGTTCCACAGGTTTTTTATTCTCAAATCCACCCAGAGTCCAATAATTAATTTGCCGTGTATTATGCATAAGCATTCTCCTCTATAGAGCTTTTTGTCTGTGAAAGAGCGTAGGTTCATTGCTTTCATAGAGTCTTATCTATTATTATTTCATTGTACATTCCTGTTTGTCTTTGTCAATTTTATTCTTCTTTAGAAGTTTTGTTCAGGTATCATTTCTGAAAAATGAGTTTTCTAAGAAGAGGAAGAGTGATAAAGTGATAAGATGATTCAGAAACTCTTTTTCAATAGTAGAGAGAGTTATTTCATAGACTTTTTCTATTTTTTTGATTGGTTTCATCAATGCGAATAAAAGAGATATCGTATGAAAAAAGAGAAATTTGACCTGAAAAAATGTACTGGTCTTTCTTCACAAGAGGCAGAGACCCGTATCCGCCAAGAAGGCTGGAATGAGCTTTCTCATACTAAAAAATCCTCTCTGTTTCCTCTTCTTCGGGAGGTAGTATCAGAGCCGATGTTTCTTCTTCTGGTGGCGTGTGGCATTGTATATTTTCTGTTGGGGAGTATTGGTGAAGCGGTTATGCTTCTGAGTTTTGTGCTGGTAATTATTGGAATTACCTTGCATCAGAAACAGAAGACAGAACGTACTCTTAGTGCGTTACGAGAGATGACAAGTCCTCGCGCCCTTGTCTTTCGCGATGGTAAAGAGAAGAGAATTGCGGGAAGAGAAGTGGTGCGGGGCGATATTCTTTTTTTAAAAGAGGGGGATCGGGTTCCTGCAGATGCGAAAGTGGTGGAAAGCGTAACTCTCTTTGTGGACGAATCTTTTCTTACCGGAGAATCTGCACCAGTGAGAAAAAAGGTATGGGATGGAACAAAAGGTATAGAACGGCCCGGAGGAGATGATCTTTCCTTTGTATATGCGGGAACACTAGTGGTACAGGGGTGGGCAGTAGCGGTTGTATATGCGACAGGGATACATACAGAGTTAGGAAAAATTGGTAAGACTCTTTCTCGCGTTGAACCAGAATCCACTCTGCTTCAGAAAGAAATTGTCCGTATTGTAAAGACACTTGCTTTGATTGCTTTTTTTCTCTGTATTGGAATGATTGTACTGTACGGATTACTTCGCGGCAGCTGGTTGAATGGAATCCTTGCCGGTATTACGTTAGCAATGGCGATTATGCCGGAAGAATTTCCAGTGGTGCTTACGATCTTTTTTGCGCTTGGCGCATGGAGAATTTCAAAGAACCATGTGCTTACCAGACGGCTTTCGGCTATAGAAGCGCTTGGTTCCACCACAGTGCTTTGTGTTGATAAAACCGGAACCCTTACTAAAAATCGGATGCGGGTTGCGGAGATCTATACAGAAGGCCGTTTCTTGACTATTGAAGAAGGCAGAACAGAACTTCCGGAATATGCGCATGAGATAGTTGAATATAGTATTTTGGCAAGTCAAAAAGATCCTTTTGATCCTGTTGAAGCCGCGTTTCATCAGTTGGGCTCATCTACGCTTTCTCATACCGAACATCTCCATACTTCATGGACTCTTGTGCGGGAATATCCTCTTTCACCGGAACTGTTTGCGCTTTCTCATGTGTGGCGCGCTCCTGATGAGACCGAATATATTGTTGCCGCAAAAGGAGCTCCCGAAGCAATTGCCAATCTCTGTCATATTCCTTTAGAGCAGTGGCGTCAGTATGAAGAGAATGTGGATGCGATGGCGCGTCGAGGGCTTCGTATTCTTGGAATAGCAAAGGCGCAGTTCCATAAAGAGCGGCTTCCGCGGCAACAACACGATTTTACCTTTACTTTTCTTGGGTTTCTTGGTCTGTTTGATCCTGTCCGTCCCTCTGCGGTACAGGCAGTAAAAGAATGCCGCGAAGCTGGTATTCGGGTTCTTATGATTACCGGAGATCTTCCCGCTACCTCAGTTGCGGTGGCAGAGGAGATCGGTATAGAATCCCGCAATGGAGTGGTTACAGGAACAGAACTTGCTTTAATGAAAGAGGATGAACTTTCAGAAAAGGTCTTGTCTGTCTCTCTTTTTGCGCGCGTTCTTCCTGAACAGAAACTTCAGATTGTAAATGCGTTAAAATCTTCAGGAGCTATTGTTGCAATGACAGGAGACGGAGTGAACGATGCGCCGGCATTAAAGTCTGCCCATATCGGTGTTGCAATGGGAGAACGAGGTACCGATGTTGCGCGCGAATCAGCGGATCTTGTGCTTCTTAACGATGATTTTTCTTCTATTGTGCGGGCAATCCGTCTTGGAAGACGCATTTTTGATAATATCAAAAAAGCGATGGGATATCTTCTTGCGGTTCATATTCCTATTGTAGGGATGAGTTTTTTTCCGATTCTTTTTGGATGGCCTATTGTGCTTATGCCGATGCATATTGCTTTTCTTGAACTGGTGATTGATCCCGCCTGTTCTATCGTGTTTGAAGAGGAGCGGGAAGAACCCGGTAGTATGAAGAGACCTCCTAGAGACCCTGGAGAGCCTTTATTCGGGAGAAAGACGATTGCTCTTTCTCTGTTTCAGGGTATTGTAGTATTGGGAGCGGTTCTTTTTCTATTCCGTGCATCTGCGGGAAGGGGGCTTGGAGAAGATGAAACGCGTACTATCGCGTTTGTAACGCTTCTTATTGCAAATCTTGGTCTGATTCTTACAAACCGTTCTTGGAACCGAACGATTGCGGCTACATGCAAAGAAAAGAATCAGGCGCTGTGGTGGGTTTTGGGCGGAAGCCTTTTTTTCTTAGGATGTGTTCTGTACATTCCTTTTTTGCGAAAACTCTTTCATTTCTCACTTCTTACTCCCTTAGATCTAATGCTTTCGTTTGTTGCAGGTATAATCGGTGTTGTGTGGTTTGAGTGTGCCAAGATATTTATTACATACCGGAATAGACTTGCTTCACGGCGAATATAAGGATCTTCTCTTTCCTTATTCAGAAGAGGCATAGATTAAAAAAACCGATCACGTAGAGTAGCGAGTATTACTGTTCGCCCATGGTTTTTTCAAGAAACGCCCGGGCAAGTTTATAGTCGTACAGTGCCTGAATATGGCTGGTTTGTGCGGTAGTAAAGAGGACCTGTGCGTCAGCTACCTCTATAGGGTTTCCGACTCCTACCTCATACCTTCCGTTTACAATAGAGAGGTTTTCTTCCGCTTGTTTCACGGCTGCCTGTGTGGTTGTAATCCGTTCTTTTGCTTCTGTGAGAGAAAGAACATTCTGTTGTACCTCGGAGAGAATCTCTTGCCGAAGGACTAATTCTAATGCTTCAATCTTCTGCAGATTTTCTCGTGCTTCTACTATGCGGTATCGGGTTGCATATCCATTAAAGAGCGGAAGAGAGAGCTCTATTCCCGCGTTCCATCCGCTTTTTAAGCGGAGCGTACGGTTCGCAAAGGAATATCCCGCAGAGCCGGTAATCGTGGGAAGATTACCTTTTTCTGCGACAAGAAGGTCCTCTTCAGCCATCTCTTTTTCTGCGATAAGTTCTAAAAGATCTGGTCGTTGTTGATACGCGCGTTGTACTGCTTCGGTAAGTGTGATTGAATATTCTTCAAATCCAAGAATATCTTCCACGCTGTAAAAAGGCGCTTCAGGGATTCCCATAATGGTATTAAGGGTAACACGGGCAATCTGGATAGCATTGTCTGCTTTGATCAAATTCAGCGTTGCGTTGCTGACATCCACTTCTGCTTTGGTTACGTCAAACTTTGATTTTTCTCCCACTAAAAAGAATGTCTTTGCCCGTGCTAAATGTCTTTCTGTCTGGGTAAGAGTTTCTTGCGCGACGGTTTTATTCCGTTCTGCTTTAAGGAGAGAATAATAGGCATTTTTTACAGCAAGAGAAATTGTGGTTGCGGTCTGTTCTCTTGCGGCTTCTGTTGCCGCAACCTGATATTCCGCTGCTTTTACCCGGCTGGTACGTCTTCCAAAATCATAGATATTATGATTTAGTTTGAACCCTACCGCATATTCTTCATATCCTGAACCAGAAGCGCCGTTTCGCGGAGTTGGATGAATTTCGCTTACAGAGGCGGCAAAATCTATCGTTGGATAATATCCTGATTTCGTGCTTCCTAATTTTGCTTCGCTGACAGCGATTGAATGGGAAGCGGCATGTAGAAGAGGATGTTGTTGCCGAGCAATGGAAAGGCATTGTGCAAGAGTAAGGGTATCTCCTTCCTGAATACGGCTTTCCGCAAAAGATTCTGTGGCGAAAGAAAGAAAGATTATTCCCGCTACAGAGAATAGAATGGTATGCAATCTTTTTTTCATAAGAACCCCATTGGTATAGTGAAGAACTTTAAGCACTTTCTTTTAGTACAGAATACGAATCGCTCTTTTTTTTCATCACCTTGTTTTTCTATGGCTGAATAGTGGGTGTTTTTTTTCTTTTAGAACGGGTAAAGATTTTTTTACTATCTTCTACTAAAAGAAAGAATACTGGTGTGAGATAAAGGGTGAATACCTGAGAAAAAAGGAGCCCTCCGGTTACCGCAAGTCCTAAAGGCCTGCGAGATATTGCGCCGGCGCCGACGCCAATCGCAATAGGAAGGGCTCCCATAAAGGCGCAGACCGAGGTCATTAGAATGGGTCTGAATCTGACAAGACTTCCTTGAAAAATGGCTTCTTTTGCATCCATTTTTTGTTTATGCATTCTTTCTATAGCGAAATCTATCATCATAATGGCATTTTTCTTTACAATCCCAATAAGCATGAGAATACCCACAATTGCATAGAGATCAAGCTGTTTCCTAAAAAGAATAAGTGTAAGAAGAGCTCCAAACGCCGCGGAAGGGAGACCGCTAAGGATTGTTATCGGATGGAAAAAATCTTCGTACAGAATACCGAGTACAATATAGATAACGAGGATAGCGGCAAGAAAAAGCGGCGCAAGGCCACGCATAGAATCTTGAAACACCTGCGCGCTTCCTTGAAATGAAGTGGTAATATCCGCAGGGAGTTCTGCGGAAGCCAACTTTTTAACCGCATCGGTTGCTTCTCCGAGCGAGGCGCCCGGCTGTATGCCGAATGAAAGTGTTACTGAAGGGAGTTGTCCCTGATGGTTAATGGCATTGGGTCCTATGGTTTCTGTAATGCGAGCAACTGTACTGAGAGGAATAAGCGCGCCCTGTTCAGAGCGGATATAGAGCATTTCAAGAGCAGTGGGAGCTTTTGTAAATTTAGGGTCAAGTTCAAGAATGACAGAATAATCATTATCTGTGGTAAAGATGGTGGAAACATTCCTTGATCCATACGCGCTGTAAAGCGCATCTTCAATCCGAAATGGAGTAATTCCAAGAGAAGATGCCTTATCTCGGTCTATTTCTACCTGTATTTGCGGATTGTTAAGCTGAAGATCAGTTGAAACATCCTGAAGAACAGAAAGGTTTTGCATTTTTGTTTCAAATCGTTCGGCTTCTTCGTAAAGACGTGCAGTATCGGGATTTTGAAGCGTAAATTGGTAGGGGCTTTTTGATCTTCTTGTGCCAATGGGTATGACCGGCGGATTCATAATAAATGTTTTGATTCCCGGAATTTTGGCGAGTTTCGGACGAAATGACTCTACAACCTGATCCGCATTGAGTTTTCTCTTTTTTGCGGGAATGAGTCCGATAAAAAAATTACCGGTATTTCCTGTACTGTACACCGATGACATAAGTGATTCTGTATGAGGATCGTTTGCAATGATCTCTGCGACTGCTTGTTGGTGGGAGACCATGGCATCAAAGGGAATTCCCTGGGCCGCTTCCGTATTTCCCGTGAGTGTATCTACATCGTCATTGGGAATAAATCCTTTTTGAATTTTCGCAAAAAGAAGGCCAGTAAGGATAAGGATAACTGCCGCAGTTGCAAGGGTTGCTTTATTTCTTCGCATCGCGATAGTAAGGGTTCGTTCATATCCTTTTTGAAGATGCTGGAAAAGTCGTTCAAGCATAGAAAAAAAGGGATTTGTTTTGCTATGGTCGGGGGGTTTTAGGAATCTGCTACACATCATGGGTGTAAGGCTTAATGAGATAAAGCCAGAAAGAAGGATCGCCACGCTGATGGTAACTGCGAATTCATTGAGAAGCCGACCGATGACTCCCTGCATAAAGAGAACGGGAATGAATACAACTACAAGAGAAAGAGTCATAGAAACAATAGTAAATCCAATCTCTTGAGATCCAATCAGAGAGGCCTGATACGGTTTTTCCTTTTTTTCCACATGTCTGACAATATTTTCAAGCATAACAATAGCGTCGTCTACCACGAAGCCCACTGAAAGCGTGATTGCCATTAGAGAAAGGATGTCAAGACTGAATTTAAGAAAATACATCACCGCAAAAGTGCCAATAATGGAAAGAATAAGGGCTATACCTGGAATGATCGTTGCAGACACATTCCTGAGAAAGAGAAAGATTACTCCTATAACAAGGATAATCGCGATTAATAAGGTTATTTGAACATCTTCCACAGATTGCCGGATAGATTTTGACATATCGCGAAAGATTTCAAGATGTACTGATGCGGGAAGTTGTTCCTGCATCGCGGGAAGAACCTTGCGAATACGATCCACGACTGCGACAGTATTGGTGCCGGGTTGGCGTTGGACCGCAAGGGTAATGGAAGGTTTTCCATTGAACCATGAGATAGATTTCAGGTTCTCAATGCTATCTTCCACAGAAGCAACATCTCCCAACCTTATAGGAGCGCCGCCACGCCATGCCACGATCAGGTTTTTATAAGATTCTGCATCAATAAGTTGTCCGGATGATTGTACAGTAAAACTTCGGCTGGTACCATCAAGGGTTCCTGTGGGAAGGTTCACATTTCCGCTTCCAATGGCAGAGGATATTTCGTCAATTCCAATACCGCGGCCGGCAAGCGCGTTTGGATCAAGACGTATGCGTACCGCATACTTTCTGGAACCGAAGGTTTCAACCTGTGCCACGCCGCTGACCATGGAGAGACGGGGAGAAAGATAGGTTGAGGCATAGTAATCAAGTTGAGAAAGAGGCACAGTATCCGAGGTAAGGGCAAAGAGGAAGATAGGCTGTGCCGCAGGATTCATTTTTCGGTAGGATGGCGGAGCAGGCATATCTTGTGGGAGAGACCGAGAAGCCTGAGAAATTGCGGATTGTACATCTTGTGCTGCGGTTTCAATATTTTTTTTAAGATCAAACTGAAGTGTAATTTGCGTGCGTCCGGGCGTGCTACTAGAACTCATTGAATCAATCCCGTCTATTGTGGAGAACCGTTTTTCTAAAGGAGTGGCGACAGAGGCCGCCATGGTATCGGGGTTTGCGCCGGGGAGAGAGGCAGATACCATAATTGTAGGAAAATCCACATTGGGCATATTACTTTGAGGAAGGAGAAGAAGTCCCACAATTCCTCCGCAAAAGATTGCGACAGTAAGGAGCGTTGTCATAACCGGTCTTCGTATGAAGATTGCGGAAACATTCACTTTTTCACCTCTACTTTTACTCCGGGTATTAGAAGAAGATGTCCATCTGTAACCACCTGTTCTCCTGCCTGCAATCCTTTGGATATAATGTTTTCCGTATCTGAAATAGAGTCTGTTTCTATAAGTCGTTTTTCAATGGTATGGTCTTCTCTTATCACAAATACATAAGGACCTTCGTTTGAGATCTGAACCGCCTGTGCGGGAACGACAATGGCGTTTGGTTGCAGAGAGAGGGTAACAATGAGTTCTACGAACTGTCCGGGCCACAGGGCATTGTCGCTATTTTCAAAACGCGCTTTGAGGCCTATGGTTCCTGTGGTTTTATCTACTTCATTGTCCATAAAGGAAAGGAAGCCTTTTGAAGAAGGGAGGTCGTTATCTCCAGGAATGAAGGCTTCTGTTGGAATGCGGCGTGTTCGCATTCCTTCCTTTAAGCGCGGAAGTTCTTTTTCTGGAAGCGAAAAAGAGACATATACAGGATGTATTTGGTGGATGATAACAAGCGGAGTATCTGCGCCGGGTTTAACAATACTTCCTTTATGCGCTAAGAGATTTCCTGTGCGTCCGGAAAGCGGCGCCCGTATTTTGGTATATTCAAGCTGTATTTTGCTTTCCTCAAGAGAAGCGCTATCTGCGCGGACAGTTTCTTCAAGAACAGAAAAATTGGTGCGTATTTGCTCATATTCTTGGCGCGCAATATAGCCTTTTTCCGATAATTGAGCGAACCGTTCCTTTTGGCGTCGGGCATTTTCCAACTGTGCCATGCTTCTGGAAAGAGCGGCTTCCGCCTGTTTAACACGCGTTTCAAATGATTTTGCATCTATAGAAAAGAGAAGATTCCCCTTGTGAACTGTTTCTCCTTCTGTAAAATGGACATTGACTATTTCTCCCTCAACCCTTGACCGAACCGCAACCGTTGAAAATGCTGAAACCGATCCTACGGCGCGGATCTGGACAGGTACGGTTTTAGAGATTGCTTCTGTTGCGGATACAGGAATTTTTCGGTCTTGCGGTTTTTTCGTTTCTTTCGGTTTTGCGCATCCTGCGGCAAGGATTCCGAGAAGAGCGATAAGTAGAGCGGAGTAAAGTGAATAATGGCGCAAGAGATAATGTGTTCGCATGAACAGAACCTCCTGAAATGAGAAAAGAAAACGTATGCTATTGTACACATAAGAAAGAAAAAATGCAATCATTTAGTAGACGTTTTTTTTAGAGTTTTGGTTTATACGTTTTTTCTCTTTTCTTCTATTGACAGGCTTTTTGAAAGGATAGAGTATACAGAAAAAAAGAGAATATACTGCGGAAAGAGAAAGTTTTTTACAGATTATTGAAAAGTCCAGGATCTTCAGGAAGAGAGTGGCGCCATTGGATACGGTAGAGTTTTGCGTACGCCCCATTTTTCTCCAGAAGCGTTGTATGGGTCCCTTCTTCTATTACATATCCTTTTTCAATGACTAAAATTTTGTTCGCATGCATAACAGTGGAAAGACGATGAGCAATGACAAAAGAGGTTCTATTGCGAAGAAGATGATCAATAGCTTCCTGAATGAGAGCCTCGGTTTTATTGTCTACCGATGAGGTAGCTTCGTCAAGAATCAAAATAGGCGGATTTTTTAGAAGAGCTCTGGCAATTGCGATACGCTGTTTTTCTCCGACTGACAGTTTAATGCCTCGTTCTCCTACCTGGTGGTGGTATCCTTCCGGCAGAGATGAAATAAAGGTATGTGCATTGGCAAGTGTTGCGGCTTGCACAACCTCGTCCATAGTTGCATTTAATTTTCCGTATGCGATATTTTCCATAATTGAGGCATTAAAAAGGAATGGTTCCTGCATGACAATTCCGATATGTTCCCGCAATTCTTTCAACCGTAATTCTTTCACATTGATTCCATCCAAACGAATCTCTCCCTTTTGCGCGTCATAAAAGCGCGGAATAAGAGAGACAATCGTACTTTTCCCCGCGCCGGTAGCTCCCACCAGCGCAATGATTTCTCCCTGTTTTGCTGAAAAAGTGATTCCATGCAATACCTCTTCTCCGGGTTTATAGGAAAAATTGACATCCTGAAATTCCACATTTCCCCGTACAGGTTTTATAAGAGGCCGGGCATGCGGAGCTTCCGCAACCTGAGGAATGGCATCAATAACCTCAAATATCCGTTCGCTTGCGGCGCGGGCATGTTGGAACATATGGTTTACAAAATTCAATTGATGGACAGGCTGATAAAAAAGACCAAGGTAAAGAAGAAAAGAGACCACTTCGCCCGGAGTAAGGGTTCCATGGATTGCAAGGTTTCCTCCATAAAGAATCACAAGAAACGTTCCAATAGAGGTTGTGGTGATAATCAGGGGTGAAAAGAATGACCAGAGGCGTATTGCCTGAACGCTGGAGCCCATATAATCGGCACTTTTTTCTGAGAGTCGTTCTTCTTCGTACTCTTCACGGGCGAAACTTTTAATTTCTCTGATACCCGAGATTCCGTCTTGTATAAGAGCGCTCATTTCACCCATTTTTTGTCGTACTTCGCGATAGACTGTATGCGATCTGATTGTAACTATCCATGCGAGAAATCCTAACAGGGGAATAGGAATCATTGTTACGAAAGCAAGGCGCATATTTATTTTGAAGAGAATAACCGCAATTCCTATAAGAGTCATTGAGGCGATGATAATAGTATCTACGCCGTCTACGAGAACCCGTTCCACGGCAAGCACGTCATTGGTAATCCTTGACATAATACTTCCGGTCTGGTTTTCATCGTAAAAATTGAAGGAAAGCCGCTGAAGACTTCCATATACATCCTGCCAGAAATCGCGGGTAATCTTTTGTCCTGTTCTTCCGAGAAGATAACTTTTCACTCCGCCGAGACAGGCGGCGCTGATATAGATAATAAGAAGGGTGGTGGCGGCGAGATAGAGCGTGGCGTGTTCTCCTTTTCCTATTGCTTTATCAATAATAATCCCGATAAGGCGCGGAGGAATGATATTAAGGAGTGTTACAGAAAGAGATACAAGAAGTGTAATCGCAATCTGAACCCGATAAGGTTTCAGGTATCTAAGAAGCCTGGCAAAATCAAGACGGGCATCGGGTTTTTCCTCTTCTTGAACTCTTCTGTCAAGACGACCGAAACGACCTCTTCGTCCGCCGCCGAATCCTGGACCGAACATTTACTCTTTCTCCTTGCACGTATGTTTCATTATACTTTTAATAAAGGGAGATTTTCCTTCTGTATAGGCCTCCCTGTCATAATGATATTTTTCCGCAAGCCTGTATTTTAGATCTTCATATTTCTGGGCTATTTCAGGGTTTTTAAGGAGATAATCCCGGAAGAGGAGATCTTTCCAGATCGGATGCTTTGCGGGCGCCATATGAAGATGGAACCGTACTGTCTCCTCTTGATTCTCTTTGTATCCTTTCATACACATTATATGTCCAGGAGGAATATTAGAAATCCAGTTATATCCATATCCGAGAGATTGCAAGACAGGAAGTACCTTTTTTTCCGCGGTATTGAAAGAGATCAATTCTACAAGGATATCAATAACAGGTTTTGCCGCAAGACCGGGTATTGCGGTACTTCCAAAATGTTCGGTTCGCACTATTGTCCCAAAAAAGGTTTCCTGCAAAAAACGCGCTTCTTTCTGATACATCTCTTTCCATAAAGGGTTGTACGGCACTATATTGATTGGATATTTTTTCCCCAGTTCTTTGCTTCTTAAAAGGTTTGAAATATGGCTCCACTCTTTTCCAAGAAGTAAAGATATATCGGCGATAGACGGTTCTATTGTATCTATAATTTCAGAAAATTCAGGATTTTGTTTTATCTGTTCTACAGCCGTCTCAACATACTTTCCGACTCTTTTTCTGCATAGAAAAGTTCTTAAAAATTCCTGTTCTGCCTTTTTTAGAGAATAAATCGGGTTTTGAAACTTTTCTTCTTTTGAAGAAAGAATCTCGCGTAGTTTTTGAATTTTTTCTACTATCTGCGTTTTATCCGTTTTTATCATACAATAGAGTGTACCATATAACAGTATACCATATAGTAAGAGTACTTTTAGAACGATCTTCCTATATAAAAGTGGCGAGAAGGGGAACTTTTTAACAAACAGAGTGTCTAATATATAGGACCGAGTATGAGGGAACGATGGCGCCGAAGGTTTGAAAAGATGGTGAGAGAGGAGGGAAGAAAGGTGTATCATCTTGCATACCGGCTCTGTGGAAATAAAGAGGAGGCGGAAGATATTTCTCAGGAGGTCTTTCTTAGAGTTTTTGAGAAAGCCGGATTTAGGGGAGAGTCTGCGGCCTTTACCTATCTGTACCGGGTTACCTTTAATGTATGGAAAAACCATATACGAAAAAAGAGCCGTTGTCCTGTCCGTACTATGCCGGAGAAAGAATCTTGGAGCGATGCTTGGGAGACTGTGGATTCCTCTCCTTCTCCGGAACAGGCGTTTTTGAAGGAAGAAAAGGCGCGTTGTGTTTGGCGTTGCCTTGATGCGCTTAGCCCTTCAGAGAAATATATCCTTATTCTTCGCGAAGTAGAGGGGAAAACATACGAAGAAATTGCGAAGATTATAAGATGTCCCGTGGGAACGGTGCGGTCTCGGATTTCAAGGGCGCGGGTATCACTTCGGGGAAAGGCTCTGCCGTTTATAGAGAGGTTGAAAAAATGAGAAACAGGTACCATAGAAACTATAAACTTTTCTCTGCCTATCTTGACAACAAAGTCTCTGAACAGGAGAAACAACTTCTGAAATCTCATCTTGATAGATGTGCGTTTTGCCGTGAGATTATAGAAGAGATGGCGCTGTTGGGAACGATATTGCGGAGTGATACTATACCAGAACCCGATAGAAATCTATTTGAAAGCATTATTTCCGAGACAGAGACAATAGCGCGTCGTGCTTCAAACAGACGCCGTGTTTTTCATTTGTCGGCGGCGTTGGGAGGGCTTGCTGTAACGGGTATTGCGTTTTTCCTCTTCTTTCGGGTTTTACACAGGCCTCTATTCTATGGAGAAAATGTTGAGTTTGCGAAAAGAGACGGAACCAAAGAGGCAGTTTTTTTAGAACAGAAAGATTCTTCGCCTCTTCTTTCTGGAAAAGAAAAGAAGAAATCTTTGGAAGATAAGAATCATAAAACTCAAGAAGAACTTCCTGCTTTTGCGATGGCGCCTTCTTCTAGTATGACTTCTCCTGTAGGCGGCTCTATCCATGAGGCAGACGCATTGATTGGTCAAAAAAAGCTTTTTTCTGAAGAGAAAGAAATGGATACAAGCTCTGTAAGAGAGCTTTCTTGTGCAGAGTCTCCTTCCGAGAAACGAAAGGACAAGACAGAAGCAATTCCTTTAGATTCTCTAAAACGCGACCAGCAAAGAGCATTACGAGGAAGTTCTATTTCATTATCTCTGTCGGATAAAGAGGATGGAAAGAATATAGTGGGAACGATCCCCTATGGCGCTGTGTTAATCCGTTCTTTTGAAGAGTGGCGCCGGGTATGCGGAGAAAAAGATCTTCCAGAGATTGATTGGAACAGCCATATCTTTCTTCTTCTGCCGCTTTCTTCTGCCCGTGCCGGGTATAAGATCGTAGCGGTTGTTGAGAAGGAAGACAGGCTTCTTGTGCAGTATCAGATTCTTTCTTCACAAACCTTGCCGGTCCGTATGGATTGTCCGTACCAGTGCGAAAAGATTCCCCGTCGTGCATTGGTTGAATTAGAGGAAAAAAAGCATACTTCGGATAGTCCGAAAGATTAAGAAAGTTTTTGAACGGTTATTGTTGCGATGAAATGCTGTAAAGGAGAAATCAGAAATAGTTTTTCAACATAAGGAAAGATTCCGAGTGAATAGTTATGCCTGCTTTTTTTCAGGATTTTTCCAGAAGAGAACCGGTCTGCGCTATGATTCAGAGAGAGTTTTTAGGGGTTTAAAGAGACTTTCGCGCTTACAAAATAGTGATCGCTTGGAAACCTTCCTTCTTCTGAACGGGCGATTACTTCCGCATCTTTAACAGAAACCTCTCCTTGGGTAAAGATCCAGTCTATACTATCTTCTTCTCCAGAAGGCGGAATATATGATTCTCCCTGAAACCGATGAAAAGTGCGAACACGATTTTTTTCTCCATGGATTGCGCTATAGGTATCGTTCCAGCCATCTTGAAGAAAGAGGGTGATTGGTTCGCTTCCTAGCGCGCAGTTCATATCTCCGGTAAGGATTTTGGGATATGTTTCCGGATAGGCGGCACAGAACTCTACGATAAGTTCTGCCTGTTTTATACGGGCGGTGGCGCCTAAATGGTCAAGATGGGTATTTACAACAAGAAAATCCGTATTGATCAATTCTTCTCTCAGCCGTACCCAGTTTACTAAGCGGATACAGTTACTGTCCCATGATTTTGAGCCGGGAATATGAGGCTGTTCAGAAAGCCAGAAAGCGCCTGCTGATATTCTGGAATAGCGCTCTTTTCTATAGAAAATGCTGTTCATAGGAAATCCATCCATTGCTTTATCCATGGTTCCAAAAGTTGCGAAATCAGGAAATGCTTCTGCCATATCATCATATTGCTGTAACTCTTGAAAGCAAATAATGTCGGGATTTTCTTCCTGTATCACTTTGAAACAGAACTCTTTCCGGAAAGGCCAGGCATTTTGTCCGTCTTGCAAGCTGATTCCCCGTACATTGCAGGTAAGAATTTTCATATATCCGCTCCTATTTGAGAGAAATGAGAGAGTAAAATGATTATAGACCCTTTCAAAGAAAGAGCAAGTTATACTCGTGTATCATGCAAGAAAATCTCTGAAATAGAGCTCTTTTTTTCTTCTATATTGATTTTATATCTTTTCGTTCATAGGAGAGATGTTTCGTGGGAATTGATAGTAAGGTCCTTTTGAGGATACACTCATATTGCCGTAAGAAAAAAAAGTTTATTACATATCAAGGGAACTTTTTTTTAGATGCGGTGTCTAATCTTTAAAAGAACTCTCTGACAAGGAGCGTACATGGCGATGAACTGGCGAAATATCAGATACGCGTTTTCTTTTTCCTTATTCTTGTTTTTGCTATCTCTTCCTCCTCTTTTTTCTGCGGAGATTGATCAGAGCAAGACAAGGGGAAAGGCAGCTTTATTGATGCAGGAAGGAAATTTCAAGGAGGCATACACCCTGTATACAGATCTTGTGGCAGATACGAAAGGAGATTCTTCGTTTGTCTCGCAAGATTTCTTGTCTGCAATATCGTGTTTGCGTTCTCTTGGACGCATTGATGAATTTGATGATTTTGTTGAAAAAACTATTGCCGCGCATCAGAAAAACTGGCGTCTTCTTGCGGTGGCGGCAAAGGCTTTTTTAAATGTTGACCATTATGGTGTTATTGTGGCGGGACGTTTTACCCGCGGCCCCCACCGTGGACAGGCAAAACAGGTAAATGCTTATCCGCGTGACAGAGTTCGCTCTATTCAGTTATATTTGAAGGCAATTTCTTACAATAACAATCAATCCGAAAATCAAGAGAAGGGCTCTCTCTATTTTGAACTTTCTACAGCTCTTTTGAGATGCGAACAGTACGGAAGAGGAGTTTCAGAATCTTGGCGTCTCCAATATCTTACTGATCTTGAAAAACTTCCGGAATATGATGAAGAAATATATAGATATTGGCATTCTTTGCAAGAGAGACAGCCCGCGCCTGTGGAAGAAGACGGCAGCCCGCTTTTTTATCGGATTCCCGCAGATTGGGCTGTGGCGAAAAATGATGGAGAACGTTGGCGTTGGTCTCTTGCGAAAACAGTGGAATATGCGCCGAACTTACAGGGACGGGCTCAGCTTCAATGGGCGGGTTTTTTACGAGATCAGTTTGATGTAAGCAGTATGGCAAGGTACCGTACTCTCTTTGCTCGGTTGGTAGAAGAAGAGCGGGAGGAGGGCGCAGTCAGAGATGAAAGCGGACCGTACGCAGTGCATACCCTTGCGGAAAACGAGACGATTGCGCGCCTTGCTACTGGAATTAAACGCTTCTTTCTTCCCGATGAATATAATTTTATCCAGATCTATCAAGAGGTGGCGAAGAGAGAAAAGTACGGTGCGGATCAGGCCTTGAGAACGTTGGCGGAAATTTTTGAAAACCGTATGCAGTACGACCGCGCCGCAGAATATTGGCGCCGTCATATTTCTCTTTTTGGCGAACGTCCGGATACACGGTCTCGTCTTGAACAGATTGTCGGCAATTGGGGACAACTTCAGCCTACTTCTACCAATCCGTCGGGTACTGGCGCTACTGTTGAGTATCGTTTTAGAAACGGAAGAAAGGTTGATTTTACCGCCCATGAGATAAATCTTCCTTTACTTCTTTCAGATGTAAAGGCCTATATCAAATCAAATCCAAAATCATTAGACTGGAATCAGATGGAAATTAATCATCTCGGGTATCTCTTAATTACCGCGAAAAAAAAGAAGTATATAGGAAAAAAAGTCGCGGAATGGAGTCTTGATTTGATCCCTAGATCCAGCCATTTTGACCGTCGTGTTACAGTAACCACTCCTTTACAGAAAGCCGGCGCTTATCTTCTTACCGCCGCGATGGATCATGGTAATAGCAGTAATGTTGTGGTATGGGTCGCGGATACGGTAATAATCAAGAAGAACCTTGCAGATCAGGGAACCTATTATTTTGTGGCAGATGCAGTAGATGGAAGACCTATTCCAAATGCAGTGGTTGAATTGTTTGGGTACCGTCAGGAATGGAAAGAGACACGAAAAACTGGAGAGGCGGCATATCTTGTCCATACCAGAAATTTTGCGGAACATACTGATGCTAACGGACAGCTTATCCTTCCTCGGCGCGGCGATGGAGATGATCTTCGTTATCAGTGGTTGGCGATTGCTACTACTTCGGATGGACGGCTTGCCTATCTTGGATTTTCCGGTATTTGGAGCGTACAGTACGATTACCGCTATAATCAGACAAAGGCCTATTTGATTACAGATCGTCCGGTATACCGCCCTGGAGATTCCGTAAAGTGTAAGGCATGGATTAATAGGGCGCAATATGACAGCGAGGGTCCTTCTCCCTTTGCTGGCAAGTCTTTTTCTCTTCTTATCTATAATGCAAAGTCAGAAAAAATATTTGAAAAAAACCTTATTGCCGATGAATATGGCGGTATCAGCGCTGAATTCTCTCTTGATAAAGATGCGCCGCTTGGTCTCTATTCTATGAGAGTGAACTCATACGGAGGAGGCACATTTCGTGTGGAGGAATATAAAAAACCGGAATTTGAGGTTAAGATTTCCGCACCTTTGGAACCAGTAATGCTCGGAGAAAAAATAACCGCAACAATTGATGCAAACTACTATTTTGGCGCTCCGGTTATTGAAGCAACCATTAAATATAAGGTTCTTCGCACTTCTTATTCCGCGGAATGGTATCCTCCCGCGAGGTGGGATTGGCTATATGGAAAGGGGTACTGGTGGTTTGCCAACAACTATCTCTGGTACCCTGGATGGCACAAATGGGGGTGTGAGCGTCCCTGGCCATGGTGGATGGTTCGTCCTGAAGTTCAGCCAGAACTGGTTGCCGAGGCAGAAATTCCAATCCGAGACGGTCGCGCAACAATAGAGATAGATACCATGGTTGCCAAAATTATGCAGGGCGACACTGACCACCGCTATGAGATTATTGCCGAAGTTACCGACCTTTCCCGCCGTACTATTTCTGGAAAGGGAACGGTACTGGTGTCGCGAAGAGCATTTAAGGTATATGCATGGACAGATCGGGGACACTACCGTACAGGCGATGTGGTCTCTGCTTTTTTTCATGCTCGTACCCTGGATGGAAAAGCGGTGCGGGGCAAAGGAGTTCTCCGTCTATTTCAAATCTCTTATAGAGAGAACAGTCCTGTTGAGACCGAACTTGAACGATGGACAGTTGATCCTGATCAGGATGGGAGATCATACCAAAAAATGATTGCCGCAGAACCCGGTCAATATCGGCTTAGCTATCAACTAACCGGATCCACAGGACCGACGATTGAAGGCGGATATATCTTTTTTGTCTATGGCGATGATAAGAAGACAGGCGAGTTTCGTTTTAATGATTTAGAACTTGTACCGGATAAGCAAGAATACTGTCTGGGAGAATCAGTGAACCTTATGATTAATACCGATCAAAGGGATAGTCATGTTCTTCTTTTTCTCCGTCCGGTAAATAATATATACCTTCCACCAAAACTTATCCGTATCTCTGGAAAAAGCGCGTATGAAAAGATTGAGGTCCTAAAGAAAGATATGCCGAACTTTTTTATAGAAGCCTTGACAATACGTAATGGAAAGGTTTTTCAGGAGCTTCGCGACATTGCGGTTCCGCCTGAAAGCCGAATATTAAACCTTTCCGCGGAAGCCTCTTCTTCACAGTATAAGCCTGGTGAAAAGGCAACCCTAAAAATTCGCGTTACCGATACTTCCGGCGATCCTGTTTCTGGGAGTGTCGCGGTAACAGTGTACGACAAGGCTGTGGAATATATCTCAGGCGGTTCTAATGTGCCGGAAATCAGAGAATTCTTTTGGAAATGGCGTCGTCGCCATACTTTGATTCAGGAAACAACCCTTGGAAGAATCGGATATGAGATTGCGGACCGTCCAATGTCATACCTTGGAATCTTCGGATATCTCACAGACCAGGGTTTAAGGGAAAATATCTCTGATTCCAGTAAACTAGACGGAAACATTATGGTAGGGAGGGCTATGTCTGCTCCTCTTTTATCTGCTTCTCTTTCAGGTCAGTTAGGAGAGGAGAAAATGAAAAAGGAGACGCAAGCTCTTGATATGGTTGTGTCGGGTTCTGAATGGACAGAACCTTCTATACGTATGGATTTTGCGGATACAGCTTTCTGGAATCCCTTGGTTACGTTAGATGCTAATGGAGAAGCAGAGGTTACGTTCTTTATGCCCGAGAACCTTACATCATGGAAAGCAAGGGTCTGGGCAATGGGAGAAGGAACTCGGGTGGCTGAGATTGAGAAAGAAGTTATAACGACGAAAAACCTTATCCTTCGTTTGCAATCACCGCGCTTTTTTGTGGAAAAAGATGAGGTGGTTCTCTCTGCTAATATCCATAATTACTTATCATCTGCAAAGAGGGTGCGGGCGGTTCTTGAATTGGAAGGAGGATGTCTTGAACAGAAAAGAAGTCTGGGACGTCTCTTTTCTTCTAAAGAATTGGCGCAAACTATTACAGTCTCCGCTCATGGAGAGAAGCGGGTAGATTGGCGGGTAAAGGTGGTAAAACCCGGTATGGCGGTAATCCGTATGAAGGCATTGACCGACGAGGAATCCGATGCAATGCAGATGACCTTTCCTGTATATATACATGGAATGCTTAAAACCGAGAGTTGGTCAAAGAGTTTACGGCCAGAAGAATCGCAAACAACCATTTCTTTTACTCTTCCCGCAGAACGAAATCCAGAACAAACGCGGCTTGAAGTTCGTTTTTCTCCCACACTGGCAGTTGCTATGGTTGATGCGCTCCCCTATCTTGCCGATTACCCTTATCAAGGTACAGAACAAACCCTTAACGCTTTTCTTCCTGCGGTTATTACACAGAAAACCCTTATACGTACAGGAGTAAATCTCCGTGATATTCAGCAGAAACGAAGAAATCTTAATGCGCAGGAGATTGGAGATTCCCAGATTCGCGCGCAACAGTGGAAACGGTTCCCGGAGAATCCTGTTTTTGATGAGGAAGAACTTGCGAAAATGGTGAAATCCGGTATTACCAGATTGTCGGTAATGCAATGTGCTGATGGCGGATGGGGTTGGTTTAGTGGTTGGGGAGAACGGTCCTGGCCCCATACTACCGCGGTTGTGGTACGCGGCCTTTTGGTTGCCCGCGATAATGGTATGGCAATCGTGCCGGGAGTGCTTGAAAGAGGAATAGAATGGCTTAAACAATATCAGGAAGGGCAGATAACGCTTCTTCGCAATGCAATGGAGAAGAAGAATGATCTCCGATGGAAATCGCGAGCGGATAATCTGGATGCATTTATATATATGGTACTATCAGAGGTACAATTTTCCCAGAAAGAAATGCGGGACTTTCTCTATCGGGATCGCAACGAGCTTTCTCTCTATGGGAAAGCGATGTTCGGTTTCGCGCTTCATACTTCTGGAGAAATAGAATATCGGGATATGCTTCTTCGTAACCTTGCCCAGTACCTTGAAGAGGACGAGGAAAACCAGACCGCCTGGTTAAGGATGCCTGAAGGAAATTATTGGTGGTACTGGTATGGAAACGAGATAGAGGCAGATGCCTATTATTTGAAACTTCTTTCTGCCGCTACTCCGAACAATCCTGTTGCTTCGCGTTTGGTAAAATATCTTCTCAACAACAGAAAACATGCCACATATTGGAACAGCACCCGAGATACAGCGCTTGTTGTTGAGGCCTTTGCAGATTATTTGAAGGCAAGCGGTGAAGAGAGCCCTGACCTTACGGTTTCGCTCTTTCTCAATGGCGCGATGAAAAAAGAGGTCTATATCAACAAAGAAAACCTTTTTACCTTTGATAATACCTTTATATTGGAATCAACAGCCCTTTCTACGGGAACCCATACTCTTGAAATCAGAAAAACAGGAACAGGTCCCCTTTATTGCAACGCATACCTTACTAATTTTACGCGTGAAGATCCGATTACAAAGGCAGGTCTTGAAATTAAGGTAGAACGGAATTATTACCGTCTTGTTCGTGAAGAAAAGAGCGTAAAAACTCCTGGTAGCCGAGGTCAGGTTCTTGATCAACGCGCTGAAAAATACCGCCGGGAACTTCTGAAAGACAGATCTCTTCTTAAAAGCGGTGATCTTATAGAGGTAGAACTTGAGATTGAGAGCAAGAACGATTACGAATACCTTCTTTTTGAGGATAGGAAGGCGGCAGGCTTTGAACCCGTGGAGGTCCGTAGCGGATATGGCGATAACGATCTTGGCGCCTATATGGAATTACGGGATGATCGGCTTGTCTTTTTTGTTCGGATTCTTCCACGCGGTTCCCATAGTCTTCGTTACCGGATGAGGGCGGAGATTCCAGGTATCTTCAGTGCGCTTCCCGCACAAGCCAGCGCAATCTATGCACCGGAATTAAAGGCAAACTCTCATGAACTGAAATTCAGGATTGAGGAGAGATAAAGACTTTTTTTTTACGAAATGCTTTCTAAAGGGATTGTATTGATAGGGAATGCTTCTTTTTTTTAAAAGGCAGAACTGATAAAGTATGCTCTTTGTTGATGGAAAGAGTGTAGAGGCAGTTATGTGCCGCACTTCTTTGGTTTTATTGATTTCCGGTTTTTTCGGATTGCAAAAATACAGGGTCTTCGCGAAATAATAACATGTACGCCCGGTTCATTAAGTTTTTCGTTGATAAGGCGCAATGTCTCTTCTTTATTAAAGGGATCTGTTACCGAGGTTGAGGCAGTGCCGCAGGCACGACAGAGTTCTTCAAGAGAAAGAGTTCCCGTAGATTCTCCCTTTGCATTGGTTCCTACCAATGGCGTAGGTTGATGGCCTGTCATTGCGGTTGTAGAGTTGTCAAGAATAAGCACGAGAATATTTGCCTTATTATAAACCGCGCTAATAAGGGCCGGAATCCCTGAATGAAGAAAGGTAGAATCTCCTATAACGCTGGCAACCCGGTCTACTCCTTGTCCCGCGATACCGGCTGCTTGGCTGATGCTTGCTCCCATACAAAGACAGGTATCAAGCGCATGGAATGGAGCGCCGGCGCCGAGCGTGTAACAGCCGATATCTCCGGCGGTAAAAGAGGGATTCGCTTTTATAAGAGATTCATACAGTGCTGTATGAGGGCATCCCGCACACATAACAGGAGGTCTTTTCGGCAAGGTATTTTTATCGGGTTTTGCAACCGAGTATCCACGCAGAATATTAATAGATTCCGCACCGATTTCTCCTGTTGCCGGAAGATCTCCGGTAAGTTTTCCTTTTACGGCGGGAAAGAGAGCTCTAACACTTTTCTCAAGGATCGGATCTCCTTCCTCAAGGACCCAGACCTCTTCTTTTTCTTGAAGAAAATCAGAGAAAATCTCTTCATTGAAGGGATAATACCCGATAGAGAGAACTTCCCATTCTTCTCCGATATCTAATGCATAATGGCGGCATATACCTGCGCTGATGATTCCTTTTTTTTTAGGAGAATGAACCACTCTGTTATATCCTTGTTTTTCTCCCCATGCGAGAAGGTCCGGTTGTTTCTTAAGAAGTTTTGCATGGCAGGCAAGCACATTGGCAGGAACCGCAATCATGGAAGAAGGATCTTTTGCTATTGAAAGAGGGTTCTCCCGACCTATTGGATGAAGTGTTACCAATGTAGATACATGCGCGATTTTCGTAAGAGTTCTTATCATTACAGGAAGCCCGATCTTTTCAGAGAGATCAAAGGCGGAAATGGTCATTGCCTTTGCTTCCGCGGCATCTGCTGGTTCAAGGCAAGGTATCTTCGCAAAAGAGGCATACCATCGAGAATCCTGTTCATTCTGTGAAGACGAGGCTCCGGGATCGTCGGCAACGACAAGAACAAGTCCTCCTTTGATTCCAAGGTATGCAGAGGTCATAAAAGGATCCGCGGCAACGTTTAGTCCCACATGTTTCATGGAACAGATTGCGCGTTTTCCTGCATAGGATGCTCCTATCGCGGTTTCATAGGCAATCTTTTCATTAAGCGCCCATTCCGCTCTTCCTGGAAAATGTTTTGCAATATATTCCAGTATCTCTGTTGCCGGTGTTCCCGGATAACTTGTCGCAAGAGAAATGCCCGCTTCTATTGCGCCTCTTCCAATTGCTTCGTTTCCAGAGAGAAGTTGTGATGCCATATTTGCTCCCCCGTAGGGAAAAGAGAAGAATATCGTTCTACAATACCATAGAAACCCTCTACTCTCAACTATGGAAAAGGCGATAGAGTATAGGAAAAAATTATCCCCATACCATTTAGAGAGTGAATATTCGGCTCTTCTTTCTTATCCTTAACACAGCGGTTGTATCAGTCGCATACCTTTTCTAAGGAAACTTTTTCGTTTCCCTTTGCAAGACTTATTCTGACTGCTTCAATGACTGAGGTTGCGATTAATGCTTGACGAGGCAGAGGACGCGTGCGTTCAAAGGTTGCGATGCGTTCTTTTCTCTCTTTTTGCGAAGAAGATGTAAGGCCGAGAATATCTTCAAGCGGTTGAAGAAGACTTTCTATTCCATACCCTTCCCATTTGGTGCGTTCTGGATCGTCCCAGTCTGTGTACGGTTTGCAGAAATAGGGATTGAACCGTTCATATCCATGAGATTGCGTAACAAAATTGGAATTTCTGTCCGCATTATCGGCACGAAACTCTCCTTCGGTACAGGTCATTTGAAACCCCTGATTGGTGAGGTTGGGGTTTCCATCGGGAAGTACCCATGAGGTCTGTACATATTGCACAGAACCGTTTTCCCATTCTATCAGGGCTTCTACGGCATCAAAGGCATCTTTTCCTCGTATTGGAAGAAGGTTTTTCTGTCCGAATGCAATAAGGGTTTTTGGTTTTAATCCTGTTATATAATGGAACAGATCCACATAATGACATCCAATATACTCAAAGGGAGAACTCCGTTCGCACCATCGGGCGAAGGTGATAAGGGGCATTTCTCGCCGTTCTTCAATATAGGCGCTTGATGTGAGGACTTCTCCCATTTCTCCGTGGTCATACCGGTATTTAAGTGCCCGCAGAGCGTTGTCGTGCCGTTTATGGTAGTCTGTATATACATAGGCGTTATGGCTGTCCGCGGTATCACGGATTAATAGTGCATCGGCACGTGTAAGGCAAAGAGGTTTTTCCACAATACAATCAAACCCCCGCTGTATGGACTCTATTACTGGTTGAGTATGAAAATCATCGGGAGTAGCTACGATAACCGCGGCAGGAGGTTTAAGAGCATCTAAGGCTTTTTTCCATCCATCGGGATCTGTTCCCGATTTAGGCCATCCCTGAAAAGAAAGGCTCGGAAAGGCTGTTTCAATTGTATTGAGGGTTTGCGCGCGTCTTGAGGCAATCAGAAGATCTCCTTTTCCATGGCGGTTAAAAAAGATTTCTACCGAAGGAAGGATTACTTCTTGTGTAATCATTCCGCCTCCGATGATGAGAATATTCATACAAGCTCCCTGTAAAAGGTTTATTGCGAAGGATTGTTTTCTATAACTGAATGAAGGATTTTATCAAGAATTTCGCCCTGTTGTTTCGTAGAAAACTCCATAATTTTTTCATATCCTGCCCGTACGATTTTTTGAAATACTGTGGGGCTTTCTATAAGTGCGGTAATATTACGGAGCATGGTATCTGTATCTTCCGGAAGGCTTACCATGGCAGTTTTTCCCGGTACGGTATAATCGCTGATTCCTCCTACGTTTGTCGTAACAAGAGCACACTTACAGGCAAGCGCTTCCATAGGAGGGTTTGGACAGGCATCATACTTGCTTGGATAAATAAAGATATCTACGTTCCGATAAAACTCTACTAAAGATTTGATATGAACCGCATCGCGAAATTCTACAAAATCTGGAATACCCTCTTTTTTCTTTTCTCCCGCAATTAAAAATCTGAGGTTGGGATAACGTTTTTTTAATTCCCGTACAATCATAAATCCCTCTTGCATCCCTTTATGAGTATAGGATTTTGGATAGAAAAACATGCCGATAGTAGCAGGAAAAAGAGGGTTTTTGTCAGGTGCGTTGAAGATTTCTATATTAACGCCATTTACCAGCAGGTATACCTTCCGTTGAAGTTTCTCTTCTAAAATATGTTGTACCATGGAAGAATTGGCGCAGAGCGTAATATCAGAGGAAATCTCCTGCACGCGTTCCGCGAAGAAAAGGTCGCATACTCTCATTACTTTTTTTCCTGCTTCAGGACCGAGGGAAAGAATTGGTTCAAGATGGTTTGGAAAGGTAAAGAAGGTAGTATCGCAAACAGGAAGATACCTCTGGATGAGTTCTGGAATGGTAACCGCGCGACAGTTCAGAGAGATCCATGGAAGATTTTTTACATTTCTAACCCGCGGTCCTGTTGCCATAAAGGCAAATTTTCTTAATTGAGTAATAAACTTTTCTCCTGCAGAAGTTACATTATTTCTATATATTGGTTTGAAGAGAGTAACATCGTGCTTTTTGGCGGCGAGTTGATTAGCAAATTCTGCCATTGCCCTGTTGGCTCCTGCAGGTCTGCGGTCAATTCCAGCAATAAGATTGATTTTCATATATCTATTGTTCTGTGAGAAACTGAGATGAAATCTGTTTTCTGCAGACTTTTCTAATATTCTCTATTTATTGTATGCTTCTTTAGGGTTCTGTCAATCTGATAGAGAAGGAATTCCTCTCTTTTTCTGTACGAAAAAGAGAAATAATCCATTATTTTGTTGCGGAAAAGGGAAGAGATTGTGTTTGACGGATATCTTTTAAATCTTGAATAAAGAGTGGTCCGAATCTTTGTTCCAAGGCTTCCATAACAAAATCAATCAGAAGAATATTTCTTTTTTTTCCCTCTTGTTTTGCGCTGTTACAAATACTCCATCTGTCGTATGTAAGGATGGAAAAAGGAGATTTTTCTTCAATTCTTACAGGGTAGAGATGACAAGAGACAGGTTTAGGGTAGGGAAGTATCTTTGCGTTGAATGCTTGAGGGAGTGAACAGAGCGTTTGATTGCCATTACTGATTGCAGCCGCACATCTGCCTTCGGGAGTAAGAGGAATGGTAAAAGTTCCGGAAGAATCTCTCATAGCGAAACCCTCTTTTTTAATGATAGTACGGCCAGAGTTATCAAGAAAAGGGAGGAGTTTTTCTTCAAGAGAAGAAAGAATCCACGCCTCTTCTGAAGAGAGCGGAGGTCCGTCTTCTCCATATACACAACATGCTCCTTTACAGACAGGAAGATTACAGAAAAAGAATTCTTTCATAATTTCCCGCGGAATAAGTACGGTTCCAAGAATTAATGGTAGGTTAGATGTCATCCTATTACAATACATGAGGATTGTTTCTCATGCAAGAGGGAGCATGGTACTATTGAGAAAGAAGGAGAGTAAAAGAAGATATGGAACATAGAGGAGGTCCTATGAGAGTTATGCATGTACATATACGGGTAAAGCCTGGAAACGAAGAGGCATTTATCAATGCCACGGAAAAGAATGTTCGTTATAGTATTCGTGAAGAAGGTATTGTCAGGTTTGATCTGATACAGAGTGTGGACGATCCCTCTCTTTTTATGCTTGTGGAGGTCTATCGCCATGAAGAGGCGGTGGCTTCCCATAAAAAAAGTTCTCATTATGCTGTATGGAAAGATACTGTGGCAGATATGATGGCAGAACCAAGAAAAGCTCTCTGGTATGAAACGGTCTTTCCTGAACCCGCATTATGGGAGACCATCAGAGCATAAATTGTTGCAAGTATAAGATATGCGGAAACAATAAGGAGCCGATATGGCGGATATGCTGGTAAAACTCTATACGCTTCCATCGGTTAGTTCTGAACGCGCGCTTCTTCTTTCGCGGGGGATTCTGATAAAACGAGCAATAGCGCCTGAACGTTCATTGGTGAGAAGTTGGGTACAGAACCATTTTTCCGAGGGATGGGCGGATGAATGCGATATTGCTTTCACAAGAATACCGATCTCCTGTTTTATTGCTTTTCAGGAAAAAGAAATCCTTGGGTTTGCCTGTTACGAAGCGACCTTTAGAGGATTTTTTGGTCCTATCGGAGTTTCTGAAAATCTTCGCGGACAGGGAATAGGAAAATCTTTGTTGCTTACCTCTTTGCATGCAATGTATGATGAAGGATATTTGTATGCTATTATTGGCGGAGTTGGGCCCTCGCCATTTTATAAAAAAGTTCTTGGAGCAATAGAGATAGAAGGCTCTTCTCCGGGCGGATACCTGAATATGCTGAAAAAGAGCTAAAGCGAGAGGTGTTGTGGAAGAGATCAAGAAAGATAAGAAAGGAGCCGGAAAAAAGATTGGTATTATTTGTGGAGAGACCTCTGGCGACCTTTATGCGGGGATGCTTGCGGAATCTTTGCATAAGATTCTTCCCGAGACAGAACTTATTGGATTTGGCGGCGCTCTTCTCGCTTCTTCCGGAGTGCGCCTTCTCTTGCCGTATGCGGGACACGGCGAGTTTGGCTTTACCAATGTTATACGGAAACTTCCAGCCTATCGTCGTCATTTACAGCGCGGCGCGGCTCTTCTTCTGCGGGAATCTCCAGACCTTCTTCTCTTTATAGATAATCCTGGATTTAATCTTTCCCTTGCAAAGAAGGTTCAAACGATTCCTTCAATATACTATATTCCTCCAAAAATTTGGGCGCATGGCTATAGAAGGATTTATACTATCAAGAGATTCTTTAATGCTGTGGTGCCTATCTTTTCCTTTGAACAGTCTCTCTATGAACAAGAGGGAATAGAATCACGCTGGTTTGGACACCCGGTTCTTGACCTTGTGGCAAGAGAAGAAGCTTCTGTCAATCTTTTTTCTCGTACAGGCCTTGACCCTAACATGCCGGTGGCAGCTCTTTTTCCCGGAAGCCGCAGAAGCGAAGTGTCTCATATCCTTCCTTTGCTTCTTGAAAGTGCGGACTTTCTTCTTTCTCGTAATCCAGAAATTCAATGGGTAGTTTCTGTTGCTTCTCCATGGCTTAAAGAATCCATTCTTTCTCAGACCTCTTCTTTTCGAAAAAAGATTACAGTATGGGAAGGATCATCCTATGAACTGGCGCGACGTTCTCTCTTTGCGCTTTGCGCTTCCGGAACATTAAACCTTGAACTTGCTCTGTTCCGTTGTCCTATGGTGGTCTATTACAGAATGGATGCTTTAAGTTATGCCATTACTAAAAGGATTGTAAAAATACCTTTTGCAAGTCCGGTTAATATTATCGCGGGAAAAGAGGTAGTTTCAGAACATATCCAGAATATTTCTCTTCAGACCCTTCGGAACGACCTTATCTCTCTCTTAACAGAGGAAGAACGCCGCAGACAGAGACAGGCCTTTGGAGAGATTGAAGAGGCATTGCGCGGAGATGCTTTTTCAAAACAAGAAAAGATAAGCGACAGGATCGCATCTTGGATAGCAACACGATTTTTCTAATCCTTATTCCAAAGGAAGATGCGAAGAAAGGATTCTTTCATCTCCTGTAGCGGCAATGATTTCTCCCGGAGCAACTGTAAGAAACTCCTCTGATTGATAGGGTCCGTCTACAAGGCGTTTTAGAAAAGAAGGATCTCCTTCTATCTTTTCCCATTCCAAGTTATGATCTTTCGCAATGCGTTGCGAATATATCTGATAGTCTGGAATACCGGGAATCGCAAGGGATATAAATCCAATTTTATGATAATGTTGGAGAGGATTTAAAGTTTGTGCGATATAGTGTGCGTTCTCCTTGCCATATTTTTGTATAAGACTTTCCATATCTTGCTGGGGTCCAAGCTGATTATCAAAGAATTCATTTCCAGGGGATCTTCGTTCTATCCACCCTGTTGTATGGAAATAGGTTCCGGTATTTTGGAAAAAATAGTCCTGATACCGTTCTTTGGAGCCAAGAAAGAGAGAGATACAATCATGGACTTTAGGAACGATAAGAGGATGAGAACGGGCTTGAATACCCGCAATACCATTATTGCAGAGTCCGTATCCGAGAAGAATCTTTTCGCACTCTTCTTTATCGCAACGATCAATCTCTTTCTGGATATATTCTCGCATTGCTTCTCCGCCTCTGTCATGGAGTCCTTTCGGCAGAAAAATCGGATGCACTATTTTTTCGCAAGAAGAAGCAAAAAAAGCAATTTCTCGAAAGAAGATTTCACACGCGATAAGTATCCATTTTTCTCTGGTGCCATACATTGATTGCTCCTCTTGATGCTCTTTTTTGAGAAGGCGAGGAGTAGGAATGGGCATAAAGAGTTATTTCTTATATCAGAGGCCCATATAGAAAAAGAATCCCGTATGAATGCTTTATACTCTGCGCACAGGCGGTTCACATCCCTTTTTACAGAGATATATCTGTTTCAGAGAAAGATTCCCGCCTGAGTACAGAGGAAGAAAGATCTTTTTTCCTGATTATTCCACAATAATCGCTTCTACCGGACAATTTTCTGCGGCATCTCTTGCTTGATCTTCAAGATCTGCGGGAATAGGATCAAGTTTTACCAGAGCGATTGTATCGCCCATTTCAAATACTTCGGGACAGGTATCTGCGCAAAGTCCGCAACCAGTGCAGAGACTGTCATCAATTTTCACTCTCATATTTCCTCCTAAAAAGTGAGTTTTGTTGACCTGTTTTTTCCCTATACATACTTTTTCTTATGAAAATGCGTGGTAAATTGTAATCAAGTATTTTTCTTTTGTCAAAAAAAGATTATAATACTACTTTTACAGGGGTTTACGGATGAAAAATGTAATTATTGTATATCATTCTTTAACGGGAACAACAGAAACCATGGCGTATGAGGTTGCTTCCGGGTGCAGAGAAGAAGGGATTGATCCGGTAGTGAAACAGGTAAGCGAGGTCGCGCCCGAAGAACTATTAGGGTACAGGGGCATTATTATCGGATCTCCTACATGGTTTGGAATGCCGGCATGGCAGATTAAGAAACTCTTTGACGATTCGCTGAAATGGTATGGAGAGTTTTCTGGAAAAGTCGGGGGTGCATTTACCTCTTCGGCCCATATCGCGGGTGGAAACGAAACAACCATTCTTGCTATTTTGAAGATGATGCTTGTGCATGGAATGGTTGTACAGGGAACAACACTTTCCGGTCATTATGGACCGGTTTCAATCGGAGCGCCCGATGATCAGACCATTAAGGAATGCAGGGCGCTTGGGAAACGGGTAGCGGTTCTTGTTAAACTTTTAGGAAGTGAATCATGAGCGATTATTCCTCAACGATAAACCTTCCGAAAACAGCCTTTCCAATGAAGGCTGATCTTAGCAGGAGAGAACCCGACTTTTTACGAAAATGGGAAAGCCTTGATATGTATGAAAAGATTCTTAGCCGACATATCAACGATACGCCATTTATTTTACATGATGGTCCTCCTTACGCGAATGGAAATATCCATATTGGCACTGCTCTTAATAAGATCTTAAAAGATGCGGTTGTCAAGATAGCCGCGTTGCAGGGAAGATATACTCCCTTTACTCCTGGTTGGGATTGTCATGGGATGCCTATTGAGCATAAGGTTTTTCAACAGATGAAGAGCGATAAAGGAAAGGTGGATATTCTTGCTTTTCGGAAACAGGCGAAGGCTTATGCGGAAAAGTTTATGGCTATACAGCGGGAGGAATTCAAACGTCTTGGAATAGTGGGAGATTGGAAGAATCCTTACCTTACCCTGCACCCTTCTTATGAGAAGGTGATCATTGAGACCTTCGGAAAACTATATCAAGATGGTTTTATAGTACAGGGCGTGAAACCTATTTATTGGTGTTGGAAATGTCGGACGGCGCTTGCGGAAGCAGAGGTAGAATATTGGGATGAAACAAGCCCCTCAATCCTTGTGAAATTTCCTGTAAGAAAAGAGTTTCTGTCGCGTTTAGGTAGCGAGGAAGAGGTTAGCTTTCTTATTTGGACCACCACGCCTTGGACTCTTCCTGCAAACGTGGCTATTGCAGTGCATCCAGACCTTTCGTATATATTGGCACGTTCTTCTAAAGGATGTATGGTTCTTGCAGAATCATTATGTGGATCTATCGCAGAAAAGACCGGTATTTCTTTTTCTATAGAGAAACGTTTTACAGGTAAAGAGCTTGAAGGGATTGTTTGTCATCATCCTTTTATTGATCGCGACAGTTCTGTGGTTCTTGCGGAATATGTATCTGACAGCGATGGATCGGGCTGTGTACATACTGCTCCTGGTCATGGAGAGGAAGATTACCTTACAGGACTGAAATATGGCTTGCCGGTTCTTTCTCCAGTAGACGACCGAGGACGCTTTACCGATGAAGTTTCCGCATGGCAAGGAACGCAGGTCTTTGAAGCAGATCCTTTGATTGTTGAGACTCTTGAAAAACAAAATCTTCTTCTCTCTTCAGAAGAATATTCACACTCTTATCCTCATTGTTGGCGATGTAAGAAGCCGGTGATTTTTCGGGCGACAAAACAGTGGTTTTTTTCAGTTTCTCATCATAACCTTCGGTCGCTTCTGAAAAAATCAATAGAAGAGACCGTATGGTTTCCCGCAGAGGGGAAGAACCGGATCGGAAGTATGGTTGAAACACGGCCTGATTGGTGTATTTCCCGACAACGCTTGTGGGGAGTGGCGATTCCGGTCTTTTTCTGTATAGAGTGCGGCGATCCTCTTTGTACTCCGGAAACCATTGCCAATGTGGCGGATTTGGTGGGAAGATATGGTTCAGACATCTGGTTTGAAAAGAGCGCAAACGAACTTCTTCCAGAAGGCACCCTCTGTAAAAAGTGTGGTGGAAGTGAATTTACAAAAGAAGAAGATATCCTTGATGTATGGTTTGATTCAGGAGTAAGTCATCTTGCGGTCTTACAGGAATATGAACGGCTTTCATGGCCCGCGGATCTTTACCTTGAAGGGAGCGATCAGCACCGGGGATGGTTTCAATCTTCCCTTATTACCAGTTGTGCGGTAAAAGGCGCCGCCCCGTATCGGACAGTCGTAACCCATGGTTTTGTGGTGGATGCCGAAGGAAGAAAGATGTCTAAATCTCTGGGGAATACAGTTACTCCTGAAGAAGTAATAGGCCAATACGGTGCTGATATTCTTCGGCTTTGGGCGCTTTCAGAAAATTTTCAACAAGATATGCGCATCTCTAAAACCATTGTGGCGCATCTTGTGGTTGTATATAGAACCATTAGAAACACCTTCCGTTTTCTTCTGGGAAACCTTGGAGATTACGATCCATTGTCTGGACCCGAAGACCCTTGTACCGAGGTTGACCGATGGGCGCGTGAACGCTTGAAAAAATTGGTGGACGATGTTACTGCGTTGAATAAAGAGTATGCTTTTCATAAAGGAGTTCAGGAGATATTTTCTTTCTGCAATATAGAACTTTCTTCCTTCTACCTTGATTACCTTAAAGATATTCTTTATACCTCCAAGACAGACTCTCTCTCCCGGAGAAGCGCGCAGAAAGTAATGTATGAAATTCTTTCATCTCTTTTGGTTCTGCTTGCTCCGGTTCTTTCATTTACCTGTGAAGAGGCATACGGTTATCTTGCAGGAAGAAAGTATGAGAGCGTTTTTCTTGAAGATTGGCCTTTGGGCGGATCTAACGATACCTTTTTACTCTCTCGCTGGGACCGATTTTTTGAGTTTCGCAAAAGTGTAATGAAAAAGATTGAAGAGCATCGTGCGGCGGGAAGTATTGGAAGCAGTCTTGAAACTAAAATTATTGTAAGTGCGGATAAAGAAGAGAAGGATTTCCTTGAATCGTTCCAGCCTTATCTTGCCGCTCTTCTGATTGTTTCAGAAGTTTCTTTGACAGAAGGCTCGTCATTACGTATTGCCGTAGAGAAGAGCCCGTATGAAAAATGCCAAAGATGTTGGATGTACCATGCGTCAGTGGGCTCTCACCGCATACATCCCAATCTTTGCGAAAAATGCCTTTCTGTAGTAGAGAAGATATCCTGACAGGCAGATTTTAAAACTGTCCGGTACGAAGGAGTGTATATGGAAAAAACGCGCGAAGTAATGGAAAAAGTCCGAAAAGAGAATGTCCGGTTTGTAGAACTCTGGTTTGTAGATATTCTCGGCATGTTAAAGACCATTACCATCCATACCGATGAACTTGAAAAAGCCTTTACAGAAGGGATTGGGTTTGATGGCTCTTCAGTGGAAGGATTTGCCCGTATTTATGAAAGCGACCTTATCCTTATTCCCGAGGCAGAGACCTATTTGCCCCTTGATTGGGCAGGTTCGTTTCAGGATGAAGAGAATGGCTCAAAAACCGTACGATTTTTCTGCTCTATCTATACTCCCTCGGGAAGCCATTATGAGGGAGATTGCCGATATGTTTTGAAACGGGCTTTGGAAAAAATCCATACACAGGGATATACCTTTAACATTGGTCCTGAACTAGAATATTTTTACTGTAAAGACAGCACAACTCCTTCGCAACTTGACCATGCCGGATACTTTGATTTTATCCCTGCGGACCTTGGATCGCGGGTAAGGAACGAAACAATTCAAGCCTGCGAACGGATTGGAATCCATGTTAATACCGCACACCATGAAGTTGCGCCGAGCCAGCACGAGATAGACCTTCAATATAACGAGGCAATGTTGATGGCGGATCGTCTTGTTACTCTGAAAATCGTTATTAAACAGATTGCGGCGAAACATGGCATTTATGCTACGTTTATGCCAAAACCCTTTTTTGGACAGAATGGGAGCGGTCTTCATATCCATCAATCCCTTTTTCAAAACGGCAACAATGCTTTTTACGATGAGGCTGATCCCGACTACCTTTCATCAATAGCAAAATCTTATATTGCAGGGCTTTTTAAATATATTCCCGAGATTACCGCGGTATTGAATCAATGGGTAAACTCCTATAAACGGCTTGTTCCGGGATATGAAGCCCCTGCCTATATTTCATGGGGACGTATGAATAGGTCTGCGTTGGTTCGGGTTCCTCTCTATAAACCAGGAAAAGAAAGCGCCAGTCGGATTGAACTTAGAAGCCCGGACTCTGGATGTAACCCTTATCTTGCCTTTGCAATATCTCTCGCCGCAGGATTTCGGGGCATAGAAGAAGACCTTTCTCTTCCTCCTGCCGTAGAAAAAGATATCTTTCATATGCAGGAAGAAGAGCGTGCCGCAGAAAAGATCGCAACGCTTCCCGGGAGTCTTATAGAGGCGATTCAAGCAATTGAAAAGAGCTCTCTTGCTGAAGATGCGCTTGGAAGTCATATTTTCTCCAAATTTATTGAAAATAAAAAAGTTGAATGGGACGAATACCGAACCCGGGTAACTCAGTACGAGCTTGAAACCTATTATCCTTGGCTTTGATATGGAATATATTCTTGACGGATACAATGTAATCAGAAGTTCATGGTTGAAAAAGAAAGGAAACACCTTTACGGACAGCGGAAGGGGCGCGCTTTGCATTCTTCTTGGAGAGTACCGAAGAAAACATCCTTCTGTCCGTTTTATTGTGGTTTTTGACGGTATGGGCGACAGATCTTCTCAAGGGAAAGGGGTGCAGGTTCTTTATTCTTTAGATAAGACCGCGGATGACTATATTCTTGCGCTTCTTGCCAGAAAAAAAAGATCTTCCTGTACTGTGATTTCCGATGACAGACAGATTAGGTATGGTGCTCATCTTCTCGGATACCCTGTATTAAAGGTAGAAGAGTTTCTTTCCATTATTGCGCCGGCGACAGGTCCTTCCGCTGAAGTCGTAAAAAAGAATGAAGTTTCCGCAGGCATCCGTAACAAAATAGAGCAGGAACTACTTCAATACTATGAAAAAAGAGAATCCCCTTCTTCATGGATTCGACGCTCTTCCAGAACTAGAGAAAGTATTCAGGAAGAACTTCGAAGCCGAAGACAAGGCGCGTGAAAAAGGATTGCGGCTCTCCCGTCAGGTGGGAAGATGCGGCGCGCAGGCAGTAAAAAAGATACATCACGCAGATTTTGACGGTGCCTACCTTCTTCTTAAAGAAGGAGAACTTTCCTTGAAAAGCGCGAAAAAAGCGCTTGCCAGAGTTCCGGAAATACGGTATGCGGGCTTTCTTCATCATGGCGAAAAAGAGCTTCTTGAAGCTATGATTACCTGGTATATCCTTAAGGAACAGCGGCTCTTTATTCCTGATTTTAAAGAGTATGATTGGAAAAGTTACCTTCATGGAATGGCGGAATCAATCGGTGAACTAAGGCGATATCTTCTTGACCAGATCCGAGAAGGCAACACCTCCGAGATAGAGGCATACTTCTCTTTGATGGAGGAACTCTACTATTTTCTCCGTACATTTGATTATCAGGAAGGATTGACCAGAGGGTTGCGAAGAATGGTGGATAGTATGCGTCAGATGCTCGAAAAAACCCGTGCAGATATAAGCCTTGTAGTACATCAGGCACATTTTGAAAAAAGCTTGAAGCACTCTCAGAAAGATTATGGATTGGACTGATTTTCCCGCATTCGTATCATTTGAGACCATTCCTGCCCGCACATTTTGTACTACGAGAAGGATAGGAGCATCACTTTCCGAATATGGTCCCGGAGATTTCAGATATATTTCAGAGATTCCCAAAAAGAAAGAACCCCATATCAACCTTACCTTCTTTGCAACGCGTCTTTCCATCTCTCCTGATAAAATTTTCTTCCTGAAACAAGTACATGGTTCCCACATTGTTTCTATTGATACACCTTTTGTGGAAAAGAGATTCTCATCCCCTCCTCTGGAAGGAGATGCAATGATCTCTTCTCTTTCCGGGATTGCGCTTGTCTTGTTTCTTGCAGATTGTGTTGGTATTCTTCTTTATTCACCTGAAAAAGGAGTCTCTGCTGTATGCCACAGCGGATGGAGAGGAAGTGCAGAGAATATCTGTGGAAAAGTTGTGGATAAGATGGTGAATGAGTGGGGATGCACTCCTGAAACCCTTGTGGCAGGAATATCTCCTTCTATATGCGGCCGTTGTTATGAGGTAGGCGAGGAGATTGTGGAACAATTTACCTCCTATCCGGATGCGATAATGCATAAGAACCGCAGATATTTTCTTGATCTTCCCGCCATTGTTACCGCGCAGATGGTTACAGCAGGTATGAACCCTGATTCTATTGAACAAAGCAGAATCTGTACTAAAGAAAATAGCCATTTGTGGTATTCGCACCGCGAAGAAAAAGATACAGGACGCTTTATGCTTGGTATAATAAGATAGAGAGAAAAGATGAGTTTTTCTGTATACATTCTTTTCTGTGAACAACTTAGGAGATCTTCGCAGAAACTGATAGAGAAAAAAGTATAATCTTAAGGCGTGGGAGAATAAAAGCGCACTTCTTTTCCAACAGACCAGGAGGGAGCGATGCGCTATCAAAATGTAGAAATACATAATGCCGTGGAACGGATTCTCCCCGAAAAAGGGGAAGGATTTTACTTCTCTCGAATTCCAGAATCAGTACGAGAACATCTGAACGCAGGGGCGCAAGATCGAGCGCTTTGGACAGCGGGAAGCGAAATTAGATGTATCCTGAAGGACGGATCCCTCCGAATTATCCTTGAAAATGAAACCCCTTTAGTAAGCATTGCCGAGATCTACTATGGCCCCTTTTTCCATTCTTTCCAATCTCTTGAATATGGAAAACAGAGTGAAATCTTGGTTGAAAAACCGAAAAACATCCATTTATTACGGGAAATTGCGGAAAAAGAGAACTCTCCCTTTGATCCAGAAGTAGTGCGGGTATTGCTTCCTTACACAGGAAGAATTCGGTTTTATGCCATTTTTGTAGAAGGTTCGGCAGAACTTCCCAACCCAAATCAGGTACCGTCACGCATATGCCTTATGTACGGATCTTCTATTACTCATGGCCAGACAGGCCTTACTGCCACAGGCGGATACGCGATGCAGACAGCTCGGCGGCTTGGCATAGACCTTTTTAATCTTGGATTTGGAAGTGGAGCGCACTGCGAAGTAGAGATTGCGGAATATATCTCTGACAGAGATGATTGGGATTTTGCATTTTTTGAATTGGGCATCAATATGGTTTATACCTTTGAACCCGATGAATTCAACCGTAGGATAAGATTTTTTCTGGGACGCATTGCAAAAGCCCATAAAGAAAAGTGGGTCTTTTGCACAGACCTTTTCAGGTTCAGCGGAGATTTTTTCAGCCCTTCCCATCCGGGAATGGAGAAGCAGAATGAGTTTCGCCAGATAGTTGCGGCCGCAGTGGAAGACCTTTCTCTTTCGAAACTTCTCTATTTTGACGGAAGAGACCTTTTGCCTTCATATCTTGGCTTGGGAGAAGATATGATACACCCCTCTCCATTCGGTATGCAGATGATTTCTGAAATTCTGGCAAAAGAGATTCAGAAGGCCCTGGCAAAAGAGTGATTGTTGACATTCTCCTCAAGAAGAGATTACAATACCTTTTTTCATGTCAGGGAGAAGTATGCGTGATCAAAGAACCCGCGCATTGAAAAAAAGGATGCGGAAAAAGAGAGATTCTGCGCAGGAACGGCTTTTTCTCTTTGAAAAAAGAAGAATAGAATTTTCCGACCTGAACAGATTCGCACAGCGTTTGCTGGTAAAACGGATTACTGCCGGGTATGAACTTCCGGGAAAAATGGGCATTCGTTCTCGCGCTTCCTTTGATTCTTCTGCAATACAGAGTATTCTTTGACGCTCTTTGTTTTCTTCTTTTACGGAGGGGTCGCATAGCGGCCGAGTGCGCACGCTTGGAAAGCGTGTGTCCTGCAAGGGACCGTGGGTTCGAATCCCACCCCCTCCGCCAGATTTTTTTCCTAAGGGATTGCGAGCGTAGCAATCCCCGCGAGTGGCCGACCCCGAACATTGCGAAAGTGAGGGGCAGCCGCATGCTTTTTTTCTGGATCTGTCTCGGGCTGCAGGTTTCGGTGATCGATTCCGCGCGCGGCGTGTGCGATCTTTCCCGCGCCGACAGCACCGAGTTCGACCCCTGGACGCCGGACCTGGTGATTTCCCTTCTCACGTCTCACGCTTTTTTCTTAGTGTTCGTCATACCGGCAGGTACAAAGCATGTCTTGGCATGTATGAGGTCGGGATCGGTGTTCGAGGACACTTCCTTTTTTGGATTTCGGCTTCCGCCGGAATGACAGCAAAAGATGCTGCCAGAGAAACGTTTTCAGAGGTTTTACATCACAGGATTTGACAGATGGATGAAACATTGTAATATAACGTAACATCATAAAAAGGCTCTGTTCCGATATTCGTGCCCAATGTGTATGCAAACATATCGAAGGGCAGGACGAAGATGGGGGAATGATAATGATGGATATTCAAAATCGTGCGACAGGAGGATTCAAAGCAATGTCAACCATGAAAAAAACGACTCTGCTGAGAATGGACAAGTCCTTGTACGAACTTGTAAGAATTCCAGCGTCAAGACACGATTCGGTATGGGACATAACGACCGGTATAGATGGAACAATTTATATAGGAGTTTCTGCCGAAGCAATCAGGGGATCGTCTGCAAAACTCTTTTCATATAACCCGAAGACCGGAAAGCTGGAAGAAACAGCGGATATGGGGGATGTGACCGGTCAGAAAGACCCAGAGGCCTGTCTGCAGGGGAAGATTCATTTCGGCCTTAATCCTTCCCAAAACGGTTGTGTCTATTTCTCCACCCACATGGGCTATCATCGGGACAAATTCGGCTGGTGGCGGACCTGGGGCAGCAGGCATGGTTATCCCGGAGGCTACATACTTCTCCATGACCCGTTTTCCAAAATCACAAAAACACTCTGTATGCCTTATGCGCATCAGGGCGTTTATTCCATGACGCTGGATGACGAAAACAAGAAACTGTATGGGTTTTCCTTTCCCCTCGGCAATTTTTTTGCATATGACATAAGCCGCCACAGACTTACAGATTACGGCAGGTTTGAATACAACCCCCCATATTCCATCAAGGTCGGGAAAAACGGGTTGGTCTACTCCACCAGTTATACCGGTCACTTTGTCTGTTTCGATCCGGTAAAAGAACGTTTTTACAGAATGAAGTCACGGATTCCCATGAAAAAAGGGCAAAATTCCGAAGACTTTAGGTGGGCTTTTTCCATGGAACATGCGGGAAGCGGGAATAAATTATACGGTATTGGCAACAGAATGTTTTTTGAATTCGATTATGAAAAAGACACCTGCCGGTCTTTGACCGGGCATTTGGATGAAAATATCAGCAGATATTTTCGTACCGAGTCCGTTTTGCTCCGCGGGAACGGATGGTTATATTCTTCTTTGTTGTTGGGCGGGGAATTTTCCGCTTATGCCAATATTGTTGCCTTGCACCCGGACAGCGGAGATTTCGTGAATTTCGGATACCTGTCTGTCGGTGACAAACCGTTATTCAAGGTATACAAGGGTACACAAGGGCTTGACGGAAAACTATACTATGCCGGTTCCCCGTATGACGCGGAATACGAGGAAAAACAATTGGCCGCGGGGAAGATACTTGCGCGAGATTTTTATTTGATCATTTTTAGTCCCCCGGATGAAAAAGAACATGACAGATACAATGTCAAAAAATTTCCCGAAGCCGAGAGAGGAAAAGGCTTGTATGATGCAATAAAGGTCATTGATCATCCCAAAGTGGAACAAGGTAAAATCACCGTCGTGAACGTGTGCGACTGGGCGGGGGAGACTCCCATACCACCGGAAAACAGGGAAAAAATTGCAAGCCTCCATTGTGCGGATAATGGGGTTATTTACGGAGGGACGGAAGGAAAAGGCGCCTCTGTTTTTGCCTGTGATCCGCAGGATAACAATATCACCGTGATGCATCGGTTCGGTCAGTCGGCGGGAATCAAGGCTCTTCAATGGTATGATACCGGTCTTTATGGGATTTTACATTCCGAACGGAGAACAACGTTGTTCGTCATTGATGTGACAACACACACATTGAAGAAGGAAAGGCAGCTGTTCGGTGATCAATCTATTTCCGCCTGTATCTTTGATGGACGACGGAACGTCCTGTACGGCCTGACAAAAGAAAAGGGAACCTTTTTTGCATTTGATATTGCGGAAGACAGCCTGACATTACTCGACGATTTTCCTTCGCCATGCATATCGAGGGCAATGACATTGGATGGGAAGGGCAACGTTTACACGGCATTGGGTGAAGAAAACCATATGTATTGTTACTTCCCCGCAAAGAAAAAACTTGAAAATCTGGGAATTCGGATACCTGTCGTAAAGGGCAGAAGATATCTGAACGGGATTGATTCCCTGGTGATGACCGAAGAGAACATGATGTACGGAGGAACCGTTGCGGACGGTTTTCTGTTCAGATTTAATATTGAGAACAATGAAATAATTAATCTCGGAAAGATTGCCGCGGAACCGGGAATACCGGCTTTGGTAGTCCTGCGTGAGAAAATCTACGGCGTTGCCGGCGAGAGAAATCCCCAGCATCTTTTCGTCTACGATGTTTCCGATGGCGGGTTTGAAGATATTGGTCTGCTGATGGGGGATCCTTATACGCATATTGTTCAGAACCAGGGAGCGTGGAAGGATTTTTGGAAAGGATACAGGTTTTCATGTATGACGACAGGTGTTGACGGAAAGATATATCTCGGGGAGTATGCTGAAATACCCGGCATTATTGTGTATGAACCATAATGGGGATTTGTCTCCTACCGTCTCTTTTTTTAGGGTTTGCAAACCTTGGACTTGACAAATTTTCGAACTGTTGTAATATAACGTAACATGACAACTAAAAGCAGATATCTCGATATTAAGGATTATGTGAGCGAGCTCATTGCGAAAGAGAAAGAGGGGGCTTTGTTGCCCGCGGAATCTCAGCTCTGCAGAATCTTCGACGTCAGCAGAGTCCCTGTGAGAAGGGCCATGGATGAGTTGGCGAAAGAGGGACTTATCTATAGGAAAAGAGGCAGGGGGACCTTCATAAGAAAAAATTTTCATCCAGGCGACCGGTTGAATTTTACCGTTATGCTTCCGCAGGGAGCGAGCAAAGGAGATCCTTTTTGTTTCACCGTCTGCACGGGGATTCTTACAAAATCGGTGGAACTGAACGCACGAAGTTATATTTTTTCCTTTACCGGGAGGATCCAGGACATTCTGAAGGAAACGCGGGTTTCTCCCGAAGACGGAATACTGTGGATAGGACCCATCGGAGATGAATACAGGGTTCTTGAGGAATTGAGAGAAAGGAATTATCCGGTGATGATCCTTAATAGGATAATGAAGAATTCCCATTTTAATTATATCAGCACCGACCATATTAATGGAGCAAAGGACATAACCGATTATTTTCTGAACAAGGGACACAAAAAGATAGGATTTGTCGGATTGTGGGAAGGGAATCTCGCGCTTACACAGCGGTACGAGGGCTTCCTGCAGGCTTTTCAATTAAAAGGCAGGGAATATTCCCGCGATGGCGTTGTCTGGTCTGAAAACAAAGGATATCATCCGCTTAAACTTGCTGATTTCAAAAATAGCCTGGAAGAAATGTTCACCCGCTATTCTCCGACGGCCCTTTTTATCAACGGCGGGCAATTTCTGGGGGCGGTGCTTCAATGGATGAAAAAGAAGAATCTGCGGATTCCCGGGGATCTGGAACTTGTTCTTTTCGATGAAGTACCGGCATCATGCGGGGAAAAAGAGTATATCCACGAGGTCATCCAACCCTTCGAGGAAATAGGGAGTCTGTCCGCGGAGAAAATGGCGCAGATTCTTTCGGGAAAGAAGAGCGTGGTGAGAATAACGCTTCCTCCGTCATTATGCATAAAGGAAACATAAGGGTTCCGTGCGTGCCATGACATTCCGGTGAACAAGGGGGGTGATATGGAGAAAAGGGAGAAGTGTGCGGAGGTAGAACGGGGATCCAAACCTATACATGGATTCACGCTCATTGAATTGCTTGTCGTGATCGCTATCATCGCGATTCTGGCTGCGATGCTGCTGCCGGCGTTGAGCAGGGCCAGAGCCAAGGCGCGGCAGGTGGTGTGCATGAACAATCTAAAGCAGATAGGAACGGCCCAACACATGTATGCCAATGATTGGAACGACTGCATAGCCCCCACCAATGATGGCGTTAATCAGACAGACTCGACCTACATCGCTGCCACCTCGTTAAATTATTGTTCATGCATAGGCAAACTTTATTACTGGAATTACTTGACAAGTTCCAGAGTGTTGTATTGTCCGGCGAGCATAAATCGGGCATATCACAGCGCTTACCCTCAAGGCGCAACTCCTCCGCCGTTCGGCTGGCCCGGGTATTCCAGTTATTCATACAACTGGCGCAAGGGCCATACCGGAACGAACGCCTGGAGAAACTGTTATCGAATCGGGCCGGAAAGCACGAACAAGTGGATAGTGAAGGATTACTATGATTATCCCGGGAAGGCACCGAACAGCCCCGCATATGCCCATGACAACGGTATTAACGTGCTCTACATGGACGGCCATGTAGGGTTCGCATCCAAGGACATTTGCGATATGAGTCCAACTAACCCAAATCGGTTCGATCTTCCTCTGGGCAGCAGGTGATATCTTGGTGTTTCTTCCCGATGATGATGGCTTAACGGAAAAGGAGGACGATGATGTTAAAGCGACGATTGTTTCTTATGGCGGTTTTTTTTGGTTTCTCGTGCGCCCTGGCCGGCGAAGTGCAGCCAGACAAATGGGTAGTGGCCTCTTTTGAAACACCGGACGAAGTGAGCGAGGTTGACAAAGCGCATGCCGGCGTTATTGTGGAACAGTCTCTTGATCATGTAACCCACGGCAAGTATTCCGGCAAGTTCAATTTCGGTAATGATTCTTTCTATCCGGGGACTAGTATAAAGTTTTCTTCGGGGGACTGGTCCCGGTATTCGATGATTGAATTTGATGCGTATAATGCCGAGGAGTTTCCTACGAATCTTTCTTTGGTTATCAACCGGTACACGTTTACTTATACTCTGCCTCCCGGGCGACTGGTTCACCTTACCGGTAATTTGGAAATACCGGCTCCGAATCTGAAAAGAGAAGACGTAAGAAGATTGTGGTTCTGGACACGTCCGCCCGCCGAAGGGAAGAAGGTAATTTATATTGATAACATTTGTCTCTTAACGCCAAAAGGTGTTGAAAAAGATAAAGATTTGAGAGAACAGAGAAAAAAAAGGGAACTGAAGGTGGAACTGCTTTCCAAACGGAAGTTTCTGGACAATGGCTGTCGGCTGTATCCGGATGAAATTATCAACGATTCGGCGGACGAAATACGTGCAGTCAGGCAGGAACTGGACATCACGGGAGAACTGATCGATAATCTGAAATTTGATGGCATTCCCGGTCGTTTTGATTCAATAGATACCCGGAGTCTTGGCGTGCTGATGACGCTCTGGAGAGAAAAAATATCCCGGTTGGTCGGTCCGGCGCTGGATTTCGCGGTCGGAGTAACGGATTGCATGGAAAAGATGTTCCGAGACAGACCATGCGCCGCCGAGTTCGGCAAAAAGGCGACCATTTTCGCTGCCCAAAACGAATATGAACCTTTTCAAATCGTTCTGGTGCCGCTTAAAGATCAAGTCAGGAACGCAAGACTGGAATTTACCGATCTGATCGGACCCGGAGGCTACAGAATAGATAAGGGGAACATCCGATACAATTTTGAAGCATATCTCTTGCCGCCGCTATATGAAAGGAAAGGTACGTTGAATTTTGCGTATCGTCCTCCATATACGGGACCGTTTGACCAGCCCTATCCCAAAGACGGTTGGCCGGATATTCTGATTAAGAGAGAAACGTGTTCCGTTGAAACAGGCTTTATTCAGCCGGTTTGGATTACCGTATACGTCCCTCCCGCGTCTCCACCCGGAGAATATCAGGGGAAAATAAGCGTTGTCGCAGAGAATACGTCGGTATCCATTGAACTGAATCTTAATGTTTGGGGTTTTTCTCTTCCGACGGAACCTTCTTTCACGGTTATTGCTAATCCGAGACAAAGCCGCTTATCTAAATTCGACAAGAGGCCGTTCGAGGAAATAGATGATGAAATCACTCGAAATTTCGCCGACCACAAAATTTCCCTTTTCCCCGATGATACCCGTTTCTTTCCCAAGATAGTATCGGTCCCGGGCGGAGCCGCCGTTGATTTTACGGAATTTGACAAAAAGGCCCATCATATTTTCGATGAACTGAACATGAAATTCATCCGTTTTCCCGTAAAAGTGGGATACGGAATCGGTTTTCAGTATTCGCTTCTCGGGAATTATCCGTTCACCGAAGAGAAAAAAGCAATTTTTGTTTCAGCGTGCAAACAGGTCGCCGCGCATTTGCGGGAGAAAGGATGGTTGCATAAGACGTTTCTATGGCTCGGTGAATCACAGAATGATGCGGACAAGGAACTCGCGGCACTGGTAAAACAGGCCGATCCCGGAATAAAGATGTTCCATTTCCATCTCCGGGCGCTGCCTTTTCTGGACGGCTATGCGACAAAATGGGGGGTATACCCAAGTACCGAAGGAGATTTTATACTGCCTCTCATCTTGGAAAGGCAGCGTAAATCGGACGAGATCTGGCCCTTCAACTGCGCCGACGAAATTTCATTTCCCGGGGCCGTGAACAGAGGACTTTTCTGGCTGTGTGGGCGATACGGATTCCCCGGAATGATATACTGGACAATCGGAGGGTGGCCCGAGGAATTGCATGCTCCTGCGCCGTCGGGTGTTGTTTGGGGAACTGTTCCGACCTCCTCCGAGGATTTCGGCGACGGGATTCTTTACTGGCCGGACCGGGACAACCACAATCAAGGTTTGTGCAATTCCATCCGGTGGGAATTGTGGCGGAAGGGAATAGACGATTATGAATATATCAGTATTCTCTCCAGAAAAATATCCGAATTGAAGAAAAAGAACAAGCCGGAATATAAAGATACTATTCTTGAATCGGAGCGCGTGCTCGCCCAAAGTCTGGATTTCGTTACGCTGAAGAATTATTTTTCACGGAGGATAAGCGGCAGAGATATTCAAATTTCGAGGAAGAACCTCGGGTTCCAGATAGAAAAAATAAATCGGTTGACAAGCAACCAGGAGTGAAGTATAAAGCGACTAACCTGGAAAAAAGGAAATCTTCTTTTTTCCTCACCTCGTAAAGTAAGAACATTTTCAGGTGGAACTACGTATCCCTGCTTGGAAAGTTATGAAGACAGCCTCTATTTGGTGGAAAGGCTGGGAAAAACCTGCAGCGCCGAAACGGATGATCTTGCCAACTTACGAGGGGATAGAATATACCTTTCCAGGTTGGACGGTTCCGGCGGAAAGGCGGTCTGGAAGAAAATATTTGTGGAGAGTCCCCGGCCTCCCTATTGCTATCAGGGATTATGTGATACCGTGGTCATGAAGGACAAACTCTTTATTATATGGGCAAAGCAACATACCGGAGACAGTGCCTTCAAACAAACAGACGCTCGCCAGGTTGTCAAACACTACGACTTTGTCAAAGACGTTTTTTCGGAAGAATCCGTAATACAACCGTCCGTGGCGGATGCGGGAACATGGAATGGCGGTGTCACCGTCTGGAATGATGAGTTGTGGTGCGCGTATCTCGAAGTGACTCCGGCGGAAAATGGAACGTCTCCGCATTCTTATTCCACGGAACTTGTCGTTGCGCCGTTCCGTAACGGAAGATGCGGGTCTCTCTTCAGGTTCGGCAAAGACTTTTCACCGTTTCTCTATGCTCCCTTCCCCACCGTGTTTAAAGGCAGGATGGTCATTTTTTTTTCCGATCTGCAGTATTACTACAAAGACGGGATTCCTTTTGAACCTCTCTATTATACCGGATTCGACGGAAGGACATTCAGCAGTCCTGTTCTGGTGAACGACTCGGGGCGCAACAGGTATGCAAAGGGAAAAGAGTACGACGGAAGACTCGTTGTCGCGTACAAATCCAACAGCCGGTATTTTGAGAAGTATGATTATCTTTACCACGACATAGCGATTTCCAGCATACGCGGAACAGAGGTTGCAACTACCTGTTATACCCGAGGAAAACCCTGTTACTTTTCGGCTCCCCATCTTACGAGTCATAACGGCAAACTTCTTTTGGCGTATACAAGGATTAAGGATGGTAGTCCCGAAGGTTACAGAATAAGTTACGGCACGTACATTGGGAGCATTGATCGTGTAACACCGGTTTGACTTCATCCGTAGTGCATCGTTACGGCAGGAGTAAAGGGACAGAGGCACAAAGGGGCAAAGCAGACTCCCACAAACCCCCCTCATTGGGAGCGTCTTTCCCCACTCTCGCTTCTTTCGTTTTCTTCCACCACCAATGTTGAACGTCGCCTCTTCTGATGGTATAGTGTTCACGTTTCGTACCGACAACCGGGAGATGTACATGAAGCCGTGCGTGGCGATCTTCATTCTCTCGCCGATGAGGGAGAAGACCCTTAACACAATATTCCGGGCACATGGTTTACACTTCCTGGTATACTCCCTCTTGAAAAGGAGGGGAATATGCCATGGAAGGAGGCAAGTGTTATGGATGAATCATTATAATTTATAGCACGCCTTTTCTTTGGGCTCTCCAACTGATTTTGGTCATACTCTGAGCTTTTTTGATGAAGAAAGCGATAGATTTAGGCCATGCGAAGATCTGTTCGGCTTTACAATTCTTGATTAAACTATGAATAAAAGTGTAAACTATGTGTTAGTAAGAACACATGATATTTTTGACAATAAGTGCCTCAATTCGAAAAGAAAATTTGAAAACGGAAAATACTATGCAAAAACCATATTACGAAAAACCGAAATTCAAACTTTACCAAGCAAATTGTTTGGATATTCTCTCTGAACTTCCCAAAAATTCGGTTGTTATGGTTTTTGCCGATCCGCCTTATCTTCTTTCAAACGATGGTTTTACCGTTCACGCAGGGCGGCGAGTGAGTGTAAATAAAGGTGAATGGGACAAGAGCAGTGGTTTAAAAAAAGATTTTGAGTTTCATCTTGAATGGATACAAGCAATTAGGCGAGTTTTAAAACCAACTGGTACGATTTGGATTAGCGGGACTTATCACTCAATTTATCAATGTGGTTATGCGCTTCAACTTGTTGGTTTTCATCTTTTGAATGATATAGCATGGTTTAAACCGAATGCATCGCCGAATTTAAGTTGTCGCTATTTTACTGCAAGTCATGAAACACTTATTTGGGCTAGAAAAGATAAAAAAGCGAAACATATTTTTAATTATGAGGTAATGAAAAATGGTGATTGGGTAGAGGATTTTTTAAAAAAACCAGGTTCTCAAATGCGTTCTGTTTGGTCAATCGGAACGCCAAGAACTATTGAAAAGAAATTCGGCAAACATCCAACACAAAAGCCGGCTGATTTATTAAAAAGAGTTGTTCTTGCTAGCACAAATAAAGGAGATCTGATTCTTGATCCCTTTACGGGAAGCTCAACAACCGGACTTGCGGCTTATCTTTATGGTAGAAATTTTATTGGCATAGATACTGAAAAACAATATCTTGATCTATCTATTAAAAGATTTGAAGAGTTGAATCGAAATTTGAAAAGCACCTTACAGTTTGTTTAGAAGAGGATAATATGCCAAGGAATAATGAATCTTGGGAAAGAATTTTTCAGGTTTATAGAATAAATAATCACAATTTTGATGAATCACCATTTTCACTTTCAGCGGAACAAATAAAAAAAAGCTTGTAGTGATTTTCCAAGAACTGGACAAAAAGAAGTCCGTATATTATGTAAACAAGATAGTCGTGAAGATAGACCGGAAATTTTTATAAAAAGAGGCCTCTTTTTATTGCCTGTTAGGAATGGACATTACAACATAATTAAAGGAGAGGGATATGTAGATATTTCTGAAATCAAAAAGGAGGAGGTTGTTTATACTTCAAAATTAGATTTTCATCCAGATACAACGAGAATTGGAAATTCCGAAATGCAACATCTAGATTATGCCTATGCTGCTAGTTTAATCAGAGAATTTACAAAAGATTCTACCCTTATTTTGACAATTCGAGGAAGAAAATATACTCCCAAATTTGAATTTTATGTTGGTAAACAGTTAATACAAGTTTCAAGTGTTCAAACAGAGGTAGACGCTGGTTATGAGGGAAAAAATCAAATTATACTTGTTGAGGCAAAAAATTTTGGTGCAACAAATGTGATTATTCGACAACTTTACTATCCATACAGACAATGGCAAAAACATACAAATAAAAAAGTGATGACTCTTTTCTTTGATAAGGCACGCAGTAAAGATGTGTATTCAATATGGCAATTTGAATTTACCGATCTTGAGGATTATCATAGTATTAAGTTGGTAAAATCGGGTAAATTTAGAATTAAGGAAAAATCAGTACTGTCCAATAAAAGTTTTTTACCAATTTAGGGATTTTGAAGCCGACCCCTCGCAAGGGTAGAATAGTTTTAGTGAAACAATTACCCCTAACAAAGAGGTCGGCATGAAATATCATAACA